>Ga0316197_10000074_pt1 | contig 81379 bp, 70 predicted proteins | sample OudBiesiAoxic_MG_FD_204939 | JGI IMG/M metagenome (GOLD analysis project Ga0316197, IMG submission 204939) | Coastal sediment microbial communities from Oude Bieten Haven, Netherlands - site A oxic | ecosystem: Environmental > Aquatic > Marine > Coastal > Sediment | place: Netherlands... | reverse complement strand
GCAATGGTCTTGAAGTCCGGTGCCAGGCGGCCAGTTAGCCACATCAGTTCCACGTTGCGCTGCGCTTCACGTTCAAGGCGGCGGCTCGACTGCACGCGGTTCAGATAGCCGTAGACATACAGCTTCAACATCATCTTCGGGTGGTAGCTGGGTCGGCCGGTGGCGTTGGGCTCTGTCCTGAAGCCAAGGCCTGAGACATCCAGATCATCGATAAACACGTCGACAACTCGAACCGGACTGTCTTCGGCCACGTAATCGTCAATGCGTTCGGGGAATAAGGTCGCCTGTGTTCGGTCTTCGCCTTCGATAAAACCGCTCATGCCACATACTCATACCGGAAAGCATGATTATAATCGCTACAGAGTTTTCACACAGCCTCGGCCAGGAGCAGACATGACACTCAGGAAAGAACCCCTACTGGTGGGGGTTCTTGTTTCCGCGAACCTACCTGAGAATCCAAATCCAACCGGACTTGCCTCAAAAACGAAGGCCCGCACCAATTCGGATCGTCCAGTGATTGTAGTCACTTGAAATCGTCTGAGTACTGTCTGCAGGCAATTCGAGGCGAACCGAATCTGCTGTTAGCCAGGTCGCGCCCGCATCCATGAACCAGCGATCGCTGAATTCGTACCTGCCGCCAAACTTGAGCTGAAACGCCGTATCGTCAGTCTCAAACGAAAGCTCTTGCGCGCCAGCCTGATCAAAGTCTATGTCGATCTCTTGGAAGTACACAAATCCTGGCCCGACGTATCCGGACAGCTTTCCGCTTTCACCAATGTCGAAGTTGTACAAAGCGTTTACCACGATCCCCAAAGATGCGAAATCGCCGCCACTGAAGTTACCAAGGGTTGGCACGTCGACAGCCTCGAGGTCATTGCGACGATACTGAATTTCTCCCTCGATGCTCCAACCTTTCCCAATGCGATATCCGAGCGTGCCGCCACCCGCGAAGGACTCCTCAAAATTTGCATTTGTCGTTTCGCTACTGGTCCCATCGCTGTATGACAGCGACGAAGAGGATAGGCTACCCAGACCAACCTGAGCTGTTGCGTACCATTTAGAGTCATTCTCTCTTGCACCTGCGACGTTGGCCGCAAGCAGGAAACCAAATGTGGCGATGGTCGCAGCGGTGCGTGTCGAAGCTATTCTCATTAGTGTCTCCTCCTTGAATAAGGAAATTTATTCGTGAGAATAGAATGGCAGCCGCTTCGAATAAGTTGGTTTCGAAACCGTATTCACTAGTATCAAAGTGTTTCTGCCTGTTCGAGAACTTCTCTCTCGGTCCGGGCACGTTCAATTTCCGAGACGCGTTCCAATCTACAGGCCTGTTACCCGAATGATAGATCTTGAATCTGGCGTAGATTGAAGTCCTTGAGCAGATTCTTGAAGCAGAACTTCAAACGGCCGGTCTTGGCAGCAAAGCAGCCCAGTGGCGACACCTCTTGGCCCGAACTGGCTACGAATCCGAGCGGCCGCTTCGGGTTAATTTTCAGTGCAAATCCCGGGTCAATATTGGGTGCAAATCAACACCGGCGGAGGTCACGCGCTTATTGTACGTGGCCGCAACTCGTGCCAAAAACGCGCTGTACCTGGAACGCAATTTGGCCAACCGATTCAATCTGACGCATATCCTGCAAGCGTCGGATGACGACGTTCACTCCGGTTCTCACGCGGCGTCAGTGACCGAATCGGAACGATATGTCTTGCCGGCTCCGGCACTCAATCCAATGCAGCGATCACCGCAGGTGACCAACACAGTATCAGTACAGTCGGCCCAGCGATCGGCCAGACCTGGGAGATCCCTTTACAAGAAGTACGGAGATTTCGCGATCGGAATCTCAATAGGACTGATAATATGGCTTCTAGCGAAGTGGTAGCAGGTACCTAGGTTGATGTCACCAAATGTCCTGACAGTGAGTTATTCGTCCCCGCGTCGCGTCCTGTAAGCTCTTACGTGCCTGCTTTGTTTCTCGTCATATAGTGGTTCCAACCCCTCAGGACCAGCTGCTCATTCACGTGCGACGGTCCTTGCTGGGAAACCAAATAGTCCTTTCCGCTATGTAACTGGGCGAGTACTGTCTTGCGCGATCGCTGCGAGCGGTTCGGTGTGGACCCATGCAACGTAAGGTAGCTAAAGAAGAAAACATCGCCTCGTTTCGCATTGACTGGTTGAGCCTTCTCCAGCGAGTACTCCGCGAGGATGTCTGACGCCGTACTTCCAGCAGGATTCTCCTTCTGCGTGAGCTCTCGACCGGCGGAATTCTCCACTCGTCCGAGCTTGTGCGATCCCGGAAAAACGCATAGTCCACCCGACTCAGCGTCCGCGTCCGACAGGAAGATGATTCCCGCAATCATGGTGTCGAGATGAGTCGGAAAATAGGACCAGTCCTGGTGCATAGGGAATGGCGCTCCCTCTTCCGGCGGTTTCTGGAACAGCTTTGTGTGATGCAGAATGACATCCGGTCCAATTATTTGTTCCACGACATCGAGAAATCGTTGCTGCTGTAGTGCCTCGAGCCAAACGGCCGAATAGCGATGTACGTTGTGAGTATGGATGATCCGCGACTCGCCGCCATCTAGCTCATCGGTCTTGTCGCTCTCCCATCGCGCGTTTATCTGCTCGCCGCTCTGCTCCAGCTGGTCGACGATTCGGTCGAATTCTATCTCGAGCGATTGCACCGACTCTTCTGCATAGACGTTTTCTGCAAGGTAGAAACCATTTTCATCGAAAAAGTTTCTTATTCCGGGCGCCCGGTCTGCCGCTAATGACACATTGATCTCCAGGTAAAGGTAATCCGACGGAAGACATTGTGTGATATCTGCAACTTTGGGACTATACCGGGCGCGGTCAAAAACTTGACTAATTCAGCCAATTGGGTAGTTTAGCTGTCATGCAATCACAGGCATTTCGAAAGTTATCCTACGGCCAAACCCGCTATGTATCTTTCGAATCCGTCGGCCGTAATCGAGTCCACCGGCACTCGTACTACGAACCATGTATTGTCATTTCCGGCACCGGCGAATTCGAGCACGGCTCTGAGGTCTACGCCCTCGGCAAAGGGGATCTATTCATAGCCGACCGCGGTGTTTACCACGAAATTCGCTCGGTCGAGACAAGAAATCTGAGGATCTTCTTCCTGTCGTTCCACATCGTGATGGGCAGCGATGAAAGGTCCAGTAGCGGACAAATACCTTTACCCGGGAAGCTTGTTGCGGACTTCCTGCACCACCACCGAACACACGTCCCGGGCCAGGCGCATCTGATTCCGTTGTTTGAACATGTAACGAAGTTGGTCAGACGGAACTCCAATTATCGACGAAACAAGAATTTTCATGATGGTACCTTGCTGTTGCTCCGGCAGATAATCTCGGCCGCAGCCTATTCAGCCTCAATGTCGGATGAGGCATACGACAATCATCTACAAAAAAGCAGAATTGAAGAGCTCATTGAGGATCGCCTTCACGAATCGTTACTGGTCACAGACCTTGCACGGGCCTGTGGCATGTCGGAACGTACACTACGGCGCAGATGGAAAGACTGGTCTGAAAGATCACTGCCGGAAGAGATCACCTATCGCCGGATGGAACGCGCCTGTCATCTGCTCTTGCTACCGGACATAGCCGTCGCCGAAGTCGGTTACCAGGTCGGGATTCTCAGTCCAGCGCAGTTCTCAAGACAATTCAAGGAAACGAAGGGAGTGACACCCAGGGATTACAGGAAACAAATTCGCGAAGGGCTTCTTAGCGGCTTGTCGGGTGAAAACCCGCATATGACAGAGTACTTCGAAGCGACGCCAACGCGTTGAAGCCTGGTCCGAATGCCGATCTCCTTCCCTAATTGTTGCCGTATGCGTGCGGCGTGCTTGTCCTGGTGATGTCGTCGTTGTCAGGACGCTCGTGGTGTCGCCAATGTCCATACGGGTCCTCGCCACGGCAGATGATGGCCTCGACACCTCTCGACCATTCGTCATCGACGACGCGTACCTCGGGCGGGCAGTAGCGGAGCGTCAGGCCGCAGCGCCTCCGGTCGCTCAGGTTCGGCCCGGATCCATGGACAAGCATGTCGGCGTGAAGGGAAAACTGGCCGGCTCTGAGTTCGTCGACAACGGGAGCTCCCATGCTGTCCGCACTTGCTGTCTGCATGTGGAATACGGAGCCCTCCTCGGTTTCCTCGATCGGCAAGTGGCCCTTGTTGTGCGTTTTCGGTATCCATTGCATCGCTGAGTTTTCCGCATCAGCATCGTCAATAGCCAGCCAGACTGTTACTGTCCGAGCCGGTTCAAGACCCCAGAACGATGCGTCTTGATGCCAGGGCACATACTTCTCGGTGCCCGCCGGCTTCGATAGCACCGCGGTTGCCCAACATATGATATTGGGCCCAACGATATCCTGCACATGATCCAGAATCCGAGGATCTGTTGCGATGTCCCAAATACCGGAGAGCCGTGCCTGGTAGCAATTGATTCCGAAGGCTCCGTCGGGACCCATGTCGTCCATGAGCCTGTCAAAGTAGTGGCGCAGCTTTGCGATTTCCACGTCTGAATATGCGTCAAACGGCGCTGCGTATCCAAGGTGGTTGTACTGCTCAATCTGCCCAGGCGTAAGCTTGGCCGGTGCCGGGTTAACCACCGGCGTGAATGATAAATCCAGTTTCTCTGCGTGCATAGTATGGCTCCAAATGTAGAAACAGCATAACTTGTCTTATTTTTGCGTAGATAGCCGTAAAGTTGACTTTTTCTTCGCTTTTTTTGATTATTGGTCATCTGATCGCTCAGGAGAGGATCCTGATGCAAGTGAAGCAATTTCGGGTTGATGAGTTCATTGCGCCGGGCAAGCACTTTCTCTTTGCCCGCAAGACTCTGGAATGCAAGAAGCCACGGTATTTGCACCGGCACGATTTCCACGAAGTGTTTCTTGTGACGCGTGGTACGACAAATCACTGGGTAGAGGGAGGAGTCTCGCGCCTGGAGCAGGGAAGCCTTGTCTTCGTTCGCCCAAGCGACTGTCATGCTGTGCAGGCGGCGATGGGTGAGCCTAACGAGATCGTCAATATCGCATTTCGTTCGGATATCGCTGCGCACCTTGGAGAGCGCTATGCCTCGGATCTCCGCGGACGGTTCTTCTGGCACGATGAGGATCAGCCAGACTCGTACCACCTGACTGGACCGCGCTTCGAAAGGGCTGCAAACGTGTCGAGCGACCTGCAAGCTTCCAGAAACTCGCTTGCAGTGATTGAGGGGTTTCTCCTGACACTGTTCATGCGGGTCGTTGAGCATCATTCGAGGCCAAATAAGTCAGTGCCGGCCTGGTTGGTAGCCGCAAGCGACGCGGCAAAGCGTCCCGAGGTGTTTCGCAAGGGTGCGGCCGGATTCGTCAAGGCCGCCGGTCGCGGCCACGAGCATGTCTGCCGAATGGCGCGCAAACATCTGGGATTATCGCCGTCAGCGTTCGTTAATCAGATTCGAATGGAGCACGCGGCTTCGATGCTGGCCGGCAGCGACCTCACGATTAACGACATCTCAAATGAATGCGGCATTGAGAATCTGAGCTATTTCTACCGTGTGTTCCAACGGCAATACGGGACGACACCGCGTCAGTATCGAATCAATCACCAGAAAAATCCGCTGCGTGCGAATTAGTCGGGCCAGTATAAGAATGAGAACAACGTGAGCATTCATTTGATAAAGACGGCGTGGGGACTTGTCGGTCAGGGCAATCGATACACCACGTTACTCGAGTTCGTCGAGAGCGCGTGTGATGAGAACTACCAGGGCGTGGAGTTTCCGGTTTTCTACTTGGACGCAGAGCCTGATGGTCCAGACGATGCTGAATTGGCGCTAGAGCAACGCACCAATCAGCTAGGGCTCGACTACGTCGCTCTGATTGCCACGCAAGCCGAGCGCTGGGGCGACTACGACGCGCATTTGGACAGCTTCAGGAGCCAATGCGGCATTGCAACGCGACTCGGGGCCAGAAAGGCCGCCGTTCACGCGGGTGCTGACAGCTTCGGCGTAGAACTTGGCCAGCAATTCCTCGAAGAGTGCATGAGTATCGCGGACGAACACGAGATCGTTCCTTGCTTCGAAACACATCGTGCACGAATCCTCTACAATCCCTTCACCTGTGCAACGTTGCTGGAAAGAATTCCGGAGCTCCAGCTAACGTCTGACCTCAGTCATTGGCTCCTTGTTGTTGATCGGATACCAAACGACATCATGGACCTGTTTGACCTGGCCAGCGCCCGGTCGGCTCATCTCCACGCTCGAGTTGGTCATGAGAAAAGCCCACAGGTGACCGAGCCGTCGGACCCGGCGTGGGCGGATTATGTGGCCCTCTACCGCCGCTGGTGGCAAATTAGCGTTGAAGCGCACCGGGATAAGGGCAAATCGCTCAGTGTCACACCTGAGTTTGGTCCACCTCCTTACATGCATGCGGAACCGTTCACAGGAGAACCAAGCGCCGATATCGTCGCTGCCAACCAGTGGATGCGGGACCGCCTGACGGAATGGTTTATCGAGGATTAACAACAATGTCTAAACTGACCGTTAAAGATCTGCTCGACCTGAAGGGCAAGCGGCCACTAACACAGGTGAATGTGCACAACGAAAACGAGGCCAAAGCCTGTCAGACGGCCGGAGTCGACATGATCATCACCTGGGAGCGCAGTGATATTCGAGCTTTTCGTGCTGCTGCGAAAGACGTATTCATGACGGTCGGGCTCGTATACGGCCAATACGTCAATGCTGATGAGGCCAAGCGCGCTGCATTTAATGCGATGGAAAAGGGAGCGGATGCAGTTTACTGTCCAATGAGCCTCGACGTGGTCGAAGCACTCGCAACCGAAGACATACCGGTTCACGGTCATGTGGGTTTCGTACCCTACAAGAATACCTGGACTGGCGGTTTCAAAGCCGTTGGCAAGACCGCCGACGAAGCGCTTGCTATCTACAAAAGGGCCAAAGCCTACGAAGATGCTGGTGCCATCGCTATTGAAGTCGAGCTCGTACCGCAGCAGGTTGCTGCTGAGATTTCGAAGCGCCTGCGCATATTGACCGTAGCCATGGGCGCCGGCAGTGGCTGTGATGCGCAGTACTTATTCGCCAAGGATATCCTTGGCTATAACGATGGCCACATCCCGCGCCACGCCAAGGTATACCGCGACCATCGTGCGGAGTACGAGCGCTTGTACGAAGACAGCGTCGATGCGTTTCGGGAGTTTCATGCTGAAGTGCAGAACGGCCGGTTTCCAACTGACAAGCAGCTACTGTCCATGGACGAAGACGAGCTTGCAGATTTCAAGAGAAAGATAAACGCCTGATATGCCAAAACGTAAGCCCAAAGACACCAACCGCAGTCCCGATCTCCCACAAAACTGGGTTGAACGGCATATCGAGCGCCTGGAGGAACTCTGCTTCTATGCGCCAATTCCAATAACGCCTTGGGACCACAAACGGTCGAAACTTGTTGCGCCCGGTCAATATGAGCCGATTGATGACGAGTGGGGCCGTATTGACGTCGGCGAGACCTGGGGAGGTCCGGATACTACTGCACATTTCCGCAGCACGCTGGTCCTGCCAGAGAGCCACGCTGGCGAGAATGCTTATCTCGACATCGACATGGACGGGGGCGAGACGCAGCTAAGTATCAACGGGCGGCCTTGGCAGGGGCTGGATCACTTCCGCAGTCTCGTGCCGCTTGGCGAGCTGGCAGTGGTCAACACCGAGTTGTCACTCGAGATGGAGGCGTTCACGATCAACTACCCGTATGACGCGCGGCGAAACGACGCGCGTGACTACCATGTCTTCAAGCGTGCCAATGTTGTCATGCGTGATCCGGTCATCGAGTCCTGCATGTTTGACATGTTGGTTGTTTTCGAGGCGTACCTGCATTACTGGAAAAAGGACGCAGAACACGAGATCGAGGGATTTCTGCTGAAACACCTTGAGAACGCCTGCCGTTTGCTCGGGCCGAAGTTTGGGAGCAGAGACGAAGCACAGAAAGCGGCGACCAACGCCAGCAAGCTCTTGCAGGAAGAGGTCCTGAGTACTCCGTACTTTCGTCACGACGGCACAATAGATATTCTCGCGCACTCGCATCTCGACATCGTCTATCTCTGGCCCATCAAGGAAACACTCCGGAAGAACGGACGCACTACATCGAATGCGCTGAGTCTTCTTCGCGAGTACCCCAACTACGTTTACAGTGCCAGCCAGACCTACCTGTACGAAGAGCTGGAAGAGCAATACCCAACGCTTTTCGACGAAGTCAAGGCGATGATTGCCGCTGGGCGCTGGGAAACTGTTGGTGCGCTCTATGTTGAGCCGGACGGCAACCTCGTAGGTCCGGAGAGCTGGGTGCGCCAGATTCTCTTCGGGAAACGCTACCTCAGGGAATCGCTCAGCTCCGATTCCCGTGTGTGCTGGCTTCCGGACGTGTTCGGCTTGATGCACACGCTGCCGCAGATACTCAAGAAAAGCGGAATCGACTACTTCCTGACCGCAAAACTGAACATCTGGAACGACACGACGGTCTTCCCGTACGACTCGTTCCGCTGGCGTGGACCGGACGGCAGTGAGGTCATTGCACACTTCCCGCCGACTCACTTCGCGCAAGACTTTACGTATGAGAACCTGGACCGTCATTGGCAGGACTACACCGAAAAGCATGAAACCGGAGAGAACCTGTTCATCTATGGGTGGGGAGACGGTGGTGGTGGCCCCACGCGCAAGATGGTGGAGTTCAGCAAGCGTAGCCAGTCAATGCCCGGCCTGCCTGATGTCATCGAATCGACGGCCGAGTCGTTCTTCGATCGCCTCGCAAAGAAAAGTGATGCCTTGCCAGTTTGGGACGACGAGCTGTACATGGAAGGACATCGTGGCACGTATACGTCGAGGGCGAAACTCAAGAAATACAATCGTACGGCCGAGTTTCTGTATCGAGATGTCGAGATTCTCGGCAGCCTCGCATCAGTGTTCGGTGGTCCGAGTATCCAATCCCGCCTGAACGAAGGCTGGAAGCTTCTCCTGCTCAATCAATTTCATGACACCCTGCCGGGCACGCATGTGCCGGCTGCTGATGCCGACATAGAGCAGGAGTACAAACAGGTTTTCGAAATCGGGTACGGAATCCGCGATGAGTTGCTTGAGTTTGTCGCGAGCAGACTCGAACAGCCCGCAAGCCTGATCGTAGTCAATACACTCGGCGATCGAAAGGCCATTGCTTGCGCGGACATTTCTGACGACGTACGGGGACTTCAGTTTGACTCGAAAGAGCGTAAGACCGTTCAGCGCGACAACGGCAAACTGTACTTCGAGGTTGAGTTGCCGTCGATGGGCTGGATTGCCCTTTCTGCGACCGATGACGCCGAAGCGCCATCCGAGAGTACGGCGGTATTCGATGACAACGAGATTGACACGCCTCTCTATCGCCTAAAGTTCGATGAGGCTGGCAGGATTAGCCGCTTGTACGACAAGCGAAACGACCGTGACGTGCTGAACGGTCCGGGTAACGAATTTCAAGCATTTGAAGACGATTCGGGCAAAAAGTTTGGTGCCTGGGATGTCGCGTATCACCTTGAGGAGTATCGCTACCCCGTTCGACAGACACGTCCATGGAAAATGGTGGCAAACGGTCCTCTGTTCGCCCGATTTGTGAGCGAATGGCAGGTCCAAGACAGCACGATCGAACAAGAGATGCTGCTCTATCGCAACGATCCCCGCATTGATTTCAAAACGAGGGTCGACTGGCAGAATGAAAAGAAGCTGCTCAAAGTCGCGTTTCCCCTCAACATACGATCACGCGCCGTGGCCTACGACTTGCCATTCGGGCATCTGGAACGGCCCGCGCATCGCAATACGGGGACGGATCAGGCGAAGTTCGAGGTGTCGGCGCACAAATGGGCGGATATGTCTGAAGGTGACTACGGCGTCGCGCTACTGAACGACTGCAAGTATGGCTACGACGCGCGCGGGAACGTTTTGAGGCTCTCGCTTGTGCGCAGTCCGGTGCATCCGTTTCCCGCGAGTGATATTGGTGAGCACACGTTCTCGTATGCGCTGCTTCCGCACTCCGGTGACTGGCGCCAGGCCAATATCGACAAAGAGGGATATGCATTCAACTGCCCTCCCATCGTGTCGCGAATCCAGCCAGAGCACATAGCGGGCGAACTGCCGCCGCGCTTTTCTTTCATGCAGCTCGACAGCAATACGGCGATCACGGAGGTGATCAAGCAGGCGGAGAATGGGGACGGGCTTATCGTTCGCGCATTCGACAGCCATGGCACACACAACGAGGTGACTTTTTCGTTCGCACAGCGCCTGGCGAGTGTCGAGGAAACCGACCTGCTTGAGGAGCAGCCACAGAGTATCTCAGGCGGCGACGGCGTGTCGCTGAGATTCACTCCGTACGAAATCAAGACATTGCGTATTCGCCCTAAGCCCGTCCTGAACAACTAGCCCGATCGTCCGTAGCGATCTTCAAATCGTTCAATATCGTCCTCGGATAGAATGCCGCCAGTTTGCACCTCGATAAAACGCATTGGCATCTCGCCGACATTGGCGATCCGGTGTCGCGCTCCGACCGGAATGAATGCTGTCTCGTTCGCCTCCCGCCTAATGATCGTGTCGCCAGAAGTTACTTCGGCGGTGCCCTCAATTACGATCCAGTGCTCGGCACGGTGTTGATGCGATTGCAAAGACAGGACTTCTCCAGGGTTGACGACTATCTCTTTCACCGCATAGCCGTCACCGGTAGCAAGCACAGTCCACTTGCCCCAGGGACGAACGTCGGATGCTCCCGGTTCGTATTCGTTAACTTGATTGGTTGACACTGGCAGCCTCCCTGGATTCGTCAGAATTTCTATCGGGGTCGTAGAGAAAACAAGCGGCCTGGTGACCGTTCGGTCCGACGTCGAAACGCTTCGGAGTTTGCGCCTCGCAGTGAGCCATGCGCCGGGCACAGCGCGGGTAATATCGGCAACCCGTGGCAGACGCTGTGCGGAACGCTTCTTCCGCCGGCAATTCGACTTCACCCGGCCAGGGTACGTTTGGGTCGGGTTTGGGTACGGACTCAATCAGAAGCTGGACATAGGGGTGCTGCGGGTTTGAAATGACATCGACTGCGTTGCCATGCTCGGTGACCGTGCCCTGGTAGAGTAGCAAGATTTGGTCTCCGATCTGATAAGCCGTCGAAAGGTCGTGAGTCACGTAAAGAAAGCTGATGCCATATTCGTCGCGCAGATTCATCATGACATCGAGTATGGATGCTCGAAGCGACGCATCGACCATCGAAACCGGTTCGTCCGCAACGATGAACTTAGGTTTTAGCATCGTCGCTCTTGCGATCATGATTCGCTGGCGTTGTCCGCCCGAAAGCTGATGCGGATACTTGCGCAATACGTCATCACCGTGCAGGCCAACCGCGTTGAGGGCCTCCTCGACGAGATCGCGCCCGCGTTCTTTCGACGACGCAAGCTTGTAGTTGTTGAGAACCATCTGGAAGACGTGCTCGATCCGGTAGAACGGGTTGTAGACGCCGAACGGATCCTGGAATACGGCCTGCACGTGACGATGGTAGTCGCGCTTTTGTTGCTCGTTGAATTTCCAGATATCGACGCCTTCGAAAAGTATCTGGCCCCGTGTCGGCGGGCTTGAGCGCAGCAATAGTTCGCCAAGCGTCGATTTACCTGAACCGCTTTCGCCCGCGATCGTAATGATACGCGCCGGTTCCGTCGGAATCGAGAAACTGTAGTCGCTTAGCGCGACGAGACCGGTATCCTCGGGCCCGTAGATCTTGGAAACGTTTCGGATGTCAAACAGCTTGTCGGACATACTCGCCATCCTCGTTCTTTTGCCACAGGTGGCAGGCGACCAGTTGCTCGGGCCGCACTTCCTGCATCGGCGGGCGCGACTCGGCGCACTTCTCCATGGCGTGCGGACACCGCAACCGGAAGATGCAACCCGACGGCGGGTTGCGTGGATCGTGCGTAATGCCCTCGTTGATGCGCATGGGTTTGCGCTCGGTCAGCGTGGGTACGGACTCGATCAGGATCTCGCTGTACGGATGTGCCGGTGCAGCGAACATGTCCGCGACACTCGCAATCTCTAAGAGCTGGCCGCTGTACATGACTGCGAGGCGATCGACGACCTGAGCCATCAGGCCCATGTCATGCCCAATCATGATGAACGAGACATTGAGTTCCTGTTTTATCTTGAGCATTGTCTGCGCAACAACCCGCTGCACGACGACATCAAGTGCGCTTGTGGCTTCGTCGGCTACGATGACCTGCGGGTCGAGCGCAATGCTCATCGCAATGCAGGCTCGTTGTTTCATGCCACCCGACAGCTCGTGCGGATACATGGAGTAGATTCGGCCCGGGAGCCCGACGCGCCGGAAAAGTTCCAGAATCCTCTGCCGCAATACGTCTTCGTCCTGGCGTCCTTCGTGAGTCTCGATGACGTCCGCGATCTGCGCGCTGATTGTCATCGTCGGGTTGAGCGAGTTCATCGCGCCTTGAGGGATCAAGGCAATCTTCTGCCAGCGAATCTCCCGCATCTGTTCGTCATCGAACTCAAGAATGTTGTCGCCGTCGAGGACAACGCGTCCGGACACGATGCGGCCCGGTGAGCCGATCATCCTGAGCACGCCGCCTGTTGCCGTCGACTTGCCGGATCCGGATTCACCGACGAGCCCGAGGATTTCGCCGGAGCGCAGGTCGAAGCTGACACCGTCACAGGCCCTGACGTCGCCTTGTGGCGTCGCATAGTAGACACGCAGGTCGTCGACTTTAAGTACGGTTTCGGCGTTTCTCATGCTCCGTCAGACCTTCCGTAACTTCGGGTTGGAAACTTCATCCAGGCCGAGGTTGATTAACAGGAGCCCGATAAACATGATTGCCAGCAATAGTGTCGGCAGGCCCCACCACCACCACATGTTCTGCAGCAGCGCAGCGGAGTCAATGGCTTCGTAGATGACGCGGCCGAGCGTGGGCACTCGTTGCGGGCCCAGCCCCAAGGTCTCGAGACCGACGGCTGTAACAATCGCGGTCGTCACGATCGCAATGAAGCTGCCAAACAGGTAAGGCACGAGGTTAGGCAGCATCTCTTTGAACATGATGTCGAACGTGGATGCGCCCGACAATCGCGCCATGCGCACGTAACCCGACTCGCGCATCGACAGGACCTGGGCCCGGATCAGGCGCGTCGGTGATTGCCACATGAATCCGGAAAGCAATACGCCCATCATCAAAATACCGACTTCGCCAATCGATGTCTGGAACACGATCAGCACCATCAGTGGCGGTATCGTGATCATGACGTCGGCAATCACGCGTATAACATCGTCCGTGCGTCCGCCGATGAAGCCGGCCGAGAACCCAAGCAGGATGCCGAAGGCCATGCCGATCAGGGAGGCAATCACACCAATGAACAGTGTATTGGGCGCACCGACGATCAAGAGCGCGAGCAGGTCCCGGCCGCTGCTCTGCGTCCCCAACGGATGCGAAATCGAGCCACCTTCGCCGCGCAGGTTTTCGAAGCCGAGCGGCGGCAGGTTGAGCGGCGCTGAGCCGATGAACACGAGATCCGGGTTCCAAAGGATGCGACCGATTAGCCCGAAGAACAGGATGCCGAGAATGATGCCGGCACCGGTCAGCAGCTTCGGGTTCATCCACGGTGTGTCGAAGCGTTTCAGGCGCTTTTCGCGGCGCCACGCCGCTTTCGCTTCTGCAGCCGTCGCTGTGTCGTCAGCGGGGACGGACTCAACCATCAGTTGTTTCCCCCGTGACGAATCCGTGGGTCAATGAACGGGTAGATCAGATCGACAATGAGCACCGACGCAGCGGTCATGAGGATGACGATATAGCTTGCGCCTTGTATGACGGCGAAGTCCTGATTCAGGATCGCGTCATAGATGAGTTTGCCCATGCCGTTGTACGAAAATATTCGTTCGACCAGAATCTGGCCGGTCACCAATAGTCCGATCTTGAGAGCAAATGCGGTTACTTGAGGCAAGATAGCGTTGCGGACCATGTAGCGGTAAAGGATGTAGCGCGGGCGCAGCCCTTTGGCCCTGGCAAGCTGAACGTAGTCTTCGCTCTGCACCGTCGTCATCAGGCCGCGCATGCCGAGCGCCCAGAAACCGAATGTCACAACGACGATAGAGAGTGCCGGCAGAGTGCCGTGCTCAATTACGCTGAAAATGAACTCCCAGTTCCACCCGGGTGTCACGAACAGCCCATAGGAGCCGGTCAGCGGAAACCACTGCAACTGTGCCGAAAACAGCCACATCAGCAACAGTCCGGACAGAATCGGCGGGATGGATGTAAATATCATTGCCGCAGGAATGGCGACTTTCCATACCTTCGGCGTTTCCTGCCAGGCCATGTAGGCGCCTGCGGCATTGCCGATGACAAAGGCGATGATGACCGAGAAGATCATCAAGCCGAGCGTCCATGGCAGGGCTGCTGCGAGCATCTGCGAAACCGGAGTCGGGAAGTTCGCGACAGAAACGCCGAAGTCGAACACCAGCAGATTGCGCAGGTAAGTGAAGTACTGTTTCCACAGTGGTTCATCGAGGCCAAAGCGGGTTCTGAGGTCGGCCAAGATCTGATCCGCGTTCTCGACAAACCCGGCGCCGGAGGCCATGCGGCCGAGCATCGCCTCGGCCGGGTCCACCGGCGACAGTCGGGGAATGATCCAGATCACCGTCGCAGCGATGAGCACCGTTAGGAAAAACGTCAGCAGCCTGTTGGCCAGGTACTTCAGGGGTATGCCTGTCTTGGACGCGCCGGCCACGATCTCAGCCTCCCCCGTTGGCCCGTTCCAGGCCATGAATGATCAGATGCGTACTGTTCCACCAGTGCATCGGGTGGACGTAGAAATCGTCGTTGCTCGGCCAGCCTTGCCAGTAGGTGGTGTTGAATGACAATACTTTCGAAGCTTGTACGAGTGGAATAAACGGCATCTCGGCGTCAAGGTACCCATACGCTTCTGCAACAAGTCCCGGAATGGCCGGGTCGCCCAGCGACATACTACCGATGCGGTTCACCATATTGGTGTAGCGATCGGTTGCCGGCGTGTTCCAGCGACCCGTATTGTTGTAGCCGGGCGCGCGTTCGCCGATCGGTGCCATCGCATTGTTGGTATAACGCACCATCGACGCCCAGGGCTCGTTGACGGAACCGCAGGAGAGCCAAGAATAGCTCATCTCGTAGTCGCCCAGCGGAATGACTTCACCCCAGAAGACGCCGTCTTCGACCGGCACCGAGCGAGCGTCGATCCCGGCGCGTTGCAATTGTTCAACCAATAGGTCGACGGTGCTGGTTGTCTCCGCCGACGCTGTGTTCGCCAGTATGTTGGCCGTTAGCGGTTGCCCGTCTTTTTCGTAGACACCGTCTTCGCTCAAAACGTAGCCGCGTTTCTCAATGATCCTCCTGGCTGCGTCGATGTCGGCGCGCACGGGCAATTCGTATCCGGCATCGACAACGGCATCGATGAATGGCTGCATCGCGCCGTACTGCACGAACATGGTTTTGGATGGCAAGGTGGAGCCCTGGTAAACGATATCGATAATCTGCTGGCGATCGATGATGTGGGCGATCGCTCGTCGCATGCCCGCATCGTCCCAGGGCGCAATGGTGGTGTTGATCTCAAGCTGGCGCGGGCAGGGATCGGTCCAGCCGAACGGGAAATCGTCGTGCCAGGCGACAACGGCAGGATTCCGTGAATGGATCGTTTCGAAAATGCCGAGAGCCAGGTGCTGGCCCGCATCGAGCTGGTTGCGGCGCAACATCTGCGCACGATTTTCCTGGCCGCCGGATTCAATCCACACCAGGCGCTCGGGCTCTGGCAGCTCACGGAATCCTGTTTTTGCACCCCACCAGTCATCGTCGCGATGCCAGATGGCCCGTTGTGATGTGGCAGATTCAAACTTGTAGGGACCCGTACCAATGGGTGGATAGAAACCGAAACTACCGACATCTTTTCCGTTCCAGATATGTTCGGGCATGACAAGGAAAGAGCTGAAATTCAGGATACCGAAGTTTTCGACGTGAAATCCGGGGTTCGACTGACGTAGAACAAATTCGACCGTGTAATCGTCAATCTTGTTGACCGCGGCGACCTGCCCTTTGAAACGTATTGCCTCGCGTGCGCTGATCGCGTCCGAGCTGATCACGCTGTTGGCGGTAAACACGACGTCATCGGCATCGAATACCTCACCGTCGGACCATGTGACTCCCTGCCGCAGCGTGAGGGTCCAGGCATCGTGTGTCTCGTTGCCCGTTATGCTGGTGCCCAGCCACGGTTCGAGTTCGCCATTCGCATAGTTAAGTACGAACAGTGGTTCCCACATGGCCTGGTGCGCGCCATGCAGGCGTTTGACACCTGGCGTGAACCAGTTGAAGTTGCGCGGGTTCTTGATGCTGCGATCGAGGTCGAAGATTACCGTGTCTTCACGTGCTGTTTGTACGGCCGGCGCGTCCGGGTCGCGGTACGGGATGAATACGATGAGCATCGCGAATGCGAGCAACATCGCCCCCCAGATGAACCGCGATCTGTTGCGTGACCGCAAAACCCTGGTCAGCCGTAGCGCTCGACCCGAAGGTCGGCCTGTGCTTTGTGCCCCGCGAAACCTTCGAGCGCGCACAGGCGCGAGCAATACTCACCGATTTCCTTGGTAGCCGCAGGATCGACGCGCTGGTACGTGCATGTCTTGATGAACTTGCCTACCCAGAGTCCCCCGGTGTACCTGGCTGCTTTTCCGGTGGGCAACGTGTGATTAGTACCAATGACCTTGTCGCCATACGCAACGTTCGTCTCTGGACCAAGGAACACTGCACCGTAGTTTCTAAGATTTTTGAGAAAGTAGTCTGGATCTCGCGTAATAATCTCGACATGCTCGAAGGCCAGGTCATTGGTTACTTCGACCATCTCAGCGTCACTCTCGCAAAGAATGATCTGGCCGTAGTCGGCCCAGGCCTTGCCAGCAACTTCGGCAGTTGCGAGGGTTTTTAGCTGGCGAGCGATTTCGTCCGGCAAAGCACTTGCAAGTTCCTCAGACGTCGTCACGAGTATAGAAGGTGAGTTGAAGCCGTGTTCTGCCTGCCCAAGCAAGTCTGTCGCTGCCATTTCGACGTCGCAAGTCTCGTCGGCAACGACAACAGTCTCGGTTGGTCCGGCGAGTAAGTCTATTCCAACACGGCCAAAGACCTGGCGCTTGGCCTCGGCAACGAAGGCGTTTCCCGGGCCGACAATCATGTCGACCGGGGCGATACTCTCTGTACCCAACGCCATCGCAGCGATCGCCTGTACGCCGCCGAAACAGTAAATCTCATCGGCGCCCGCGAGGTGCATTGCAGCAACGACTGCAGCACTAGGTTTGCCTTCAAAGGGCGGAGACGCTGCAATGACTCGCGGTACTCCTGCAACCTTGGCAGTGACTACGCCCATGTGCGCAGACGCCACCAGAGGGTACTTGCCTCCAGGTACGTAACAGCCAACAGAATCTACAGGGATGTTCTTGTGTCCCAGGAACACACCGGGTCGAGTCTCGACCTCGAGGTCTTGTAAAGAGTCCTTTTGTGCTTCGGCAAATCGACGAATCTGCTCTTGTGCGAACTTGATGTCATCTACATCGCGCGGGTCCAGCGCATCGATGCAGCCTCGGATGTCTTCCTTTGAAAGGCGAAACGCATCAGGCGCCCAGTCGTCAAACTGTTGGGAATACTCCCTAACGGCGGTATCACCCTGTTCCTCAACCTTCGAGAGGATATCTTCGACGATTTGCCGGACCCGTGTCTGGTCCTCTTTCTTCTGTTGCTGAGAAACGCCTTGTTTGAGCACGACCGGCATGGACTTCGGCCCCTGGTTATTTTCGAATTGGGTATTCAAGCGGAAAGTCGTCGAAATGCTGTATGGAGACTACCCCCTGAGAGGCCAGTATACTCTTGAAAGACTGCACTGCAACCAGGACACCTCATTTTTTTGATGTAATTGAATCAATTATGAAGTGTGATATGAGTATCGACGATGTATCGTAAGAGAACAAAAAGAATATATATAACAATAAATTATAGTGTTCTTTGAAATATATAGAGCGGGATATCAAATCAACGCTTCACCAAATGATGCAAATAATTTCAAAAAGTTGACGTCAGACAGAAGGAGGGTGTAGGGTACGATGACAAGTAGAGCAACAAAGCAGAAAGGGGGCGCCGTCAGGCCTGCCATGATCAGTGGACTGGACCACATCAACGTCGAAACAACCGATCTGGAGGCGAGCATTGCGTTCTACGTACAGGTCCTCAACCTCGAGGTCGGTCCTCGACCGCCTTTCGATGTTGACGGAGCCTGGCTCTACGTCGACGACCAACCGATCATTCACCTTGTCGTGCGCGATGCGGTGGAAACGCGATCCACGGGGGCTATACACCATGTCGCAATCAAGGCAGCCGGGTTCGAACAGGTTCGACAACAGTTCGAAGAGCTCGGGCTGGATTTCGACGTAACGGTTGTCCCGGATCTGAATGTCACCCAGGTATTCGTTGACGATCCAAATGGCGTCAAGCTGGAACTCAATTTTTACGAGGACTCTGTCCAAAAGCCATAAATCAACACACCAATTCACCTATGCAAAAACAAAGGTTGGGGGGAAAGATGATGAAATTCGAACTGTCGAAATCGCTCGGCGCAACGCTGATGGCTGTTGCAGCATTTTGCGCCGGAAATGCAGTTGCGCAGGAACAGGAACCGGAACCACGCAATGAGCTAGAGGAGATTATCGTCACCGGCACGACGCGTGGCGGAGTCACTGTAATGGAGTCGTCAGTGGCGATAACCGCGCTGAGTGAGGAAGAATTGGCCAAAGACGTCCCATTTGGACTCGTCGACACGCTGAAAGCCGTCCCGGGTTTGTTCGTCCAGGAATCTGGCGGACAGACGTCAAACAGTATCGGTGTTCGCGGCCTGCCGTCGACGGCTCAGCTGGCGTTTATTAGTGTTCAGGAAGACGGCCTGCCGGTCAATTACGAGCGTTATACGGTGGATGCAGTACAGCGATACAGTATTGGAATTGAGCGCGTCGAGGTAACTCGAGGTGGCACATCCGGCGTTCTGGCACCCAACGGTGCCGGTGCGATCGTCAACTATATTAACAAGAAGGGCACACAAGATCCGGAAGGCACGCTGAAGCTCTCGCTGACGGATTACGACAATGTTCGTACCGATTTCTACTACGGCGGACCACTGTCTGAGGACTGGACGGTTGCGCTCAGTGGCTACTACATGTACGGCGATACTCCGCGCGAAAACGATTTCAACGGAGAGCGTGGCGGCCAGGTACGCATGAACCTAACGCGTACTCTGGAAAATGGCGAGCTGAACATCTCGTACAAGAAGGTCGACGAGAGCAACTCTTTCGTGCTGCCATTGCCTGTTGCACGCGATCCCGACAGCGGCCAGCTGAGTGAAATCCCAGGTTTTGATCTCAACCATGGCAACGTGGCCGGTTTTGATAACTCCCGGACTCGCATACTGTTTGCGAACGGTGAGGTGCTTGAGCAAAACATTGTTGATGGCGCGGACGCCCAGGCGGATGTGTTTACGGTCGACCTGGATTGGGACTTCGGTAACGACTGGTATTTGAGCCACGCGAGCCGAGTCAGCGACCTGCAACGACTTTTCAACGCGCATTTCACCGGGTCTGCCGGCAGCAGCAGTATTCTGCCCGCGGAAGTATATCTGACCGACGACACTCTCGATTTCGTCGGCGCGGGCTACGGAACGGTTGGAGATTTCTATGCGGCGAACCCAGGTACTTCACGTTGTTTCCAGTACGTCACGTCAAAGGAGTTGTTGTGTGCTGGAGATCCTGCACTGGACAACCTCAATGGAAACGGACTGGCACAGATTCTCAATTCGCTTCGCGAGCCCATCGAGCGCAAGCAGTTCATCAGTGATACAAGGCTGACGTGGGAGACCGACAACAACAGTCTATCCTTCGGCGCGATGTTTATTGACCTCGACCACAATAGGGCACTGGCGTCCAGCCTTTTCATGAGTGAAGTGACATCAGACAGCCCACAAGTTCTCGATATCGTTGCTGTTGACGCCAACGGTGACGTGCAGGCCTACCTGAGTGATGGCGGTGTGGTTAAACACGGTCAATGGCGCGGCGACGATGATGTACAGGTCAATTCTTTGTCGCTGTATTTGAACAATGAATATCAGGTCAACGATGCCTTTCGATTTGACGTTGGTTTGCGATGGGAAGATGTTGAGTATCAGGCGGTGTCGCTGAACGGTCTTGGTGATCGCGTACCCGTAGCCGGTGCCCTCGACCAGAACGGAGACGACGTCGATAACATTCTCGCGAACAACTTTGCCAATAGACTGAAAGGTAATGGTGGTACGTCGCGCCGCACGGTTGAATACGATGATGTCTCGTGGACAATCGGCTTCAACTATATGATCAATGACAATCTAGCTACTTACGGGCGATATGCAGAGGGCTACCAGACGCCTCGGGCAGACCGCCTCGGTGACTTGATACTAAATACGCCGAACGGTCCGACAGATACGCCTCTCAATGAGGTAGAACTGGCAGAACTCGGAATTCGATATTCGGGCGACACAATCGCGGCGTCCGCGACTCTCTACAGCACATCATTTCCAAGTTTGTTAACAGGCGGTTTTGGTTTTGATTCGGGCGGCACGCAAGTCATCAATCAGGCCGAATTGGATGTTGTCGGTGTAGAATTCGATTTGTCATGGACTCCCGTTGACTGGCTCAAATTGCAGCTGGCCGGTGTGATTCAGGATGGCGAACTCGACAACTTCAACACGCCAGCAGGTGCGGCGTTCAATGGCAACAAAGTGGCTCGAACACCCGACGAACAGTTCCGATTCATTGGTGACATCTATGCCAACGATAGGCTGACTATTTTTGCTGACTATCATTGGCTGGGTGAACGCTACGGTGCAAACGACAATGTGGTTCGCTTTAAGTCGTGCGGAAATCTGGGTCTTGGCGGCTCGTACGCTGTGTCCGACAGCATCACGCTACAGCTTAAAGGCAAGAACATTACGGATGAGATCTGTTACACCGAGGGCAACCCGCGTGCGACCGTCGTGCAGAACCTCCTGCAGCTGGGATATGCCCGGCCGATAGCCGGTGCCACATACATCTTGTCGGCCCAGTTCGACTTCTTCTGAGTCCCCCTGAAAGAGCACTCCCCCGAGTGCCCTTGGCCGCCGCCCCAACATTGTGTTGGGGCGGCCATCCACAGCGTCAACTCAACTGGAACAAGAGCCCCCCAAATGTCAGCGAATACCGGCGATGATTTTCCGATGATTAGTGGCGATGCCTTGAATGCAGGCAAGCTCAAAGCGAGGCTGCGTTCTGGGGATGCGACGTGCGGCGCATTTCTACAGTTGAGCAGCCATCTTTCTGCCGAGATCTTATCGAGGGCGGGGTTCGACTGGCTTATTGTGGACATGGAACACGCTCCAATCGACCTCGATTCACTGCTGCGGCAGCTACAGGCGATCGGCTACTCCAGCAAGTGCACACCGTTTGTGCGGGCGCCCTGGAATGACGCGGTGTCAATCAAGAGGATTCTGGATGCCGGTGCGCAGGGTATCGTCATTCCCTACGTGAACACTGCAGAGGAAGCCCGGAATGCTGTCGCCGCATGCAAGTATCCGCCCGAGGGAATTCGTGGCGCCGCGCTAAGTCCGCGTGCGGCTGGCTTCGGCCAAAGCGATTGCAGCTTTTTCGAAAGGTCTAACGCAGAGATCATCGTAATCGTCAGTATTGAAACGGTCGAAGCGGTGCAAAACCTCGATGCAATCCTGCAAATTGGAAATCTCGACGGAATATTCATTGGCCCTATGGACTTGGCCGTTAGTATGGGGCATGCGGGCGACTCGGAATGCGATGAGGTACAGCAAGTAATCGCAGAAATCGAATCCAAAGTTCTTGCATCTGACAAGTTTCTAGGCACTGTTGCCACGAACTGGGAAAAGGCCGACCGGTGCATATCGCGCGGATATCAGTGGCTTATTCTGATGCAAGACAGCCTGACCCTCGCATCAAGAGCAGCGCACACTGTCCAGAAATTCAGGAACCAAGTGCTCGATCAGTCGCAATCTGATCCGATGCGATAGTCAGCAACAGTCTGTAGTTATTCTCGGAAAGGCAGATTTCTACTGCCGGCTGTCGAATACTGAGCTTGCGGCTTTTCTATCAGTCCTGAAAGTCAAGTTAAGGCAACCTGTGGTCAAACCAGGTCATTCATTGGCCGGGCAGCCCTTGATAGGCTTCATTCAGAGAAGCAACGGGTCAGGCCGTTCTAACCCGGTAATTTGGCCGATGGATTGCGTTTGACGGGCCTGTGCCTGAACGCGAAGAATTTGATTCAAGAGCTACCAGTTCGGGCGCGATATTTGCTCAGGTGTATTGTGCGAACTGCCAGTAGATGTACGCCATGAGCATATATGAGCGCTATGCCCCCAACATCAGGAAGGCCCACTCATGACTTTTACCTCTAGGCAACGGCTCCTCACCGCGCTTGACAGAAAGTGTCCGGACAGATTACCGGTGACGACACACCACCTACAGGAGTTTTTTCGAAACGAGCACATGGACGGCAAATCAGATCAGGAAATATTCGACGAACTCGGTATGGACGCAGTCTTCTGGACAGGGAAACACCTTCCGGACGCGTCGCAAGGAGCATATTTCGACCCGGAGCAGGAAGAGCCGGACAATCCTCGCTTCAACAGGCGTCTCGTATCGGATTACTGGCAGATATCGACTGAAGATATCCCGCATCCCGAGTATGAGACCACCCGGTACACGATATCCACGCCAAAGGGCGCGCTCACAACCGTACTGCAAAGGAACCAATATACAGCCTGGGTTGGTGAACACTTGGTGAAAGAAAAGAACGACATTGACATCATCGCTGAGTTCGCCCCTACACCAGTCTGCGATACAGAAGTAGTAAACCAACAGGCGGATGCCGTTGGCGAGCGAGGCATTGTGCGTGGTGCAATCTGCAGTTTTGACATTTATGGCCAGCCGGGTTGCTGGCAAGACGCATCCGTCCTCGTCGGCATTGAACAATTGATCCTGGCTACGTATGACGACCCAGACTGGGTCCACGAACTACTTAGGATTCTCTTTCGCCGCAAAGAGACCTATGTCCGCTCTCTAGCGGGCGCACGATACGATCTTCTGGAGCTTGGCGGTGGGGATGCATCGACAACTGTCATTTCGCCGAAGTTGTTCCGAAAATTTGTGGCGCCCTACGATGCAAGACTCATAGAAGTGGCGCATGAGTGCGGGCAAAAAATAGCGTATCACACCTGCGGTGGGATGATGCCGATTCTGGAAGATCTTGCCGATATGAACCCCGACGCAATGGAAACGTTCACGCCCCCCGCGATGGGCACCGACGTACGTCTTGCCGAGGCAAAACAAAGGATAGGTGACAAGGTTTGCATGATTGGCGGTTTCGATCAGGTATCCGACCTGAACAACTGCTCCGAAGAGCACACTCGTTCTGCGGTGCGCCGGTGTTTCGAGGCGGCTGGCAAGAATGGTGGGTATATCCTGAGCCCATCCGACCACTTCTTCGACGCAAATCCAGTCCTGCTGGCAGCATTCGCCGATGAAGCACGACAGTGCGTCTACTAGAACCGCTCTCAGAATAGCCCACGGCCGCATCGTCGCCGTGAGCGGCTTATTGCCAAAGTCCTCGAAAAAACCCAGCAGAGTAATGCGTCTCCCGAGGCGATCACCGGCTGCTCCTGATGCAAGACGGCGTGACCCTCGTATGACAGTGGGCGCGCACTGTCCGGCAATTCAGGGGAGAAGTCGGCGACAAGTCACAATCAGTTCTGCAGCGACAGTCAGCAACAGCTAATAAACATTCTCGGAAAGGTAGATTTCTACTCTCGGTTGTCGAACACTGAGTTCGATGGTTTCCTTTCTATTGTGACGAACCAGGAGTTCCACCGCACTGTATATCTCATGACGAATATCCTGGTTGATAATCACATCGATCGTGTTGTCGATCAGGTAGGTGCGAGTAATCTCATTCAACTCATGCGCGACGAACACAATCTCTTTTTCTTTGCAGGCGTTTTTCAGGGCTCTGGTAATTCCGTTGGTGCCGCCGCCCGTATTGTAAATGCTTACAAGATCGGACAACTCTTCAATCGCCCTGCCGGTTTGCACGCGCGCGATCTCATCGTCGTAGTTCGGACTCCGCATGTCAACGACGGTAAAATGACCGAATCGTTCCCGCATCATGCTCTTGAATCCTGCCTCCCGCTCCTCGTGGCCACGGTAGCTGGGTCGCCCCGGAAACAGCGCGATCGAGCCGGCCTTTTTGTGGCTCAGAAAACGGCCCATAAGGAGCGCAGCTGTGCGGCCCGCGGCTCGGTTGTCCAATCCGACGTAGGCAAGTCGTTGAGCGCGCGAGATATCTGATACGAGACTGATGACACCAATGCCCCTTTTCGAGAGAGAATCGACTGCCTCGCGAACCATTGGATGGTCCAGGGCAACGAAAGCAATTCCGTCTGTATCATTACCTACGTCGAGCAACTTGGCCGCCAGTGCCTCCGGCCCGAGGTCCTCTACCATATGCGTCTGAACACGCGAATTGAGCCTCGCGAACGAGAGTTCGGACCGTTCGATCTCTCTCGCAAATCCGTCAAAATACTTCGTTTTGAGGACCGGAAAAACGAAGTCGAACTTGTAGATTATCTTGCCGTCGTTCTCGGCAGCGGGGCCTATGAAGTAGTTCGTATTAAAGACCGCCCGATAGACGCGTTCGGCAGTGCTTTTCTTGACATTGCCTCGGTCATTGAGGACACGATCAACCGTGGCCCGGCTGACTCCGGCTTTTTGGGCGACGTCGTCAAGCGTTACTTTCATCGTGCCTACAATATCAAATGAAATGGATGATTAGCGGCATATTTTATCATAGCGGGCCGCGCGACAAGCGTGATGCTGGCGCATGTTAGCGCGCCTACCAAGGAGACATTGATGCAAGAAAATCTGGAGGGGCACGTTGCAGTAGTTACCGGCGCAAGCCGAGGAATCGGCCGCCGTTGTGCTGAATCTCTCGCCGTACACGGTGCCAGGGTGATCGCTGTCGCACGATCCGAGAAGGATCTATCCGAGGTGGCTGACCACGCGTCGGGCCGAATCGACGCCTGGGCACTGGATGCTACATCGGACGATCTGTATGAACGAGTCACGAACGTCGATGGACTGAGCATCTTGGTGAACAACGCAGGCACAAACTGTCCACAGCCGTTCGTCGAAGTTGACCAGAAGTCATTGGACATGGTCATTGACCTGAACGTCCGGGCAAGTTTTCGAATCGCGCAGGCGGCTGCAAAGGCGATGGTCAGCCAGGGCAATTCCGGCTCGATCGTCATGATGTCGTCGCAAATGGGTCATGTAGGGTCTCCACGTCGGACGGTCTATTGCATGTCAAAACACGCCGTTGAAGGGCTTACCAAGGCCATGGCTGTTGAGCTTGCGCCTGCAGGGATTCGGGTAAATGCCGTTGCACCGACCTTTGTCGACACACCCATGACGCGGCCGATGCTCGAGAACCCCGATTTTCGAAAATTTGTGATGGACCGGATTCCAATGATGAAGCTGGCGTCAATGGATGATGTGGTTGCAGCGGTAATGTACCTCGTGTCGGACTCTGCGGGTATGGTCACGGGGCACAGTCTGCGTGTCGACGGGGGGTGGACAGCTCAGTAGGCGCCAGTATCCGGGGCGGGCGTAGAGTGTATTGCTTGTGAGTAACAATCTTGAATCTTATCGAACGATCGTGCGGCCTGAGTGGATCGATCACAATGGCCACATGAACGTCGCCTATTTCGTTGTCGCGTTCGATGAGGCAACCGATGCGATCTACGAAAAATGGGGGCTGGGCCTTGAGTATCCGAGCCAAAGCGGTTGCTCTGTTTTTACACTTGGCATGAATGTCGATTACCGAGGCGAGTTGTTCGAGGGAGATTCGATACGTGTCGCCACGACACTGATCGATCACGACATCAAGCGAATCCACTACTACCATGAAATGTACCGTGACGACGTTGGGGAGTTGGTCGCGACCAACGAGTGTCTATGCATGAACGTCAATTTGTCGACACGAAAGAGCAGTCCCTTTCCCGAATCAGTTAGGACGATTCTGGACGCCGCCGCGACCCAGGAAAACTGGCCGGATGGCGTTGGGCGCAAGCTTCAAATACGGAGCAAGAGTCGACACTGACCCCGGGAACGATTCTGGATAACTGCTTTCTGTCCACACGTTTTGTTCCAAATCGGCCCGCAGATTTGAACCTATAGGTTCGATCCGACGAGGCCGCGCCAACCTTTCCCGATGTTTACGCGGCATTCGCTGTTCGGCGAATTGCCGCGGTGCCCATTTCTGACGCCGACAAAGTCTTGTGGGCCGGCTGCGAAGTGTTCCTGTCGGTTGCTCATCCACTTCCTCCTATGCTTGCAGAATAGGCCAAATGTGTCCGTGGAACCCAGGTTAGTCCACTTACCGACATTCATCCAAACGAACTCATCAAGAATCCTCAGGTTTCTTAACTGATCTAATTACAGCGGGCCACTGCTTTGATGCGGCCGGGCATGACTGCGAAAGTAGGCGTTTTTGTTGGTTCGTTGCCAACAGTCCCGTTTGAGTCAAAGTATCTGCTCCATGGTTCTCCGCCTCCGGTTACAGAAAAGAATATTTCAATAGTTTTCATGACTGAACCTCCTGTTTCAGCATCGTGAGCCTTTTGAAATAGTGCGATAAAATGTTGTTTCAAAACAATTAATATAAATATAATGGACCCATCGCTGCTCTTGTAATGAAATAGATGTTTCATCTATAATAAGATAATGAAAATTATGACGTCAAAACAAATGTCGGATGGAACGAGCGACGACCGAAATCCGCGGGATCGCATTTTGGCGGCAGCGACAACTCTGTCTCGACAGCAACAGGCGATCGCAGACTTCGTTCTTGAGAAATACCAGGAAGTGCCGTTTCTGTCTGTACTTGAAATCGCGGAACGCACCGGGGCGTCGGAGGCAACAGTCGTCCGCTTCTGCCAGCGTATCGGTTACTCTGGTTTCAGCGACATGAAGGCAGCGCTGGTCGATGCGCTTCGCAATGAGATGCAGCTGGCCGCGGACTCGTCGGCCGAATCCGAATCAACCGACATCGGCCGCTACTCACTGGCTGCCGTCGCACAGCTCGAGCAACACAACATTCGGCGCTTGGTGGCCGACATCGACAAGCAGGCGTTCCGAAGTGTCGCTGCGGCACTATTTAAGGCCGACCATATTTTTACCGTTGGTTTCGGCATTTCCGCTTACCATGCAGACTTCGCGTCCTACCTGTTTACCGAGCATGGTCTGCGCTCGACCTGCCTGGAAACTCGTTTCACGTCGCCGCGCGAACAGCTGATCACACTGCGCCCGAGCGATCTCGTAGTCGCTTTCTCGTTTCCGCCGTATTCGAAACAGACGCTGGAAATCCTCGAAGAGTCACGACAGCTTGGAATTCCTACTGGCGTTATTACTGATCTCTACACGGCGCCGAGCGTGCCGATCGCGAACAACGCGCTGATCGTATCGAGTCGCCGCATGACGTTCACCAACGCATCGGCCGCTGTCCATGTACTGCTGAATGCGCTCGTTGTCGAGATTGCCGAGCGGCACCGTGGTGAGACGGTCAATGCGATTTCGCGCATCAATGAGATTCTGCGTGACAAGCACTATCTCGTCGACAATGACTCCTGAGAGAAGCGATACCGTCGGGCGACGCATGCCCGATACCTACCTCGTCATCGCCGGGGTGGCGCTGTTCGTATTTGCACTGACCTATCTCGTGACGCCGGGTTCGTTCTCGATGACCGAGACGCTGCGTGCCGACAGCATCATCCAGGTCGTCGATCCCGATACATTCAGCTACGCGCAAAACTCGGGTGGTGCGCCGCTGTTTTCCAGTGACGGCAGCCCGGCCTTATTCAATGCCGTGTACGAGGGCCTGACCTCCGGCGATCGCATGGGCGGCGCAGTCGGCATCATGTCATTCATCCTTCTTGTGGGCGGTGCCTTTGGTGTCGTCCTAAAAACTGGATCGGTGCACCGGGCGCTGACGCGACTGATTGCCGGCGGCGCACGCCAGGGGCCCCTGCTGCTCGTCGGATTGTTTGCAGCGTTCTCCCTGGGTGGCGCAGTCTTCGGAATGAGCGAGGAGACGATTCCTTTTGTCCTCATGCTCGTGCCGGTGATGCAACGACTCGGTTACGACGGCATCACAGCCCTGCTGGTTTGCTACGTCGCGACACAAATAGGTTTTGCGACCTCATGGATGAACCCTTTCAGCGTCGCGATCGCGCAGGGCATTGCTGACGTGCCGTTGTTGAGCGGCATGCCCCTTCGGCTTGTGCTCTGGACCACGTTTACGCTCGTTGGTATCGGTTTCACGCTGCGTTATGCGGCGCGCGTGCGCACGGAGCCAATAGAAGCGGGCGATCATGCTGCCGATATCGAAGCTCAGCCGCTCACGCTCGGGGACGGGCTGGTCCTTTTGTCGGTCGCTGTTGTCGTAGCCTGGATCGTGTTCGGCGTTGTTGCTAAGAGCTATTACCTGCCCGAAATCGCAACACAGTTTGTTGTGCTCGGCGTCGTAGCTGGCGTTGTCGGCTGCCTGTTCCGGCTCGACGGCATGGACGGCAATGGCGCAATGGCAGCCTTTCGGACCGGAGCGATGGACCTGTTGCCGGCTGCCCTCGTTGTCGGCTTTGCACGCGGCATCGTCTACCTGATGGGAGGCGACGATTCATCATCACCCAGTCTGCTCAATACGCTGCTCCACCACGGCAGCGAGTCGCTCGGCAGCTTGCCGGGCTGGCTGGCGGCGTGGGGTATGTATTTCGGGCAGAGTGTTTTCAATTTGTTTGTCACGTCGGGCTCCGGCCAGGCAGCGCTGACAATGCCGTTAATGGCGCCGCTTGCCGATCTGATCGGCGTGACGCGGCAGGTCGCCGTGCTTGCATTCCAGTTAGGCGACGGGCTCACAAACCTCCTCGTGCCGACATCGGCCGCCCTGATGGGTTGCCTCGGCGCGGCGCATATCGAGTGGTTGCGCTGGGTGCGCGTGATGCTGCCGTTCTTCAGCGTTCTCATCGCGCTTGCAAGCGGCTTCGTGATCGCCGCCGCATTGACGGGCTATAGCTGAGGGCTGTCACGGACGAGTCGGCATGCTGACACTGATCAAAAACGCGTCTGTCTACGATCCCGAGCCGCGGGGAATGCTGGACGTGCTCATCGCCGGTTCACAAATTGCCGCGGTCGGTAAGAAGCTCGACATCCGAGGCGAGCTGGTGAACGTGATTGACGCGAACGGCGACATATTGCTACCCGGCATCGTTGACGTTCTCACGCATCCGAGCGGCGGCGGCGGCGAGGGGGGATTCGGCAACCGTACGGCTGCGGTCACCTTCGAAGCATTCCGCGACGCCGGTACCACCTGCCCGGTCGGCGCTTTGGGCACGGATAGCACCGGCCGGAGCCTCGACGTGCTGTTCGCGGATGTTATGGCGCTTCGCGACAAAGGCATCGACGCGCACATGCTGACCGGCGCTTATCGCGTGCCGCCACCTACGATTACCGGCGACGTAACCCGGGACATTGCACTGATCGCGCCAGTCATTGGCATCGGCGAACTCGCGATCTCGGATCACCGTTCCTCCCAGCCGACGGCTGACGAACTGCGGCGCATCGCTGCTGACGCGCGCCTCGGCGGTACGCTCAGCGGCAAGCGCGGCGTCGTACTCGTTCACGTCGGAGACGCTGACACTGGTATTGCGCCCCTGCGCCTGGCGCTCGAGGGCACCGCCCTGCCGGTAAGCAGTTTTTATCCGACCCACGTCAACCGGCGGCGCGAACTGCTCGACGAAGCCATCGACTTCGCTCACGACGGCGGCTATATCGACATCACGGTGTCGACGACGCCAGAGCTGCTTGAGCTCGGCGAGGTCGCCGCCCACGATGCATTGAAGTATGCGATCGAAGCAGGCGCGCCGGCCGAACGCATCTCGCTGTCATCGGATGCCGGCGGCTCGCTGCCGCTATTTCACGACGGAGAATTTGCGGGCCATTCGGCGGCTGCACCGGGTGTCCTGCTCGAACTGATACTCGATGAATTCGCACACGATTCGAAATTTGCGCCGATTGTCATCGCCGCGCTAACGCGGAACCCGGCCGACGCGGTAGGCCTCGTACACAAAGGCCGTATCGCGGCCGGCGCGGACGCAGACATTGTCTTACTCGATTTGGATCAACAAACTCCAAGCCACGTTCTTTGCAAGGGACGTCGGCTTCGGGGTCATTGAAAACTCAGCAACGCCACCATGGGGAAATTATCATGAGAACCACCACAAACTGGATGAGCCGACTACTAGGGCGGATCCTGATCCTCGCGCTCGTCGCGCCCGCCGTCGCACTGGCGCAGAACTCCGGCGAGCCAATCGAGGAAATCACCGTTATCGGCACCAACATCGCGGGTCTCGACCTGGAGGGTGCCGTACAGGCCGTGCAGCTCGATCGGACCGCTATCGACGAGTCAGGTGCCGAAAGCCTGGGCCAGCTAATGCAGGATCTGTCGATCACCGGCGGCGGCACGGGTACGTTCTCAACTTCAACTGCCGGCGCACTATCCAGCGACACACCCGTCGGCGCATCATCCGTTTCGTTGCGCGGCCTCGGAACTGGCTCGACGCTGACATTGATTAACGGCCGACGCGCCACGATTAGTTCGTTTGCTAATGGCCAGTCATCGTTCATCGACATCAACTCGATCCCGGTGGCTGCGGTCGAGCGCGTCGAAATCCTGCCGAACGGTGCCTCTTCGCTGTACGGTGCAGACGCCGTCGCCGGCGTCGTCAACTATGTGTTGCGCGACGACTACGAGGGCGTCGAGATCTCGGCTTCGTACGGCGATTCGACCCACGAGAGCGATGACAGCCGCAAGAACCTGAACCTGATTGCCGGACAATCCTTCGGCGATCACCACTTCATGGCTGTGCTTGACTACTACGAGCGCAACGCGCTGTTCAATCGCGACCGCGACATTAGTGCCAATTCGGTACGGCCGAGCCAGCAGGGCTTCTACCCGTCATTCAACGACCTGTTCCTGATGTTTTTCGACCAGACCGAGGAGCCGACGGACGGTGGTTGCTCTGCCGACGAATTTGGTTTCGGCAATTTTGGTGAGTTCTGCGAAGTAGACACGAACCAGTTCACGTCCGTGCTCGACGTCTACGACAGTATCGGCGGGATGTTGACCTATCGTGTCGATGTCAATGACAACGTGACATGGAAGAATGAGCTGATTTACCAGCAAACTGAATCGAACGGCACCAGTTCGCCGGCAAATTTCTCGCGTGCGCCGTTCGATCCGGAAAGCCCGCTGTGGCCGGTCGAGTTGCAGAACGATATTGTCGACGAAGGTGGTGCCGCCGCGTTCAGCGACTACTATGGCTTCCCGATCTTCGGCTGGGGCAAGTTCCCGGAACCGCGCGCCGTGCAGCGTGAATCTGAGACCTACCGCTTTGTGTCCTCACTCGAGGTCGACTTCGACTCTGGCTGGAACCTGAACACCGGAATAACTTACGGCCGCAACGAGTCCAAGCAGAGAGGCATCAGCGGACTGATCGTCTCCGAGGCGTTCTACAACGCAGCACTCGGCAACCTGTGCACCGATGGCACCGTGGTTGATCGCTGGGACGTCGACCTGCAGCGGCCGAGCGCCTCATTTGTCGGCGACACCTGCGAGGACATCGGCCTCTCAACACTCTGGTACAACCCGTTCGGCGGGCAGGAAAGCCAGGCAGCGGGTATCGACGAGGCGATTCGCACCAGCGCAAACCGCAGCGGCGAGTCCGAGCTGCTGCAGCTCGACGCGATCTATTCGGGTGAGCTGCTCGAATGGAGCGGCGGAGTGATTAGTGCGGCCTTCGGCGCCGAGTGGCGCACGGAATCGGTGCAAGACGTGCCGTCAGGTGTCGCGGTTGCGACGACACTCAACCCGGAGCCGATTCTCGGCTTCAGCTCAACCTCGGCCGATGCCGAACGTGATCAGTACGCAGTGTTCGCGGAGTTCTTCATTCCCTTCAGCGACACGTTCGATATGCAGCTGGCCGGCCGCTTCGACGACTACGACAGCTTTGGCAGTGACTTCAATCCGAAAGTCTCGTTGCGCTGGCAGCCGGCGGAAAGCCTGATCCTCCGGGCCAACTATGCGACCTCGTTCCGCGCACCATCGCTTGCACAGGTCGGTGCTGGCACGCTGCTAAGCTCGTACCGCGTCGACTGCATGGCAACGCCCGAGGCCTGCGATGGCGACGCGTTAACCGACGGCGAAGCTCTGCTCTCCGAGGACGTCGCCAATGACGCGCTCGAGCCGGAAACCGCCGACACATGGGGACTGGGACTTGTATGGTCGCCGCACGAAGACATCGATATCACGATGGACTACTGGGCGATCGAGTACGAAAACCTGATCGGCGTCGACGAGGACGACTTCATTCGTCGTGCGCTGGCCGGTGACTTTCCGGTCTTCGGTGAAGGAGAGTTACCGACAGGCGTTGCCGGCGTCGAGGTCGAGGGCGGCTTCGTCATCGACGCACACTTCCAGCTCTCCAACCTTGCGTTCCAGGACGTCAGCGGTGTCGACCTGACTTACACCCACTACCTGGACCTGGCCGGTGGCGAGCTGCGGTTGACCGCCGATGCGACGTACATTAGTAAGTTCGAGGAACAGGCTTCGGCGAACGCCCCGGTACTCGATTTGGCCGGCGACTTCCGTTACCCAGAGCTGCTCGCCAGCGTGAAAGCGCGCTACTCGCGCGATCCCTGGAGCGCCTCGCTCGGGCTGCGCCATACGGCCGATTATCTTGACGATCCGTCAACTCGTACGCTGGAGGCCGTTGGTCTCCCGGCTGACGCCATGGTGCAGGTACCGTCGTGGACCGTCTGGGACGCGAACTTCTCGTTCGACATCACGGACCGGCAGTTCGTCAACATGAATGTTCGCAACCTGTTTGATCGAGACCCGCCGCTCGTACTCGGCCTGAGCTCGAACGTCGACCAGATCAACCACAACTCGATGGGCCGCTTCTGGACGCTGCGGTACACGTTCACGTTCTGATGTCGTTCCGGTCACGTCGACCCCGGCTCGCCGGATGCGTCCTTTTCCTGCTGGCCGGCGCGGCTGCGGGCGAGGGCTCGCTCGTCGTCGCGGGCGGTGCGGTCCGTGCCGACAATGAGGCAGTATTCGGCGCCTTCATCGACGCACTGCCAGACCCGGCCGGCAGAATCGCCGTCATCAGCGCAGCCTCGGGAAGCCCGGTGGGGTCTGCACAGGACTTCACCGAGACGCTCGGACGCTACGGCGTGGCGGCCGAGCGAGTGGTATCCATAGAGCTCTCGGTCACGGATGACAGCGACACCGATTTCGACGAGCGCAAGTGGGCGAACAACGCAAGCGATGCAGCTGAGATCGCGAAACTCACTGACGTGTCCGGCGTCTGGTTCACTGGCGGCGACCAGCGGCGGATCGCCGAGGTGCTGCTCGACGATACCGGTAGGGCCACACCGATGCTCGAAGCGATTCGTGGCCGGCACGCGGCAGGGGCTGTAATTGGCGGCACGAGTGCCGGTGCCGCGATTATGAGCAACCCGATGATCACCGGTGGCGAACCGATCGTTGCGTTGCTCGGAGGTGGCGCCGACGGCGAGTCGTTGACGATGGACATCGGCCTGGGTTTTTTTGCCCACGGCCTGGTGGATCAACACTTCGATGCGCGCGCCCGCCTGGGCCGCGTTGCTATCGCTCTTGGTGTGTTCGACGAAAAGCGCCGCTTTGCTATCGGTGTCGATGAGGACACGGCATTTGTCTTCTCACCAAACGACAGCCAGCTTTCGGTGGTCGGCTCGAGCAGCGTTACGCTCGTCGATGGACGTGAGGCAAAATGGCGCAAGCTCGGCGAACGAATCGCCATCGACAACCTGACCATCTCGGTACTGTCGCCCGGCGACCGGTTTTCGCTGGCCGATGGTAGCTACCGTCCGTCGGCGCACCTGAAGCCGACCGTTGGCAACGAATACAACGACCACGAGGTTGTTGCTGGCGGCGGTGTCGCGATGCCGTCAGTGGCACTGTCGCGCATGCTTGGTGAGGAGTTGCTCGACAATCGCGGCGCAAGTGAGCTGGAGCGCGTAACTATTGTTGCGTCGTCGGAGAAAGCATCGGCCGGTGTGCTCTTCCGGTTTTCTCAAACCGATTCAAGCCGCGGATATTGGGGCAGAGACAGTGACGGCCGTTCGCGCTACAGCGTAATTGGAGTCGGCTTTGATGTCGTACCGCTGAACGTATCGATTACGCGGATTCTCAGTTCCGACCCCTAACTTGAGGTAATCAAGCCACGCGCACTCCGTTTTTGCGCCTCCTGGCTGGACCAAGCCGCCAGCTGCTTACACTCGATTTCAGGCTCTCCGTCTCGCAGACCGCAGATAATTCAGGAAGGCGAGCTGACTCCGAAGAAAACCTCGGTGCTTCGGGTATGTGTCCTTAGCGTCCGACACCCGTTTGTCGTAAAAGATGTGCGCTATTGGCACCGGCAACTCCGTATCCGACGCGAACGTTTTTCTGGGAACCATTACCAGTTTAGGCAAGACCGGAGCGGCGAAAACCTCGATTGCCGGCTGGTTACATGTCGCGCATTTACCTCGCTGAACATTTGGCGGCGGTTTATATGTCTCGAAACTGACGGTATTGGGCGGCGGCAGCGATACATCTTCCGCCCGAAACACAACAACATCAGCAAAGGGAGCGCTGTTGAATCGCTGGCAAATCGTGCAGTGGCAGAGGATTCGGAACAGCGGTCTGCCATCCGCTTGAAAGCAGGTGGCCCCACAGTAGCAGGTGCATTTCATGAAACTCTGGGTTTTTGTTGTAGGCGCGCCATTAACACTTCGTTTGCGGTCCCGCGGATTGCTAGAACGTCTGCCCGCATCAATAGCCGTCATTCTATCGCAAATCACCCGGGCCGCTGGTGACTGCAAGAGGAGTCGCTCAGACAAGATCTGAACGTCTGCCCTCAGCCTGGCGACTGGCTGTAACCAAAGCAGGCCGTGCGGCCATTTATGCGAGCGCCTCGCCTGTAGCTTTCTTCAGGTACGGCAGCAGGGATTCCGTGAACCACGGGTTCTTCTTGAGCCAAATGTTGTTGCGCGGGCTGGGATGAGGAAGCGGTATCACCTGGCCTTCGAAGTCTCTCCAGGCGCGAACGGTTTCGGTCAGATTCTGTCTGGTCTCTGGCAGATGAGACTTCATTGCGTACTGCCCGATGACGAGTGTGAGTCGCAGGTTTCTGAGGTTGGCCAGCAGCTTCGTTCTCCAGGCCGGCTCGCATTCCGGGCGAGGCGGGAGGTCACCCGTCTTGCCAGTGCCGGGGTAGCAGAAGCCCATCGGCAGTATCGCAATCTTTACAGGGTCGTAAAACTCCTCCCGGGATACACCGAGCCACTCGCGTAGCCTGTCTCCACTCTTGTCGTCAAATGGCACACCGCTCTCATGGACCAGTCGGCCTGGCGCTTGCCCCGCTAGCAGAATGCGGGCGCGAGGATCAGATTGAAGAATCGGTCGCGGTCCGGCAGGCAAATGCTCCTCGCAAATGCGACAGGCGCGCACTTCTGTAAGCAAAGCGCGAAAATCAGAGTCTTGGGGCTGCATTAAGTTCTCTTCGTGCTTGCCGTTGCCGAGCAGGTATTTGCAAGAATCTCTGAAGGTGCATGGTCGATAATGTGCGCCGAAGGACAACAGCGGGTCAACAGTCGAATTTATACCCGACGATCGTTCAAGCTCTCTTTCCTGAAATTTCCGCAAGAAGATAGATGGTCTTCGGCCCGAAGAACGACAGAGACACAAGCAGTACCGCTTACGCAATTCAAGAAATGCTTTCGTCCGAAACCGAAGATCCGAACCATGCGTCCAGTATCAAGTCTTGGTATACTTTTTCCAATGAGCGCTCTTGCTAAAGCACAGCCCGCTTCGTCCGTAGACCCTGCCTCGATCGAGTCGCAAACCTCATTCGACGTCGGTGCGGACCTGCTCGTCCGCAGCCGTCCGCCGGGTGGCGTAGATCTCGCCCATGGACAAAAAGAGCACTTGTTCATGTGCAGCGTCGGCCAGCCTGTCGACAGCAATCAAGTGCGTTCGGTCTTGCGGACTGAAAACGGCCGCCGAGAATGGCAGAGCTGCCCCCAGGGACACATCACGTTCGTCCCGGCGGGTTTTCCGATGGAGTGGGATTGGACCTACAAGTCTGACTCCATTCACTTGACCATGCTTCCGTCTTTTCTGGCCGGCATCGGAGAAGAGTTCGCAAAGCAGGACGGCGAGCGCCCGAAGCTCCGGCCCCATTTCAGGATCATGGACGACGGCCTGCGCAGCCTGCTGCGCAACTTGCGCGACGAAGCTTGTAACAATGAGCTCGGCAAGGACCTCGTGACGTCATCGCTGCTTCGCATGATCGCCGCCCGCCTCTATCGTTTAAGCAGTGCGTCTCTACGTGCTGATAACGGCGAACATCATATCGGTAGTTTCTCTGCAAACGATTGTCGCAAAAGCATCGAGATACTCAATGACAGGCTGGACGAGAAGATATCGCTGGCAGAGTTTGCCGCGGAATTCGATCTGTCGCCGTTCCATTTTGCGCGTGTGTTTAAACGTGCAACAGGATTTCCACCGCATGAGTACCAACTCCAGCTGCGCGTAGCACGGGCTCAGGAACTTCTTCGCCACAATCCCGGCAAGAAGATTGCCGAGTTAGCTTGCGAACTCGGGTTCTCCGACGAAAGCCATTTCCGGCGCCATTTCCGGCGCATCGTCGGCACCACGCCCGGACAGTTCCGACTGCAGCAATAACATACCCCCTTAAAGCAAGATCGTACTTTTTCGCTCCTGGTCGAGCACTTACGCTGCCGTTCATCCGCATGTTTGCGGACATTAGCGTGCCGGATGCGCGTATCTCACCCAAGGAGCCAGACCAATGAAGACAGTATTGATGACTATGGTCGCATTTGCGGCAATCATGGTGATGCCTGCGAATGCCCAGGTGGAAGAGTACAAGATAAAGGACGGGAAGCTTGAGAGGCCTACTGGCTACCGGGAATGGATTTATGTGGGGACACCCGTAACGCCGAACGACATGAATGATGGAAAAGCCGCGTTCCCCGAGCATCATAACGTCTATATCGATCCGATTAGCTGGAAACACTGGAAGAAGACCGGTGAATTCCGCGAGGGCGCGATCCTCATCAAGGAGCTGGTCAGCGTCGGCACGAAGGCAGCAGTGAGCGGTAATGGATACTTCCAGGGCGAGTTTATTGGCCTCGAAGCCGTGATCAAGAGCAAGAAAAACTTCCCGAAAGAGCCGGGCAACTGGGCATACTTCAGTTTCTCCACGCCTGACCACAAAGCGTTGACGCCGACAGCAACGGCGTTTCCAACAGAATCCTGCAACGTCTGCCATGCAGTTTCCGCTGCCGACGATTTTGTTTTCACCCAGTATTATCCGGTGCTGCGAGCAGGCAAGGGCACCGGTAAGGACGCGGTGGGCGGCACATCCGATTCACTAGTGGCGGGTGAATAGCAATGCGCCGCAGTTTTCGGATTGGAGCCGCGTTCCTGGCCGCAATTTTGGCAACTCTCAACTATTCAGCGCTGTCTCTGGCCGAGGACGGCGACAAAGCCGCGGGCACGCCGGAGGACGATGCCTACGCGGCTAAGGTGTGGGCATATATGCATGAGAATGGCCTGATCGGAGACGGGCGAGTGCGCAGTTTTCCATTTGTCGGTTCGCGGCCACACGGCAGCATTCAGGAGCTGATCGTGACTGAAGCCGTGATCGATGGCCAGCGAGGCCGGCTACTTATCAAGCACAATTTCGGTGCCGAGGAATCCCTGACGCCGAAGATTGTCTACGCTGCCGGCCCGGACGAACATATGGAGCCACTGGCGATAATGTTTCAGCGTGAGAAAGGCTACGATGAGGACAACAACAACTGGTTTTGGGCAGAGTACAACGCGGACGGGTCGGTATTCGTCTACCAGGGCGAGAACCTGTCTGGACGTGCTTCTTTATGCATTGGGTGCCACACGGCACTTGGAGGCGCGGATAGAGAGATCCTGAACGGGAGCGCAAGATGAAGTTCCTTAACGCCAAGTTACACGGACTCGGTGACTACGCAGCTGCTATTGTGTTGATTATCGCGCCGTTCGTTCTGGGAATCGATGAGCAGTCGGTGATTGCACATTGGTTTTCCGTCGCGGGCGGCGCGGGGCTGATAGCCTACAGTTTGGCGACTGACTATACGTTCAGCGCCGTCAAAGCTATCCCATTCAAGATGCACCTCGTGCTGGATTCGCTCGCCGGCGTCGCATTCGTGATTCTTCCTTTCGTGCTCGGCCTTGACGGAGTCGCCCGCATCTACATGATTGTCATGGGTGCCGGCGTGCTATTGGTTGTTGCGGTCACTCGAACAGATGGCTAGCGATGATTGCCTAAACTCTTGACGCATTAAACAGGCCTGATGTTCCTATAGCCGATGTCGATGTGCTCGCGCTCGGCGACTGGTCCATCACTCGGAAATTCGTCCCATTAGGTCGAGCTGTGCTGCACTAAAACAACGGCTTGGCGCCACATCGCCACATTTCTATGGGACAGGCGCGTCTGGAATATCGGGACCTGGCCCAGTGTTACCCTTTCTCAGGCGGCCAGAATCCGTCTTTCTCAAGAGTTGCAAGCGCAGCCATGACGCTTTCGCGTAAGGTCCGAACGACGAAATCGACGTCTGGTTTCGTCATCGTCAGAGGCGGCGACATGATGTTGAGATGCACGATCGGCCGCACGATGAGACCGCGTTTGTCCGCTTCGTTTGCAATACGCTGGCCGAACCAGTTGATCGCCCACGGCGCATACTGAACAACCAGCCCTGTGGCGACGATGAACAGGCCAATAAAGATGATGGCCTTTCCCACTGTCCTCTCCGGTAACCTGTCGATCGGGTTGTGGGCCGCAATTGCGGCCCACATGCGCCATTCAGCGAATCATTTTCTCGAGTACCTCAGCGTAGTCGAGCAGGTGGCGAATGCCGAGAAAGTGTTCGCGGACACGCTCTCTTGCGGCGCGCCCCATCTGCTCGCGCAGCTCCGGCTGCCGAGGTATCGGTCAGCGACCGGCAACGGGCGATGTCATGGGCACAGCGCCTCAAGCGAGTGTTCGCAATTGATATCGAGACCTGCCAGCAATGCGGCGGCCGCTTGCGCGTCATCGCCAGCATCGAGCAACCCGCCGTCATCGAGCGGATTCTGGAACATCTCCGCCATATTGTGGAGCCCATCGATCCGGCTCATTCGAGCCGTCCTAGCCGAGCGCCGCCGCAAGAAGATCGCCTGGTCTGACCGCTTCATCCTGTTCGTCACAACCCGCGCCACCGTGCAGGGACGGGCGGTTTTTGGCTTGCGCCGTGATGCGCCGGCATTTTCGGGTGAAAGGGGAAGATTCACGCGCCTGAACCAGGAGGGGGCGGACCGGCTCCGCCGGATGGCCGCCTCGATCTGCCCTCAGCGGCCCGGTTTCAGCTCGCTCCGACGGTCTCACTCCGGACATAATGGCCCCTTATACGCACTATCCGCTGATGAGGAGTTGGCCTCGGCTTGAGCCGTTGGGCCAGTTAAGTTATCGCTCGTATGTCCGGGCGGCCCGACGCCTGCTGTTACCAGCTTTACGTGATGCGTGCCGGCGAAGCAGGGTGCGGGTCAAGATTTTCCCAGCCGTGCCCGCCGAAAGGGTCGACGCCCAGTTGCTGCATCACGTGGGGGAAGTCAACCATGACCCAGTTGTCGACGATCTTGCCATCAACCACTTTCCAGAAGTCCATATAACGAATTTCGACGCGTTTGCCCGTCGGGCCGATACCCATGAATTCCCCGCTGTGAATGGCTTCCTGCCGTCCGAATGCAGCGCACCATTCACCTTGGGCGATACGCGCTTCGTCGATGCAGACCTTGTCGGAGAACGCGGCCTGGAACGGCCGCTGCCAGTTATCCTGGAATTCCTTGAGCCCGTTCTTGAAGCCGCAACCCGCATTGCCCATCCAGCGGAACGACTCGCTGAAGAAGCGACCCATGCCGTCGATGTCATGGTCGTTGAGCCCTTCCACCATCGCATCGATGGTTGCCAGGGTTTCGTCGGTTTTCTCGAGCTTGTTGTCCCGCGTGAGCAGTGACTGTTCAGGCTGTGGAGCTTTCATGCTGGTTGCCTCGCGACGGTGATCTCCCGCATACGCGCAAGCACGTCGACACCGAGCTGGTCGTAAATGTCGAGAAGATCGATCAACACCCAGTTTTCGCGCAACATGCCGTCCTCGCAGCGCCAGATGTCGAGGCTGCAGAACTCGATGTTCTTATCGGATGGCGCGATGCTCATCCAGCCATCTCCGCTTACAGTTGCGTGCATGGCCGGCCAGCCACAGAAAGCCACATAGTCACCGTCGGCAAAGAAACAGTCGTAGCCGCCCTCGCTGGTGTCGGCCGACCGGTTCGGCAGGGCATTCAGGAACGGCACCTGGTGCCATTTCCGGAATCCCGAAATGCGGCGGTTCGACCCAATGCCGGCCGGCCCGTACCAATTCATCTTCGGGTGCCAGAACCGCTCGAGCTGCATGGCTTCGTGACCGCCCTCGGCATACTTGCCTAGGCCATCGACCATATCTTTGACGAGCTGCATACTGGCGGCGCTCCGCGTTTCGTCGCGCGGCGCCGCCCCGATGCCGTCCTGAGTGGCGGGCCCCGGTACGTGAATTTCGACGCCGAGGCTCGGCGCCATCGGCCACGCGCCGGCCTGCATCATCAATTGCGGGATATCCCAGAGCAGCAGCATTTCGACGATCCGATCATCCTGCATCCGGAAGAACTCGAGGTAGCGCATCGTGACGAGATGCTGCGTCGGCGGGATATCCAGCCATGGCCGCTCGAAGACACCCGTGTAATAGCCGCCGCAGCCAATCCAGTTCTCTCCTCGGTCGACGGCGCCGACGACAATGTAGTCGCGGCGCTCGAGGTCCGGAATGGCGTCGAGCAGCGGGGCGTACCCGGTTTCAAGCAGGGCACTGGGGCCCGAAATCTTTCCCAGCGGGTGTGCGAGTCTGACGCTGCAGTCCGAGCTTAGGAGCGCGCTTAGCTGGTCGCCGAGCCTCGCTGCCTCGATATCGTAGAGAGCCGCGCGAAATTCGCCGAATTTGGACTTGCTGGCCGCTACAAGGTCTGCCATCGCACTATCTCCGGTGGGCGCAGGACTCGCCTGCGATTATGTATTGCATTCGAAGTCAATTCCAATCATATTGCGCGCCATGAGCACCGACATCCTGCAGGCCGCTAAAAACACCGTGCGAAACTTGCACGCCAAGTTCGACGCGGCCAACGACAGTGATCTCGCTGCCGTGCTCGCGCAGCATACAACGCCCGATTACCACTGGCGCGGCATGTGTCCCTTTTACGAGCAGTCGGGCACCGACGCGGCGGTCGAGACGTTCTGGCTGCCGCTGCGGCATTCGCTAACGAGCCTGCAGCGTCGCGAGGATGTCTTCATGGCGGGGCGCAACGACGTCGATGGCGGCGAGACGGTCTGGGTCGCCAGCATGGGTCACATGATGGGGCTCTTCGACAACGACTGGATCGATATCCCCGCGACGCGCCGGATGGCCTTCTTGCGGTATGCGGAGTTTCATCGCGTCGAAGATGGCAAGGTCGCGGAATCGGCGTTCTTCTGTGACGTCGTCAGCATGATGGAGCAGGCCGGGCACTACCCGTTGCCGCCGCAAACAGGCGCCACCTTCCTTCATCCGGGCCCGCGCACCCGCGACGGTATCTTGCTGGAACCGCACGAAGCGTCAGAGGGCAGGAAAACGATGGCGCTCGTCAACCAGATGATTTCCGATTTGAGCAAGCTCAATGTCGGTAGTACGCACTATTGCCCGCCGGAATTGCTCGCCAAGACCTGGCACGACGACATGATCTGGTACGGGCCCGCCGGAATCGGTTCTACCTATACGATTCCACGTTATCAGCAACAGCACCAGTATCCATTCCGCCGGCATCTCAAAGAGAAGGTGTTCAACGGCCATATCGCGCGCTTCGCCGAGGGCAACTATGCCGGCTTCTTCGGCTGGGCCAACCTGACGAATACGCCCACCGGCGGATTCCTCGGTCTGCCCGGCAACGATGTTCGAGCCGACATGCGAGTGGTCGACATCTATCGGCGCAGCGGCGACAAGCTTGCCGAGAACTGGGTCTTCATCGACCTGCTGCATTATCTGTCGATGCAGGGACTGGATATTCTCGAACGACTCAGGGAACTGCGCGGCTAGCAGATCTCGTCGCTTGCGACGCATGCGTACTTCCTCGAATAGGTGACGCTGCATACGGCGGCTAGACTGCCGTTTCAGATGACGTTCGAGGAGTCCGGAAATGCCGATGACGCCACGTGAGCGAGTACTGGCGGCGATTAACCACGAGCAGCCCGATCGCGTCCCGCTCGTTATCGGCGTCAGCAACGCAACCGGCATCAAGATGCAGCCCTACCGGGGCATCAAGCGCCTTCTCGGCGTCGAGGCACCGGACAACCATCTCTACGACTGGCCGGAACTAGGCACCGCGGAAATTGATGAAGAGACAATGCTCCGATTGGGCAGCGATGTTCGCGGCGTAGTGGATCTGGAGCCTGAAGCGACACGAACGCGCAATCGTGATCGTCCTGCACACAGTAACTGTATCGATTCATGGGGCAGCGGGCAGGTCGAAGTGAAGCCGGGAGACTGGTACCCGGGAGTCCATCCCCTGCAAGCCGCAACAACTATCGAAGAACTGGATGCCTATGCCGGATGGCCAGACATGAGCGATCCGACCCGGGTAGCTCATGTGCGTCGGACGGCAGAACGCCTGGCCGCGGATAACCGCTGCGCGATCATGGCGACGCCGTGGCTATTGTTTCCATTCGAACGCGCGCATGCAATGCAGGGGCTCGAGGCGTTCCTGCTCAACATGGCGATGCACCCCGATTTTGCACGTGAATTGCTCGAGAGAATTGCCACGCACTGCAAACAGTTGATGGGGCATTTCCTGCAGGCGCTCGGTGACAATGTCGACATCATCAAGATTGGCGATGACCTTGGGACCGAGCAGAGCCTGTTGATCTCGCCCGCCATGTATCGCGACATACTCAAACCGATTCACGCCGACTTTATCCGGTTCATCAAAGCGAGAACGAAGGCAAAGGTTTTCTTTCACAGTGATGGCGACATCGCGCCGTTGATCGAAGATTTCATCGAGATCGGTGTCGACATCCTGAACCCGATACAAACCTCGGCCGGCTCTATGTCGGACCTGGTCTCTTTGAAGAAGCGATTTGGTGAGAACATCGTTTTCTGCGGCGCCGTCGATACACGACGGATTCTGCCTTTCGGCAGCACCGAGGATGTCCGCCAGGAGGTGCGCCGTGTCATCCAGACGCTGGGCCCCGGCGGTGGCTACATGGTTGGTGCCGTGCACACGGTCATGGACGATGTGCCTCCCGAAAATGTCATCGCGATGGCTGATGCGGTCGAGGAGTTTGGCTACTGCCCGCTGAACTAATGGCAGCCGACCGATCCTGCATTGGGATCACGTTTACTTCGAATGCAATAAATGACGGATTATGTCAGCACTTATAGTATTCAATAACGAAAAAAATCATATATTTATGAAATAAAAAAGCGTTGCATTCGAAGTACATATAATTTATCATTACCTTATCGTGTCGGGAGCGCAAATGCTCTGCGACCGGAGTAATGACCATGTTTGAATCCGCCCTCGAGATCAGCAGCAGTCCGGCTACTACGTTGACCGCGAATCCTGAAATGCACGCAGCCTACAGCCTGCTGAAGAACAGCTCGATCGAGCTCAGCACCAATGGCGAACCGGCGATCAAGGGCGCGGCGGCGGTATTGCCGGGCAACATGGGCGTTTACGTTCCGAAGATGCCTCAGGCCAGATTGGCGGACAAGCTCGTGCAGCTGAAATTGCTGCACAAATACGGGCTGAATCCGATTCCGCATATCGTCGCGCGACAGCTGAGCTCTGATAGTGAATTGCGGGCTTTTCTGAGCTACGCGATAGTCAGCGCAGGCGTCCGTCGGGTACTGGTCATCGGCGGCGACGATGCGGAGGCTGCCGGACCGTTTGCCGACAGCGCGGCGGTTATCGAAAGCGGAATTTTAATCGAACTCGGCATCACCGCGGTTGACGTGGCCGGCTACCCGGATGACCACCCGAAGATACCGCGCGAAGTACTCATCGCAGACCTGCAGCGCAAAGTTAACCTGGCTGAAGAGCAGGGCCTCGAGCTGAGTGTCGTGACGCAGTTTTCATTTGATGCCGACGGCGTCGTGCGATTCTGCGGCGAGATGGCGGAAGCGGTGCCGGGGGTGCCGGTCTACGCAGGTCTGGCCGGCCCTACGAGCCCCGCCAAGTTACTGCGTTTCGCCAAGATCTGCGGAGTCAGCACGTCGATCCGTGCGGCCAACAAGCTGGGCATGAATGCGATCCGATTGGCGACGCACTCGAGCCCGGAAAAGCAGTTCGACACGCTGGCAAGTGGTGTTGCGGCAGGTGAGGCCGGCAATCTGACAGGCATACACCTTTTCAGTTTTGGTGGCTTCGTGGATTCGGCGGAGTGGCTCGACGACAAGGCCCGGCGTGCGGGCCTGGGCTCATAGGTTCTGCAGCCGCTCGTAGTCTTCATCCGTGACCGTGCTGTAGCCGGGCGTCGGATAAGCCTGGAATCCTCTTCCGCCGTCGATGAAGATCGACTGGCCGAAAATAAAATTCGAATCTTCGCTGGCCAGAAATACGGCTAATCGACCGCACTCCTTCGGCGTGCCGATGCGGCCCATCGGGGTGCGCGACAGGATCGTGTCCATTAATTGCTTGTCGGAACCCACTCGGCGCATGAGATCAGTTTCGATCGGCCCCGGCGCCATCGCATTGACCTTGATGTCGTGCGGAGCGAGCGCGACCGCCTGTACTTTGGTCAGCTGCTGAATACCGCCTTTGGATACCGTGTAGACGAACTGCGAGTCCAGAGCCAGGTGTGCGTTGACCGATGACATGTTGATGATGACGCCGCCGCCACCCTGCGCGATCATCTGCTGCGCCGCCTTCTGGCCGCCGAAGAACATGCCCTTCAGGTTGACGTCCATGATGCGGTCGTATTGCTCAGGCGTAATGTCGAGATAGGGCGTCTTGTCGGCATCGTTGATGCCGGCATTCGCAACGTAGATGTCGACTCGTCCGAACCGATCGACGGTCTTCTCGATAATGTTGTCGAGATCTTCCAGATTGGCCACATCGCAATTAGCGAACAGGCCCTCGCCGCCGGCTGCCTCGATTTCCCGGATGGCCGCTTCGCCATTCTTGTCCGTGGTGCCGCCGACGACGACCTGTGCGCCTTCACGCACGAATTCAAGCGCGATACCAAGCCCGATGCCCTTCGTGCCACCCGCGATGATCGCGACTTTATCCTTGAGCTTCATTGTGGGTCACCACTGCCGTACTGGTTGCGAAACTCCGTCACCTTGCGCCTGCCGGCCTGCACCAACGCGGCACCATCCTGAATCACGACCAGCCACTGATAGCCGACATCGAAGCAGTGCCTTGCTTTGTCAGCGGTTGTGGCAACGGTGCCGAGGAACTTGTCGGAGGCCAGGACCTTTTTCTCGATGATTTCAATCTGCGCCTGCGCGTCGGGATGATTCGGATCACCGAGGTGCCCCATGCTGCTGGCGAGATCCATCGGGCCGATGAAGATGCCGTCGAGGCCTACGACACCGAGTATCTCGTCGAGGTTGTCCACCGCCTCGGTTGTCTCCACGGCAATCATGACGATGGTCTCGTCATTGGCCGAAGACAGGTAAGGCATTGCGTTGCCTGTGTACCCTGCGGCGCGCGGGCTGCCGGCAACACCACGGGTGCCTTGCGGCGGATACTTGCAGGCACTGACGGCGGCCTCGGCCTCGGAACGCGTATTGACGTACGGCACCAGCACGCCCATAACGCCGGTATCGAGTATGCGCTTGATCGAGACCTCGTCATTCCACGGGGCCCGTGCGAAGGGCACGACACCGGAGCCGTTCATGGCCTGTAGCTGGGCCTGCAGGTTGGCATAGTCGCCGGGCGCATGCTCAAGGTCGACGATCAACCAGTCGAATCCCGACTGACTCATGATCTCGGCCGATACCGGGCTCATCATCTGCAGAAATGCGCCGATGGTCTTGTCGCCGTTCGTCAGTTTCTCTTTAACGAGGTTTCGCATGCGTGCCTTAGCCTGTTCTGGATTGCGGTTTTTCAAAATAGGAGCCGCCGCCCTCTGCGATAGCTTGTAATGCCGCCGGCTTGCGGCCAAATTCGCGGGCTTTTTCGAACAGGGTCACGACGTTCTCCGGAGGAATGTCATGACCGATGTTGTGGCACGGGGCGAGAATATAGCCGCCGTCCCTCCCCAGGTCGTAAACGCGCCGGGCGATCTCCTGTTCGAGTTCCGCCGTTGTCGCGTTCGGCAGCATCTGTTGCACATCAATGGCGCCATGGAATGACAGGCGGTCGCCAAACTTCTCCTTCAGCGCGAAGGTATCTTCCAGGCCGCTGACCGATGTCTGCACCGGATTCAGGATGTCGACGTTCATTTCCAGGAAATCGTCAACGAGAGGTAGCACGGCGCCGTCAGTGTGGAACATCAGCTGCACATCGGCGCAGCCCTTGATGTGATCGTGCAGCTCCTTCATCCGGGGCTTCAGCAGTTGGCGGAACATCCGCGGCGAGATGAGGAGTGACGTCTGCGAACCGAGGTCGTCAGTCACGTAGGCGAGCTGCACGTATTCGCCGACCTCGTCCATGTAGCGGCTCCACATCTCCTTGAGCGTCTTCAGGATGCGGTCCATCAGCGCTTCGGCAAACGGTGTGTCGATTGCGAGGTCCATGAAAAACTGGTCGTAGCCACGCATCTGCAGTGCATTCATTAGTACGCCGGCCTTGATCGCGTCGGCGCCGATAACGAAATCTGTGTTTTCATACAGGTGCTTCGCTTTTTCCCGCAGTCCCTTGAACTGTTCCGGGTCGTTCGAATTCGGCCACTGGAAATCATCGATATTCTCGAGCGTCGCCTGCCGCATCGGTGCGCCGTCGACGACGCAGTGGTCCCAATCCTCGGTGGCTTTGTAGGGCACACCCCACATGTCGATGTATCCGGGCACGTCGGTGCGCTCGGTAACCTGGACCCAGTTCGGCACGATCCAGCGAAAATCGATGTCAAAGCGCTGCAACAGCGACTCGTCCGGCACGATGGTTTGCGCCATGCGGTCGAGAATCACGTTGTCGTTGACCATGCTGGTGTCGCCGAGATGCTCCCGGAGTTTGATGTAGGCACGACGATGGATAGAACCGATGTGCTTGCCAAAATCCATAAGCAGACGGTCAGGCTGCTCGTGATTCATGGCGGCGTAGAAGCATTCTCTTGGTGTCATCATCAGGTATTCATCCGTCCGTCAGAAGTTGTTGTCCATTAGAACGGGTTCGATATCGAGCAAGTCGCAGAGCGCAACGAGCTCTCGAACCCAGTCACCGGCGACGCCGGAAATGTGGTTGGAGCCGAATTCGTCGACGAAGCGCTCGAGGTTGGCGTCGACCTCGACAAAAGCCGTGGGTAACTGGTGTTTACCACGGGCTTTGATGAATGCCGCCTTGTCCTCGTCGCCCAGTTCGACCGCGTTGCCGGGAATGATCGCCATTCGGTAGGTGCCGGCAACCCGATAGAGTCGCGCCAGCGTGATCGGGCCGGGTGCCGCTGCGAAATAGGTAATGGCTCCACCGCCCGGGCGTACCGACGGACGCAACTCGATATGCTTGAGGTTGTCGTCGGCGTTATCGGAGCGACCCGCAAACCACGAACACATGCCGCCGCAGTTCGGCAGATACAGGATGTTCTTGTCTGTATCCATGTGGCTGACGTCGGCGAAGAGCGTGGCGCTGCCGCCGGAAATGTCCTTCAGAATCTCCATCGTCAGTGCACCGTCGCCGTCGGCCTCACACGACATCGAGCACGGTGGCTTGTCGCCCTCGGCATCGTAAGGACCCGGCATCAGCGCCGCGGAAATACACTGCGGCACATAGTGGTCCGACAGCTCCGTCATGCACTTGACTGAGATGAAGTCGAGGCCCTTCTCTTCGTTAATGTCCTTGTTAGCGAGATAACAACGCACCTGGAATCGCAATTTTTCGTCGGTCAGCTGGCCTTCACCCAACGCAATGGATGCGAATTTTTCGGACATCCACTCCACTGTCTGGTCGACGCGCTGCGGATCGATCAGCTCCGCGCGACGGACGATTTCGAGCTGGTCGATGTGATCCACGTCCACGCCAAACTGCGCCCGCCACTGCATGGGGTCGAAGGTCCCCGTATCGATGCCCAGCGAGCGCCCGCCGAACAGTCCCATTGTGCGTCCACGCAGGCGCGCCTTGGTTGAAGCGGCACGGAAGTAGGGCAGCAGCCTGTTTGCGAAAACCGCCGCGCCGAAGTCATCGCGGACACGAATATGCTCAATACCCAGTTGTGACAAAGTGCCGGCGGTGCCGAAGAGGCCAACCATGCCGTGCGTTGCCGCGCTCGTGCCGGTCATCGTGACGGTTGGCAGTTGCAGACCCTGAACCGCGCGGACCACGATGTTGGGAGTCGCCCAGCAGGGCAGGTGCACGAACAGAGCCTCGGCACCGGCGGCCTGTAATTCCGCTACCTGTCGGTCGACGGACTGCTTGGATCGAGCGACCTCGTCGAACGAGATGAGCTGGATCGGCAGCGTTTGGAGATACTCGACCGCCTCCTTGTGGCGGGGCTTCGTAAGCGCGCCGAAGTATCCTTCCCACATGTAGTCGCGTTCATCACCGAAGGTCATCAACGCAACTTTGGGTTTATTGGTCATCAGGCTTTCCCGTCTCAGGCTGTTCGCGGTTTCGTTCCGACCGGGTACTGCTCCATGATTTCCTCGACCAATAAACTGACGTGATCGACGAGTCGCGTTACGACGATTTCGCCTTTTTCGACCGTGGCCTTCGTCGGGTCACCAACGACGCCGTTGCCACCTTCCTGCATCTCGAATTTCTCGGGCTTGGCGAATGTGCCTTCGAAGTGATACATCTGGCCCGGCTTCGGCATCATGCCCGGTGCAATCTTCCACTTGGGATCGATGAGACCGGTGCTCGAGCCGGGTTCCGCTTTGCTCATATCGACGAACTGCGGATACAGGTAAAGCGCGACGGAGGTCTCGGCCTCGTCCGCGTGCCACATCGGGTCATCCAGTACTTCCATGTTATCTCGAAGGAAGTCGTACCAATGCAGTGACAGAACGAAGTGACCCTCGATGCCCAGCTTGTGAACGGCGACGATCGTCGATGACACCTGGCCGTGCGCGGAGAGAATAATAAACTTGTTGAAACCCGCAACAGACGCGCCACGAACGATGTCCTCGAGCAAAGCGATATGCGTCTCAAAGCGCAGCGGGATGGTCCCCTCGACGCCCCAGTGGTGATAAGGGTGGGAGCCGTACATTGGACATGGCAGCACGGTTGCGCCGGACTTTTTCGCGATGAGTTCGGCCATGCCCATCGCATTGAGCGCGTCACTGGCGCACGGGCAGTGCGGGCCGTGTTGCTCGATTGCCCCTATCGGCAGGATCGCCAGGTCGCAGACATTTTTTGCATAGTTGACGATGTCCGGTCCAGCCACTTCATGAAACCAAACGGACGATCTCGTATCTTCAGTCATCTTCTTTCTCCGGTTCATGCCGCAGCGAGTAGCAACGCTGCGTCTACATTCATTTCTTTGCCAATAGCCGAAAGTTCCTCATACAGGGCAGGAGCGATTGGAATCCCGTCGCGCCGGCGTTCCTGCTCCTTGCGATATTCCAGTTCCCCAGGCAGCAGCATCTCGGCGTTCTTGTCCCACATGGGTGACTCCTTGACGGTCTTCGTGAAATCACCCATGCGCTCTGTTAGTTGTTCCTTGCTTAGAAAAACCAGCGGGTCAATGACGAGCATCAGGTGCGCCGTATTGCTGGGGTCGTTCGGGTAGCGGTACATACTCTTAAGCTGGTGCTGGAAACTGCCACCGGTAATTACGCCGCAGAGAATATCCACGAGAAGAGACAGGCCGAATCCTTTGTGGCCGCCCATCGGTAACAGGAAACCGTCGAAGCCGGCTTGCGGGTCGGTCGTCGGGCGACCGTCCCTATCCGTCGCCCAGCCGATGGGAATCTCCTCGCTGTTTTTCGCGGCCACGAGCAGCTTGCCGCCGGCAACAGCCGACAACGAGATGTCCAGGACGAACGGGAATTCGCCGAATGTCGGAATCGCAATAGCGATGGGGTTATTGCCTGTAATGGGCCGGCTGCCCCCGGTCATCACCATGTTGGGTGCCACGTTCGACATCGCTATGCCGATCATGTCGTGGTCCAGCGCCATGCGCGCATAGAGTGACGTCGCACCGCAGTGGTTGCTGTTGATGATGCCGACCGCGGCAATGTTCTTTTCTTTTGCGAGCTCTATCGCGTGCGCCATGGCGGCCTTGCCGGCGACATAGCCCGAGCCGTTATCCGCGTCGAGTACTTCGAGAGCTGTACCGGACTGGAGCGCCTTGATTTCGGGTGTGCCGTTCATCGCGCCCGACCGGAGTCGATCGAGGTATTTGCCCACTCTTAAGACGCCGTGCGAATCGATGCCCCAAAGGTTCGTCTGAACCAGGCATTGCGCCATGTCGGCAGCACCCGACGGATCACAGCCGGCGTTGGCGAAGACCTGTCGAACGAAGGCTTCGAGCGGATCGGCGGAAACATTTATCGTGGTGTTGGTCATCATCTGTTGAATCACACGGCCGGTGACATCGCCTCCGGTATAAATGGCAAGTGGCCCGGCACTTTCATCTTGAGGCGGTAAACAGAATGCGTGGCCGTGACGTAAAAATCCGTCAGGTCTTCGCCGCCCCATGTGAAATTCGCGGCAACCTCGGGCGTTGCAATGACGCCAATGCGCCTGGCATCAGGATCGAACACGTGGATGCCGCCCGAGCCGCAGCAGTACAGGTTGCCCGCGCTGTCGATCTTCATACCGTCGGCGACGCCCGGTGCGTCGCCAGCCGTTTCGGCCCATACGTGTCCGCCGCTAATTCCGCCGTCCTCGTGCACATCGAAAACGCGGATGTGCTGCCTGTCCGTATCGTTGACGAACAACAGCGACTCGTCTTTCGAGAAACACAGGCCATTCGGCTTCGCGAAATCGTCTGCGAGTAGCGTCAGTTGCCCAGTCTCGGGATGCAGGCAGTAGACCCCCTGAAACTCGAGTTGCTGCCGGCGTGCAACGCCATAGCGTTCGCCTCGGCCGGAATTCGGGTCGGTAAAATAGATGCTACCGTCGCATTTTACGACGATGTCGTTCGGGCTGTTGAGCTCGCGGCCCTGGTAATGGGAAACCAGTACCTCGTAGCCGCCGGCTCCGCTTCGACTGATACGGCTCGTCGCGTGTTCACACGTCAGCAGGCGACCTTCGCGGTCCCAGGCGTTGCCATTAGCCATATGGCTGGGTTCGCGCCAGGCATCGGGACCATCGCGATCGGTCCAGCGATACATCCGGTCGCCGATGATATCGCTGAATACCAGTTCCCTGGTTTGCGGGTGCCAGGCCGGTCCTTCGACGAATTGAAATCCGCCCAGAAGTTGCTGTGGGATCGTGCCCGCTTCGACAATCGCATCAAGTCCGCTGGCAGATTTCTGGTTGAAAGCCGTTGCGGACAATTTCATTTACAAAACCATCGAGCTCAGGTTGGATTGGCTTCGAGACCGAGACACTCGCGCACGGCTCGAACGGCGTCCGAAGCGTCTACGCCGTAACCATCGGCGCCGATGTCATCGGCGAATTCCTGTGTGATAACGGCGCCGCCAACGATGATCTTGACGTCATCACGGCCTTTGAAATGGTCGACGACCGGCCGCATCTCATTGCGCGTAGTGCTCAGCAGCGCGCTCAGGCAGATTACCTTCGCACCCTTTGCGGCGGCTTCTTCGAACGTTTCGATCCGGCAGTCAACGCCCAGGTCATCAACTTCGAAACCGGATCCTTTGAGCATCATGACGACCAGGTTCTTGCCGATGTCGTGCAAATCACCTTTAACCGAGCCGATGGCAACGCGGGCGATGGGTTCGTGACCTGAACTAACCAGCAACGGTTCGATGATGTCGACACCGGCCTGCATGGCGCGCGCCGAAACCAGCATCTCCGGCACGAAAATCTCGCCGCGAGAAAACTGGTCACCGACTTCGCGCAAGGCGGGGATCATCGTGACGTTGAGCAGCTCGCCAACGTCCTCATCGTTGTCGACAAGCTGTTGAACGATCTCGACGACGCGCTCCCGTTCGCCAAAAACAATTGCATCGTACAGTTCGTCGTTTATCGCCATTATTATCAGCCAGCCCGGAACGAGCAGCCACGTCATCACGTGGCAACTATTCGTTCAAAGTATAGAAGATTTGACTCCGAAGTCAAAATTTCAACTGCGCTAAATCAAGTACTTATAACTTCGGAATCTACCTATAAGGTCAATGGGTTAGCCGCGAGTTGCATTCGAAGTACATCCGGTGGGAAAATAACCGTATCCGAGATGCTGATAGCCTCGATGACCCGATGAAGCCGACCGTCCTGTTAATAGCCTGTGGCGCTCTTGCGCGAGAGCTCGTGCAGATTGTGCGGCTGAATCAGTGGGGCCGGATTCGGGTTCGGTGCCTGTCCCCGGCGCTGCACCAGGAGCCGCAAAAAATACCAGCGGGCGTGCGCGCCGAGCTGGAGAAAAGCATCGGGCAGTACGAGCGAATCTTTGTGGCCTACGGTGATTGCGGGACCGGAGGCAAGCTCGACGAGGTTCTGGAGGAATTCGGTATCGAGCGCCTGCCAGGCTCGCATTGTTATGAATTCTATGCCGGTGCCGACAATTTCCGGGAAATCGCCGAGACTGAGGCTGGCACATTCTATCTGACAGACTTCCTGGTCCGACATTTCGAACGCCTGATTAAGAAGGGCCTGGGTCTCGACAAACGTCCCGAACTCAAAGATCTCTATTTTGGCAATTACCGCCGGCTCGTTTACCTGGCGCAGACCGACGACCCGGAGCTCCAACAAATGGCCAGCGACTACGCCGAGTATCTCGGCCTCGAGTACCAGTACCATTTCACGGGCTCGCGGCATGTCGAAGCGCGATTGAAAGAACACATCATCCGGCGGCAAGTCCGACCAGGGTTGCAGGAGTTAACGAATGACTGACACAGTAATCAGCTCCGCCAGCAAGGAGGTTGCGATCGGTTTTGAGCGACCGTTCGTTGTGATTGGCGAGCGCATCAATCCGACAGGGCGAAGGTTGCTGGCGGAGGAAATGAAGAATGGCGACTACAGCCGCGTGGAGTCCGACGCGCTCGCGCAAATTGCAGCCGGGGCACAGATTCTCGATGTGAATGCAGGCATCGCAATGGCGGATGAACCCAAGATTCTGGCCGAGTGCGTACGGCTGTTGCAGTCGATAACGGATGTGCCGTTGTGCATCGATTCATCGATTATTGAAGCCTTGCAATCCGGGCTCGAAGCTTATGAGGGGCGGGCACTTCTCAACTCCGTTACCGGCGAGGAGGAGCGCCTCGAGCGAGTGCTACCACTCGTCAAGCAATACGAATGTGCCGTTGTGGCCATTTCTAACGACGATTCCGGGATTTCCGAAGACATAGACGTGCGTTTCAACGTGGCGAAAAAGATTGTCGAGCGCGCCAGTGACCACGGCATCCCGGCGAACCGGGTTGTGGTTGACCCGCTGGTCATGCCGGTTGGGGCCGTCAACACGGCGGGACGACAGGTGATGGATCTCGTCAAGCGCCTGCGCAGCGAGCTGCAAGTCAACACGACCTGTGGCGCGTCCAACCTGAGCTACGGCTTGCCCAATCGCAACGGATTGAATTCGGCATTCATCGGTATGGCCATCGCCAGTGGCATGACGTCCGCCATCACCAACCCACTGCATGTCGAACTCATGCAGGCCGTGCGCGGTGCGAACGTCGTCATGGGCCACGACGCGGAGTGCGCGGAATGGATCAAGGCCAATCGTCCTGCCACGGCGGACGGCCAGCGCCGCCGTCGCCGGCGGGCTGGGCCGGGATAAACCGGGGTGCGGTCGTGACATCGGCCAACAGCCAGGACGCACTTGTTGTCTTCTCGCCGTCGGGCAAGCGCGGCCGCTTCGAGCCAGGCACCTCGCTGCTGCAGGCAGCTCGCAGCCTCGGCGTCGATCTCGATTCCGTTTGCGGCGGGCACGCGATGTGCGGGCGTTGCCAGGTCGATGTCATCGAAGGGGATTTGGCGAAACACGACATCGTCTCGAGCGCAGACAATCTGTCGGCGATCGATGAGTTCGAGCGACAATTCCTGGCACAAAGTCGTGCGCTTCCCAGTCGACGACTTGCTTGCCACGCCAAAATTAGCGGCGACGTTGCGGTGGACGTGCCGGCGAGCAGCCAGGTGCATCGGCAGGTCGTTCGTAAACCCCATGAAGACCACGCGATCAACATAGATCCGGTTGTAAGGCCCTGCTTTGTCGAGCTTCCAGAGCCCGACATCGACCGACCAGAGGGAGACCTTCAGCGGTTGCTAACTGCATTGCAGCGCGACTGGGAACTGCCGGCACTGACTGTTGCGCTGCCGGCATTGCAGCAGTTGCAGAGTGTGCTGCGGGCAGGCGATCGGAAGGTGACGGTCGCGGTTCGCAACGACGCGGAGGTTTTCGCGGTCTGGCCTGGCGTCAGGGATCGTCTGCACGGCGTGGCTGTCGACGTCGGCTCGACCACCGTTGCCGCGCATTTGTGCGATTTGCGAAACGGCGAGGTGCTGGCCAGCGCCGGCAAAATGAATCCCCAGATCCGTTTCGGCGAAGACCTGATGAGTCGCGTTTCCTACATCATGTCGAATCCGGGATCCGAGACAGACCTGACGGCGGTGATACGCGAAACGGTGAACGATCTGATCGACGAGGTCTGCACCGAGGCGGGCATCGACTGTGACGACGTCGTCGAGATGACGGTTGTCGGAAACCCGATCATGCATCACCTGTTTCTCGGCATCAGCCCGATCGAACTGGGGAGGGCGCCGTTTACGCTTGCGACTAACGAGATTGTTGATGTTGTCGCCAGCGAGATCGACATTTCGATTAATCCTGGCGGGCATATTTACGTGTTGCCGTGCATCGCCGGGCATGTCGGTGCCGATACGGCCGGCGTCATGCTGGCCGAGCTGCCTTTCGATCGCGACGAAATATCGCTGATTGTCGACGTTGGCACCAACGCCGAGATGCTGGTCGGCAACCGCGAACGACTGCTCGCGGCGTCGAGCCCGACGGGACCGGCGTTTGAGGGTGCACAGATCTCGTCCGGTCAGCGAGCTGCACCCGGAGCGATAGAGAGAGTACGCATCGATCGCGAGAGTCTCGAGCCGCGAATCAAGGTGATCGGCAACGACCTGTGGTCCGATGACCCGGGATTCACGGACGCTCTGCCAGCCGGTGGAGTAACCGGTATCTGCGGATCCGGAATCATCGAGGCGATTGCGGAGATGTATTCGGCGGGAATCGTGTTGTCCAACGGGCGCATCGATGGAGAATTGTCGCAACGCTCTGACAGGATTGTTGAAGACGGCCCCGTGCACGAGTACGTCTTGTTTGATGGCGACCCGCAAATATCGATCACGCAGCATGACGTTCGCGCGGTTCAACTGGCGAAGGCAGCGCTTTACGCGGGAGTAGAGTTGCTAATGAAGGAACGCGGTGTCGATCGGGTCGACCGGGTTCGTTTTGCCGGAGCCTTCGGCGCGCAGATCGATGCTCGATATGCGATGGTGTTGGGTATGATTCCGGCGTGCGACCTCGGCATCGTATCGTCCGCTGGTAACGCGGCCGGCACCGGCGCGCGTATCGCACTGTTGGACAGGAAGGCGAGGCCACTGATCGAAGAACAGGTCAGCAGGGTAGAGAAGATCGAAACCGCCACCCGGCCGGAATTTCAGGACCTGTACGTCGCGGCCATGGCAATTCCGGGTCAACCATCCGTGGATTGAGCCGTACTCGATTGTTTATGCGGCTTTTTCCTTGTAGCGCGCTACGCGGATATCAGCTTGCGCCTTGTGCCCGGCGAAGCCTTCGAGCGCACACAGCCGGGAACAATATTCGCCGATCGTCGCGGTTGCTTCCGGTGTGACGCGCTGGTACGTGCAGGTCTTGATGAACTTGCCGACCCACAGGCCACCGGTGTAACGCGCGGCCAGCTTGGTCGGCAGCGTGTGGTTGGTGCCGATGACCTTGTCACCGTAGGCGACATTCGTCTCGGGGCCGATGAACAGCGCGCCGTAGTTGGTCATGTTGTTCAAAAAATAGTCGTCGTCGCTGGTCATGACCTGCACGTGCTCGCTGGCAATTCGGTCCGCCTCGGAGAGCATCTCTTCCTTCGTGTCGCAGAGTATGATCTGGCCGTAGTCACGCCATGCCTGACCGGCGATCTCCGCCGTCTCCAGCGTCTTGAGTTGGCGTTCGATCTCCTTCTGCGTATCGGCGACGAGTTTTTCCGACGTCGTGAGCAAAATGGCCGGTGAATTGGTGCCGTGCTCGGCCTGCCCGAGCAGGTCCGTTGCCGCCATTTCTCCATCGATCGTGTCGTCAGCGATGACGAGCGTCTCGGTCGGGCCCGCAAACAGGTCAATGCCCACACGTCCATAGAGCTGACGCTTGGCCTCGGCGACGAACGCGTTGCCCGGTCCGACCAGCATATCGACCGGTGCGATCGTCTCGGTACCCAGCGCCATTGCGCCAACCGCCTGGATGCCGCCGAAGCAATAGATCTCGTCGGCCCCGGCCAGGTGCATCGCGGTGACGATGGCATCGTTCGGACCGCCGTCGAATGGCGGTGCACAGGCGATGACGCGCTTGACCCCGGCAACCTTCGCCGTAAGGACGCTCATGTGAGCGCTTGCCACCATCGGGTATTTGCCGCCCGGGATATAGCAGCCGACGCTGTTGACGGGAATATTCTTGTGGCCGAGCGTCACGCCCGGAAAAGTCTCTTCCTCGACGTCCCGCAATGCCGCCTTTTGAATCTCGGCGAACTTGCGTATCTGCGCCTGGGCAAACTTGATGTCATCAATCGTCTGCTCGGGCAGTCGCGCCATTGCAGCCTGAATCTCGTCCTCGCTCAGCCGAAAAGACTTAGGCGACCATTTGTCGAATTTCTCAGACAGCTCACGAACCGCGGCATCGCCACGGGTTTCAATGTCTTTCAGAGTTGCTTCGACAGTGGACTTCACTTTGGCGTCGAAATCGGCAGCCGCTTCTTCGCTGATGCCGGACTTAATTACCTTGATCACGATAGTTTCCTCAAAAAATTAGATGGTGTGACTATTAGTCGACTAGGCGTGGTGGCTTTGGATGATCGCCCCCACGCACGACGTATGCTTCGGCAATCTCGTTGCCCGTGTTTGAAAATGACCGCGGCATCCCCACCGGCACCGTGAACACGTCGCCGGGTCCGATTCCGATGTCGCCGTCCGCGAAGTGCAGCATTAGTTCTCCGGAATGCATAAGGATGACTTCTTCCTCTTCGCGGAAGTGTTCTTTGGTGCTTGCGCCAGGATCGACGGCGATGTGCCGCACCTGGAAACCGTGTGGCCAGTTCATCTTGCCGGCGTTCAAGTGCTCATCAGGCGACGCAGCGCCGATAATGGGGCACTCCTTGATGCCGGCAAGCGCCAGTTCCATATCGGAGTCCGCCCGCAGCTCGTCGTGCGCTACGACGCAGCCCGCCATTTCATCGGCGGTCATGCGCTTAAGGCGCGCGACGTCATCAGCGGTAGTCGCCGCCATGGGCTTTTTGCCTTCGGGAATCGATTCGCCTTTTCCCGTATCGACAAGACTGCCATCTTCCAGCAGCACCAATCCGTATTCACTCGCCGAGTCGAAGACGTAGGGCGCCCAGGTCACGTTGCCCGGATCATCGCCGCCGAGAACGGCAAACATGTAGCCGACATCATCGCCGACGTTCTTGAAGCCGCGGAAGACGTGGATGGGTATCGAGATCGTGTCGCCCGGGCCAAGCACGACTTCGCCATCTTCACATTCGGGCCCGAGATAAAAAGCCCAGGTGCCTTTATGAATCGTAAAAACCTCGGCTGTCTCGTGGCTGTGCTGCGAATTGATACAACCAGGCGGCTGGCGGGCGCCGCCGATGTTGAAGCCGTGGGGGATATTGATGTGCACATGCTGGTCAGGGCTCTCGGCCACGCCCGGGCCAATAATCGTAAAATTCTCTTTTTCCTGGCGGCCGGGGGTGCGAGTGTCGATGAAGGCCGTTGTGCATGGCTTGAGGTCCGCATAACGCACGAGACGTTCAGCCAGGAACTCAGCGAACTGGTTTCGAGTGGACGGCGCCTCTTGCATTGGATTGAATTCCTTAAACGTATAATTGGGGCAGTATGATCCGACTGAATGTACTTCGAATGCAATCAGAATTCAATACCGCTCGCTGTAGAGGGTCCAACAGTCTCTGATTCATTGATTTTTAGCGAGAAATCAGCCTGCATTCGAAGTACACTCTGCGCGGTCCCACTTGGACAGGCTTACGGAAGACACACGAATGGCATCATCGCGAACAGGCGCTTACGGCGCTGACGACGACCTCGTCGACTACATCCTTGGCATCACGTTCGAAATATGGGAAGAGGGTCGCATCGAGCTGATCGACCAGTATTACAGCGCTGCGACGGTCGTCTATGGCCTCGACGGTATCGTCCACGGCGCGGCGGCGATGCAGGCCGGTACCCGCGCGGTGCTGGCCGCGTTTCCGGATCGTCTGTTGCTCGGAGATGATGTCATTACCAGCGGCGACGGCCACCGCGGTTATTCCTCGCATCGGGTTCTGAGCCCGGCAACGAATATCGGCGAATCGATGTTCGGTCCGGCGACCGGCAAGGCGGTGCGCTTTTTGAACATGGCGGACTGTGTCGTCGAAGAGGGCGTCATTACGGACGAATGGCTGGTGCGCGACAACCTCGCGCTGGTTCGGCAGCTTGGTTTCAGCGTGCACGACAGTGCCGCGATCATGGCAGGCCGGCATACGCCGGAACTGAAGGACTGGTTCGGCGCCGAGACTGAGCGGCTTAACAGCGGGGAACGGAAAACCGGCAATGTCCTGCCGCAAGCCGCGGAAAACCCTCAGGCGTTTGCCGAACAGCTGCTGGATGCACTGTGGCTTAGCGGTGACGCGGCGGTGCTGGAGGCTGCGTACGCGCCTTACGCCGTACTGCATCGCTCGCCGATCGAGATCGAATCCGGCCGTGCGGCGATCACCGATCACTACGCGGCACTGCGTCATTCCTTCGCGATGACGGCCGCCAGCGTCGATCATGTGGCGACGCAGCCCGCCGGACACAACGCCGAGCACGTGGCGGTGCGCTGGTCCGCCTGCGGCAGCCACTCGGGCGAATATCTTGGTGTCGCCGCGACGGGCAAACCGGTCTTCATCCTCGGGGTAACGCACCGCCGAATTATCGACGGCCGCATTGCCGTCGAATGGACGGTTTTCGACAGTCTCGGCGTATTGGCACAGCTGCTGTAGTCATGCCTGTAAAGCGTCGCATCATCGATGCCCACCACCATCTCTGGGACCTCGGCGCCTGTCACTACCCGTGGCTAATGGAGAAGGGCGTTCCGCGATTTTTTGGTGACCCGACACCGATACAGAAGAATTACCCTGTAGCCAATCTGCGGCAGGACGCGTCAAGTTACGAGCTTGCAGGCTCCGTGCACGTGCAGGTCGGCGTCGCGAGTGGCGACGAGGTTCGGGAAACGCAGTGGCTAGAGGCTTGTGCGGCTGAGCACGGGCTGCCGAGCGCAATCGTCGCGTTCTGTGACCTGGCCGCAGACGATCTTGCGAGTGTGCTGGACGAGCACAGCCAATCGGCACGGCTGCGCGGTGTGCGGCAGATCGTCGGCAGGTCAGCCGAAGAGGATGCCGTTACCGGCAGCGGCGCGCTGCTGGACAATCGGCGTTGGCGGGACGGCCTTCTCGAGTTGCGCGAGCGGCAGCTGAGCTTTGACCTGCAGCTCATACCACCGCAGATGCCAAAGGTTGCCGAAGTGCTCGAATCCGTACCCGGCTTAAAAGTCGCGCTATGTCACTGTGGCTCGCCGTGGGATCAGTCGGTCGAGGGACTCAAGCGCTGGCGTGCCGGGCTCGAGAGGCTGGCACAGCTGCCGGATGTCTCTATCAAGATTTCCGGTCTGTCGATGTTCAATCATGAATGGCAGCCTGGCGACATTCGCCCGATTATTGAAACCTGCATCGACGTATTCGGCGCGGGGCGCGCGATGTTCGGATCCAACTTCCCGGTCGACAAGCTGCACAAGACTTATGATGATATCTGGCGTGCCTACGAGGCGATTGCAGAGCAGTACTCTGCGGCGGAGCAGGCGCGCCTTTTTGGTGAAACGGCGGCCGACTTCTATCGGCTATAGGTAAGGCGCATCAGCCGGCTGTACGGGCCAGCTCGTTGGCGCCCGCAAGCATGAAGCCGTGATCCGAACCCAGCAGAAAAAGGCTGCTTCCGGCTTCGCGCCACATCGGTATTTCCCCAAGGTCAGCCGTGAACATGCCCACGGTCGTGCCAGCCGCAGAGGCCTCTGCGCAGATCGTGCGGACTGTCTCGACGACAGCGCCATCGGAGGGTGACTTGCCCATTGCCACGGCCAGGTCGATGCGGCCGATAAATATCGCGTCGATACCGTCGACGGCAGCTATGTCGCGCACATTCGACAGCGCGGCCAGGTCCTCGATCTGCACGATGACCGCCGTTTGCCGGTCACTGTCGGCGAGGTGGTCCGCCATTGATTTTCTCGTATAAACAGCAGCACGTGTCGAACCCGCGTAGCCGCGGCCTCCCTCGCCGAAATGTGCGGCCTTGACGATAGTGGCGGCCTCTTCGGCACTCGTCACGTGCGGCACCAGGATGCCGGTCGCGCCGCTGTCCAGCGCGTTGCGTATTTCGGTCGACGAACTATCGGCGACGCGAACGATCGATGGCCGATCGGCTGCGCGCAATGCCGCGATGCACGAATCGAGTTCAAGTCGGCCGAAAGGCGCGTGCTCGACATCGATACAAATGACATCAAGGTCGGAGAGGGCGAGGACCTCGGCGACGATCGGTGACGGTGTCTTGAGGAACGTACCGACAATGTGTTCGCCGCCGACCAGGCGTTTTCTGAATTCGCTACACCCTACCATCAGCTTATCCTCGCAGTTGCTCGCTGGCGATGGCCGCGCCGTCCGCCATGCTCTTCAGTTTTGCGTAGACGATATCTTCGTCGACGGCGCCGAATCCGGCGAATGTTGAAAAGCCGCAATCGCTGCCGGCGATGACACGCTCGCGGCCGACGATGTCTGCGAAGCGGCAGATTCTCTCGGCGACGAGCTTCGGGTGTTCGACAAAATTCGTCGTTGAGTCGATGACGCCCGGCACGAGAATCAGGTCGTCCGGCAGGTCGGCATCTCTGAACGTCTCCCACTCATGCGCATGACGTGGATTCGAGGATTCGAACAGCAGCGCGCCGACATTGGCTCGCAGCGCGATCGGCAGGACCAGCTCCATCGGCGCATCATGATGATGCGGCCCCTCGTAGTTGCCCCAGCAGACATGCAGCCTGACGCGGTCCTTCGGTATGCCGTCGAGCGCGTGGTTGAGCGCGTCGACGTGCAGTGACGCGAGTGCCTGGTACTCGGCGTCGCTCTTGTCCTTGAACATCATGTGGCGTCCGAGCCCGAGATCCGGCGAATCGAGTTGCAGCACGATGCCGGCATCGGTGATAGCGCGGTATTCGTGCGCCATCGCGTCTGCCAGTGCCCGCAGGTAAGCCTCATGCGTCGGATAGTGCTTGTTCGGCTGGAACAGGGCGATAACGCCTGGCGATGCCGCGTTCATGAAGCTCTCGGTCGGTTTGTGTTTCTGGATCGCGCTGACGAGATTGTCGATGTCGACTTCGACAGGTCCCATGTCCTTGACTTCGATCGCGCCGACACAACATGGGCGCCGGTAGGTCGGGGTGCCGCCGGAGCTTGCCTGGCGTTTCAGGAAACCGGGAAACTCCTCGAGGTCGCTAGGAGGCTGCCGCTCGCTATCGCCGTCGAAGCCGGTGATGCGGTCCTTGATATACGTCGCGTAGCTGATCTTGCTCATTTCGCCGTCGCTAACGATGTCGACGCCGGTTGCGACTTGCTTCGCGACGACCTCATCGACCGCGTCGCGAATGATTGCTTCGGCGTCTGCCGGCGTCTCGCCCTGTTCCTGCGCGAATACAACGTCGGTGACGGCTTTCGAGCGCGGCAGGCTGCCAACGTGTGTTGTGAGAATTCGGTCTGTGCTGGTTTGCATATGGGTTCCTGTTTATTGGCGCAGCAATCGTTGCAGTTCGTGATTGACGATGTCGGGTTGTTCGAGGGTGGCCAGGTGTCCGCAGTCTTCGATGACAACCAGCCGCGCCCCCGGAATTCGTCGTGCCATCAGCTCATGATAGGCCGGCGGGCAGATGTGATCTTCTGCACCACAGATAACGGTGGTGGGGCAACTGATCGTCTCCAGCGTCGCTACGCTGTCGACGCGGTCCTTCAGTGCGATTGATTGTCGCCGAAACACGTCCTCTCCGGCATCCATCGCCATCGCCAGGATCTCGTCGAGCAGCGGTTGGTTGTCGCGGTTCGCCTTGGCCAGGTAGGCGGGTTTCAGGGATTCGGTCGCGAGCTTCCTGAGCTGGCCGGACAGGACCTGTTCGACCTGGTCCAGCCGTATCGTGCGCTTGTCCGGCGTGTCCGCATGGGGGTTCGTGTCGAGCAGCGCCAGGTGCGTGATACGTTCCGGCGCCTTTCTCCAGAGTTCGAATGCGAGGATGCCGCCCATCGACAGTCCGGCGACGGCAAATGAAGTGGGCGCCGCATCGAGGACGGAGGCCGCCATGTTGGCAAGATTGTCGTGTGCAGATAGATCGGCGACGAGACAATGGATATCGAGCGCCTCGACCTGGGGCTTCCACAGCCGCGCATCGCACATCATGCCCGGCAGTAACAGCAGGTTTTCCGCAGGCACGCGATTGATCGGTCAGCTATCGTCAAGCCGCGCCGAGCTGCCGCGAATGCGCTCACCCGAGAAGACGCGCTTCTCCGGCGACAGCTCGCGGTTCTCGATGTGGTCAATCAGCATCGAAACCGCCGCCTCGCTCATGCGACCGACGGGTTGCCGAACGGTTGTCAGGTCGTAAGCGGCGAAGCGCGCCGGTCCGACGCCGTCGAAACCGACGACGGACAGGTCTTCGGGCACCCGCAAGTCGAACGTTTCGCGGGCTTCGTCGATACAGCCGATCGCCATGACGTCGTTGGCCGCGATTATTGCGTCGGGCGCTGAGCCATGCTCGCGAATGATTTCGGAGAAGGCAGCGCGGCCGCTGGCATAGCCATAATCGCCAGCGACGATGGTGATGTCATCGATATCAAGCTCACGGAGTCTGTCCAGGGCGCCGCGGGTGCGTTCCGTGCTGACCTGCGAATCTTCAGGCCCTGAGACGATCGCAAAACTCTTGTGGCCCGCAGCGACGAGTTCGTTGACCAGCCAGCGTTCGCCTTCCTCCTGGTCGCAGCGAACCGAATTGACCAGCAGATCCGCCAACGTGCGGTTGTAGAAAATGACGGGTACTTCCGCCTTCTCGATTATCGCGAGCTGTTCCGGCTGCAGCATCGCCGCCGTGACGACGCCGTCGACCTGGTACTGCAGGATCTGTTCGAGCATCTGCTCGATGTCGCCTTCGTGCTCGAGCGTGAACAGCAATACCCGGATGCCGCGTTCTGAAAAACGTTGGGTCATCTGCACCAGGACTTCGGGGTAGTAGAGGTTGGTGTGCTTTGAGATGACGACGGCCACCATATTGGAGCGTTGCGTGATGAGACCACGCGCTATGGCATTGGGGCGGTAACCGAGCTTGTTGGCCGCCGACATGACCCGGTCGCGCATGTCCTTCGATGCGCTTGCGCCCGGCTGGAAGACCCGGGAAACGGCCGACTGGGAAACACCGGCAAGTTCGGCTACATCGTATGACGTCGCGCGCTTCCTGGAGCTCCTGTCAGCGGTTTCCGGCTGTCGTTTTTGTTGTTTGCTCAATTCGTGCTCCGGGAACGCGGCTTCCATTCAGCGCCAATGCTAGGCAATATTGCATTCGCATGCAACGCGGAGAACTCAATGGAAGGTCCACTTGACGGGCAGGTCGCGATTGTAACAGGTGCCGGACGGGGTATTGGTCGCGGCTGCGCGGAAGCGTTAGCTGAGGCCGGGGCGCGAGTTATCGCCGTGGCGCGATCCGAGTCGGATCTCGCCGAGGTTGAAGCTCACGAATCCGGTCGCATTGAAACCTGGTCCGCGGATGTAACCGACGATGCGTTACTCGACCGAATCGAAGCAGTCGAAGGACTGAGCGTCCTGGTCAACAATGCCGGCGGCAATCGGCCGCAGGCGTTCGTCGACGTCGATGCCGAGTCGCTGGACTTCGTCATCGACCTGAATGTACGCGCAGCGTTTCGCGTCGCGCAGTCGGCGACCCGGGCAATGCTGGCTTCCGGAACGAAAGGCTCGATCGTCAACATGTCGTCGCAGATGGGGCACGTTGGCTCACCCAATCGCAGCGTCTATTGCATGACCAAGCATGCTATCGAGGGTCTCACCAAGGCGATGGCCGTCGAACTCGCAGCCAGCGGGATCCGAGTCAACGCCGTCGCGCCAACCTTCATTGAAACGCCGATGACCAAACCGATGCTCGAGGACAAGGAGTTCCGCGACTTCGTTTTCGGCATGATCCCGATGAAAAAACTTGGCAGCATCGACGATGTCGTTGCGGCGGTCATGTACCTGGTCTCACCGGCAGCCGGGATGGTCACCGGTCACAGCCTCAAAGTCGACGGCGGCTGGACGGCGCGGTGAGGTTGCTGACGAACCTGGCGCGCGCTGCCGTATTGGCGATGCTGTTGAGCGGCCACTTCGTCTTCGCGACACCCGCTGCGCCCAACTCGATCCAGGCATTGACGCAGCGCGACTACGTGTCGTCGCTCGAAGTTACAAAAAAGTTTGGCGATTTCAATGGTTACAGCTCGTACTCGGTGGCATGGCAGGCGGACGGGCTACGGCTGACGGCCGTCATGAACGTGCCCGACGCTAATGTGCCCGACGCCGGTTACCCGGTGCTGATCATGAATCATGGCAACGCGAACAATCGCTGGGACACGTTCAAGGACTATTACAGCGACGAACAGGACACGGAAGCTTATCGCGCACTGTCGATGAGCCCAATGATTACGCGTTACGCCCGCGAAGGGTTCGTCGTCTTGTTTCCCGACTACCGGGGGCACGGCTACTCGGAAACGAATGGCAAATCCGAGGGCCACTGGCAGCTGGACCGGCACGGCAACAAGATCCTTGATCGGCAGGGCGAGCCTGTCCCTCGCATCTTCGACAACGACGGCCTGCGGTTTGGCGGTTGGCTCTATACGGCGCATTACACCGTCGATATTCTGCACCTGGTTGCCGCGATCGGCTCGCTCGATGATTTGCCCGACGGCGTCCGCATCGACAAAGACAACCTGTTTCTTTGGGGCCGCTCGCTGGGCGGCGACGTCACGGCGCGTGCGATGACGGTCAGTGACCGCGTGACGGCCGCAACGCTGTGGGTACCGGCGACGATGTCCCTCTGGGACCAGGCGCATCACTACCACTACGACTCGCCATGCTGCGCCGACGGATTCAGCCTGGAAGCGCTGTTTGTCGAACTGCAGAAATACAATGCGGTTCGCGAAACAAACCTCGTTGCCCGCGACCTGAATCCGGCGAATTTCATCGAACAGGTGGACAATCCCGTGCTCATCCAGGTCAGCATCAAAGACACCGGCGTTCGTTCGGCCTGGGGCATTCAGTATCACTATGCACTACAGGAGCACGGCGTCCCGACGGAGCTCCGCATTTACGACGGCTCAGATCACGTGTTCAGGGGCGACGTCCTCGAACAGGCTATCCAGGCGGACCTCGCGTTCTTCCGCTCCCACATGCACTAAGGCACCGACCGGAGAAAAACCATGCAACAGTTTGGCACGCTTAATTGGTCGATCCTGATCGCTTATGTTCTTTTGAATCTTCTTCTCGGCTGGGTACTGAGCAAGCGGGTCAGCACGGCCGAGGATTTCTATCTCGGCCGCAGGACGACGCCCTGGTGGGCGATCGGCATATCGGTCATCGCGACTTACGTCAGCGCGCTGTCATTTCTCGGCGGGCCGGCCTGGTCGTATTCCGAGAGTCTCGCCGTTATCGCGATCCACCTGAACTACCCGATCGTCGTCTTTGTCGTGATCACGCTGTTCCTGCCGTTCTTTTTCAACAGCGGCGTTGCGTCCATTTACGACTACATGGAGCGGCGTTTCGGGCCGACGTCGCGTATCGTGATCTCGGGCGTGTTCCTGGTTTCGCAGGCGCTGACCTCGGCGGCGATACTGTATGCAACGTCGCTGGTCATCGAATTCATCACCGGGATAGACGTCAAGACATCCATTGTCATCGTGACCATCATTGCCCTGGTCTATACGATGATGGGCGGCATCACCGCGGTCATCTGGACTGACGTCATCCAGGCGGGCGTCCTGTTTGTCGGCGCGTTCATTATCTTCTTCGCACTCCTCGACAGTATGCCGATGCCGATCGGTGAAGTGCTCGCTGACCTGAAGGCGCAGGGTAAAACCAATCCGCTCAACTTCTCGCTCGATTTCACGCTTGAAGCGACCGTGTGGTCCGGTGTCATTGCGATGTCGATATTTCACATCACGGTCTACGGCGCCAACCAGATGATGGTGCAGCGAACACTGGCGGCCAAGAACATCGGCGACGCCAAGAAATCGTTCCTGCTGATGGGTTTCGTCGCGTTCTTTATCTATTTCCTGTTCTTCTTCCTCGGCATTTTGTTTTACGGCTATTACGGTGGTCAGGAATTCGAGAACGGCAACACGATCATCCTGACCTTCGTAACGGATTACGGGATGCCGGGACTGATGGGCATTATCGCGGCCGCTATTGTTGCAGCGTCGATGTCGTCGCTCGATTCGTCGTTCAACTCGCTGGCTACGATTTCGACCGTCGATTTCTACGAGAAGTACTTCCGCAAAGACGAGTCACCGGAGCATTACCTGAAGGTATCCCGGGCGTTCACTATCTTCTGGGCGGTCCTGATTATCGTACCGGCGATCATCTACTCGTCCTTCGAAGGCTCTGTGCTACAGACGCTGAGCAAAATCGGCTCGTATTTCGTCGGTGCCAAGCTGAGCATGTACGGCCTGGGCTTTTTCTCCAAGCAAACGACGGAGAAGGGTCTGCTGGTCGGCGTCGCGGTCGGCTTTGTCATGATCTGGTACCTGGCGACGCAAACCGATATCGCGTGGCCGTGGTATTGCCTGTTCGGCGGCGGGGTGAATATCGTTGTCGCCTTGATCGCGAGCCGCCTGATCGACGGCGTACAGACAGAATGGTCGGAATACTCGATCAAGGGACAGAAAAAGAAGTTCGAGGACGGCAATCTGCCAGAAAAAGAAGACGGCTGGTACCTGGTGCCGGGCAAGGTCGACAAGGTCAGCTACCTGCTGCTGGTATTCTTTGCGGCAACGATGTTGTTCCTGTTCTTTTTTGAACGCCTGATCTAGGAGAGCGCCTCGTTGCGCACGATTGTCACTTCCATCATCTTCCTGCTGGTGCTCGCAGCGTGCTCGCGGCCGGCAGCGGCGCCACTGCCACCGCCGAAATCGATCGACGAACTCCGCGCCGAAGATCGCGATGTGGAGCTGGCCCTGATCGGTGAGATCGATGGTGGCAGTGGTTTCAGCGCGTTTCTGTTTTCATACGAGTCTGCCGATCTCAACGTGCACGCTTTTGTTGCCGTTCCCGACGGGCCACTGCCGAAGAACGGTTTCCCGGTGCTGATTGCCAATCACGGCCATCATCCGAATCCGCCACAGTACGGCATTACCGCAGAGGGCAAAGACTGGCGCCCCGGCGACTACTATCGACGCATTCCGGAACTGTTTGTGGCACGGGGATTCATGGTCGTGATGCCGGACTTTCGCGGCCACAACAACTCGGAGGGCTTCGAGTTTACCGAAGGGTTACTCGAGTCGAGCTACTACTCCGAGGACGTTCTGAATCTGCTCGCGGGACTTCCAACGCTGCCGCTGGCCGACCCCGACAAGGTCTTCATGTGGGGGCATTCGATGGGCGGCGAGGTGACGTTGCGCAGCCTGCTGGCGACCGACCGCGTCCGCGGCGCGTCGATGTGGTCCAGTGTCGGCGGCGAAATCTGGGACCAGGCCTACTATTACTCGCGTTACGAGGATCCCGACGCATTCGACAGTAGCGAGACACCGAAGTCGGTGGTCGAACGATTACGCGGTCGCCTGGCCGCGTTCGATAACGAATTCGATTACCGCGGCAGCGAGCCGCTGCGGCATCTCGACCTCCTGCAGACGCCGATCATCATTCAGCATTCGGTCGGTGACCGCGGCGCAGCCTACAAGTGGTCTGAGCGACTGGCCAAGGAACTTTATCTGCACGACAAGAAATACGCGTTCTATTCATACCCGGGCGGCAATCATCTCTTCAATGACGAAGACATGCAGCTGGCGGTCGAGCGCGACGCGGCGTTTTTTAACGCGTTGATGGATGCCGATTCCGACTGACGGTCTATGCCTACTTTAGTTTGCATAGGGTTTCAGGCCTCGCCGGCGCCCGCTCAGTATTCTGTACTGCGGAATCAGCAGTTCTGGCGGAAGAAATTTAGCCCGTAGACGGCTGATCTGCATGACACTCGGGAAAATTTGCATTCGAAGTACAAACGGAGTTACATTTATCGTGGTTAATACGTACGCGCTCCGCGCGGCTCAATAGACGCGAGATTTCGGGGAAATCCAATTCTCGCAGTTTCGTGTTTGTAAACAGGGGGTTATCAAGAGATGAAGCATAGCAAAGGGGCGGTTACCCGTATGGCCAGCAGGACAGCAATAGCGGCGGCAGTCGCGACAGCTCTCTCATCGTCTGCTCTGGCACAGACGTCAATCATGGAAGAGGTGGTGGTTACAGCGACCAAGAGAGCCACAAGTACGCAGGACATACCGATTGCAATCACGGCCGTTGATGGAGCTGTGCTGAACGACCTGGGCATTTATTCCAGCGTTGATTTACCCAAGATTGCACCTGGCTTGAAGGTGGTATGGCAGGGTCCGTACGCGAGCTTCAAGATGCGCGGCGGTGGCGTGGCAGGCCTGAATGGAGAGGCCGTTCCGCTGTACACCAATGGATTAGCTGGCGGCACTAATTGGGCTGGCTGGATTGACGTCGAGCGGGTAGAGGTCATGAAGGGCCCTCAGGGCACACTCTATGGCCGGAATACACTCGGCGGCTTGGTCAATATCATCTACAAAAAGCCAAGCACAGAAGCCTTGGATTACGGCGTGGCGGCTACCATAGGGGACTACAGTTACAGCAAGCTTGAAGGCTATGTGAACGTGCCGGTGAGCGATAACTTCGCATTGCGCCTTACCGGCAACATCATCGACCAGGACCCGTTGATTGAGAATAAGGACTTCAGCCGAGGGGGCCTTCGTGACGCGGACAACAATTACGTTCGAGCGCAAGCCTTCTGGGCTCCAACCGACACCTTTGACGTCAACCTGGAATACTCTCGGTGGGAAAATGACTCCATGGGCAATGCCAGCTTTGGCCATCACTATGTTGGGCTCCCCATAAATTCCGCGACAGGCCGTTCGAGCGGTTTCGGTGATGATTTTGCAAGTCGTAAAGCGCCTATAGACGGTGATGTTCAAACCGGTGGCCGCACCTATCACAATGCTAACCCTGACACCAACCCAACGGGTTATCGTGAAATCACCGGCAACTTTGCCAATACCTGGCAGGCTGAAACCGAAGCCGTGACTATCGAGCTTAACTGGGACGTGGGATTTGGTGACCTCAGTGTTAAAGGCCGCAGCTCCGACGGAGAAGACCTTAGTCTCTGGGATGTTGACAATGGGCCGGGAGGCCTGGCGGATGGCAGGATAGATTACTTTGCCAACGATCAGGTAGATCTCGTATTGAACTCGAAGAGTGACCAGGACATCCGCTGGACTCTTGGTTACTACTGGTCTGACTCATGGGACGAGGACGAAAACAACGGCACCTATCTGTGGGCCTATGTTGATGACGAGCTGGATCAGAATACGCAGTACCCTGCCTGGACCTACTGGGACACAAATACCTCCAAGTCTTCAGCAGTCTATGGCAATGCCGAGTACGACATTACCGATTCATTGACAGTTTCTGCGGGTATTCGCCGTCAGGAAGATTCCACCAGGGCTACCAGATCCTTCAGTAACTACTACGGCGATCAGTCTGTCTGGGGCAGCGGCTACAGCACGACTACCCGGTTGCCGGATGCGAGTTACTACACCGAGAACCCGACGGGCGACGAGGTCATTGATGCTAGCCATACCGACTACAAGCTGGCCTTCAACTATGCTTACAACGACGAAATAGCTTTTTATGGCAGTGTCTCGACCGGCTATATTCCCCGAACCGTAGACTCCGGAAATATCCTAAAGCCGAACGAGCTGGATACCATCGAACTGGGTATGAAGTCTTCATGGGCCGACAACACCGTACGGTTCAATGCAGCGATCTACGACAGTGAATATACCAATCTTTCGTATACTGTCTTTGAGGCGCTTGGCGCTACTATTACATCTCGTCAAGAGACGGGTGGAAGCCTGAGTTCCCAGGGAGTGGAATTTGAGTTGTTGTGGCAGCCTACGGATGCTGTGACATTCATTTCCGGGCTGATATTTGACAACACAGAGTTGGATGAATTTCAGGTCAATGAGTCGGTATTCACGGAAGGTCGGTTTGTTGAGGATGCGTCGAGCCCTGATGGGGGTTACTACCCGTATCGCCCTGGTGGTCACCGGGGTTCCTGGCTCAGGTCAGATACTGATGAGGAAATACCAACGCCCACCTACAATCTTGCCGGTCAGGAGGCGCGTTTCTCACCAGATTATGTTTTCAACCTCGATGTTTCGTATCGACTTGAGTTCAGCAACGATAGCGCCCTTATTCTGGGGTCTACCATGTATCATCAGGCTGACTACAAAACCATGAACGAGCCGTATGCTTTTGCCAATCAAGAGAGCTATACCACTATCGACCTGCGTGCTACCTGGATGACGCCGATAGAAAATCTGGAAGTTAAGGCGTTCATCAATAATGCGACCGATGAGTTGTATAAGGTGTCTCAGAACGCATTCAGTGGCGGGCGCATTATGGCCGATTATGGCCGCCAGCGTATTTGGGGTGTAAGGATCGGTTACGGCTTTTAACCAACCTGAATAGATCCTCACAAGCCATGGATGGCATGTACACTAAAGCCCCGCTTCTGCGGGGCTTTTTTTTGATGAAGAGAGATTGCAGAAGGCAGCATGACTGAAATTGATCTATTGGAAGCCGGGCTCAATTGCTACCAACAAGGGAACCTGGAGGCGGCTGAGAAACACTTTCGTCAGGTTGTATCGCGTGACAGCAGCAATATTCACGGGTTGAATTTGCTGGGTATGGTTTGTGTCAACACGGGGCGCCCGGATGAAGCTGTACAGCTCATAACACGGGCACTGAAAATCAATCCCGCTGATGCCCAAGCCCACGGAAATCTAGGCCTGGCTCACCAGCGAATGGGAAACTTGGAGCTAGCCGAGCGACATTTTAGAGAATCTATTCGCCTCGATGCCAACAAGCCCGTCGTATGGAATAGCTTGGGGAATGTGCTGAGGGAGAAGGGGCAGGCCGCTGATGCAATCAAGGCCTACGAAAGCACCCTCAAGGTTAACGGCAACTACTCGGAGTGCTGGGCGAATCTGTCTAAAGCGCTCGTTGACCTCGGTGAGTACGAGCGGGCTTTTCAGGCGGTGAGCAGGGCCTTGCAGATTGATCCAACTGTTCCCGACTTCCACAACCAGATAGCAGAGGTGTATCGCAAGAGTTCGAAATTCGACCTGGCTATCAGTGCCTACAAGAAATCACTGGAGCTCGACCCAACACTACATGAGTCGATGCTTGGGCTGGCCACGGTTTATCGTGAATCGGAGGATTCAGAAGCGGCACTGGCTGTCTTAAACCGGTTGATCGAACTGGAGCCTGGACACGCCAAAGCCTATACGGTACTGGGTGTTTTAAAAGAACAGCTGGGTGAGACGGAGGCTGCCGCCGACTGTTTCAAGAAGTCGATAGAGCTGGCTCCAGACGTCATTTCCCCGCATTGGCACCTGTCCCAGATCAAGGGTAGAAAAAGTACGGAAGACGAAATCCTGGCAATGGAGCGATTTCGGGGGATGAATGGCCTCTCTCGCCAAGACAAGAGTCATCTGCATTTCGGCCTGGGGGCGGCCTATGACCAGCAAGGCCAAACGGACCAAGCATTTGAGGCCTGGCGGACGGCCAATCAGATGAAAGCCGAGCGCTTCCCTTTTGACCTGGACGAGAGGAAACAGCATCGGGATTTAATTGTCGAACATAGTCAGGTCCTGGCCGCGAGGCTCACAGATACGCCTACACCGGAGGTTCGCCAGCTTGTATTCGTGATAGGTATGCCGCGATCCGGTACGTCACTAACCGATCAGATACTGTCGAGCCATACCAATGTCAGTAGTATTGGCGAAGTTGGCTATGCTGACGAAATGACGGTGCAGGTAAAGAAGCTAACGGGACAACTCTATCCAAAAGGACTCTCACGGCTGGGCGAGGTAGACATCGGGCTATTACGTGAAGACTTCCTAAAAAAGATTCACTCGAAGCAGTCAAATCACCAAATACTACTCGACAAAACACCCTTGAACTTCCAGCACTTGGGATTGCTCGCCGTAGTTTTTCCAGGCGCAAAATTCATTCATTGCCGCAGAAACCCCGTTGATAATTGCTTTTCGATATTCAAGTTGTCATTTGCGGACGATCAGGACTACGCACATGACTTGACGGCATTAGGACAACATTACAAGCTTTATGAAAACATGATGGCCACGTGGAAGGAGATGTATTCCGATCGAATTCTGGATGTTCATTATGAGGACACGGTAGCTGACATTAAGGCGCAGTGCGCTCGCCTGGTGGAGTTTCTGGGGCTGACCTTTGAGCCTAAGATGCTGGAATTTTACTCGTCGGAGCGCCTGGTAAGAACGCCCAGTGCCAGTCAAGTGCGTCAGCCAATTTACAAGTCCTCCGTACATGCCTGGAAGAGATTCGAGAAGCACCTGCAACCGCTGATTGCGGCTCTCGGTACGGAAGAGAAGAGGGGCATTGATTAGTGAGCAATTTCGGCGTGTTGAACTGGGCAATACTTGTCACCTACATAATTGGCAATCTCGTGCTTGGTTACTTTCTTTCCAAGCGCGTCGAGACAGCGACCGACTATTATCTCGGCCGCCGAACTACGCCGTGGTGGGCGATTGGTGTGTCGGTTATTGCCACTTATATTGGGGCACTTACATTTCTTGGCGGGCCGGCCTGGTCGTATACGGACGGGTTTGCAGTAATTTTCATACATATCAACTACCCGATCGCGATTTTCATCGTTATCACCTTATTTCTTCCGTTTTTCTATAACAGTGGTTGCGCCTCGATTTTCGACTATCTGGAAAGCCGCTTCGGATTGACTTCCCGGAGTGTTATGTCGTTTGTCTTCCTGTTCGGCAACTTCGCGTACTCGGGTATCATGCTGTACACAACCGCCCTGGTTCTGGAATACATCACTGGAGTGAATGTGGTCGTCGCAATCATGATCGTTGCGACGGTTGCTGTGACCTACACGATGCTGGGGGGCATATCAGCAGTCATCTGGACCGATGTAATTCAAACCGGAATACTTTTCCTCGGTGCGATTATTACAGCCGCGCTACTCGTCGGTGAACTGCCGGATGGCCTCGCCGGAACGCTGCAATCATTGAAGGAGATCGGCAAGACGAATCCATTCGAAACCAGCATGGACCCAGCCAAAGTTGGCACGATATGGACCGGGATCGTCGCAATGTCCATTTATCATGTTGTTGTCTACGGTGTGAACCAGATGATGGTGCAGAGAACGTTGACTGCCAAGTCTATTGGTGATGCCAAAAAGGCTTACATCATGATGGCCTATGTGGCGTTCTTTATCTTCTTTCTGTTTTTCGGTTTGGGTATCTTGTTCTTTGGTTATTACGGTGGCAAACCGTTTGACAACGAAAACCTGATCGTGCTTGAGTTTGTATCGACGATCGGTTTTCCTGGGCTAATGGGAATCGTCACGGCCGCAATCGTCGCAGCATCCATGTCCAGTCTGGATTCAAGCCTGAATTCGATGGCAACGGTCACTACGCTCGACTTCTATGAGAAATTCTTCAAAAAGGACGGCTCAGCGGAGCATTACCTCACGGCGACTCGCTGGTTCACGTTCATCTGGGCCGTAGCAATAATTGTTCCGGCCATAATGTTTACCAAGAGCGGTGGCTCGGTCATCGAGATCCTGAGCAAGATAGGCTCGTTTTTCGTCGGTGCAAAACTGGCAATGTTCGGACTCGGTTTCTTTTCCAAGCACGCGAATGAAAAGGGGTTGTTGCTTGGCGTCGTCGCTGGATTCGCATCGCTCGCTTATATCGAATACAACATGGATATTGCCTGGCCATGGTATTGCGCAATTGGCGGCGTTGTGAGTACAGCGGTCGGTTGGACTGCCAGTGTCATGTTGGGTGGTTTTCAAAAAGACTATTCGCCGTACTCGGTCAAGGGCCAGCTGCGCAAGTACGAAGAAGAAGGCTTGCCGATGATGCAGGACGGCTGGTATGTCGTCGCTGGCAAAATTGATAAAGCCAGTTATGGCCTGCCGTTCTTTTTCCTTGCCTGTATTGCGCTGCTTTGGGTGCTTAATTCGTTGATATAACTTCGAGCGATAGATAGCCCCGCCGGGTCCCGGACGCGTTTAGCCTGCATACAACTGCTTCAGATATTCCGCGTGCGAGTAAAAAGTTTTCGCGTGCTCTTCACTCAAATCACGAACCCGTTTTTGCTGGCGTACTGGCAGACGCAGCGGGCCGTTGCGTGGTTCGGGGAAACGACCCATGCCGGCCAGCATGCAGTACCAGGACAGAGGCGGGTAGAGCTGTTGGTTAATGTTCTCGGATAACACTCGGTCTATACTTTCATTGCGATCCCAGGCGTCAAGTATTCCGGCCAGTTGTGCGGACATGTTTGGGTTGTCACGGTTATCGCGCCAGTAAGCTGTATCGTCACGTGAATTCAGTTTGTAATGCAGTTGCAGGTAGTCAAGAATTCCGTCGATGAATCGATTCACCTGACCGTTGAAATCCTGTCTATACCGATTCGTAAATTCACCACGTTCAAAACAATCGGTGAATCTTTCAATGGAGGTTTGGATTACATTAATCATGAGCGCTTCAAGTGGCTCCAGAAATCCCTGCGACAAACCGATGGCCACGCAGTTATTCTTCCAATGCTCTTCCAGTCGGCCGGGGCTCCAGTGCAAGTGCAGAGCCTCCATGCCGTCGGCATCTTCACCAAGATATTCGCGAAACTCCTTCTCAATTTCATCTTTGCTGGCGTAGTCGGAGCTGTAAACGTAGCCATTGCCTATCCGGCTACTCAAAGGGATCTGCCATACCCAACCGTACTTCATCGCTTTTGATATGGTCTCAGACATGATTCCGACCCGGTCGCCTATCGGCGTGGGAATCGCGACCGCGCTGTCATTAAACATATAGGCTTTAGTCGAATTGGGTTTCTCACCCATGGCCTGACGAATTAGCAGACCCTTAAAACCGGAGCAATCCACAAACAAGTCGGCTCTGATCGAGCCGTGGTGTTGAGTCTCGACGTGGGAGATATCTCCATGCTGGTTGATGCTAACGTCGGTAATTGTGTCCTGGATTAGCGTAACCCCTCTTTGCGTAGCCTTTTCTTTCAGGAACTCGCCCATCAGGGCTGCATCGAAGTGATAGCCATACATGTTTTCAGTGGCCGGTTTGTCTCTGGGAATAGGAGAGCGCCGCTGGCGCGCCAATGCTGCGGTGAGAAAATAGTGATCCGGGTGTATTGGAATATCATAGCCGTTACGGCGCCGCTTGCAGTTGTCCCGGAAATACTGGGCATACTCTTTATCGCGGTTCGAGTAAAACGGGTGGAAATAGGTTTCGTAGCCCTTGACCGTTGACCAGTCCGGAAAACTAATCCCACATTTATACGTTGCATTACACGGTGGCATCCATTCACTTTCCGCAATGCCCAGACGTGTCAAAAAGTTGCGGAGCAAGGGGGTTGTGCCCTCGCCGACACCAACAGTTCCAATCATCGGCGATTCAATCAGGCAAATGTCTACCCCTTTATCACCCCAGGCATCCTGCATATGCAAGGCAGCCATCCAACCGGACGTACCACCACCAACGATCAAGAGTTTTTCAGGCATGGTTGCCATGTAAATTTACTCGGTAGTAACGCTACGGCGTAGCATTTTCCTCTGGGCATTACAGTCAGTGTTGTGACGTAATCGCTATCCCGGCATCGGCAAAGGCATCGACGCCGAGTTGCAGCAACATATCGATAATATCTACAAACACCCAGTTCTCGACTAACAGGTCGCCTTGCCGACGATAGAGATCCGCAACGCGCACCGTGAAAAGCTGTCCGCTTGCCTCTACTCCCAGCCAGTCATTCACCATAAAACCGCCGTGCGATGGCCATCCGCCCAGCGCGGCGAAATTGCCGTCGGAAAATCGGGCGAAGTGTCCATTGACGCTTTCGTCAAGCCGCTCATCGCCGGACTTACGGAAATTTGTGCAAACGCGGTCCTTGTCAAAAATAGTCTCGTAAGGGCGCTGGAATTTATTGAAGCCTTCGATACCGAGTTGGCTGCCATAGCCTGAAGGACCGTACCAGTACATATTGCGATGCCAGTATGGCCGCCAGGCCTCATCGTCGGTATACAGGCGTGTGAGCATTTCATCGACTAATCTCAAGGTCGCCGCCGATTCGTCGGCGAGTTGTTTCTGCAGAACAATGCCGTCGCAGGTTGCCGGGCCCGGCACAAAGCCTTCGTATCCTATGCTTTCTCGAAGCGGAAATCGGCCTATCTGTCTGAGCAGGTCGAGCATGTCCAGATAGAGATACGTTTCAACAGCCCGTCCGTCTTCAATGCGGTGGTATTCGGCGTAGTGCAGCCAAACTATGGTCTGGCTCGCCGGAATACCCATCCAGTTGGAACAGAAGTCTCCGACGTAGTGACCATGGCTGACCACCCACTCTGCACCCTCGTGCTCGCCGCCGAACAACATGTCGGTGCGGCGATACAGGTGATTGAATGCACCAAGCATCGGGTTTACCAACCGCTCGATGTACTCGCCTCCTCCGCAAATCTTGTTAATGGGTTGCACGACATTGATATCTGCATCACGATGGAAAAAGTCGCACAAGGCAGTTCGGAGTCCGTTCGGCTCGAGATCATTGTACTGATCGATCAGGGCCTTATATCTGAGCTTGTTGGCGTGTGTCGTATTTGTGGCAATGCCCATGCGTCATGACGCTCCGCTATTGTCGATGCTCGCGCACCTTTCGAGTACGTCGACGCCCAGCAGCTTCAGGTAGTGCAGAATGTCGATAAAGATCCAGTTCTCTGCCAGCTTGTCACCGTCGCGACGATAGATATCGACGACGCGCATTTCTGTCACCGTGTCTGATGCGGGCAGGCCCAGGAACCCCTCGCCCTGCTGCATTTTGAGGTTCGGCCAGCCGAACCAGCCGCCGTAGTTGCCCTCGGCGTGTTCCAACACGTGACCGGTAAATTCAATGTTGCTGAGTCCCGCACCGAACGGCCCCTGGTGTTGTTTGATATAGCGCTCGATCGTGTAGGTGGAGCCAATGCCGCTGGGACCGAACCAGAGCATGTCATCGTGCCAGTTGCCGGCGAGCCTTTGTTCGCTCGAGCCCATGCCGTCATCAACCAGTTCGTTGCACATGCGCATGATCAGGTCGAGGGTCTTCTCTGACTCGGCGTCGTCCTGCGCGTCAAACATCAGGCTATCCATGTTCCTCGGCCCGGGATTCACGATTTCGGCGCCGGTCTGCATAGGCAGAGGCTGCAGCCCGGCCTGCTTCATGACGCGAATGATATCGACCCAAAGTGCCGACTCGGCGATCTTGCCATCCTCGATGCGGTGGAACTCGCAGTACGGTATCAGCGCGATCTTGCGGGTCGCCGGGATTCCGAGCCAGTCATGGTCGAACAGCCCCATGAATATGCCCATGCTGGTGACCCAGGGCGTGCCGTCCAGCAAATTCGGTGCCGCCATAAAGACGTCCTGGCGTCTCCGCAGCGACGTGAACGAGTAGGCCAGCGGCCGCCACACGGTGGTCGCGACATCAGCGGCTCCGGTGAGCTCATTGAACGGATGCACGCCGCGAAAATAGTAATCAGGGCCAACGAATCGTTCGAGAACGTCGAGCTGCTGCTCTCCGGAGGCACCTTCGAGCGCATCGAAGTAGTCGAGGACGATGGCTTTACAGCGCTGGATATCGACGATCATCGCATCAGGTCCTGACGAGCTGCATCATCAGATCGAGCTCGTTGAACAGCATCCACTCAGCAACGATTTTGCCGCTGACAATCTGGTGCTGCGTGATGCCCCAGATCTGCACTGGTTTGCCGGTCGGCTCACCGTAGAGTCCCGCACCGGAGTGCGTCGCTTCAGCGTTCCAGCGCTCGGAGGTCAGATAGCCGTCGTCGTCATTGCCCATCCAGTAAATCTCGTCCACCTGTAATGACAGGTCCGGGAAGGCCGTCGCCAGTGACTGCAATAGTGATTGGTAGGACTGGACGCCGGAAAATTTTCGATCCGTCGGTCCCTCGAATGTGAAGTCGCTGGCATAAACGCTGTGCAGCACGTCGTACTGCCGCGCATTCCAGAGTTTGTCCAACGTGTCGCGCGCGAAACGATCAACGTCAAAGCCGGCGATCGGCTGAGCGACCGAAATCGGTTGGCTCGGGCTCGTGGCCTTTCTGAGTCCGTCCCAGGTCGCCGCATCGCGCGGCCAGCCCGGCGGAGGTTCGGCTGCAAGCCGCGGCACAATTTCATCCAGGTTGTGCCCCAGCTGCTGCAGCATGCTCGAGTTGTTGTACAACACGTGCTCGAGAAAGATCTCGTTTTCGAGCGCAACGCAATTCGCGATCACCAACACGTCGATGGACTTGTTCGTCGCAGGCCCGTACTTGCTGTCGCCATCATTGGTGCCGCGGATGATCGTGCGATGGGAAGTATGGAAGCCGATCTCGTCGTCGCCAGCCCAGATGACTTCGTCAGCGATCAGCTTGATGTCCGAATAGGCGCCGGTCGTATGGTGCGTGTCCGCTATGATCTTCTTGCAGCCGAGCTGCAAGCCATAATCATCGTAAACGTTCGACGTATCGGAGTAGGTGTCCGCGATGTACTCGACGTCGCGATCCTCCCAGATCTTGTACGTGATACGCACGATGTAGTCGATGATGTTTCGGTAGGTCTCTTCGAATCCTCGCATTGACTGCGACGGACCGAGATCGTCCGGAATCCGCGTTTCAGCGGGCGTGCCGCGTTTTGTGTAGCGCTCCAGCGAAATCGAATAATCGGTGGGCATGTGGTGCCGGGCGAGCGGCAAAGCGATCTTCTCAGGCATGGGAGACCCCGGTTTGCATTCGAAGTCAATTTACACCAAAGAGGGCATCGAAAGCGAGTCAGAGCAGGCCGAATTTCCTTAAGGCCACCGTCATCATTGCGACCGACAGGAAGACGAAGAGCAGGCCGATCGAACGCTCCATCGTGCCTGTGACACGAGTCCCTGCAGCCGCGGCCCGATCTGCCCGCCGATCAGGACGCCGGGTATTCGCCATCGACATTGAGACCTGCCGACAATGCGGCGGGAAGCTGCGGGTGATCGCCAGCATCGAGGAACCCGCAGTCATCGAGCGGATTCTGGACCATCTCAGCCACACTGCGGAGACCGTCGATCCGGCGTATCCGAGCCGAGCGCCGCCGCAGGGCGATCGCCTGGTCTGACCGCTTTGTCCTGTTCATCACCACCCGGGCCACCGTGCAGGGACGGGCGGGTGTTGGCTTGCACCGTGATGCGCCGGCATTTCCGGGTGCAAGGGGAAGCTTCACGCGCCTGAACGACGAGGAGTCGGGCCGGCTCCGCATGATAGCGGCCTCGATCTGCCGTCATCGGCCCGGTTGCAGCCGGTTTCAGCTCGCTCCGACGGTCTCACTCCTGACATAATGGCCCCTTAAACGCACTATCCGCCTGACGAAGCCTTCGAAAAGGCGGCGGTCCGGGCGGTCAAGAAGTTCCGATACAACGCTCGGCGACAAGACGGCAATCCAGTCGCGACCGAAGGCATGGTGGCGACGATCACTTTTACGCACCCAGACGATCAAGAGCCGAATATCTGCCCGGATCAGGGCGAGCCAAAGTTGCTGCCTGACGAAGAGCTGGAGAAATGGTCGACGACTGAAAGTTACGGCGAAGCGATCGATTTATTGCCCCATATCTCGAGTGACCACTCTGGGGTACTTTCACGAGCCTGCATCTATTGCCCGCCGCTCAGTGGCACGCAGGTGGACGAAAATTACTTGCCCTAAATTTGCCACTCCTGATCAGACTCGATTCAGCACAAACGAGCATTTACTGCCACTTAGAGAATCTACGAACGCCCTCCAAGTTGTTTAAAAACAGGCGGTTATCGCCCGACCCTTGGCTCTCCGAAGGCAGGGGTCACAGGTTCGAATCCTGTCGGGCGCGCCATTTTTCCCTTTTTAATTCAGATAGTTACGCGCGGCCCTCCTTCACCGTTTCGCCTGATTTTTCACGTTGTGTGAGATTTGTGTGGGTGTATTCCGGAATAGCATGCTC
>Ga0316197_10000073_pt1 | contig 82751 bp, 96 predicted proteins | sample OudBiesiAoxic_MG_FD_204939 | JGI IMG/M metagenome (GOLD analysis project Ga0316197, IMG submission 204939) | Coastal sediment microbial communities from Oude Bieten Haven, Netherlands - site A oxic | ecosystem: Environmental > Aquatic > Marine > Coastal > Sediment | place: Netherlands... | reverse complement strand
AGAAATGAAGCATAAATTGACTGTGTCATCTTTCGATGATTAAGGTCACTCAGTTCATTGATAAATCTTTCGACTTAAAATTTCACGAGTGCCCACACAGATTGCATGGTCAAATTGTTAAAGAACACACTTAAAAATCAGATTAGCACCTTAGCACCAACCATCCTTTGAAGTGGACGGACATTTTATCCAAATGCATTACCGTGTCAAGCACTTTGTAATGATTCGTTATCCGTGCATCGATTAACCGGCTGCTCACCGTTTCGATGGGCCGCATTATAGATAATCTAAAACTATAGGCAAGTAAAAAAAGACAAAAAAAAACCAACTGACTACTTTCCCACCAAGGATGGCGTTATCACACCAAGTTGAATAATTTCAACGCTATTATTTAGAGAACTTTACGAGGGAGTCTGTCAAAAAGCTAAATAATGAGTACCTATATTCTGGCATCAAGATTGTATGGCTACTAAGGATGAAACAGACTTAATCAATAGTATTGCAAATGAGTAAAGATATTGAGGCTTATCAAAAAGGAATACTAGGATGAACTTATCGCAACGATATGCTTTAGGAAGGATCGAGCATTGCCCATCTCCGATATTAACAGCAAACCACTTTAGCCATCATATACCACTATATATATATAGAGAGAGAGCCTAAACACGATGAAACGATGCAATCAATTATGGTTAGCGTTTGGCGGGTGCATCTTAACCTATGTCGCGTGGGCTCTGTTGGGTACTGATAGCTTATTGCTCTGCGCAATCATTCTTTTTCCATTTATCATCAATCACTCATTTACTATATGCGTCTTCTTTATTCTTTTTTCTTATTTTCGCTTACATGAAGCGTTTCCTATTTTAATGCCACTTCATATTCCATTGCTACTCGCAGCATTTAGCATTGCTGGCTTATGCGTCCATCTATGGTTAAAGCGTGGCGAGATTCATTGGCATTCGTTGCAGACATTTTTTTTACTATTCAGTTTTTGGGTCTTTATCTCATGTTTGTTGGCGACGAATCGAGCCGAGGCATTCGCAACATTTAACAATAGCTTTATTAAAATAATCATTATGGTTTTTGCTATTAGCTGGCTACCGACTAAACAAAAACAATTAAAGCCGATACCTATTTTATTAATACTTTGTGGTGTCAGCCTCTCTCTTCTTGCTTTATATAATCGGATCAACGGTATTGGGTTAGTAGAAGGTACTCGCGTCACTATTGGGCGAGATATCGGTTCTATCTTAGGTGATCCAAATGATTTATCTCTTGCTCTTCTATTCCCTCTTTCTTTTGCATTAACGAATATTTTTCAAGGCAGCAAAGCACAGCGTACTATGACCGCCTTGTTTATGATCATTTTGGTCAGCGGTATAATAGCCACTCAAAGCCGAGGTGGATTACTTGGTATTACTTCCGCCTTCTTTACTTTAATGTTGCTACGCAGCCGCTCAATTGTCATTCCCTCAATAATCAGTGGTATTGGATTAATACTCCTCGTGGTATTTGCAGGTATAAGCGATCGATCTTCAGGAGGGTCAGGAGAAGAAGGGATTGATGAGTCTTCAATGGGTCGCTTATTTGCATGGGAAGCAGCATTTAGAATGGCACTAGCAAACCCTTTATCAGGGGTTGGACTTGATAATTTTTATTTTAACTACTTTTTTTATTCTACCCACTGGGACGGCAAGAATCATGCTGTACACAGTACATGGTTTCAAATTTTAGGTGAAACCGGCTTTATTGGCTTTCTTTTGTTTATTTGCTTACTTGTAGGAACTTTTACGCTGAGCTATCGGTTACTAAACCGCCTACGCAATCATGAAATGAAACCTATCGCAGAAGGGTTATGGATAGGGCTGATCACTTTTTGTGTTAGTGGCACCTTTCTCACCCAAGGAACAACATGGCCGTTATATATATTGATTAGCTTATTAATCGCCTTAGACAGGCTGACAAGTAATGTCACGACCGCACACTCAATATCGGCACAATGACAATCTTTACGGCAGAGTTCACCCAATTTAAGGCTTAAATTGCAATTTGCAAAAACGGAAGTACAAAAAAACTAAGGAATATTTATGGAATTTCTCGTATTTGGTGAAGATTGGGGGCGCCACCCTTCAAGTAGCCAACACTTACTTTCAGTATTAATGCATGATCATTCTGTAACTTGGATAAACTCCATAGGGTTAAGGCAACCCAACCTTACAATGCGAGATTTAAAACGCATTAATGAAAAGATCACTACCGCACTCACAAATTATGAACCACCAGCAGTATCTATAAAGCCAAGGAAAATAATCAAACCCTTAGTATGGCCTTTAGCTAAAAGCGCTAACATGCAAAAAATAAATCAGTTTTTATTAAGACGACAAATTCCACCAAAGAAATACCATCGAATCATATGGGCAGCCCTACCTACAGCAGTTGACTATCTCGAGATAAGTGAAAGCGATTTGGTCATTTATTATTGTGGTGATGATTTTTCAGCCCTTGCAGGTGTTGACCATCAATATGTCACAGAAGCTGAGCAGCGCCTTATTCAAGTATCCGATATCATCCTTACCGCTAGCCCGACTCTGCAACAAAAGTTCCCACCAGATAAAACCTGGCTTCTTCCTCATGGTGTGGCTATCAATAACTTTAAACAACCGACCTCTAAGCCTACTGAAATATGTAACAATCAGCCTAGCATTGGATTTTATGGCAGTATTAACAATTGGTTAGATATAAAACTGCTAAAATGTTTAGCAGAATCTCGCCCACACATGAATTTTTACCTGGTAGGTAGAAAAGATGTTGACCCCTTTGAACTAAAACAACTCTCGAATATCCATTTTTTACCCGCCTGTCCTCACAATCAACTACCAGGGTACTTACAACATTGGTCTATTGCCATTTTACCTTTTGTTAACAACCCCCAAATACAAGCTTGTAATCCTTTAAAATTAAGGGAATACCTCGCTTCTGGATGCCCAGTAATTAGCTCCAACTTTCCGGCCGCAACGGAATACCAACCACTGGTCACCATTGCAACAACTGTTAATCAATGGCTTGAGGCAATCGATAAGTTAAGTCAGTTATCAGAATTAGAACGACAACATTATGCGAATAGAGCACAAGATAAAGTGAAAGATGAAAGCTGGGAAAATAGGGCCCAAGAAGTACTCCAATTAATTTCATCTGCCTTAAAACAAAAGAAATATTCAAGTTAACCTCACATTAGGCATTTTTTTTGCTAAACCTTTCTGTATGCGGTAAACAAAAAGGAGAGAAAGATGAAATGGATTGGGTACGTTATTTTAATGTCATTCTTATGGGGTTGTGCAAGTTCACCACAAACAAGCCAAGAACTAGAGCTATTTTTTAGCCCGGAACAAATATCATTAACAGCAGAACAAACACGAAAAATTAACGTTTTTTTAGACCATAATCCTTATAACCAACTAACAGTATACGTTGGCCCTGCAAACTTAGACGATAAATTCAAAGCTTTATTACAAAGCCAAAAACGTATTAAAGCGGTGAATAAATTATCACAAATGAAAGATATACCAATGCGGTTGGAGTTTGCACCACAGCAAGCAGCCGATACGCTGTTAATTCAGAGTCAGTAAAATGCGACATTTATTGTTTGCTCGGCTCTACCCTTTGCTTCATGCCTTATGGCGCTATCGGTATTTAGTTTTAATTCCGATCATTATCATGCCTATTCTAATGACAACGGGCAGCTTATTTAAAGCTAAGCGATACTATTCCGAGACAACAATTTTAGTACAAGAGTCTGCACTGCTAAATCCATTTTTGGAAGACCTCTCAATTTCGGTCAACTTAAAACAACGCATTAAAGCGTTGCAAGTCATCATTCATAGTCGAAATATTTTAGAAAATGTCACTCATGATTTAAATCTAGCGCCACCTGATGACTTACTACAAACAGATAATATGATTAACCTACTGCGTAAAAACTTATCTTTATCGCTACTTGGTAATGATCTTGTTCAACTTAGCCTAACCTGGAAAACACCATCAGAAATTCCTTTGATTTTAAATAAAGTCTCTGATGTTTTTAAAGAAAAATTACGCGCGCCAGGACGAGCATCTGTTGATGGTTCAGAACTCTTTTTACAACGACAATTAGAAACAACCCAATTGGATCTCGAATTAGCTGAAAGTGCACTGGCGAAATTCAAAGCAGCCAATGCTAATAACCTACCTCAATTACAAGGTGCAAATGCACAAAATGACCTCCAGCTAGCCAATCAAACCCGTGAAACTGAACTGAATTTACTACAAGCTAAAAGTAGGCGAGCAAATCTCTACCAAAGGCTAGCTAGCACGAACCCTATCGTTGGCATCTTAGAACAAGAGATAGTCAAATCTGAAGCTGAACTTGCGATATTACGCGCGAGTTATACAGACCAACACTCGTCCGTCAAAGGTGTGATCCGACGACTTAATCGCTTAAAGCAGGAAAGATCCCGTCTAGTTGATGAGCAACAAACGTTAAATCCACAGGAAATAAATCAACTGTGGCAGCGAATCGCAAACAGTAATCAAAGTAACGACCCAACTAAGCAACCGATATTATTAAGTCAATTTGAAAAATTACAACATGCAGAAAGCCAAATACAAGCATTAAGCGAAGAACTCACCTTATTAAAAGAACAAACCAACGAACTATCAGAAAAGCGGATGGAATTCGCTGATTTAGAAAAACAACTGAAAATATTACAGCGAAACTACGATGTAAAATCAAACGTTTACAACCAGCTATTTGAACGTTATGAGATGGCTAAGGTAACAGGGCACCTTGGTCGCTTTGAAGAACCCGAAAAATTAAAAGTGATTGTGCAGCCAATAGAACCTAAGAGACCACTGAATTGGCCATGGTGGATCAATTTTTGCTTAGGTATTGTTGTTGGTTTTGGATTAGGCGCTTCCCTTGCAGGAGTTGTCATCCTCTTTGATACACGCCTTTATCAAACCGACCATATTGCCAAATTAACACAATCACAGGTACTGGTTCGAGTACCTCTGTTTTAGGGGGAGTCTAATGGAACACATCACATTACAAGTTGTGCAACATCTACAACCTGGAGGAATAGAAAAGCTCGTGTTAAATCTCGCTCGATTTGCCTCCCCTTGCCACAAAGTTTATATCGTCGCGCTAGAAAGCAATAAAGAAACAGCCATAAAGCAGTGGCCTGAATTGCGCACTTTCGAATCACAATTATTTTTTCTCAACAAGCCTATTGGTATGAACCTTTCAACGATTATCAAGTTAAAGAAATTGATAGCAAAACTGAATGTTACAATGCTTCATTCACACCATATCGGGCCTTTGCTCTATAGCCGACTAGCATTGCTGGGGCATAAAGCAACACACATACATACTGAACACGATAGTTGGCATCTCACCGATAAAAAGCAGTGCCGCATGACACGTTACTTACTCAATACCAATAGAGTAAAACTCATTGCTGATGCACCAAGAGTTGCCTATCAACTAGAAAAGATATTATTACTCAGCCCAGATCATGTGATTTGTAATGGAATTGATACTCAGTATTTCACGCCAGGTAATCAGCTCATCGCACGGAAACAATTTAACCTACCGTTAGATAAGAAATTAATCGGTTGTGCCGGTCGACTGGTTAAAGAAAAAGGGATTGATACATTAATAAGGGCGCTTCATGACCTACCTAAAGATCACCACCTTGTTATAGCTGGGGATGGTCCTCAATCTCGACAATTACGCGCAGAAGCACAAAAATGGCTGGTTACGGATCGTATACATTGGCTTGGTTATTGCGCTCAAATGCGTAATTTCTACCGTGCGATTGATGTCTTTTGTATGCCATCCCGTCAAGAGGGGCTCCCTCTTGCATTACTGGAAGCGCAATCTTGTGGCAATAGTATTGTTGCTACAACGGTAGGCGCAATACCAGATCTTATTTGCCCACAAACAGGAATACTAGTTCCACCTGATGATGAAACAGCGCTTACAAAAGCATTAATACAAGTGTTAGAACAAGACCCAAATGCAGCGAATCAAACAGTACAGTTCATTCAACATCAAGCAGACGTGAGAGCCATGACTGCTGCATATGAAGCATTATCTTGTTAAATAAACCTTAAACTCGAGGCTGTCATGATTTTAGGATGGATCATTTTATTTGTAATAACTGCCGTTATTATCTATCACCATTTTGTTTATACCGCAGCGTTAGTTTGGTTGGGAAATAAAAGAAAAAATGAAATAAAAGAAAAGCACAAAGACCCATTAATTTTTCCCAGTATCTCTCTCATCATGCCCGCTCATAATGAAGAGTCTTACATTGAAGCCAAGCTCGCGAATATATTAATGCTCGATTATCCGGCTGAAAAATTGCAGGTTTTAATCTGCTGTGATGGTTGTAGTGATAATACTGCTGAAATTATTGCACAGTATGAATCACAATTTACCGCAGCTGGAATACGCCTTAAATGCTGGGTCAAAAAAAACAACCGAGGAAAATTAGCTCGCCTCAATGAATTAATGACTTACGCAAAAAATAAAACCGATATTATTTCTCTTACCGATACCTCAGCTTTAATATCGATTGATGCTTTAAAACAAGTTGCTAAAAGTTTTGAAGATGAAGAAACAGGTGCAATTACTTGCAGCTATTTACTGGCTTCTCCTTCTGAAGGTGAAAGTCAATATTGGCAATGGCAAAATAATATCCGTTTTGCCGAGTCTCAATTGGGCAGTGTTATCGGAGGAAATGGGGCATTTTATGCCATGAGATCTCATCTCTACTCTCCCCTTCCCGAAGATACGATAAATGATGATTTCATTTTACCGATGATGGTATTAAAGCAAGGCTTTAACATTCTCTTTAATCAAAATATCAACAGTGTTGAGATTGCCCCGACAAGTCAAAATGAAAACCATCAAAGACGACAAAGGATTGGAGCCGGTAATTTACAACAATTGATACGTTGTCAATTCGTCTTCACCCACAAAAACCTGAGAGTCCGTTGGTTGTTTACTTCCGGAAAAGGCCTTCGCACAGTGATGCCATTCCTATTCGTGGGTTATTTTATTACTTCAGTATTAATGGCATTACAAGGCTCGGTATTGGCCTTGGGTATGGTAATTAGTCAATTATCCATATACGGTATTGCATCTCTACCGCTAATCAATATCCATTCAAAGGTTATCGATAAAGTTCATTACATTGTCGGGGCATACTATTCCTCTCTACTTGGCATGCTACGGTATTTGAACGGACAATTTAAGCAAGGGTGGCGCCACTTACCGCCCCTGAGTAACTATCAAACACAATCGACCCAAACGATAAAGCGAATGAGCGATATCATTTTTAGCTGTATTGGTCTTACTCTGACACTGCCACTATGGCCATTCATCGCCTTCGCCATTAAATATGATTCCTCAGGCCCTATATTTTATCGTCAAATACGAGTCGGTCAGATAAGTGAAACAAAAGTAGAGTTATTTGAAATCTTTAAATTTCGCACCATGACAAATAATGCAGAAAAAAAATCGGGTGCGGTATGGGCGACAAAAGATGACCCTCGAATAACCAATACTGGCCGTTTTTTACGAGCAACACGTTTGGACGAACTGCCACAATTCATAAATGTAATAAGAGGCGACATGTCCTTAATCGGCCCCCGTCCTGAACGACCAGAAATGTGCGGTAATTTGCAAAATGCATTGCCATTTTATTTAGAAAGAACGACAGGACTTCGACCTGGCCTAACCGGTTTAGCGCAGGTGAACAGTGGTTATGACAATGACCTTGAGGATGTTAAAAATAAAATAGCTTGGGATCACGCTTACGCCATTGCATTAAGTTCACCAATACAATGGCTTAGAATGGATTTGTATATTCTATTCAAAACATCTTACATCATGTTTGCCAAGCGAGGACAATAACTGGCACACGCTTTGTATTACCACTAATGAGTCCAAACACTTATATAAGGCAGTTATATGTTAGCTCTTTCTCAACCAACAGTAGCACTTTCTTTAGATCATGAATTCGATGTACAGAGTGCTAGGCAACTAGAAGTTGAATTTGAAATATTAAGTAATACAGAAAAAAACGAGCTAGTAATTGATATGACGCAGGTACAATTTATTGACTCTTGTGGAATCGGTGCCATTGTTTTCTTATACAAACGTCTAAAAAGCCGTGATAAAAATTTGTGTCTACTCAATGTTAATGGTCAACCTAGAAAGCTCATCCAAATGCTACGAATAGATAAAGTTATCCCTCTGGTCACTTCTGCGGAGTTTTTATGATATGGAGACTGTTCTGCTTGCTTACACCATTAGCCTTAGGAGGCTGCACTTTATGGCCGCCTGTAGAGGATAATGATCCAGTTCCTCCGGTTCAAGTACAGCTTCGCCAACTAGAACATCACGGTTTTGAACTACAAATATTAGCAACTCGTGGTGCCAAGCTTTGTTTACCGGGTCAATATCAAAAGCTTGAGTACCTTTATTTAAAAGCGCGCGATGAGGCAAAAGCTGGGTTTGATAAAGATGCTGAAATCACCCTACTTCAATACCAGACTCAACAAGCTGTTATTCAAACGCAAATGGATTGGCTTGAATATCACACCACATGCTTTGACCATAGCTATTCAGAAGTTGAGCTAAAAGAAAAACTCCTTGTTTTCATGGCTCTTGATAATCAATTTGCGTTAAATCGTGCAGAGCTCTTACCTGATTATCAACAAGCATTACGTTATGCCGCAACAATATTGAAGCGCCAATCTCATTGGCACCTTCAACTTACAGGTCATACCGACTCATTAGGTACTAGTGATAGCAACATCCAACTAGGAATGAAAAGAGCTTCAGCCGTTAAACGATTTCTGATTGAACAGGGGGTTAAATCAAACCAAATAGCGGTATTTAGTGCAGGAGAAAGTATGGCTATGGATGACACTCACTCACGAACACAACGCCTTGCAAACAGAAAAGTTAAGGCACAAGTTCTTGTTGAACATCACGCACAATCTTTACACCGTGTGTATTCACTAAAAGACTGGAACGCAGTACGAGAATCATTATGAGAAGAATGTTCCTACTTCTTCTGCTAATAATGCCCTTTTCTTACGTATGGGGAGATACATTAACACCCGGCGATCGGGTTTTTTTACAAGTTCCAGGTGAAGCGGCTTTTGATACCCCATACACGATTAATGACCAAGGGCAATTACGGTTACCTGAAGTAGGCTTAATCAATGTTGCAGGGTTAACCGTGATAGACGCCGAACAGCATGTACGTCAAAAACTTGCATCTATATATCGCAACCTTGATGAATTTAAACTGACGATAATGGAGCAGCTAATTCGAATTAAGGTGCTTGGCTATGTAGAAAAGCCAGGAACAGTATCACTTAAACCTGGAAGCAATGTACAAATGGCACTTTCCGCTGCTGGCGGGGCAAGACCAGGAGCACAATTAGATAAATTCAAGTTACTACGTAATAGCAGTACCAAAATATTCAATTATAAAGCCTATCTAGATTCTGGCGATCAGACTCTGCTACCCAACCTTAAAGGTGGCGATACTATTTTCATCCCTGCCTCTCCATTATTAGGCAACATCGAAATGAATTTTGATGATATGTCGATACATGAAAGAGGAGATGCCGACGAGGCACAAGGCATAACTATTTTCGGAGAGTTGCGCAATCCAGGAACTTTCAGCTTCAAGCCTAATATGACGGTTGTCGATGCACTAATGCGAGCCAACGGTGTTACTCGTTATGCCGATGTAACAAAAATACGCGTGATTACCAATGGGATGTCTTATCGATTCAATTTAAGTACCTACCTTGAAACTGGAGATACCAGTAATCTTCCTCCAATAAAACCAGGTACAACCATTTTCGCCCCAATTGAAGCGCCTGAAAAAACGAGTACCGATGATATCCAAGGTGTCACCATTTTTGGTGAATTGCATAAGCCAGGCACCTTCAGCTTCAAACCAAACATGAATGTCGTCGACGCACTAATGCGGGCAGAAGGTGTTACCCGCTATGCTGATGTCACGAAAATACGCGTCATAACAGATAATGTTCCCAGCCAATTTGATTTAAAAGCCTACCTTGATACTGGTAAAACAGACAACATGCCAGAAGTTAAACCAGGTACTATTATTTTTGTTCCTATTGAAATAAAAGATATCAACACAACCTCACGAACCATCTACGTGATGGGCGAGGTAAAAGCCGCAGGGCCCTATGAAACATCACCAGGTACAAGTTTCATCGATGTTCTTGCGAATGCAGGAGGGCCAACTCGTTTTGCTGATACAACGAATATAAAAATATTAAGCAATACAAAGGCTCCGATCGCAATTAACTTGGTTGAATATGCACAGAACCCAGCCCAATATACCCTTCCAGCAATGTCCCCCGGTGATGTAGTTTTCATACCGGAAAAAGTTGATCTTAATGAAAAGTCATGGCTAAAAGTGACCAATGATCGTGCAATCAAAATTATGGGAGCGGTCTATAAACCAGGTCGTTACGAATGGCATGACAGTATGACATTCATGGATTTACTCGCTCACTCTGGAGGCCCAAAACAACAAGCTAATCTCAGTAATATTCGAATAATTAAAGAATCTACCGCTGAGAATAAAGGGCACGAAGTTCAATTTTTCGATTTACAAGCGTTTACAAAACAAGGAAGCCCAACAAATTTACTTCCTAATTTAAATGCCAGCGATACTGTCATCGTCGATGAATTACCTCATGATCCTACCGATAATAAAGCCGGTTGGATTAGGCAGGCAGCTAAAGATTCCATTTATATTTTTGGTGAAGTGGGTGCACCTGGGCGTTATGCTTTTAACCAAGAACTTGGTTTTTTAGATATTCTTTCTGCTGCCGATGGTCCTAATAGTAAAGCTGACATTCAAGAAATATTAATTAGTCACAGAAACGGTAAAACAAGTCGAGTTACACGTTTTGATTTAGCTCGATACTTTGAAACAGGCAATGAAAAGGTGTTGCCAAAAGTGAATGCTGGCGATGTTATTTATGTGCCAAAAACTGAAAGTGTTGCAGACACAAAAGCAGTCAAAGTCATTGGTGCAGTCAATACTCCTGGACGTTATAAATGGAATAACCAGATGTCTTTTCTTGATTTACTCGCGATGGCTGGCGGCCCAAAACAGGAAGCCAATATAAGTAATATTCGCATAATTAAAGAGAGCCGAGTTGGGAAAGAAAATGTCATTTATTTTGATCTAGAGAGCTTTATAAATGAAGGGGGAAATTTTGCAGGTCTTCCTCGATTAGAAGCTGGCGATACTATTGTTATTGATGAATTACCTCGCGACCCTTCCGACAATAAAGCAAGTTGGATACGCCAATCATCAGATGATTCAATTTATGTATTCGGTCAAGTTGGCGTGCCTGGTCGTTACGCTTTTAACCACGAATTAGGTTTTCTCGATATATTATCTGCAGCTGATGGCCCCAACGGTGAAGCAGACTTACGTCAAATTAGAATCAGCCATCGTGATGGCAATAAGACCAAAGTCACTCAATTAAATCTATCGCTATACTTTGAAACAGGAGATGAATCATTAATCCCCAAGGTTGTGCCTGGAGATGTGATATATGTACCCCGACGTCAAGGTGATTGGCTAGATAAACCTGCAGAACGCGTTGTTCGATTAATGGGGGCCGTCAATAAGCCGGGGCGCTATTCGTTCAATACGCAAATGAATATTTTAGATTTGCTTGCTGAAGCTGGTGGGCCAACAGATAAAGCCTATATCGACAGAATAATGATCGTAAATACATCATGCTGCGGTGATAAATCACAAACATTTAGCTTAAGAGATTATGTTAATGATCCCAGTCGTAGCCCACTCCCTCTACTCCGCCCTGGTGATACGGTGTACGTCCCAGATCAAGATGACTCAGTAACAGAGCAGTTTCGACAAGGGATAAGGGATGCACTAGGCATTATCACGTTAATTGTATTAGGGGCTGCCTTATGAAGCCGTGGCTAAGCCAAGAATATGACCAATTATTCCAACAAATTCATCAACAAGAAGCGCGAGTCATTAGCTTTACTGGTGCTAGCCCACAATGTGGAAGTTCAACAATGTGCTATTGGCTTGCTAGACGTTGCGCTGAAGATAACAATAAAGTTTTATTGATCGATCTTGACCTGTCGGGATCAGGACAAGGAAATCACGCCACAGACTGGGAAATAAATGGCTCAGGTGAAATGGGCGCGATTATTAATAAAACATCACAACTCGATATTCTTCCCCCTCCGAAAAATCAAGAAACCACAATGGCTCTACGACAACCACAAACACTGTTAAATACCATCCAGCGCTGGCAACAAACCTATCACTACATTATTTTTGATGCAGGTACTGTTTCAGCGGCTAACTGGCGTAACCTTCCAGCAGCAAACATCTGTCATGCTAGCGATGCTGCTATCTTATGTATAGCAGCAGCAAAAACAACTGAAAGTGAAGTACTTACAAGTATCGATCGGCTAAAACAAGGAGGGGTGAATTTATTAGGGTGTATCGTGAATGACCAACATAACCCATCGCTGGCCTGTGAAATACTACGAATTTTAGATACAAAAGCATCATGGCTTCCCAAAAAGATTAAAATAGGGCTCACCCACTATCTGAATCAAAACTCAATGCTACAAGGCAAATATCAATAGATGTAATAGATGCAATAAATTCAGCAAGCGCAATTTCAGAGAAGTCTGATGAGAGATCACAATTGATAGGCTTTTTCTATTTGTTCCCAGCGACTTTCCCCACTGAAATTATCAATAATTTTGGCATACGAATCTTTTGAAAGCGCTCTCCACGCGATATTATCGTAAGCATCCAACTTGTCGATTAAAATAGATAATCTTTTCCAATCCGATTCTTCAACAATCCAATCACTAGCAACTAATTTACTAAGATCACCCACATTTGTTGCGATAACCGGAACACCATGTGCCATCGCTTCTAGCGCCGCCATTGGTAACCCCTCAGCCCGTGAACTAATTACAAGCACATCAATCAAAGACCAATGTTCATCCATAGAGTCAACTGCACCATACCAATGAATATTCTTTTTAGCTATGAGTTGAGATTGTTCATCACCATCGCCAAAAATATGAAACTGGCAGCCTGTAAGCAGGTCACTCAACTCAATAAAGCGATCAATTCCCTTTTCATGACTCAGGCGACCAACAAAACCGACTTGTAGAACCTGATGTTTGGAACGCATTTTAAACACCGGTAATTGCATAATGAAATTATTCAGCAAATGACAACGAAAAGGAACAGTACGCTTAATCCTAGAACTGACGGCAAAATTATAGGACAGAAAACTTGTTATTCGATTTAAATACTCATAAGACGCCAGTTTTCCACTTAATTTCTCTCCCGCATGGAAACTAGTTATTGCACGAAATGAATATCTAAGTCGATAGAATCGAGAGAGTAAAGAGGCTTTATAACCATGGGCATGAACAACATCAGAGGGTAAAAGCAGACTAAAGAATAAAGACGGAGCTGTATCAGATAAAAAACGGTACTTAATTTTATTGGTGCAGAGACGTTGATAGAGAGGGTGATCGGGATAATGTTCAACAAACAAAACTTCAACATTTCTGTTTTGTTGCTTAATCAGAAGAGCAAATTGCAATATGTGACTTTCTATACCACCAAAGCCTGAACTGTCGATAAATAAATAAATCATCTAATTCTATTCTCCATGCTATGAAGAATATTGCATGCAAAAAAAAAGCCGAGTTTTAAACTCGGCTTTCTCTTAATTTAGCAAACTAAAGCTTATTCAGCTGAAGCAGCTTCCTGAGCAGGACGATCTACTAGCTCGATGTAAGCCATTGGGGCTTTATCGCCAGTACGGAAACCGCATTTCATAATGCGCGTGTAACCACCTGGACGCTTAGCAAAGCGTGGACCTAATTCAGTAAACAATTTCGCTACCACTGCGTTATCACGCGTGCGGGCGAAAGCAAGACGACGGTTAGCAACACTGTCTGTCTTTGCTAGGGTAATCAATGGCTCAATTACGCGACGTAGCTCTTTTGCTTTTGGCAAAGTAGTCTTGATAATTTCGTGACTTACCAAAGAGCTAGCCATGTTGCTGAACATCGCTTTACGATGGCTGCTGTTGCGGTTGAGTTGACGACCACTCTTACGATGGCGCATGACCTAATCCTTCTAACTAGATATCAGTAACTATTAATCTTCAGCGATTGATGCTGGCGGCCAGTTTTCTAAGCGCATGCCTAGAGAAAGACCACGTGATGCCAACACATCTTTGATTTCTGTCAAAGACTTCTTACCAAGGTTTGGAGTCTTTAGAAGCTCTACCTCAGTACGCTGAACGAGATCACCGATGTAATGGATCGCTTCTGCTTTCAAACAGTTAGCAGAGCGAACAGTTAGTTCAAGATCGTCTACAGGACGCAGTAGGATCGGATCGAACTCTGGCTTCTCTTCTTTCTCTTCAGGAACTCGTACATCACGAAGATCTACAAATGCATCCAGTTGCTCAGCAAGAATAGTTGCTGCACGACGGATAGCTTCCTCAGGATCAAGTGTACCGTTTGTCTCCATATCGATTACTAGCTTATCAAGGTCAGTACGTTGTTCAACGCGAGCTGCCTCTACAGCGTAAGCAATACGGTCAACTGGGCTGTAAGTTGCATCAACTAACAGACGACCAATTGGACGCTCATCTTCTTCAGTGTGAATACGAGCTGATGCTGGTACATAGCCACGACCACGTTCTACCTTGATGCGCATGCTAATTTCAGCATGGTCATCAGTAAGGTGGCAGATTACGTGCTCTGGGTTCGCAATCTCAACATCACCATCATGGGTGATGTCACCTGCAACAACAGGGCCTGCACCAGACTTGTTCAGAGTAAGAATAACTTCATCTTTACCCTCAACCTTAACGGCTAGACCTTTAAGGTTTAAAAGGATCTCGAGAATATCTTCTTGAACTCCCTCTTTGGTGCTGTACTCATGTAACACACCATCGATTTCTACTTCAGTTACAGCACAACCTGGCATTGAAGATAATAAAATACGACGAAGAGCGTTTCCTAGCGTGTGGCCAAAACCACGCTCTAGTGGCTCTAGAGTTACTTTTGCGTGCGTCGTGCTAACTTGTTCAATATCAACAAGACGCGGCTTAAGAAATTCTGTTACAGAACCCTGCATTGTGTCCTCTCTTAACTATAGCTTTACTTAGAGTAAAGCTCGACGATCAAGTGTTCGTTGATGTCGGCAGACAAATCAGAACGTTCTGGAAGGCGCTTGAAAGTACCTTCTAGTTTGCTGTTATCTACTTCGACCCAAGTCGGTAGTTCACGCTGTGTAGCAACTTCAAGAGCTGCTTTAATGCGTGCTTGGTTCTTAGCTTTCTCACGAATGCTAACAACGTCGTTTGCCGCTACCTTGAAAGAAGGAACGTTTACGACTGTACCGTTAACTAGAATCGCTTTGTGGCTTACCAGTTGACGTGATTCAGCTCGTGTAGAACCAAAACCCATACGGTAAACTACGTTATCTAAACGACCTTCAAGAAGCTGAAGCAGGTTTTCACCTGTGTTGCCTTTAAGGCGAGCAGCTTCTTTATAGTAGTTACGGAATTGTTTTTCTAATACGCCATATGTACGACGAACTTTCTGCTTCTCACGAAGCTGAACACCGTAGTCAGACAGACGACCACGTCGAGCACCATGTTGGCCCGGCGCGTTATCAATTTTACACTTGGTATCAATCGCACGTACGCCTGATTTAAGGAATAAATCAGTGCCTTCGCGACGGCTAAGCTTCAGCTTAGGACCCAAATATCTTGCCATGTTCTTTCTCCAATATTCCTAGGAACGTTATACGCGACGTTTCTTAGGTGGACGACAACCGTTATGAGGAATCGGAGTCGCATCAACAATGTTAGTGATACGGAAACCCGCTGCATTTAATGCACGGATTGTAGACTCACGACCAGGACCAGGTCCCTTAACCATAACTTCCAGGTTCTTTACGCCATATTCTTTGGCCATTTCACCACAACGTTCAGCAGCAACCTGTGCAGCGAACGGAGTAGATTTACGAGAACCACGGAAACCTGAACCACCTGCAGTTGCCCATGAAAGAGCATTACCTTGACGGTCTGTAATGGTTACGATTGTGTTGTTAAAAGAAGCATGGATGTGCGCTACGCCATCAGCTACTTGCTTGCGTACGCGCTTACGAGCGCGAGTTGGTTGCTTTGCCATTGTACTCTACCTTATCCGACTATCTTTTGATCGGCTTGCGCGGACCTTTACGGGTACGTGCGTTGGTTTTAGTACGCTGTCCACGTAGAGGTAGACTGCGACGGTGACGGATTCCACGGTAACAACCAAGGTCCATAAGACGCTTGATGTTCATAGAAACTTCACGACGTAGATCACCTTCTACAGTGTATTTAGCTACACCATCACGCAGTAGATCGATCTGCTCTTCAGATAATTCACTGATCTTAACACTTTCAGCAATACCCGCTTCAGCTAAAACAGCCTTAGAACGAGTTTTACCGATTCCGTAAATCGCGGTAAGTGCGATAACAGAATGTTTTTGATCAGGAATGTTAATGCCTGCAATACGGGCCACTATTCACTCCTAGTACTTTACAAGAATAACCACTGCAGAGCCCGTTTAGGATACGCAGTGGTGGTACAATTCTTTGCACACACAAAAGATTGGTTGGCTAATTTAGCCAACCTACCTTCAATTTGCAAGAAATATTTCTGCTAATTAGCCTTGGCGTTGCTTATGCTTCGGCTCAATGCAAATTATACGCACAACACCGTTGCGCTTAATAACTTTACAGTTACGGCAGATTTTCTTAACGGAAGCACGAACTTTCATTGCTAAACTCCGTAAAGGTTATCTAACATCAAGGACTTAGCCTTTGAGGTTAGCCTTTTTCAAAACAGACTCATATTGTTGAGACATCATGTGTGTCTGAACTTGAGCCATGAAATCCATAATAACTACAACTACGATTAGTAGTGATGTACCGCCAAAATAAAAGCGTACATTCCATGCAATCATCATAAACTCGGGGATCAGACAGATAAAGGTAATATACATCGCACCCGCTAAGGTTAAGCGTGTCATAACTTTATCAATATATTTCGCAGTCTGTTCGCCCGGACGAATACCAGGTACGAATGCACCAGACTTCTTCAAGTTATCAGCTGTCTCGCGAGGGTTAAACACCAACGCGGTATAGAAGAAACAGAAGAAAATAATCGCAGCTGCATAAAGCATTACATAAAGCGGTTGACCTGGGCTAAGAGCAAGCGAAATATCGCTTAACCAACCAAGGTTCTCGTTCTGTCCAAACCACTGAGCCAGCGTGCCTGGAAACAGAATAATGCTTGATGCAAAAATCGCTGGAATTACACCTGCCATATTAATTTTCAATGGCAAATGAGTGCTTTGCGCTGCGAAGACACGACGGCCTTGTTGGCGCTTGGCATAGTTAACGACGATACGACGCTGACCACGCTCCATAAACACTACAAAATATATTACAGCGAAAGATATAACCGCAATTAACAGTAGAAGAAGTACGTGCAATTCACCTTGACGTGCTTGCTCAACAGTTTGTCCGATAGCTGGTGGCAAACCGGCTACAATACCTGTGAAAATAATCACTGATATACCGTTACCAATACCACGCTCAGTAATTTGCTCACCTAACCACATTAAAAACATGGTACCAGTGATCAAACTAACAACCGCAACAAAGTAGAAACCAAGGCCTGGATTAATTACCAGACCAGGAATCATACTTGGTAACCCTGTAGCAATACCAATTGCTTGGAAAGTTGCCAAAACAAGCGTGCCGTATCGGGTGTACTGGCTAATCTTACGACGACCAGATTCACCTTCTTTCTTCAACTCGGCTAATGCCGGATGAACTACCGTTAGCAACTGTACGATAATCGATGCCGAAATATACGGCATGATACCTAGTGCTAAGATAGAAGCACGCTCGAGTGCACCGCCAGAGAACATGTTAAACAGTTCAATGACGGTACCTTTTTGCTGTTCGAACAAATCGGCAAGTACAGCAGCGTCAATACCAGGGATAGGCACAAAAGAACCTGCTCGGAAAATTAAGATCGCACCTAATACGAATAGAAGGCGTGTCTTAAGCTCTGCTAGGCCACCTTGTGCACTACGAAAATCTTTTCCTGGTTGTTTAGCCATCTGTACCTCATCCTCGAGTTAATTATTCCTCGATTTTACCGCCGGCAGCTTCGATTGCAGCTTTAGCGCCTTTAGTCACGCGAAGACCATTAACTGTTACTGAGCGAGCGATCTCACCAGAAAGGACAACTTTTACAAACTTGATGTCTTTAGTGATAAGGTTTGCTGTTTTCAGTGTAGCTAGATCAATCACATCACCATCGACTTTCGCCAGTTCGCCTAGACGAACTTCAGCTGTTACCAAGCTCTTACGAGAAGTAAAACCGAATTTTGGTAGACGCTGTTTCAAAGGCATTTGACCGCCTTCGAAGCCTGGACGGACAGAACCACCAGAACGTGATTTCTGACCTTTGTGACCACGGCCACAAGTTTTACCCAGACCAGAACCGATACCACGGCCTACGCGCTTCGCAGAAGGCTTAGAACCCGGAGCCGGTGATAGAGTATTCAAACGCATACTGATTACTCCTCAATTTTAACCATGTAGTGAACTTTATTGATCATGCCGCGTACGCAGGCAGTATCTTCAAGCTCAACAGTGTGGTTGATACGGCGAAGGCCTAGACCACGCAAACAAGCTACATGCTTCGGTAAACGACCGATAGAGCTCTTTGTTTGTGTTACTTTAATAGTATTTGCCATGTCGATCACCCCAGAATTTCTTTAACAGAAAGGCCACGCTTTGCAGCGATCATTTCTGGAGAGTTCATTCCGCCTAAACCATCAATTGTTGCGCGAACAACGTTGATTGGGTTAGTAGAACCGTATGCTTTAGCTAGTACGTTACGGATACCCGCAACTTCTAGCACTGCACGCATTGCACCACCGGCGATAATACCAGTACCTTCTGAAGCAGGTTGCATGTACACTTTAGAACCAGTGTGGCGACCTTTAACAGCGTGGTGTAGAGTACCGTTGTTTAGCGCAACAGTAATCATGTTACGACGTGCTTTTTCCATTGATTTCTGGATTGCAGCAGGCACTTCACGTGCTTTACCGTAACCGAAACCGATGCGACCGTTACCGTCACCAACTACTGTTAGTGCAGTAAAACTGAAAATACGACCACCTTTAACCGTTTTTGAAACACGGTTAACAGCGATTAGCTTTTCATTCAAATCTGATTGAGTCTTTTCGTTAGCCATCTTTCCGCCTACCTTAGAATTTCAGTCCAGCTTCACGAGCAGCTTCTGCTAGAGCAGCTACACGGCCGTGGTATTGGAAACCAGAACGATCGAAAGCAACATTAGAAATGCCTTTTTCAATCGCGCGCTCAGCAATAGCTTTACCTACAGCTGCAGCAGCGTCTTTGTTACCGGTGTTCGCAATTGACTCACGGATCACTTTTTCTAGGGTAGAAGCGGCAGCGATAACCTCAGAGCCGTTCGGTGCAATTACCTGAGCATACACATGACGTGGAGTACGGTGTATTACTAGGCGAGTTGCGCCCAGTTCAGCAATCTTACGACGTGCTCGGGTCGCACGACGGATACGAGATGCTTTCTTATCCATAGTGTTACCTTACTTCTTCTTAGCTTCTTTAGTACGCACGACTTCGTCGGCGTAACGAACACCTTTACCTTTATAAGGTTCAGGGCTACGGTAAGCGCGAATGTCCGCCGCTACCTGTCCAATTACCTGCTTATCTGTACCCGTAAGTACGATTTCAGTTTGTGATGGACATTCAGCTTTAACACCAGTTGGCAATTCATGCGCTACTGGGTGCGAGAAGCCCAAAGTAAGGTTAACAGTATTACCCGCAACATTTGCACGGTAACCTACACCTTTAAGGGTTAGCTTCTTAGTAAAGCCTTCAGTAACACCAACAACCATGTTGTTCACTAATGCACGAGCAGTACCTGCTTGTGCCCAAGCTTTATCAAAGCCTTCGCGTGGACCAAATGTGATGGTGTTTTCTTCCTGAGTTAAAACTACTGCGTTATTGGCAACAAGAGCTAATTCGCCCTTAGGACCTTTAACAGTAATTTCCTGACCGTTGAGTTTAACTTCTACGCCAGCAAGAAGTACTACAGGTGCTTTTGCAACACGAGACATGTCCTACTCCTATTATGCTACGTAGCAGATAATCTCACCGCCAAGACCCGCTTTGCGAGCAGCGCGGTCGGTCATAAGACCCTTGGAAGTGGATACAACAGCAATACCAAGGCCACCCATCACTGACGGTAGCGCATCTTTTTTCTTGTAGATGCGTAGGCCAGGACGTGAAACACGTTGGATTTGCTCGATAACTGGGTTAGCTTCGAAGTACTTAAGAGTAACTTCTAGCTCTGGCTTAACTTCACCTGTAACAGTGAATTCAGCCACAAAACCTTCTTCTTTCAAAAGAGCTGCAATTGCAACTTTTTGCTTAGAAGATGGCATTTTAACAGCAACTTTTTTTGCTGTTTGACCGTTACGAAGACGGGTCAGCATATCCGAAATCGGATCTTGCATGCTCATAGTCAATACTCCGTGATTCTAAATTGGTAACTAATTACCAGCTGGCTTTACGTAGACCCGGAATCTCGCCTTTCATGCAAGTTTCACGAACCTTGATACGGCTTAAGCCGAACTTACGTAAGTAACCGTGTGGACGTCCAGTCTGGTTACAGCGATTACGCTGACGAGATGAACTAGAATCACGTGGTAGAGACTGAAGCTTAAGCACTGCGTTCCAGCGGTCTTCTTCAGACGCATTCACGTCACTAATAATAACTTTTAGCGCAGCACGCTTTTCAGCGAACTTAGCTACTAGCTTGGCACGTTTAGCTTCGCGTGCCTTCATTGATTCTTTAGCCATATGTAACCCTTACTTTTACTTACGGAATGGGAAGTTAAAAGCAGATAACAGAGCTTTTGACTCTTCATCAGAAGCAGCAGAAGTAGTGATAGTAATATCAAGACCACGCACTCGATCTACTTTGTCGTAGTCGATTTCTGGGAAGATGATCTGCTCACGAACGCCCATGCTGTAGTTACCACGACCATCGAAAGAATTCGGGTTTAGACCACGAAAATCTCGAATACGAGGAACAGCAATTGAAATTAGACGTTCAAAGAAATCCCACATACGTTCGCCACGTAGGGTTACTTTACAGCCAATCGGGTAGCCCTCACGGATCTTAAAACCAGCAACAGACTTACGAGCTTTAGTAATTAGCGGCTTCTGACCTGCAATAGCAGTCATGTCAGCAGCAGCATTTTCTAATAGCTTTTTGTCGTTGATCGCTTCACCCACACCCATGTTAAGTGTGATTTTTTCGATCCTTGGGACTTGCATGATACTCTTGTATTCGAACTTTTCAGCAAGCTCTTTTACAACAGTCTCTTTGTAGTAATCATGCAGTTTCGCCATAGTGTACTACTCCAAAATTACTTAATAGTTAAGCCATTAGATTTAAAGAAACGAACTTTTTTGTCGTCTTCAAATCGAAAGCCTACACGGTCTGCTTTGCCGGTTTCAGCATTGAAGATTGCAACGTTAGAAGCATCAATAGCTGCTTCTTGTTCAACGATGCCACCTTGTACACCCATTGCCGGTACAGGCTTCTGGTGTTTTTTCACAAGGTTAATACCTTCAACGATAACTTTACCGGTTGCTAGAACCTTAGTTATTTTACCTTTCTTACCTTTATCTTTACCGGTAAGAACGATAACTTCGTCGTTGCGACGGATCTTAGCTGCCATTTTGTTACTCCTTACAGTACTTCAGGCGCTAGTGATACGATTTTCATGAATTTCGTATTACGAAGTTCACGCGTCACTGGGCCAAAAATACGAGTACCGATCGGTTGCTCTGTAGTATCGTTCAATAATACGCAAGCATTACGGTCGAAGCGAATGACAGAGCCGTCTTGGCGACGAACGCCTTTACGGGTGCGTACAACCACCGCCTTCAGAACATCACCTTTCTTAACTTTACCGCGAGGAATTGCTTCTTTCACAGTAATCTTGATGATATCACCGATGTGTGCGTAACGGCGGTGAGAACCACCCAGAACCTTAATACACATTACGCGACGAGCGCCGGAGTTATCGGCTGCGTCAAGCGTACTTTGCATTTGGATCATGTTAGTGCTCCGCTTATTTTAAAACATCTAGACCCACTACGGATCGATATGCCTTTTCTTCAAAGGCGGCGAATAATAACACCATTTTCGACCGATGGGTAGACAAAAAATAAACGGCCCCAATATTTTTCAGGGCCGCTTAATCATTTAGTTGCTAAGTTCGCTTAACCGCGAGCTTTTTCAACTACGCGTACCAATGTCCAAGACTTAGTCTTAGATAGTGGACGACATTCACGAACTTCAACAGTGTCACCTAGGTTACACTCATTGTTTTCATCGTGTGCATGAAGCTTAGTCGTACGCTTAATGTACTTACCGTACATTGGGTGTTTCACCATGCGTTCGATAGCAACAACGATAGACTTGTCCATCTTGCTGCTAATTACACGACCAAGCTGGATACGAGTTTGTTCGCTCATTATGCGCCAGCCTTCTCAGTAAGAACGGTTTTAACACGTGCGATATCACGACGTACAGCTTTCAGGTTATGAGTCTGCTGTAGTTGACCAGTTGCAGCTTGCATGCGCAAGTTGAACTGTTCACGTAGTAGGCTCACAAGCTCAGCATTTAGTTCTTCAACGCTTTTAGCGCGTAGATCTACAGCGTTCATCACATTACCGCCTTAATTACAAATGTTGTCTTGATTGGTAGCTTACGTGCAGCAAGTTTAAATGCTTCACGTGCTAGTACTTCAGGAACACCATCCATTTCATAAAGAACTTTACCTGGTTGGATTTGGGCAACCCAGTACTCAACGTTACCTTTACCCTTACCCTGACGAACTTCCAACGGCTTGCTTGTAATAGGCTTGTCGGGGAAAACTCGAATCCAGATTTGGCCTTGACGTTTCACATGACGAGTCATGGCACGACGAGCAGCTTCAATTTGGCGAGCAGTCAAACGACCACGACCAACAGCTTTAAGACCAAATGTACCGAAGCTTACGTCAGTACCGTTCGCTAGACCGCGGTTACGACCTTTAAAAGTCTTGCGGAATTTAGTGCGTTTTGGTTGCAGCATCAATAAACTCCTTATTTACGGCTTTTGCGCTGCTTCTTAGGCTTGTCAGCCTTAGGCTCTTCAATTGGCATACCGCCTAGAACTTCACCTTTGAAGATCCAAACTTTAATACCGATAACACCGTATTGGGTGTGAGCCGAAGAAGTTGCGTAATCAATGTCAGCACGAAGAGTGTGTAGAGGTACACGACCTTCACGGTACCACTCTGAACGTGCGATTTCAGCGCCGCCTAAACGACCACCTACTTGAACTTTGATACCCTTAGCGCCAAGACGCATAGCGTTTTGAACTGCACGCTTCATAGCGCGACGGAACATAACACGACGTTCTAGTTGAGACGCGATGCTGTCACCAACTAATTGAGCGTCTAGCTCTGGCTTACGTACTTCAGAAATATTGATCTGAGCTGGAACACCAGCGATCTTTGAAATATGAGCACGTAGTTTTTCTACGTCTTCGCCTTTCTTACCGATAACGATACCAGGACGAGCAGTGTGAATAGTCACACGGATGCTCTTCGCTGGACGCTCGATAACAACACGAGATAAAGACGCTTTTTTCAGTTCTTTAATAAGAAACTGACGTACCTTGAAGTCGCCATCTAGGTTGTCAGCGAATTCTTGGCTATTAGCAAACCAAGTGGTATTCCAAGGCTTAACGATGCCTAGACGAATACCATTAGGATGTACTTTCTGACCCATTGCTTTCTCTCCTAGTTAGCGGTCTGCTACAACAACAGTGATGTGGCTAGAACGCTTCAAGATGCGATCGGCACGGCCTTTAGCACGAGGCATAATACGCTTCATGGTAGGACCTTCGTCAACGAAGATTTTTGCAACATTAAGATCATCAATGTCTGCGCCTTCGTTGTGTTCTGCGTTAGCGATAGCTGACTCTAGAACTTTCTTAATTAAATCAGCAGCTTTTTTGTTGCTGAAGTTAAGAATTTCTAGAGCCTGTGCAACTGGCTTACCGCGCAGTTGATCTGCTACCAAACGTGCTTTCTGAGGCGAAATACGAGCAAAACGATGTTTAGCAATAGCTTCCATATCCTACTCCTTAGCGCTTCTTAGCTTTCTTATCTGCAGCGTGGCCGCGATAAGTACGTGTTGGTGCAAATTCGCCTAGCTTGTGACCGATCATTTCTTCAGAAACGAAAACAGGTACGTGCTGACGACCATTATGGACAGCGATGGTCAAACCGATCATCTGAGGGATGATCATTGAGCGACGGGACCAAGTCTTTACAGGCTTCTTGTCTCCGCTTTCCACCGCTTTCTCTACCTTCTTCAGCAAGTGCAGGTCAATGAAAGGACCTTTCTTGAGAGAACGTGGCATGGCTTATCCTCTGATAATTATTTTTTATTACGACTACGTACAATGTACTTGTCGGTGCGTTTGTTCGAACGAGTCTTGTAACCCTTAGTTGGTACGCCCCAAGGGGATACCGGGTGACGACCGCCTGATGTACGACCTTCACCACCACCGTGTGGGTGATCGACTGGGTTCATTACAACACCACGTACAGTTGGACGGATACCACGCCAACGTGAAGCACCAGCTTTACCTAGCTCACGTAGCATGTGTTCCGAGTTACCAACTTCACCAAGTGTCGCACGACATTCAGAAAGAACTTTACGCATTTCACCAGAACGTAGACGTAGAGTCACATAAGTGCCTGTACGTGCAATGATCTGAGCGTAAGCGCCAGCTGAACGAGCCAACTGAGCGCCTTTACCTGGCTTAAGCTCAACACAGTGTACTGTTGAACCTACAGGAATATTGCGCATTGGTAACGTGTTACCAACTTTGATTGCAGCATCTTCGCCAGACTGGATCATGTCACCAGCTGACACACCCTTAGGTGCGATGATGTAACGGCGTTCACCATCAGCATAAAGTACTAGTGCAATGTTTGCACTACGGTTTGGATCATATTCCAAACGCTCTACTTTTGCCGGGATACCATCTTTAGTACGCTTAAAGTCGATTAGACGGTAATGTTGTTTATTACCACCACCGATGTGACGTACTGTGATACGACCGTTATTGTTACGACCACCAGACTTAGAGTTTTTCTCTAAAAGTGGTGCGTACGGCTTACCCTTATGCAGGTCAGAGTTAACCACTTTTACTACGTGGCGACGACCCGGGGAAGTCGGCTTACATTTAACAATAGCCATTCTTCTTTGCTCCTAGCCTTACTCTGCACTACCAGCGAAGTCGATGTCTTGACCTTCTTTCAAGATAACGTACGCTTTCTTCCAGTCACTACGACGGCCTTGGCGTGCACCTTGACTTTTGGTCTTACCCTTAGCAACAAGAGTATTTACAGACTTAACTTCAACCTCGAACAGTTTTTCAACTGCTGCTTTAATCTCTCTTTTTGTCGCAGTAATCGCTACTTTAAACACGATAGTATTCGCGCTTTCTGCAGCCATTGTTGCTTTTTCAGAGATGTGCGGAGCACGTAGAACTGTTAAAATACGCTCTTCAGTGATCATGCTAGCATCTCCTCAACTTGCTTAACTGCAGCTGCAGTCATCACAATTTTGTCAAAAGCGATCAAGCTAACTGGGTCGATTGTCGCTGCATCACGAACGTCTACCTTGTAAAGGTTACGTGCTGCAAGGAATAGATTTTCATCTAACTCGCCAGTTACGATAAGAACGTCAGACAGGTCAAGCTCTTTAAGCTTAGCTGCTAGTTCTTTTGTTTTTGGTGCTTCTACAGAGAAGTTATCAACAACGATTAAACGCTCTTGACGAACTAGCTCAGAAAGAATGCTCTTCATTGCACCACGGTACATTTTTTTGTTAACTTTCTGGCTGTGGTCCTGTGGACGAGCTGCGAAAGTTACACCACCGGTGCGCCATAAAGGACTACGAATAGTACCTGCACGTGCACGGCCTGTACCCTTCTGGCGCCATGGTTTTGCACCACCGCCAGAAACGTCAGAACGAGTTTTCTGAGCACGAGTACCTTGACGAGCACCTGCTGCGTAAGCAACAACTACCTGATGTACTAGAGCTTCATTGAAATCACGTCCAAAAGTAGTTTCGGAGACAGTTAGCGCATCAGCGCCTTTGACTACCAATTCCATTACTAACTCCTCGACCTACGCTTTAACAGCTGGTTTAACGATCACGTTGCCGCCGATTGAGCCTGGTACTGCACCTTTAATAAGAAGCAGATTGCGCTCAGCGTCAACACGTACGATCTCTAGGTTCTGAGTCGTAACACGCTCAGCTCCCATGTGACCAGCCATTTTCTTGCCTTTAAATACGCGACCTGGAGTTTGACATTGGCCAATTGAACCCGGTGCACGGTGAGACAAGGAGTTACCATGGGTCATATCTTGAGTACTGAAGTTCCAACGCTTAATTGCGCCTTGGAAGCCCTTACCTTTAGATGTGCCAGTAACGTCTACTTTTTTAACTTCGTTGAACAGTTCAACATTTAGCTCAGCGCCAACTGTAAACTCTTCACCATTTTCTAGACGGAATTCCCAAAGACCGCGTCCAGCTTCAACACCCGCTTTCGCGAAGTGACCAGCAGCTGGTTTAGATACACGGTTAGCTTTCTTAGTTCCAGTAGTGATCTGAATTGCGTTGTAACCGTCAGTCTCAAGAGATTTAACTTGAGTTACACGGTTAGCTTCAACTTCAACCACTGTTACTGGGATAGAAATGCCTTCTTCGGTAAAGATGCGGGTCATGCCCACTTTACGACCGATTAGACCAATCATTTCTTACTCCCCTTAACCTAGGCTGATCTGGACATCAACGCCAGCAGCTAGATCTAGACGCATAAGAGCATCAACAGTTTTATCTGTTGGCTCAACGATGTCGATAAGACGCTTGTGAGTACGGATTTCGTACTGGTCACGTGCATCTTTATTGACGTGTGGAGAAGTAAGAACAGTGAAGCGTTCTTTACGTGTAGGAAGAGGGATAGGACCCTTAACCTGCGCGCCAGTACGCTTAGCTGTTTCAACGATTTCCGCTGTTGACTGATCAATCAGACGGTGATCGAACGCCTTAAGGCGGATACGAATACGTTGGTTCTGCATGAGACAGAGCTCCAATTAAAATTTACACAAACAATATCGCCATTCTAATTCGAATAAACGAATGAATGCCGATTGATTTATGTGAAACCGTAGTGCCCCATTTGGGCACGTTGTCAGTCAATTTAATGACTGCGAACATAAGTCAGAGTATATATTATTAAGTCATATATAGATGACTTCTTCCTCAATGCTTATTGGTTCACAACTGTCTTTATAAGGACAGTGCGGTGCATTATACAGATCACACTTTAGAGTGCAAGCCTTGTTCGGAAAATAATCAAACAGAAGTGCTAAATAATAATTTATGCCCGTAATAGAAGACCTAAGCCCGCCTCATTATTACCATATTATATTGATATATAAGTTAATCTTCATCGACAATTTGAGCCTGATTGTAGTTCGCAATACCCATCTTATCTATCAAGCCTAATTGAGTTTCCAACCAATCGACATGTTCTTCTTCTTCTTCCAAGATATCTTGAAATAAATCACGCGAAACATAATCTCGAACTTCTTCAGAATAAGCAATTGCATCACGCAGATCGGGAATGGCTGCCATTTCTAACGCTAAGTCAGATTCAATCATTTCTTGAGTATCTTCCCCGATGTTCAACTTTCCTAAATCTTGTAAATTAGGCAGCCCTTCTAAAAACAAAATACGCTCAACTAAATGATCTGCATGTTTCATCTCATCAATTGATTCGTGGTATTCCTTATCTGCTAGATGCTTTAATCCCCAGTCTTTATACATCCTGGCATGTAGGAAGTACTGGTTTATCGCAACGAGCTCATTGCCTAATATTTTATTTAAGTGTTGAATGATTTTTGGATCGGCTTTCATTGGGAAGGCACTCCTCTATCAGTTCATCTAAGAATAGAACCGATTTTAAGGGTGTCAAAGGTTGCGGGATAGCGGCTACAGAGGGCTAGCTGGCTTTTTCAAAGCTTATCGCTATTGTTTCTTCGATAATATTTTTTGCTTGGCGAATGCATTTACCACATTGGGAGCCTAATGACGTAATTTCTCGAATGCTTCGTATATCGCTGACTTTGTTCTCTTGGGTTAACATAATGATTTTTTTATCGGAAATACCAAAGCATACACAAATGTACATCGTGCTCTCACATAGTAATGAATTACACAGGCAATATAAACGAGAATCATTTACTTTTCTATTGCGATTGGAGGAGATTGATAGATGATTTAGTTCTTGAAAATGTTCATTTGGGGGTTGTTTAGAATAAGATTTAAATTCATAAGCTTATACGAATAGCATATCTACAGCTCAATGTAGAAATTTAGATACAAAAAAAGGGAGCCTAAGCTCCCTTTTTGCGTTGTTCAATTATTGCAAATTAAGCAATGATTGTTGCAACAACACCAGCACCTACAGTACGGCCACCTTCACGGATAGCAAAACGTAGACCTTCGTCCATCGCGATAGGAGCGATTAGAGTAACAGTCATAGAAATGTTATCACCAGGCATTACCATCTCAACGCCTTCTGGCAATTCGATAGTACCCGTTACGTCAGTTGTACGGAAGTAGAACTGTGGACGGTAACCTTTGAAGAAAGGAGTGTGACGACCGCCTTCATCTTTAGAAAGAACATAGATTTCTGAAGTGAAAGTAGTGTGTGGAGTGATTGAACCAGGCTTAGCAAGAACTTGACCACGTTCAACTTCATCACGCTTAGTACCACGTAGAAGAACACCAACGTTCTCACCAGCACGGCCTTCGTCAAGAAGCTTACGGAACATTTCAACACCAGTACATGTAGTAGTGATAGTCTCTTTGATACCGATGATAGCAACTTCTTCACCAACACGTACAACACCTTGCTCAACACGACCAGTTACAACAGTACCACGGCCTTGAATTGAGAAAACATCTTCGATTGGAAGGATGAATGGAAGATCGATTGCACGCTCTGGCTCTGGGATGTAGTTATCTAGAGCTTCAGCTAGTTCAACGATTTTCTCTTCCCACTGAGCTTCACCGTTAAGTGCGCCAAGTGCAGAACCCATGATTACTGGGCAATCATCGCCTGGGAAATCGTATTCAGAAAGAAGTTCACGAACTTCCATTTCTACTAGTTCTAGTAGCTCTTCATCATCAACCATGTCACATTTGTTCATGAATACAATGATGTAAGGAATACCAACCTGACGACCAAGAAGGATGTGCTCACGTGTTTGTGGCATAGGACCATCAGTTGCAGCAACAACTAGGATACCACCATCCATTTGAGCAGCACCAGTGATCATGTTTTTAACATAATCGGCGTGTCCAGGACAGTCAACGTGTGCGTAGTGACGAGTAGGAGTATCGTATTCTACGTGAGAAGTAGAGATTGTGATACCGCGCTCGCGCTCTTCTGGAGCGTTATCGATAGAAGCGAAGTCTTTTGCATCACCACCGTACACTTTTGCAAGTGTAGTACAGATAGCAGCAGTTAGAGTTGTTTTACCGTGATCGACGTGGCCGATTGTACCAACGTTAACATGCGGTTTTAGACGTTCAAATTTTTCTTTAGACACGTTCGTGTTCCTTCCTAGTTAAGATACGCCCCCCACTAGGTTAGGGGACGCGTCCGAAGTTTGTATTTTATGCGTCTACAACTGTAGACGCAATAATGAAATTATGTTCGCTCTGCGATTATACGATTAGCAACATTCTTTGGTACTTCAGCATATTCGCTAAATTCCATAGAATAAGACGCGCGGCCTTGGGTTGCTGAACGTAAATCAGTTGCGTAACCGAACATTTCAGAAAGAGGTACTTGAGCACGAAGAATCTTAAGATTCGCCGGACCATCATCCATACCTTCGATCATGCCGCGGCGACGATTAATGTCACCAACAACATCACCCATCCAATCTTCAGGTGTAGTTACTTCAACTTTCATCATTGGTTCAAGGATCACAGGGTTTGCATTTAATGCACCGTCCCTGAAGGCCATTGAACCAGCAATTTGAAACGCAATTTCGCTAGAATCTACATCATGGTAAGAACCATCGAAGAGTGTCGCTTTGACATCAAGAATAGGGAAGCCCGCAAGCACACCACTATTCATTTGCTCTTCAACGCCTTTAGCTACTGCACCAATAAATTCTTTTGGTACAGAACCGCCCACGATTTCATCAACGAAAACAAAACCTTCATCAGGTTCTGACGGTTCGATCTTCAGCCAGACATGTCCAAACTGACCGCGTCCACCTGATTGACGTATGAACTTGCCTTCAGATTTAGTTGTACCACGAATTGTTTCACGGTATGCAACTTGAGGGTTACCCACGTTACAGTCAACACTGAATTCACGTTTCATACGGTCAACAATGATATCAAGGTGAAGCTCACCCATGCCAGAGATTAAAGTCTGGCCTGATTCATTATCGGTTTCCACTCGGAAAGATGGATCTTCTGCCGCTAGTTTACCTAGCGCAATCCCCATCTTATCTTGATCAGCTTGAGATCTTGGCTCAACCGCAATCTGGATTACTGGTACAGGAAATTCCATGCGCTCTAAAATAATTTTATTATTTAAATCACACAGAGTATCGCCAGTAGTCACGCTTTTAAGGCCAATTGCTGCAGCGATATCACCAGAGCAAACTTCTTTGACCTCTTCACGCTTATTTGCGTGCATCTGAACGATGCGACCTAAGCGTTCACGTTTTTCTTTTACAGAGTTGTAGACAGTATCACCAGATTTTACAACACCTGAGTAAACACGCATGAATGTCAATGTACCTACGAACGGGTCAGTTGCGATTTTAAACGCAAGGGCTGCAAACGGTTCATCATCATTAGAATGACGCTCTGCAGCATTACCCAGTTCGTCTTCACCAGTGATAGCTTTCACTTCAGTTGGTGAAGGTAAGAAATCAATAACGGCATCTAGCACAGCCTGAACACCTTGGTTCTTAAATGCTGAGCCACACGTTGCCAAAACGATTTCATTATTCAATGTACGTTGACGAAGACCTGCCTTGATTTCTTCTTCAGACAGCTCACCTTCTTCAAGGTATTTTTCCATTAGTTCGTCATTTGCTTCTGCAGCCGACTCAACTAAGTTCATGCGCCATTCATCAGCAAGGTCTTGCATATCTGCTGGAATGTCTTCATAGGTAAAAGTCATACCTTGATCTTCAGAAGACCAATTAATAGCCTTCATCTTGAACAGGTCGATTACACCTTTAAATTCTTCTTCAGCACCAATATTAAGCTGGATTGGCACTGGGTTCGCACCAAGACGGGTTTTGATCTGGTCAACAACACGCAGGAAGTCGGCACCAGCACGGTCCATCTTGTTTACGAAAACCATACGTGGCACTTCATATTTATCAGCTTGACGCCACACAGTCTCAGACTGAGGCTCAACGCCTGAAGAACCACAGAAAACGACAACAGCACCATCGAGTACACGTAGAGAACGTTCAACTTCGATAGTGAAGTCAACGTGTCCAGGGGTATCAATGATGTTTATGCGATGCTCTGGAAACTGGGCTTCCATACCACGCCAAAACGTAGTAGTAGCAGCAGAAGTGATAGTTATACCACGCTCTTGCTCCTGTTCCATCCAGTCCATTGTAGCAGCGCCATCGTGCACTTCACCGATCTTGTGAGATAGGCCTGTATAAAACAGAATACGTTCGGTAGTCGTTGTTTTACCAGCGTCAACATGAGCACAAATACCAATATTACGGTATCGCTCGATAGGTGTTTTACGAGACACGGTTGTATCCTCTTACTAAGGGAAACCTTAGAGTATGGTTTAGATGCAACAGGAAACGCCTGCTGCATCCATTCGCTATTACCAGCGGTAGTGTGCGAATGCTTTGTTCGCATCTGCCATGCGGTGAACGTCTTCACGTTTCTTAACAGCAGTACCTTTGTTGTCAGCCGCATCAAGCATTTCGCCTGCAAGACGCTGAGCCATAGATTTTTCACCACGCTTACGCGCAGCTTCAACTAACCAACGCATAGCTAGTGCATTACGACGTACTGGACGTACTTCTACAGGCACCTGGTAAGTTGAACCACCCACACGGCGAGATTTAACTTCTACCGCTGGACGTACATTTTCAAGAGCTTTTTCGAATACTGATAAACATTCTTCACCAGAACGCTCAGTCATAGTATCTAGTGCAGTGTAAACGATTTTTTCTGCAGTAGATTTCTTTCCGTCAACCATAAGGATGTTAACGAATTTTGCCAGCAGATCAGATCCGAACTTAGGGTCAGATAGAATTTTACGCTGGCCGATTACGCGACGACGTGGCATGGATATATCTCCGTTGTCTTCTTCAGGTTATCCAAAACTTTTCAGTTTTTTCAAATTTAATTTAAATGTTTGGCCTTACTTAACGGAATCCATTAAGACTTAGGACGCTTAACACCGTACTTAGAACGACCTTTCTTACGGCCATTTACGCCTGCACAGTCAAGTGCACCACGAACGGTGTGGTAACGCACACCTGGTAAATCTTTAACACGACCACCACGGATAAGAACAACTGAGTGCTCCTGAAGGTTGTGACCTTCACCGCCGATGTATGAAGTAACTTCAAAGCCGTTAGTTAAACGAACACGACATACTTTACGTAACGCTGAGTTCGGTTTTTTAGGTGTAGTAGTGTAAACACGAGTACATACACCACGCTTTTGCGGGCACGCTGCTAGTGCAGGCACGTTGCTTTTTACAACTTGCTTTACACGTGGCTTGCGAACCAGCTGGTTAATAGTTGCCATTAAATAGCTCCTGAAATATTACTTTCGTAAAATGTGAAAAATCTGCCTCCCAACAACAGGAGGACGCGAAATTTTAGGCGTCGCACATTAGGGTGTCAAGATGTATACAACGAACAATCAGGTGATCATTTCTTAAACAATCATGAAATTTGACAGTTCACCCTATCCTAAGTGGGATTTCACTCCCATTTCATCTGTGCTTCATGTTGAACAGACAGCGAAACAAATCCTGTATAATCAACGACTTCAAAACACTCATCAACTTTATCGACAATTCCTCTCGCCAAGAGATCTTCTTTCAGTAAATATATTTTTACACCTGAAACTTTTATTGTTTTAGACCAAATATTTTCTCGTAATCCGGCAAAAACTGCATCTTGAAGCAATAAAATCTCATCATCTTGGCTTATATAGCGTAGACAGCTTTGCAAAGACTGGGTATGAAAAGGTGATGTGGTGACGGTATGAAGCATAAAACCCTCAAAAACTTAGAACACGGTGACAATGCTGTAATTTTGTTTTTATACCAATTTCATCTAGGACAATAATGTCGATAATAAAATCATTTTTAGTTAACCCACGTGTGTTCATTGAATCTTGGCATACGTAAATATTATCAATATCGTATAACTCAAGCATTTTAAACGTCGCAATATAATCACGCGACAAAACAAGAGCAGGCTGCTGATTTTTTACTAATTGAAATACACCATCATCCATAAAAAATAAATGCAGGTCTTCACTGTAAGCCGATGTCGCCAATACCGCATCTAACCCTTCTCGACCATTACTTACGCCGTGAGGTGCAGTTCGAAATACAAAGCCTAATGGTTTCATGTTGCTCTCTTAAATGCAGCTTAAACAAAGTGTTATTTAGAATTGAATAACCCGATCTGCAGTTAACATAGATTCAGCTAACCCACCTAATCCAGCCTGTTCAAAGCCTGTTGCTAGGTTATCTGCTGATAACATGTTTTGTGCTGCTTCTTGCTTACCGACAACACCGCGGCGTAATGCCGCAGCTACGCACGTTTGTAATTCGATTGAATGCGTCATTGAAAGCTGTTGCCAAGCGGCAACAAGATCAAATTCATCTGAGGCGGGTGCCGTCAACGCAGAGCCATTTTGTACCCCCTCTTGGTAAAAGAAGATACGCGATAACTGATGACCCTGCGCTAATAGTGCCAATGCAAATTGATAAGCTGAACGTGCTGCTTGTGTACCATAAACAGGCCCAGTAACCACCAACACGTAATTCAATGTCATTTTTCGCCATCCTCAGTCTTACGCTGGCGAATATATAAATACACAGTGTGTTTAGAGATATTCAGACGATCGGCAACACGGTTAATTGCGTCTTTAATATCGAAAATGCCTTTATCGTAGAGATCCATCACTATCTGACGGTTCTTGGCATTGTTTGAAACGCTTTTATCGGCGTTAATTTCTTCAATTGTTCGCTCTACAGTTTGATCGACTAATTCATCCACATCGCTTGCAAAGTTAACCGTTGATGCCGCTTGTTTTGCTTCATCTGTTGGCATAAATGATTGCAGAATCTGCGAAAAAGGAGCATCTAAATTAACGTTAATACATAACAGACCAATGATGCGGTCTTCACCATTGCGAATCGCAATAGTGATGGATTTCATTAAGTCACCACCTTTTGCCCGTGTAAAATAGGCACGTGAGAAATTACGTTCTGACCCTTCAATATCACGCAGCATGCGTAGTGCCAGATCAGTAATTGGCGAACCGACTTTACGCCCCGTATTTTCACCGTTCGCAATTTTGATTGCAGAGGTATTGAGATCGTCCAAAGAATGCAAAACAATTTCACAAAAAGGCCCGATCAAGGCTGCAAGACCGTCAACAACGGCTTCGTATGAACGCAAAATGATGTAGTCATGCTCAGTAAAAGTGCGCGTTTCCACTAAGTCATGTTCAATCATGACTTCAGAGCCAAAGTTATCTGTAGATGCCACTGCTAATTCTTCCATTGCAAATATCCATTACATTCATAATCAGCCTAATGTGCATTAAGAGATAATCAATAGAATGGACATAAAATCAAATCCTGTTAGTAAGTTTATCAGAATATATATAAAAAAAGACCCGACATGAGTCGGGTCTTATCAAACTATATGCTAATAAAATTAGCTTTGATTACACAATTTATTGCGTTTCAAGCTCTGTAGCTGGTTTATCCGCTTTAACAATCTGCAATAATTCAACTTCAAAAACTAAAGTAGAGTTTGCTGGAATGCTTGGGTTTGCTTGTGAGCCATATGCTAATTCAGGTGGGATAACAAACTTAAACTTAGAACCGACAGGCATTAATTGAACACCTTCAGTCCAACCTGGAATCACCTGATTCAGCGGGAACGTTGCTGGTTGATTACGCTTGTATGAGCTATCAAATTCAGTACCGTCAGTTAATGTACCTTTGTAATGAACTTGAACAGTATCTGTTGCTGCTGGTTTCTCACCTTCAGCTGATTTTTCTACTTGGTATAGCAGACCTGATTCAGTCTTTGCTACGCCTTCTTGTTTTTCAAACTCGGCACGGAACTCTTCACCCGCTTTAATGCTTTTCTCTGATTCTACTTTTGCTTTCTCAGCAACAATATCAGATACACGCTTATCAAGTTCTTGAAGCGCTTGTTGTGTCTCTTCTGGCGTCATACGGCTCTTATTAGCGAAAACATCACTCACACCAGCAAGTACATCATCACTATTTAGCTCTAAACCAAGCTCTTTCTGCTGGTCTAAGTTAGCTGATAAGTATTGTGCAAGTGATGCACCAATAGCATACGCTGATTTTTGATCTTCAGATGCAAACGCTTCTGTCGCTTTCTCAGAGGTTGCTTCAGCTGCTACCTGCTCTACTTTTGCAGGCTCTGCAGGTGTTGTTTCCGTCGTTTTTTCATCTTGGCAGCCAACAGCTAATAAAATAGTTGCAGCCAAAAGAGACATCTTTAGAACAGGTTTCATGTATTTCTCCGTCATTCGATGAGGCTTACCCTCATTTCTCGCTTTGCCTTTCACTGTAGATGTGAAAAACTTGCCATATTAATATACTAATACCAATCTGATTAAATTGCTGCTTAGTCAGTACGTTAATCAAATAATATTTTCTTACATGATAATAAAGTGAACCGGAACCAGACCTTAATGCGCAAAGTATTCCTTATAGTAGGCTTCATTTTGGCACTCACATCACTTAGTGGCTGTTTTTTTTCATCGTCAGAAGTTAACCGTTGGGTATTAGCCTCTGAAGGTGCCACCAGCTTTAGCCTCAGTCGTGATGGTCGCTTCGCTTTATTACACTCAACTAAACAAGGTATCTTGCTATGGGACTTACGGCAAAACAAAAAGTTAGCTGATTTTGGTTCTCAAGACCCACATCACAATACCGTCATTTCTAGTAGTATTTCTGATAACAACCAATTCGCCATAACCGCCACAGCCCAAAACTTTGCCGTATGGGATTTAGCATGGGGAAAGTCTGACGGGTTATGGTCTCTTTCCGATGGCGTTATTCGTGATGTTGATATCGCTAACAATGGTCAGCATGTTGTATTAGCTTTATCTAACGGTAAAGCCTTATACATCGACTTGGGCACTGGGCGACGCTTAGAGTTCCTTGCTCATCAAGAAAAAGTGAACTCAGTCGCGATTTCTGCCAATGGGCAATATGTGCTATCAGGCGGAAATGACTACTTTGCTTATCTATGGGATACCCGTTCAGGGCAGATCATTCATACCTTTGAGCATACTTCACGAATAAATCGAGTCGCCCTTCAGCGTGATGGTAAATTAGCGATGACGGCAGATGGGGGGAATGATATTTTTATTTGGGATTTGCAAACAGGGAAGAAACAAACAGCGCTTTCCATTCATTTACGTCAACAAAATTTATCTAGCGCGCGCTTTTCTGATGATGGAACAAGGTTAGCAACTGGCACCCCTTCTCGCAGGGTGGAACTTTGGGATACCACAACAGGCAAGAACATAGGCCGATGGGAAGCGGCACCACTACAAGATGCTCGACCACCGTCAGCAGTGGTGTATGATGTTGCTATTACGCCTTCAGGGCAGGTAGTCTCTGGTACATCAGCTGGTATTGCCCAAACCTGGACAACAGATTAAATCCCATCAGAGTATTCTCTGAACGGTATAACATTTTTGGTACCTAACCTCATGACTGATATTGAAAAACTACAAGCTCAAGTTGACGAGCTAGAAATGAAGCAAGCTTTTCAAGAACAAACAATCGATGATCTTAATGAAGCACTAACGGATCAACAATTTCAATTTGATAAAATGCAGGTTCAGCTTAAATTCTTGGTGGGTAAGGTTAAAGGCTTTCAGTCATCAAATATGGCCGAAGAATCGGAAGAGACTCCGCCGCCGCACTATTAAGTGTTCTCGTAAGCAAAATTCAAATAAAAAAACGGGAAGCAACTGCTTCCCGTTTTTTGCTATTCATTAAGAGTAATACTTAATAAATAAAGCTATTAGTGAGAACAGCCACAGCCACCTTCACCACAACCTTCTTCTTTTTCTTCAGCGTGGTCGTGATCGCCACAGCTACCACCGCCACAACAACCACCACCTTGGTGAATGTGACCGTGTGAAATTTCTTCTTCCGTAGCAGCGCGAACAGCAACAACTTCAGCAGTGAAAGTCAGTGTTTGACCTGCAAGCATGTGGTTACCATCAACAACAACTTCGTCGCCATCAACTTCAGTTACTTCAACAGGGATTGGTCCCTGATCAGTATCTGCTAAGAAACGCATACCAACAGTGATTTCATCAACACCTTGGAATACGTCTGCAGGTACACGTTGTACCATTTCATCTACGTGTTCGCCGTATGCATCTTCAGGAGCAACAGTTACTTCAAATTTGTCGCCCGCTTCACGGCCTTCCAATGCTTTTTCTAAGCCAACGATTAGGTTGTCATGGCCGTGTAGGTAATCAAGTGGTGCGTCAACAGTTGACTGATCAACTACAGCGCCTTCTTCAGTTTTTACTTGATATGCCAAGCTTACTACGATGTCTTTAGCGACTTTCATGTTTACTCCGAAAATTTGAGCTAGGTGTTAAGGCTGCATGATACCGAATTCTTGTACCAAGATGCTAATCATAAGCGATCTATTCAGGTTTAAAAATACCGATAACCTGCTGGCCCTTATCTTCAGCAAGGTGTTCACTTTGCTCTACAGACTTAGGAAGACGACGATCTACGTGATGACACTCTACGCATTCGACTATCTCAATTTCATTTTCTTTCCACCAGCGCAAGGTATCTTGCTTGCTACAAGCAGGACACACCGCACCAGCAATAAATCTTTTCTTTGCCATACTACTCATCCCTTTATTGCACGCGTCCCTTTACTACAACTCGCTGAATAACAACGATTCTACATTGAGTATGATGTGTGCCTTGTTATAAACACATCAATCCCAGCCATTGTGTCTATCTCGCTCACCACGCATCTCTCGGTCAAAAATTTCTTCGAGCTCTTTGCGGGCTTCTTTGGAACGAGAAGCAAGATGAACATCTTCCGAATGCTGCGGCAATAAATCTCGTAATGCCGTAGTGTCTAGTTTACGGAAGTGTGCTTCAGCGCGCTTGGCTTTGTATGGGTGCATGCCTAAAGATATGAGGGCTTGTCGACCTAAATCAAGAGCACCAGCAAAAGTTTCACGCGAGAAGTTATCAACCCCATGACTCAATAACTGGTGCGCTTCTACCCGGCTGCGTGCACGCGCCAGTACTTTCAGCTTTGGAAAATGCTGCTGGCAAAGGGTAACGACTTCCATCACTTCATCGGGCTCATCAGTACAAATTATGATGGCTTCTGCTTTATCTGCCCCTGCTGCCCGCAAGAGATCCAGCTGAGTTGCATCGCCATAATACACCTTATAGCCAAACTTACGTAAAAACTGAATTTGGCTAGGATCACGCTCTAATACCGTGACGCGTATTTTATTGGCAAATAATAGACGCCCTACCACCTGACCAAAACGCCCAAAGCCTGTAATGATCACTCTTGGCTCACGATCAATCACATCGCTTTCTAAAGCTTCATCTTCTGATTTAAAGGTATGAATAAACCAACGGTCTTGCAGTAAGAGAATTAAAGGCGTTGTCATCATTGAAATACTAACAACTACTAATAGGAATGACGACAACTGCGTCCCTAATAATCCTTCACCTTGAGCGGCGGTAAATAAGACAAACGCAAATTCACCACCTTGACTTAAAATTGCTGCCATCTGACTACGCGATTTAGCCCGAATACCGAATAGTCGAGCGAGTCCGTACAAGAGTAAACCTTTCACTATTACTAAGGCAGCAACTGCAGCTAAGATTTGTAAAGGGAACTCGAATAACAGCCCCAAATTAACCGCCATACCGACAGAGATAAAAAACAGCCCCAGCAATAACCCTTTGAACGGTTCGATCGCAATTTCTAATTCATGACGGTATTCACTTTCAGCCAATAACACCCCGGCTAAAAATGCCCCTAGTGCCATGGATAACCCTAGAGACTGCATACCTAATGCAATACCAATAACCAGCAAGAGTGCCGCGACATTAAATAGTTCACGCACCCCACTAAGTACCACCCAACGAAATAATGGGCGCAATAAGAAATGACCGCCGACCAATAAAGCCGCAATACCACCGATCATCCAAGCAAAATCAAGCCAACTGCCCCCTCCACCTCCCGCTAAAATCGGCAGTACCGCCAGCATTGGGATTACGGCAATATCTTGGAATAGTAAAACAGAAAAGCTCGATTGACCGGTTTCGCTACCGTCGAGGCTCTTCTCTTCAATAACCCGCAATGCAATCGCAGTAGAAGACAAGGCCAACCCCATACCTATTACCAATGCATCTCGCCAAGTAATAGAAGGCATCAGGCTACTGAAGGCCATAACAATGCCTGCAATCACTAAACTCGTCACCAATACTTGCCCGCCACCCAGCCCCAATATTGGGCTGCGCATTTGCCAGAGCTTTTTGGGGTTTAGCTCTAAGCCAATCAAGAAAAGAAGTAATACGACTCCAAATTCAGAAAAGTGCAGGATCGCTTCCACATCTGATATCAGCCCTAATCCCCAAGGACCAATCGCAATACCCGCTATAAGGTAGCCCAATACCGAACCTAATCCTAAACGCTGAGCAATAGGCACCGCAACAACGGCAGCCGCGAGGAAAATAACGGTTACAGACAACACATCATTCGCCATCGTTATTCTCCTTACCTTCTCCATCATCTGATGGAATTTGCTCGCTATCCACTAACGGATGCTGTAACCACTCTCGATAATCTGCACAATGCTGCTGTCGTTCTTCAAGCGGTATGCGCCTAGCCCAGTGTAAAATCAACGGCTCCATCCATGTCATCTGGCATAAATCAGCCGTTAGTTCGAACGGTCGTAGAATTTCAGCAATGCTGCATCGGTTATAGCCGTCAGGGGTATATGCTTCTGCCGCACCACCGGTTGTGACCACTGAACGCCAGTATTTCCCTTTGGTGGATACCCCTTCACCGTGGGCATAGCCTTTGCTTAGCACTACATCGATCCACTCTTTCAATAAAGAAGGGCAAGAATACATATAAAGCGGATGTTGGAAGACAATGATGTCATGTTGCTCCAGCAGCTGGTGCTCGAAAACCACATCAATAAAGAAATCAGGATAAGCGGCATATAAATCATGGACAGTAACATTCGGCAAGTCGGCAATGCTTGCTAGCATCTCTTGATTTGCCACCGACTCTTGTGGATCTGGATGCGCATAAATCACCAGAATTTTTGGCTGTCCTTGTTTGGTCATAACGTCCCTTGCTATATCCTTGAGTAAAAGTGCTCTGCTATATAGCCAAAATATTCTTAACTAATATGCATATACCCATTGTGCCTGACAAAGCATCTTGAGGTAACATAGATATATAATACATAATTATGACTTGTACGGGATATTGATCGTGAGATTGCCCAATTCTTCTGACTAGATTTAGCCGCATAATTATTACGGTGTTAGCAGTCAATGCCAGTTTGGTATAGACTGCCGCTAATTTCGAGCACTTTTTTTGCGGAGCGGGCTACCCCGACACTATCGATGATTACCTTTTCGGACATGCAACTTTTACGAGGCGGTAAAGTCCTTCTCGATAACGCCACGGCGACAATTCATCCCGGAGATAAAGTCGGGCTAGTCGGTAAAAACGGCTGTGGTAAATCCACCTTATTTGCTTTATTAAAAAATGAATTAAGTCTAGATGCCGGTAATTGCCAATTTCCGTCTAACTGGGAATTAGCCTGGGTAGCACAGGAAACACCCGCACTTGAACGCAATGCCATTGACTACGTGATTGACGGTGATCGTGAATACCGTCAACTTGAACGTGAATTAGCCGCCGCTGAAGAAAGTAATAACGGCATTAAAGTAGCCGAACTCCATGCCAAATTAGATACCATTGGCGGTTACACAATCAATGCGCGCGCGTCTGAATTACTCGACGGCTTAGGGTTTTCCCAAGAACAAATGCAATGGCACCTCACCCAGTTTTCTGGTGGTTGGCGTATGCGTTTGAACCTAGCCCAAGCACTGCTATGCCGCTCCGATTTACTCCTACTCGATGAACCGACTAACCACTTAGATCTCGATGCTGTTATGTGGTTAGAAAAATGGTTACAAAGCTACCGCGGCACCTTAGTACTGATTTCTCATGACCGTGATTTTCTTGATCCTGTGGTTAATCGTATTATCCATGTCGAGAACCAAACGCTAAACAGTTACACCGGTAACTATTCATCGTTTGAAGTACAACGGGCAGAAAAGTTGGTACTGCAACAAGCCATGTATCAGAAACAGCAGAAGCAAGTTTCTCACATGCAATCGTATATCGACCGCTTCCGTTACAAAGCGAGCAAGGCGCGCCAAGCACAAAGCCGAATTAAAGCGCTCGACCGAATGGAAAAAGTGTTGCCAGCCCAGCTTGATAACCCATTTTTGTTTGAATTCCGAGAGCCACAAGCGTTACCGAATCCAATTTTAATGATGGACCAAGTCGCTGCGGGTTATAGCAACAACCTTATCTTAGAAAAAATCCGCCTGAACCTCGTACCAGGTAGTCGTATTGGCTTATTAGGGCGTAACGGTGCCGGTAAATCGACTCTGATTAAATTGTTATCGGGTGAGCTTCCAGCACAAGCCGGTGATTTAACCTATTCACAAGGTGTGAAGATTGGTTACTTTGCTCAGCATCAACTAGAAACACTGCGCCTTGACGATACGCCATTGCAGCATTTAGCCCGACTCGCACCGCAATCTACCGAGCAACAGCTGCGTGATTACCTCGGTAGCTTTGGTTTCAATGGTGAAAAAGCCCTTGATAAAGTCGGACCTTTTTCCGGCGGCGAGAAAGCACGCTTAGTATTAGCTTTACTTGTATGGCAACGCCCTAACCTATTGCTACTCGATGAACCAACCAACCACCTTGATTTGGATATGCGCCAAGCATTAACCTTTGCGCTGCAATCTTATGAAGGTGCGATGGTTATCGTTAGTCACGACCGTTACCTATTACGTGCGACAACGGATGATCTGTATCTGGTGCATGATCGCCAAGTAACGCCATTTGATGGTGATCTATCGGATTACCATAAATGGTTAACCGAACAGCAACGTAATGAGCGCCGAGAACTACAAGCCGCTAAGCCTGAAGTAAGCAAAGAAAACAGTGCCGCATCACGTAAAGAACAGAAACGATTAGAAGCCGAGTTACGTAAGCAAACAGCACCATTACGCAAAAAAATCACGCAACTTGATAAGCAGATGGAAAAGCTCAGTGCCGATATTAGCGATGCGGAAGAGAAGCTAGCTGATTCAACTATCTATGAAGCAGATAATAAAGCCCTACTGCACGAGCAACTTAAACGTCAGGGAGATGCTAAATCAACATTAGAGGATGTTGAGATGGAGTGGATGGATCTGCAAGAAGAGCTGGAATCAATGGAAGCTGCGCTGAATGCAGACAGCTAGTACTGTAATACTGAACTCGCAGGATTTTTGGCAGTTCAGCCTGAGCCATTATGCTCAGGCTGGGGTGCAACCTGCGTGTCTCACGTTGCAAGATTCCTATCAGGGCAACGTTAATCTTGCCCTGCTATTACATTGGCTTGATATCCAGAAGATTCAACTTAGCGATGCTAAGCTACACTCTCTGGTGGTAAGCCTTGTATCAAATGATTGTCGGTTGCAGCAGTACCGGGCAATGCGTAAACAGCTTAAACCGCTAGTAGATCTTGTGGGTTACCAGCAGTTACTGGCATTTGAGCTAGCACTGGAGCAAGACCAACAGCATGCACTTATCACCCAATTCAATCAATTTAACGTCTCACCACCAAAAGTAATCTCCTCTTCACTACTTACCAATAATTTAGAGCGTTACTGCTTGCAACAAAAAGCGACTGTATTGCTATCTAAACTCCAAGCCGAATAATCACTTATCTACATAAATGCCTTACCAAATCATCACCACACAGCTAGCAGTTAATATACCCATAGCAATATTAAAAACACGACGTGTTTGAGGGCTATTGAGCCACCTGCCAATCAAAGTGCCAAAACTTGCCCAAATAGATACACTCGGAAAACACACTAAGAAAAAAATCACCGCAACCAAACCTGCAGATTGCCAATAATTGTCGCCCGCCATGGTAAAGGTACTAATAGCCGTTACCGACATCATCCACGCTTTTGGGTTCACATACTGAAACATCGCCGCAGCCATAAACGTCATCGGCTCGCCATCTTGCTGATCCGCTCGGATGCTTGGCTTGGCAGTCGCAATTTTCCACGCGAGATAGAATAAGTACGCGCTACCGGCCCAACGTAAGATTTCATGCAAAATCGGAAAACGGGTAAACATAACGCCAAGCCCAGCCGCAACCAATACAATCATCGAAACTAAGCCAGAACCGATCCCCATCATGTGGGGTAACGTACGCCAGTAACCAAAATTCGCCCCCGATGCCGTCACCATCAAATTATTCGGACCAGGTGTACCGGTCATCGTTGCCGCAAAAGCCGCTAAAGACATAATAAACTGCCATTCTAACATCACTGTCACCCTCCTGATTTATGGTTCATTACCAACCTAACTCAAATTGTATCGATACAATTTAAGTATTCTTTGTGTTTTGATTGTTTTTCACGCACAATCAACCCTAACAGTTGGCTTAACAGTGATCAAAAGGTTTATTGTCACCATGACAATCATGAATGTTGTATTAGAACCCACTACCAGTGAACACAAAAGTGATCCTATCTACCGTCAAATTGCCGATGCGATTGCATTGCAGGTAGATTCAGGGCAATTACAGCCTGGTAGCAAATTGCCCACCCATCGCGCATTAGCCGATCAGCTCACTGTCACTGTTGGAACAATTACCCGCGCTTATGCAGAAGCAGAGCGACGAGGTCTGGTCGAAGCGCGTATCGGTGCAGGCACTTATGTGTGTCAGGCAAATCAACCAAGCTGGGTTTATAACTATTCAGAGCAAGAAGAAGAGGAATGTAACTTCGGCTACAACATTCCCCCGCGCCTTGATCGATCGGACATGCTCAAACAAGCGATGGCGAATATTGCTGCGCACCCTGAGCAACTGAATCAAATGATGCTGTATCAAGATCCGCAGGGGCTAGCCGAGCACCGTGACATTGTGTGTGGGTGGCTTCAGCAGAAAGGATTTGAACTTGACCCACAACGCGTACATTTTACCTCTGGCGGGCAGCATGCAGCCCAATTAGTACTCGCCGCTTTTTGCCGTAGTGGGGATACGGTATTGGTTGAGCATGTGTCATACCCAGGATTTTTAAGCTTGGCACGCCAGCAACAAATATCGATAAAACCTGTCGAAATGGATGAAGAAGGGCTCATACCTGCAAGCTTAGAAGCCGCTTGCCGTTTGTATCAACCGCGTATTATTTACAGCACCCCAACCTTACAAAACCCAACAACAGTAACGATGGGCGAGCAACGCCGCCAAGACATCCTCGCGATTTGCCAACAGCACCAAGTATTATTTGTTGAAGACGACGTGAATGGACTATTACCGACTGATCGCCCGACACCAATGGTGAACATCAATTCAGAACAAGTGATCCATATTGGTGGGCTATCTAAATGTCTAGCACCAGGATTGCGCCTTGGTTATATTCAAGTACCCACACGATTACAAAAACGCTTAAACGCCGCCTTGCATAATCACAGCTTAATGATCAGCCCTTTGCTAACAGGCATCGCCTGTGAGTTGATTATTAGCGGGGATGCTGATCGTATATTGCGTCAAATACGTACTGATATTACTCAGCGCCAGCAACTCGTGGCTCAACACCTTGGGCACTTTGATATTCAACATAGCCCTCATAGCTTTCATGTATGGCTGACACTGCCCGACTACTGGCTATTGAGCGACTTTGTTCAGGCCGCGAATCAGCAAGGTGTCGTGGTTAAATCTGGGGAATTGTTCTCGCCGCCAGGCAGTACCATTCCACCAGCCATTAGACTTGCCATCAGTGCCCCATTTACACATAGGAAGTTGGAACAAGGATTGCTTATACTTTCTGAGTTACTTAAAAAAGATCCCATTAACGATTTCACGCTCTGAATCTATACACGAGCTAATGTATTAAACGGAGAGCCCTATGCCTTTTAAGCCAGCGAGCGGTTTCAAGAACGCGCACCTTCAAACCCTATTACCGCGTTTTATTCGTCGCAAGCCATTGTTTACGCCTGTTACTCAGCGGCTCGAAACACCCGATGGAGACTTTTTGGATTTAGCATGGACAGAGCAACCCAATAACGATCACCAACAACCTTTGATGATCCTTTTTCATGGTTTAGAGGGCAGTTTCGGTAGTCCGTATGCCAATGGTTTATTGCACGCTGCAAAACAACAAAATTGGCTCGGGGTTATGATGCACTTTCGAGGTTGCAGTGGAGAGATTAATCGTCAGCCTCGTAGTTATCATTCAGGTGAGATCAATGACGCCACATTTTTTATCCAATGGCTAAAACAACAATTTCCTAACCGACCCTTTTTTGCCGTTGGGATCTCGCTAGGTGGCAATATGCTGGTGAACTATTTAGCCGCTGCAGGTGGCCAATCAGGGCTCACCGCTGCACAAGTTATTTCACCACCCTTAAATTTAGCGTCGTGTTCAGAACGAATCCAACAAGGGTTTTCTAAGGTTTATCAGCAATATTTATTAAACTCGATGAAAAAAAATCTAATCAAAAAGATTACAAACCTACCCGATGAAATGCCGATTGATCCACAACAAGTCGAAAAAATTCAGTCGTTATGGCAATTTGATGAACTGGTCACCGCCCCTTTGCATGGTTTCAAAGATGCGGCGGATTACTATCAACAATGCAGTGGTCTTGATAAATTACAACACGTCAAAATTCCGCTGCGTGTTATTCACGCCAAAGACGACCCTTTCATGACCGAAGCCGTTATTCCAGCACAACCACTGCCTTCTCACGTGGATTACCACTTAACGCCTAATGGTGGGCATGTTGGCTTTGTGTCTGGTTCGTGGCGAAATCCTGATTTTTGGTTAGAAAAAACAGTGCCTGAATGGTTTCATCGACATATAAGCTAAAACCTAGCGCTGAAGCCTAACAGCAGACTAAAACAACTGATAAAATAGTCAGCTTAAATCACTTTCTCTTTTGTGCGCATTATGATTATACCTTGGCAAGATCTTACCCCAGAGACACTTACTAGCTTGATTGAACATTTTGTTCTACGTGAAGGCACTGATTACGGTGATAATGAACTCACCATGGAGCAAAAAGTACAGCATGTTCGCCAACAATTAGATGCGGGGGATATCGTGATAGTATTCTCTGAATTGCATGAATCTGTCGATATTAAATTACGTAGCGAACTGGGGTAGTCATTAACAACTCAAGGTATGCGACTGATAGCAGTTTCAATATTTGAGAACGACTTTATCTTGACCTAGACTTAACACCCTGTTAATAACTTGTAGCGTAATCTTAACGACAGGATATTTCATGTCTGCAAAACATCCCATTATTGCAGTGACAGGGTCGTCTGGTGCAGGAACCACCACCACCTCTGAAGCTTTTCGTAAAATGTTCAATATGATGAACATCAATGCCTCGTGGCTTGAAGGCGACAGCTTCCATCGTTATACCCGTCCAGAAATGGATGTTGAAATTCGCAAAGCGAAAGAGCAAGGTCGTCATATCAGTTACTTTGGTCCTGAGGCTAACGACTTTCCGCAACTCGAAAAATTCTTTCGCCAATATGGCGATGATGGTAGCGGTCAGTTCCGACGTTACTTGCACACATTCGATGAAGCCGTACCGTACAATCAAATGCCGGGCTCCTTTACCCCATGGCAAAAGCTACCTGAAAATACCGATGTCTTATTCTATGAAGGTTTACACGGTGGCGTGGTTGATGGTGAGGTAAATGCGGCTGAACACGTTGATTTGCTAATCGGCATGGTACCAATTGTAAACTTAGAGTGGATTCAAAAAATCGTTCGCGATACTCGTGACCGCGGTCATTCACGCGAAGCTGTGATGGAATCAATCGTTAGATCAATGGACGACTACCTTAATTACATCACGCCGCAATTTTCTCGTACTCACATTAACTTTCAGCGCGTCCCTACTGTAGACACATCAAACCCATTTAGCGCCAAGGGAATACCTAGCTTAGATGAAAGTTTTGTGGTGATCCGATTCCGTGGTATCGAAAATGTCGATTTCCCTTATTTATTGTCGATGATCCAAGGCTCATTTATGTCACGCCACAATACTTTGGTTGTGCCGGGCGGAAAGATGAGTTTTGCGATGGAGCTTATTGTCCGTCCACTCATCCAGCAACTGATTGATACCGGCAAAGTCGGTTAAACGACGTCAGGCAGATATAGTCAGTTAAATCTGACAAGCAGTAAGAGCTAAAAATGAGTAACGGTACTGTCAGTCCGTTACTCGATTTTTTTAGGCGTTAACGACCTCATAGGTATGGGTTAATTCAACCCCTTTCCCTAACATTAAGCACACTGAGCAATATTTTTCTAATGAATCGCTAACCGCTTTAGCCACCAGCGATTCATCCAAATCATAGCCAGTTACCACAAAATGCAAATTTGCACCGGTAAATAATTTAGGCGATTGCTCTCGGCGTTCGGCGTCAATTTGTGCTTCACAGGCTGTGATTTTTTGTCCCGCAGATTTTAATCCGTCGACGACATCTACCGAGCTACATCCACCAGCAGCCATCAAAACAAGTTCCATTGGGCTTGGTGCTTTTTCGCCACTATTACCGTCCATCACAACACTATGACCCGAATTTGATTGAGCAAGGAAAGTCATTCCTTCTACCCATTTCACGCGTGATTTCATCGCATTCTCCAATTAACTAATGACTGTGTGATCATGTGCACACTTATGAGTACCAAATGACGGCTCCAGATAGATCAATATCAAGAAATACCCGTCGAAAAAAGATAAACTCAAGGGTAATTATTCAGGTAGCTTGCAGCACAGCGGCTGAATGAATATCCTAATCAGCGAACAATACTATTGTTAGGCCCACCGTCAAACTATAGGGATGTCGTTGTTGGGCAACAAACGCAGAGGAAGTTAGTAATATGGTACCAGGTAAACCTCAAACAGATCCTACTCTAGAGTGGTTTCTTTCCCATTGCCACATCCACAAGTACCCTTCAAAGAGTACTTTGATTCATGCTGGTGAAAAAGCAGAAACGCTTTATTACATCGTGAAAGGCTCTGTTGCCGTATTGATTAAAGATGAAGAAGGTAAAGAAATGATCCTTTCTTACCTTAATCAAGGTGACTTCATTGGTGAGCTTGGCTTATTTGAAGAAGACCAAGAGCGTACTGCATGGGTACGTGCTAAATCACCTTGTGAAGTAGCTGAGATTTCTTTCAAGAAATTCCGTCAACTTATTCAGGTTAACCCTGACATTCTAATGCGTTTATCTTCTCAGATGGCAACTCGCTTACAAGTGACTAGCCAGAAAGTAGGTGACCTTGCATTCTTGGATGTTACAGGCCGTATCGCACAGACATTGCTAAACCTTGCTAAGCAACCTGATGCGATGACTCACCCAGACGGTATGCAGATTAAGATCACTCGTCAAGAAATCGGCCAAATCGTTGGTTGTTCTCGTGAAACAGTCGGTCGTATTCTTAAGATGCTAGAAGAGCAGAACCTTATCTCTGCTCACGGTAAAACTATTGTTGTTTACGGCACTCGCTAAACATCCATAAATTACCTTTCTAATAAAGCCGCTTTGAGCGGCTTTTTTTTATATCTCTGTTTGTTATATAGACTCACTGCACGGTGACTATTTCCCTTCCTACCCTAGTCCAATCTCACCCTGCGATTAACACAATGCATTATTAATCCCTCAAAGGCATATTTTTGTCGTTCTCATCACAATCAATTCACTTGCCATGCTCTGAAAGGGTGCTACATTGTGCATATGCTTTTATATTGAGACGTCTGATATGGATATCGAACGCTTTGCGCCAAACACGCACCTACCAACACCAGCCATCATTGCTTCGTTACCCACCACTGTTGAAATGACAGGGTTCAGTGACCAGCGCCATTACCTAGAGCAACAAACCAATTTCAGCCGACGCCATCACTGCGCCTATGACGGTGAACTATGGGTAAACACCTTAGATAGCGAACATTAAAAAAGCAGCGACCAAGGTCGCTGCTTAATCAATATTAATGATAACCACCACTAACCAATTAGCGGTTAATTGGTGCTCTCAAAAATTTTATCTGCAGAGGCTTCTACAAACCCACCGTATAGCTCGCCATCAGCTTGCGGATAGCGCTTAGCAAACTCGTAAAAACCACCTGGAATGTGTTTTACCCCATCAAGAAAACCCACTGCAACTTTATCTGCCATGGTCGATGACTGCTCTAACATCACTTCAGGATCGCCTTTCACTTCCCCACCAGATTCATTAATCGCAAAACCGTTATGACGCAGTAAATGATTCACATCACGGACTTCCGTAAATTGCTCAAGCTGATTAATGCTAACCGTAAAATGATTAGCACCAAAACCATGCGCTGCCACCCACCCCGCATATTCGCTTTCTGCCGCTAGCATCTCATATGTCTCTGAATCAATGTCCCATAATCGTCCACCATAAAGGAATGACGGATCATGAAATGCTGCTTCTGGGGCTTGGTCGACTAACTCACGCAATGTTTGTTGTAATTGCGCTGAACACTGCCCCACCATCAACTCACTAATAAACACCTTAGGAGCGGCTGGATTAGGGTGTTCAAAATGCTCGGCATACAATTTTTTGGCTTCAAAGCGGTATTGACCACAAGGTTTGTAACCAATAGCAATGAAAGGGGCGGCCAGTTTATCTAGCCCCACCTTCGGTAAATTAAAGGTACGCAACGCAATATGATCATTGAGTAAAGGCTCATCTTCGGTCAATAGTGCATGTACTTGCGCTGCAGATGGACAAAGACGCTGGGTATAGTCTTGCCATAAGGCGTTAAACAATTGTTCCACTTTTTCCATGATGAATCCTTCCTCTTCACTAAATTAGTATTGTGGTGATTAAAGTGCAATACCTGGCGACAGTTGTACTGGTAATTCTGTTTGCTCGCCTTCCATCGATGCCATAGGGTAAGCACAATAGTCTGCAGCATAATAAGCACTTGGGCGTAAATTACCTGACGCCCCAGGCCCACCAAACGGTGCATCACCACTTGCCCCTGTAAGTTGGCGGTTTCGGTTCACAATGCCTGCGCGAATATTATCGATGAAATATTGCCACTCGCTATCATCTGTTGACACTAAACCTGCCGATAAACCATAGCGCGTGTCGTTCGCTAGCTCTACGGCATCAGGTAAGTCCTGATAACGCACAACTTGCAGTAATGGGCCAAAATACTCTTCATCCGGTAGCTCAGCCACGTTACTGACTTCAATAATGGCAGGAGAGACGACTGCACCTTGCCCTCTTATCGCTTCTAGCAACACTTCACCTCCAAGGCTTACAAGGTTGGCTTGTGCTGCAATAATACCGTCAGCTGCACGCTCAGAGATTTGTGGCCCCATAAATGGCTGAGGGTCTGCAAATGGCCCGCCAATTCGAATTTTAGCCGTTGCTTCCACCAAGCGGTTTAAAATCGCATCGCCTTCAATGCCCTGCGGCAAGTACAACCGACGTGCACACGTACAACGTTGACCTGCACTAATAAACGCAGACTGAATAATCGTGTAGACCGTGGCATCTAACTCACCATAAGACTTAGAAATAACCATTGGATTATTGCCGCCCATTTCGAGCGCTAACATTTTGCCCGGCTGCCCTGCATATTGGCGATGTAAAATATGACCAGTATTGGCACTACCTGTAAACAATAGACCATCAATGCCTTTTGAGCCTGCAAGTGCTTCACCCGTTGGGCGTGCGCCTTGCACCATATTCAATACGCCTTTAGGTAATCCTGCCAGTTCCCACAGTTTCATGGTTTCTTGAGCCACTTTCGGGGTTAATTCTGACGGTTTAAAGACTACTGTATTGCCCGATAGCAACGCAGGAACAATATGACCATTCGGTAAATGTCCCGGGAAGTTATATGGCCCAAATACCGCCATAACACCTAATGGACGATGGCGTAATACTGCGGCCGTACCCGCGATGTCTTTTTGTTTATCACCCGTACGTTCATGGTAAGCACGTAACGAAATCGCAATTTTACCCACCATCGCGCCTGCTTCAGTACGGGTTTCCCATAAGGGCTTGCCTGTTTCTTCTGCAATGGTGTGAGCGATATGCTCACTGTGCTCTTTGACCAACTCAGCAAATTTTTCGACCACAGCTTGGCGCTCTGATAAATCGGTTTTACGCCAGGTTGATAATGCTTCACGGGCAGCACTGACCGCTTGTTCAACTTGCTCTGCAGTGGCAGCATCACCTTGCCAAATTTCTTCGCTGCTAAATGGGTTTAACGAATTCATCGCTTCGCCCTTGCCTGCTAACCAGTTTCCTGCAATCCATTGAGTCATGATGTTCTCCTGTATCTGCCCGTTATACTCATCTGAACAAGTATTATTTCTTTAAATAACTGAATACTGTAGTCACTGTTACCGCTCGGCTTACTGTTCGATTAAACGAACATGATCGCCATTTTTCACTTGCAGCGCCGCAGCCATTTCAGCGGTTATCTGCGCGATGTTTTTCTCTTCATCAACCTTCACTTTACCCACCACAGCTCGGAAGCCATCAAATGAGCCATTACTGATGATGAAGTCTTTTCCACTCGTACATTCACCAACCTCAACGGTACACGTGATCGAATGGCGTACCGATTCAATATTGCGTACGTCACATTCAACCGTTGGACCCGCATCAAAAATGTCGACATAACCGCGGCAACAGAAGCCTTCTTTTTCTAATAAACGTAATGCTGGGCGGGTTTTTTCATGTACCTGTCCAATCACTGCTTGTGCTTCAGGACTCAGTAAGCTGACGTAAATCGGTAGCTTTGGCATTAAATCAGCAATGAAGCCTTTTGCACCAATTCCCGTTAGGTAATCAGCATGTGTAAAATCAATAGAGAAAAAATGCTCTTTTAGCCAATGCCAGAACGGGGAATTACCCTCTTCATCTGATACGCCACGCATTTCTGCCAATACAGTTTCAGAGAAGCGATGGCGATGCTCTGCCATCATCAGGAAGCGACATTTAGACAGTAAACGACCATTCAAGCCTCGACGCCACTCTGGGCGAAGGAACAGGGTGCACAGCTCACTGTTGCCCGTATAGTTATTACCAAACGTCAGCACTTTTACGACGTTATGCACGCCTAAACGCCGCGAGGCATGAACAACCGTGCTGAGGTGATAGGTATAGAAAGGATTATCAAGACCAATTGCAGCTTCGATTGCCGTTGTTCCTGCGATTTCACCCGTTTCCGTGTCTTCTGCAACCATCAAGTAGCCTTCAGTACCCGGTTCGGTTACTTCTTTATCAAAGCTTTCAACTGAATGTGCAATCCTGTTACGTAGCATTTCTTCGTTAACAGGTAATGACGTGAAACCATGGCCAGATTCTTCCGCACAGCGCATAAGCGCCGGGTAATCGGTTTCGGTAATAGGACGAATAACCAGCATCGAACTCCCTCCTGATGCAGGTAGCGACAGGGTCGCTATCTATAAATTGAATGGGTAAACCTACTCACTTCCCTTCTCTCGCTTTTAAAATAAACAAGAAAAAACAGGGGCACACAGCATGTCGCTATCTGCAGTATTGAGTAAGCAACAGTGGCCAAGCTCCTGCTAGCCACTGTATGAAGCAGTTAAATGAATGCGCTAACTGCTGATATATTTTGATACGACTTATTTATTATAAAGCTTAGCAATAGCTCGTTCTAAACGCGCCATACCTTCATCAACGTCAGCTTTATCAATCACCAGTGATGGTGTAAAGCGAACAACGTTAGTACCGGCAACCAATACCATTAGCCCTTCTTCAACAGCAGCAAGCAATACATCACGAGCACGCCCCTGCCATTCTTCATTCAGCGCAGCACCGAGTAATAAGCCTTTACCACGCACTTCGGCAAAGATTGGGTACTTAGCATTGATTTGCTCAAGCGCATCACGGAACCACTGCTCACGCTCTTTAACACCTGCGAGTACCTCTGGTTTAGAGACTTCATCAACAACCGCTTCAGCAACAGCACACGCCAATGGGTTACCGCCATAGGTTGAACCGTGGGTGCCAACTTTCATGTGTTCAGCCAATGCTGCTGTTGTCAGCATCGCACCAATTGGGAAACCACCACCTAATGATTTGGCAGTGCTTAAGATATCAGGTGTTACACCCAGACCTTGGTAAGCATAGAAATTACCAGTACGGCCATTACCCGTTTGTACTTCATCAAAGATTAATAACGCGTTGTGTTTATCACACAGCTCACGAACACCTTGCACGAATTCAGAGGTTGGCGAGATAATTCCACCTTCTCCCTGAAGCGGCTCCATCATGATTGCACATGTGCGATCTGACATGATTTCAGCCAGAGCCGAAAGGTCGTTATATGGAATATGGGAAATAGCTTGTGGTTTAGGACCAAAACCATCGGAGTAAGCGGCTTGACCGCCAACGGTTACCGTAAAGAATGTACGACCATGGAAGCCTTGATTGAACGCGATAATTTCTGACTTTTCAGAACCAAATTTATCCACTGCATAACGACGCGCTAACTTCAATGCTGCTTCGTTAGCTTCTGCACCTGAGTTTGCAAAAAATACTTTTTCAGCAAAACTGTGCTCAGTTAATTTTTTAGCAAGACGTAAGGCAGGCTCATTGGTCATTACATTACTTAGGTGCCATAACTTTTCAGCTTGCGACTTAAGTGCGTTAACCATCACTGGATGACAATGCCCTAAACAACTCACGGCAATTCCACCGGCAAAGTCGATATATTCGCGATCATCTTGATCCCAAATTCGAGCTCCTTGTCCCTTCACAGGAATAATCTGCATCGGGGAATAACAAGGTACCATTACCTCATCGAATAATTTACGTTCTACTTTATGTTCCATTGTCATCACATTATCCTTCTGTGCATGTGGCCCTAAGCATAGTATTTACATTTTATTAACCAATTCCAATAGCAGAATATTTTTTTTATCTGGAACTAAAAATGATTAAATGGGAATAATGTACATATTTATGCGGGTTATAGGAAAGTTTATTAACCCGAGTTCCGCTAAAGCTGTTTTTCCATATAGGAAATAATGCAAACAGTGAAATATATTAGTGAATAAGATTGCTCGAGATACCCAACGAAAAAAGATAATGAAATGTTAAATAAAGTGATAGGGATCGCGATTATGAGGCTGGTAAAAAACGTAAAAAATCCAGAATGACACGTTTTATTTTATTTTGTAGAACAAAAACACCTTTAGCGACGGGCTAAAAAATTGCCTAATAGCTGGTGACCTTGCTCTGTCAGAATGCTTTCAGGATGAAATTGCACCCCTTCAATCGGTAATGTTTTATGGCTAATACCCATAATTTCATCAAACTCACCGTCACGCTCTGTCCATGCCGTCACTTCAAAACACTCTGGTAAAGTATCGGCTTTTACCACCAAGGAATGGTAACGCGTCACCGTTAAAGGATTATTAAGAGTACGAAAAACACTGGCATCGGTATGAATGATAGGCGATGTTTTACCATGCATAACCTGACGAGCACGCACCACTTGTGCACCAAAGACCTGTGCTATCGATTGATGGCCTAAACAGACACCGAGAATGGGTAATTTACCGGCAAAGTATTCTATCGCTTGTAACGAAATACCCGCGTCATCAGGCGTACAAGGGCCCGGAGAGATAACCAGATGAGAGGGATTTAACGCCGCAATGCCAGCAATATCGATTTCATCATTACGTATAACTGTAACGTCTGCACCTAGCTCACAGAAATATTGGTACAGGTTATAAGTAAAAGAGTCATAGTTGTCGATGATTAGCAGCATAGCAAGTACCCAGTATGGTTCGGCGCTCTATTTTGCTATAGGAAATAAGAAAGGCAAGCCCAAGATAGCTTGAGTTTGCCTTTTTAAGTTAAATCATTAAAAGTTCTTTACTGAATACGGCACGAGTTGCCGTTATAAACAGCCTTTAGCTTTCCTTCCAAAACCAGCGGCGTGAAAGTACAAGGTACGTCATAGACGCCATAAGCAAGAATGCTAAGATCGACAGCGTCACCCGCTTTGATGCCTACGTGTTTAAGGAAACGATCTTTTTCAGTATACGTGCGCTTGTCCCCACTCATCATCCATGGCTTAGTGCTGTCCCAATACCAAGTATTGAAGACCGGATAAACAGGCTGGCGACTTTTATTCTGAATCTTCAGCGTAAAACCCAGTTTTTTCATTTTATATTTCAGGCTAATAATAACGGGATCATGATCAGACGCTGAATACGGTCCTTCAGATTTAGCCAGTGAGCCACTGTACTTACCTGAATATTCAAACAATGAGTTCTCAACCGAGTTAATGTGCCAATCTTCAATACCGACCACTTTTTTCTTTAAGCTTTTATTCGCTAATGCATGATCCAGGCTGCCTAACTCACCGCCATAACTGTATGAATAACTATCATCGCCATGCCATTCAGATGCTAAGTTAATAAGCCCTAAACCTTTTCCAGCTTCTACACCAGTTGCATGTAATGGTTGCCCAGCAATCGACGTCCCTGATGCCGACATAATTTTACGTTCTGCTTTTTTCGGCTTGTAGTCTGTTAACACACGTACTGGATCTTCCATCCCATACGCATTCATATCACCCATGACTAACAGATCACCTTTCACTTTTTTCAGCTCTTGGCTTAATGTCATCGCTCCTGATACACGGAATGCATTACAGTGCCCCTGAAGATCCGCAGGATCATCTTCATATTCACCGTTAATCCAATCTTCGTAGCAACCCGAGCCCTTTGATTTCAAATGATTCACAACAACCGAAAGGGTTTCTTTCTTTTTCTTAGTGCCTACAATCTTAAACGTCTGCATCAAACTATCACGTTGATACTTATCTAATTGCTTCGCTTCACCATCAGGGTTATTACCAGTAATGTGTTGTTCAGGCATGCGGATAACTTGAGCGTCATCAGCAGGTGTCACTTTGGCTGGGCGATAAATTAATGCCACCATAATGGCATCGCTGCCAAGGTACTTGCCTTGATTTTTATCTTCATCAGCAATTTCAATATATGCGTAATGATCAGCGCTATCATTAAATTGCAAATTCAATTCAGTGACTAAATTGGCAATCGCACTATTTGCCCCAAAGCCATTATTTTCCATTTCCATAATGCCAAGAATATCGGCATCCATAGCTTTCAATGCATTAACAATTTTGGTGCGTTGTAATGAAAATTCACTTAAGGTTTTAGCGCCACGATTACAGCCTTTCGCAGCATCGGCATCCGCTTGGTCGCTACATGTAGCATTCAAGTCTCCGCCAACCTCACTGGCACTAGTAAATAAATTCAGCACATTGAAACTGGCGACTTTTATATTACCGTCGATGTACTCTACAGGGGCTGCAGTACGATCGTTCTGATGAATAAAGTCTGCGGGTTCAATATTATTGGTTGGAATTAAGCGATATTGACCGTAACTAAAACCAATAACACCTTCGAGGTTCACGAGCTGATCGCCCACTCGAATATAACCTTGCTCTGCATCTAAACCAGGGAAATAAGGGATGACACCATTAGGTGTTTTTTCATCAGTATCGATATAAAGTTTGTTTTCTGTATTTTGCTTGGCAAGGGCTGTTGCATCTTCACTACCCGCAACATAAAGCTGAGTCGGTTTGATCAATGGCGCTTCATGCGATAACAACATGTTGTTACGATAAGAGCCGTAATCAAAACCAAAATTACGGGTGATCTGCAAGTCACTATCAGGTGCTAGACGAACCAGCATGCCTTCATAACGCTCCATTGCCTCAACCAGTGTTTCGCCATCTCTCACTGTAATATTGGTCGCAATGATCGGGCTCACTTCAGATCCAATTTCAACTTTGTCTTTTTGAGCGACAAGCTGAGTCATGCCGTAGTGCTCTTTCACTTTGGCTTCTACACACACTTCCATCCCCGGCTGTATATCAGTACTCGGGGCAGAACCGGTATAAACAAAAATACCATCTGATGTCTCTTCGTTGTCATCGCCAGCCGCATCCTGAATAAAAAAACCTTTATACAGGCTGCTCATCGATTTGGTAACAACGCCTTTGACGAAGTACGCATCAGGGCTAATGTACTCGCCATCCGGAATTAACGGGCTAGAGCTACCATCACCTTGAACCGAATAAATGGGCGTTAATGTTTGCTCTTCACACGAAAAGTCTGACGCGTGTGAGGTTACGCTAACCAGCGCAACCGCGATGGCTAAGGGGCTTAATTTAAGCATGCGCATTGTGCAATCCTTTACATTTCTGTGTTTGATGTCTTAAAAGGTGTGCATTATTTAACAAAGTTACATGCCATTAATGTGACAAAACCAACAAACAAGTGTCATAGCGAAATGCAATTAATCGCAACTAGACATTGATGCAATAAATTCATTCATTTTCAAAAGAATGTGAAAGTAATCGTTTAATGAATATACAGCTAGAAACAACAGGTAAAAAAAAGCCATGAAATCACTTCATGGCTTTTTATATACTGCAGGTCAGTTATGGACGAGCAACAAACCCCACCGCTTCGTAGGCTTTCTTTAATGTTACTGCAGCACGTGCAGAGGCCTTTTCAGCACCCGCTTTCATGACGGCATCCATGTAGGCACGGTCTGCTCGAATACGCTTGTATTCTGCTTGTACGGGCTCAAGCATCGCGATAATGGCTTCACCAACGTCTTTCTTGAAAGGACCATACATTTCAACACCAGCATATTGTGCCTCGATATCAGCAAATGTTTTACCTGTTGCGCCTGAATACAGACCCATAAGGTTGGCGATACCGGCTTTATTTTCGATATCGTGAATAATACTTGGTGGATTCTGTGCATCTGTTTGAGCTTTATTGATCTTCTTCAGAATCGATTTAGGCTCTTCAAGCAGAGTAATAACGTTTTTACGGTTATCGTCTGATTTTGACATCTTCTTTGTTGCATCTTGCAGGCTCATCACCCGCGCATTCACCGCTGGAATGTACGGTTCAGGCACTTCAAAAATCGGCTGGCCTTCGCTACCGTATAAATTATTAAAACGGTTGGCGATATCACGTGCTAGCTCAAGATGCTGCTTCTGATCACTACCTACTGGTACTTTATGCGCACCGTAAAGCAGAATATCGGCCGCCATTAATACTGGGTAACCATATAAGCCAACATTCACATCATTCGCGTGGCGTGCTGATTTATCTTTAAACTGCGTCATACGGTTAAGCTCACCCATCTGGGTGTAGCAGTTTAGAATCCAACCTAGCTGAGCATGCTCTGGTACATGAGACTGAACAAATAACGAACTCTTCTTTGGATCAACACCAACAGCAAGACAAATAGCCAATGCATCTAACGTTGCTTCGTGCAGTGCTTTGGGATCTTGGCGAACGGTAATTGCATGAAGATCGACTACACAGTACTGGCAATCGAAATCATCTTGCATTTGTTCCCACTGACGCAGCGCACCCATGTAGTTACCAATACTCAATTCACCGGAAGGCTGCACGCCACTTAAAACAATGGGTTTACTCATTATGGGGATCCTTTGTTACCTAAAATATTCAGCGACATTCAAGCCGCTGACAGAATTCAATATGTTTACTTGATGCCTAGTTTAACCGGAACAGACCAGTAGTACTAGCAAGCTAGTTTAACCACGTCGATTAATTGACTGAACTGATCTAACACAACATCTGGGTTACTAGCACTAATAGGTTGACCGTAATTGTAACCGTAAGTAAGACCAACAACACGACATGTTGCTGCCTGTGCTGCCAGAATGTCATTACGTGAATCACCAATCATCAGCATTTCGCAAGCGGCCAATTGATGCTTTTCCATTAACCAATGCAGTGCAAATGGATCAGGCTTTTTTAATGGGAAGGTATCGCCACCAATCACATCAACAAAATACTCACTGATACCATGCTGCTCGAGTAAATGCGGCACAAACTGAGCAGGCTTATTCGTCACAATCGCCATTGGAATATTGGCTTGGTGAAAAGCTGCTAGTGTCTCTTTTACACCTGCATATAAGTGGCTTTGCTTATGACCACCTTCATCATAAAAGCGATCAAATAATGCTCGTGCTTCTTGATGAAGTGCAGGATCAAGCTCTGGGTCAAGCTCAAGGCTTTGGCTAAGCGCACGACCAATCAGAATATCAGCCCCGTTACCTATCCACCTTGTTACTTGCTCGACGGTTACTCTATCACGACCTAATGCCTGCATCGCTTTATCAGCGGCTTCAGCCAAATCAGGAACGCTATCAAGCAGCGTTCCATCAAGGTCAAAAGCAATAAATTTAATGCCTTCAAATTGCTTCATGCTTAACGCTCAACCTTTGCAAGCTCTGCACGCATTTCATCGATCGCCGCTTTATAGTCAGGCTGGTTGAAGATTGCAGAACCGGCAACAAACATATCTGCGCCCGCTTCAGCGATTTCACGAATATTATCAGCCTTCACACCACCATCAATTTCTAAACGGATGTCGTAACCTGATGCATCGATACGTTGACGTACTTCACGTAGCTTATCCAATGTATTTGGAATAAATGATTGACCACCGAAGCCAGGGTTAACTGACATCAATAAGATCATATCGACCTTGTCCATGACATAATCAAGGTGATGAAGTGGAGTTGCAGGGTTAAATACGACACCCGCCTGGCAGCCACACTCTTTAATTAACTGTAAAGTACGATCTAAGTGCTCTGTTGCTTCAGCATGGAAAGTAATCATTGTTGCACCCGCTTTAGCAAAGTCAGGAATAATACGATCCACAGGCTTTACCATTAGGTGAACATCAATCGGCGCGGTAATGCCGTAGTCACGTAATGCTTTACATATTGGCGCACCAAACGTCAGATTGGGTACATAGTGATTATCCATCACATCAAAGTGCACCACATCGGCACCGGCAGCTAATACTTTCTCAACGTCTTCACCAAGACGAGCGAAATCTGCAGATAAGATAGATGGAGCGATCAAAAAGTCCTTCATGTTCAGCCTCTATACGTTACATACGATACGGTCGTAAAATCGGCGCAATTCTACCCGATCCTGTTAACGATGTCTTAACCGATCTCGTTAGGTTTTGTGACTATGCTTAAAAGAATAAAGAGAGAACTAGTGCATTAAGAGGGAAAATTGAATGGATTCAGAAAAAAAAACATCACCAAATAAACGAAAAACCCGCATAGCAATCAGTATTATCGCGGCTTTATTTGGGGTGCAATCAGACAGTAACCGTCAACAAGACTTTAGCCAGCAAAGTCCTTGGCCTTTTATTATTGGCGGTATTATTGCGATAGGGCTTTTTGTCGCCTTGCTGGTTACGATAACGCTCTCGGTTACCGCAACACATTAGCGAACGATTCAATTATTAGATGATCTTTCATGCGATTTAAATAACGCTAATAGCTCATCGACTTTATTGCGCCCGCTGCCATTACGACTAATGGTTCGCTTCACTTTCACCACAGACAAATCTGCACCATGGTACAAACGGCGCGTTAATTTAGTATCGTGATTAGAAATAAGCACTGGAATTTCACGTTCTGTAGCAGCGTTTTCTGCTACATCGGCCAAATCGGCTTGATCATCAAGGCTGAAGCCATTACCTGCATAAGACGTAAAATTAGCCGTCGTAGATAAAGGGGCATAAGGAGGATCGCAGTACACAACACAACCTTTACGAGCACGAGAAAACGTCTGCTGATACCCTTCACAAACAAATGTCGCTCGCTTTGCTTTCTCGGCAAAAAAATACATTTCTTTTTCTGGGAAATAAGGCTTCTTATAAGAGCCGAATGGAACGTTAAAGCCCCCTTTTTTGTTATAACGGCATAGGCCATTAAAACCATGACGGTTCATGTATAAGAAATACAATGAACGCACATAAGGGTCTTGGGTTTTATTAAATTCTTCGCGAATTTTTAAATATTCTTCTTTTTGATTAAATTCCGGCGTAAAAAGCTTTCGTACATCTTCAACGTACTTTTCTGGGTTATCTTTAAGAATGTTATAAAGGTTGATCAGATCTGGATTGATATCTGCCAATAGATACTGTTCAAAATCAGTATTCAAAAATACCGACCCCGCCCCAACAAAAGGCTCAACTAATTTACGCGCAGGTGGCAGGTGGCGTTGAATTTCCTCGACTAGAGAGTACTTACCCCCAGCCCATTTCAGAAATGCACGATGCTTCTTCATTCAGCTAACCTACTACCTATACCACCACGAAAGGTTGCGGATTGTACCTCATTTATTACCTTGTCTGTACCTATTACCGGAAATAACTACGCTCAAACAGCAAGGATATTACGATTATTTAGCTTGATCGATTTCACGATGAATTTGTGCGTACGATTTAACCCAAGGCTGTACCGCTTGAACACTATCTGGCAATAACAGCTCTGCACGCCTTGCCGTCACAATATCTTTATAATTACCCGTAATAACGATAAACCATGCTTCGCCTTTTCGACGGGTTTCATACAAAGTCGCAATATTTTGAATCTTATGTTCAGCAATAAATTTCTGTGCGGTGCTAAGAGATTGTAATGCTGCAAGCTGCAAGGCGTAATGGCGAGAATTAACGTTTTTGAGCTCTTCACCTAATACAGCTGATTTTTTTTGCTGAACAGATAATACTGGTGCTGCCGCTTTCTGTTGAGGAGTAACGGGATCACTAGATACCGTTGTGACATCATTGGTATTTATATCAGTATTGCTTTGCGTTGTTTCGGGAGTAGCAGCTTGTTGAGCGAGTGTTTCTTGTCCACTCGTCCCTAAAGCTTGCCCACTTAACATCGCGTCAACCACTTGCGAAGGTACAACAACACGCTGACTATCGTCATTACGTCCAACCGTTAGCCCTTCACTCGATATCTCTTGCGGTAACACACGGGCGTCATCTATCGCCCTATCTGACGAACTCAACGCGACTTTTTTAGCCTGCTGTGGAGCAATGGTCGCTGATTGAGCGGTATCACCGTCATCATAATGCCCTGTCTTCAGGTTTTCTTTTGCAGTATCGGTAACGATCGTGTTATTTGCACTTGGTGCTGGCTCATCATTCGCAGGGAAAAACCAAAAGACTACACCGGCAGTTAATATTGCTAACACGACTACAAGTAATGCCAGCGGAGAGAGAGTCCGTGATGAAGAATTAGCCATATTGTTATCCGTATTATTTAGTTGCATCAACGCGCGAGGTTTGGGATCAGCCGAGGCGGCTTTTTCCTTTAATTCACGTCTTCCATTTGCATCTAACACATCGCTAGACAACACTACTTCGACAAAGGTTTGCACTTCTTGTTCCGTTAAATCAGAGATTTCGAGTTCAAGTGGCATTTGCCCCAACCCATGAGAGACCTGATCTAAGTATTTATTGAGCCGCCCTGTTTGGCTAAAGAGTAATACGTTAATTTGCCATAATGGCTCACTTTGGGCACGAGTGATCACAGCCCAAAGTTCAGCAATCAATACAGGGCTTAATAAATGGGCATCATCAATAATCAGCAAAACATCAGAACGATGGCCTTCAAGCATCCGCTCAAGGCTTTGGATTAATGGATCTTGATCATTGAATAGCGGCTGATTAACTAACTGTTTAAGCACGATCGAGCGATGTTGGCTATCCGTTTGAGCAGGATGACACAATAACAAGGCTTGATTACAGTTTTGAGAATAGTGTTCAATATAGTGCTGAGCAAGCCACGTTTTACCCGCACCTTCTGTGCCAGTAATTTGAATAAGATTGGAATTAAAGCGGGTTAAAAATTGAATGCGCGAAAGCAATTGGATCTGACTATCCAGATCCAACTCTCGAGCATTACTGCCGTTGGTCATGACCGCCGACAAATTTATGCATTAATCACACGGCGTAAAACGTCGTGTGGTACATCTGATACAACTTCAGCAGTACCGATAGATGTTGGTAAAACGAGTCGTAATTGACCAGATAAGACTTTTTTATCACGCATCATATGCTTGATAAAGCTATCATAATCCATCGACGTCGGTTTACTTATTGGCAACTGTGCTCGTTCATGCAAACGGGCAATACGGATAACATCCTCTTCTGATAACAAACCCTGCTCATGAGCAGTTTTTGCCGCAAACACAGTACCCACAGCAACAGCTTCACCGTGTAGCCAGTTTCCGTAGCCCATTTCAGCTTCAATTGCATGACCGAATGTATGACCTAAATTGAGCAAGGCACGAACACCAGACTCTTTTTCATCAGAAGCAACAACATCAGCTTTAATCTGACAACAACGACCAATTGCATAACACAAGGCCTCATTGTCTAAAGCTTGTAGCTTTTCAATATTCTGTTCTAACCAAACGAAAAACTCATAGTCAGCGATAATGCCATATTTGATCACTTCAGCCATACCCGAAGCAAACTCACGGGCTGGTAATGTTTTCAAACACTGATTATCAATAACTACCGCTTTCGGTTGATAAAACGCACCAATCATATTCTTGCCCAAAGGATGATTCACAGCAGTTTTACCACCTACTGATGAATCGACCTGAGACAACAATGTCGTTGGTACTTGAACAAAATCAACACCACGTTGGTAACTTGCAGCAGCAAAACCGACAACATCACCAATGACGCCGCCCCCTAGTGCCACCATCACCACATCGCGACCATAATTACCTTGCAGTAAGAATGTCATGATCTGATTAAATGTTTCTAAGGTTTTATATTGCTCGCCGTCCGGTAATTCTAATAATGATACTTCGCACTCTAAAGCACGAATAGTAGCCATCACTTGCGCTGCGTAAAGTGGTGCAACAGTTTCATTGCTGACCACAACAACACGTCGTCCTGCACTTATTGCAGACGCAAACAACGCCGGGGTGTTAAACAACTCGGCGCCGATAGAGATAGGGTAGCTTCTGTCACCTAGATTGACGTTGATCCGTTCCATGGTCAGCTTCTCTTGTTTAGTAATTAACGCTCTTCAAGCATATTGATGATTTGGTTAGCAACTACTTTGGCGCTCTGATCATCAGTGCGTACAACATAGTCGGACACTTCTTCATACATTGGATTACGTTCTGCAGCAAGAGCTTCAAGTACTTCACGTGGAGCATCCGTTTGAAGCAACGGGCGCTTTTTATCTCGTTGAGTACGTGCTAACTGTTTCTCGATTGTCGTTTCAAGATAAACAACAACACCACGAGCAGATAAGCGGTTACGGTTCTCTTTACTGATAACAGAACCACCACCTGTCGCGAGAACAATACCTTGCTCTTGAGTCAGATCGTCAATAACACCTTCTTCGCGAACACGGAAGCCTTCTTCACCTTCAACATCGAATACCCAGCTTATATCAGCTCCGGTACGATCTTCGATAACGGTATCAGAATCAAAAAACTCCATGTGCAACTGTTGTGCAAGGTGTCTACCAATAGTACTTTTGCCGGCACCCATAGGTCCGACCAGGAAAATATTTCGTTTTTCAGCCATTGTTAGCAATTTTACGCGCGGTTAATAAAACGACACCGCCCGCAGGCCATCAATAAATAAGCCCGAGGCGCCAAGTTCCTCACATATAATTCGTGATAAGACCGAAAATTATCTCAGGACTGACTGCCACTTGGCAATAGCTAGAGTGAATCAATAGTAAAGATTACTGTAAAACTATCTTAGGAGTGATAAAAATCAATAGCTCACGCTTACCCATTTCTTCCAAAGAATGCCGGAAAAGTGCCCCTAAATACGGTAAATCCCCCAATAATGGCACTTTAGTGACACTTTTGTTCACTTGATGTTGGTAGATCCCACCCAGTACAATTGTTTCACCATTTTCGACCAAAACTTGGGTTCCAATGCGCTGAGTATTGATTGAAACGGCTTCACCAATGCCCGTAACCACGGTTTTTCCAGGTTCATCTTGTGTTACAACCAGATCGAGTACTAATTTATTGTCTGGGGTAATCTGTGGCGTCACCATCAAACTCAGTACCGCTTTTTTGAAATCAACCGATACTGCACCGCTCGAAGATGCCTCCAAATACGGAATTTCTGTTCCTTGTTCAATATAAGCTGTCTGCTTGTTTGTGGTCACTAATCTTGGGCTTGAAATAATTTCAGCTTTAGATTCAGATTGTAGTGCCGACAGCTCCAAATCGAGCAAAATATCACCAACCTTGGCAACTTGGAAAGCAATTGATGATGCTCCTGCTTTTTGTGCCGCTAAATTTACATTCAAAAAGTCATCCACGCTGACATCATCTTTTAGTAAACCAACCGAGCCTAAATTGCTTTCAATTGACCCACCTAACGTAAAGTTACCATTGTGCTTAGAGACTCCCCAGCGAACCCCTAACTCATCAACATCCCCTTCATTAATCGTCACGATGCGTGCTTCAATCTGCACTTGTTTAACCGGAATATCTAAAGCACTGATAATGTCTTTGATACTCTCAATGCTGCTTGGTAAATCTTTAATGATGATTGAATTCGTTCGATCATCAACGTGTAACGAACCACGTTCAGATAGCATGCTAATACCATCTTCAGTGCCTTCTAGTAAATCAGCGAGGTCAACCGCCTTTGCATAGTTGACTTGAATAAGCTCGGAACGCAATAACGCTAATTCATTTTTTTTGCGCTTCGCTTCTAACGCTTTTTGTTCATTTTGAGCCAGCTCAGCTTTAGGTGCCACCAAGACCACTGAATTATTAACACGCTTATCCAGCCCTTTCGCTTGCAGGATAATATCCAACACTTGCGGCCATGGCACGTCATCAAGACGCAATGTTACGTTACCTTGCACCGTATCAGAGACGACTAAATTAAAATCGTTATATTCGGCGATTAGCTGTAAAACATTGCGCACTGGCACATCTTGGAAGTTAATCGAGATAGGTTTACCTTTATAAGCAATTCCTTCTTTTTTGGTCTTTGTCTTCTTTTCTGTCGTAATCATCACATTAAACTGCGCACCTTTCAGGGTGTAGTCGTAACGAAAAGCACTGTTCATTTTAAGGATTAATCGTGTTCCTTTCTCTATCTTGAAGGTTTCGATTGAATTTACCGCAGTCGCAAAATCGGCAACATCTAAGGTATAAATCATTTCATCACTGATCGACGTGTCTAAGATGTCAACAAATAGCTGTTTACCGGATTGGCGTATATCAACTAAAGATTGCGATTTTGCAAATTGGACATTTAGCACACCTTGTCCTTTTTTATCCCTTTTAAAATCAATCGCTTTTACTTGATTATCAATAAGCACCGTGGCTGTTGCAGGAACAGCCAATGGCAATATACAAACGATAAGCAAACATAAATGCTTTAAAATATTGGGAATAAATAAAATCCGACTCATTAACTTTGCGCCTCTTCCTTGATCACTGCTGATTAAGAGCAAGATGAGTTGTTCTTTTTAACCAACACCCCGCGCCATCAGGTAAAATTTCTTCAATATCAATACTGCGAGAGCCAACACGCTGGACCTGGCCGTGGTTTAATCCGATGTAATGCCCTTCCCTTATTTTGATCAATTGACCTTCGGGCGTATAAATCAATGCCCATAGTTGCTTACGGTCACCCAGTACCCCTTTCATCGTAAGCGTATCGAGCGAGTAGCTCTCTAATGCTGTAAATTCTCGTTGTAAATTCGGTTGCCAGCACGACTTGTTACTCGTTTCAGCAATATCCATTTGTTTAGGGTAAGGGCGCACAAAAGGAACACGTGAATCCGTCATCACAAATTCATCCGCAATAAATTCAAACTGGGCAGATAACGGCTTAATTCTAGCTTCTGCCGCCGAATGCGAATTAGAGATAAATATTGAAATAGAATCATCATTCGCTCGACACCCCATCAGCAATAGACAGAGCATGAGCGGCAAGTAAAAAGGGTGTTTCATAACGCCACCTTTTCTGGTGTGACTTTGAAGCGGTATGTACTTGCTGACACTTTTAACGATAAGGTGTTTTTATTTTGACCATGCTCGGTCACTTTCAAGTCAACATTTTTTAGCGTCACAATACGAGGAAGGTGTGCAATGGATGCTGCAAATTGACCTATTTGCTCATAATTACCAGTCAATTGCATATTCAAGGGCAGCTCATGATATTGCGCTTTCTCGATACGATCCGCCCATTGAATACCTTGAAACTCCAATCCATTATTAACACCAATATCATTAATATCTGAGAGTAAACTGGCTAATTCCCTCTCGACGGGTAACTGTACAATCACAGTTTGGTACCGCTTATTTAATTCATCAATCTGTTGCTTCACTGTCGGTAAAGCGGCAACTTGCGAAGCGCGATTAATAACGCGTGAACGCAATTCCACTTCGGTCTGCTTTAACTGGGTTAACTCAGCTTGCAAAGGAGTAAGCCAATACCAATACCCCACCGCAACGACAACCAATGATAATAGAAGCGCCACCACAGATTGAGGCCCCCGTGGCCACTCGGTTATTTCATCAAAGTCTAAATCTTGCCAATCATTCACTGTACACCTCCTTGCACACAGTGAGCTTGTTATCGTTGTTGCATAAACTCCCGTCAGTTTTTTTGACTAGCTCATACCCAGCATCATACGTAGACGCCAGCATGACTGGTGTTTTCATCGAGAAAGAAGCTTTAAAGCTGGTGAGGTCTTCTGAATTGCTCCCTTTTGTGGCTTCAATAGAGTACATGGCAACATCTTCTAACCATTCCGAATGTTCTGCATTAGACAGCAATGAAGCAATTCGACCGTTAGAGTCACCGACACCATTAAGCAAAACGTTGCCCTCTTTCAACGAGATATTGTCAAGATACACCCCTTGAGGTACTAATGCGGGCAGCATGCTAAAGAGATGGGTAACACGATTACGTTCAGACTGAATGTCTTCAATAATGCGTAACCGGCTATTTAATGCTTCCCGCTGCTGTTCCAATTCTGGTAGAAAGGACAGCTGACGATCTAACGTATCAATTTCTAATTGCAACTGATCATTACGCACTTGCTGCAGCTCTTTTTGATACCCAATAAATTCAGCCGTCAACCAATGACCAGCAGCAGCGACAAAAACGGCCGCCCCTAATAACCCCATAAAACGTCGCTTGTGTTGTATCCGCTTTTCTTCCCGCCATGGGAGTAAATTCAGTTTAGCGATCATTGATTCACCCCTCGAAGAGCCAAGCCGGCAGCCACGGCAAACTGGCTATTCAATGCAGTGCCAGAGACTGCCTCTAACTTTTTATGACGAATAAAATGGGCAAAAGGGTTCATTAACTCGACCTCAACCCCCAGTAAACGCTGTAAAAGCTCACTCGAAATAACATGTTGCCCGCCCCCACACAGCCAGATCCCCTTTAGAGATGATCGCGGATGGGTGGAATTATAAAGCTGAAACTGTCGCTTCAGTTGATCCGCTAATTGCTGAGTAAAACGCTCTATCTCATCACTCGAAAGCGACTCTTTCATAGCGGGTTCATCGTAATGAAGATCATTAACTAAGGTGTTACGGTGCGGGGATGAAGAATACTTACGTAATCCAAACGCGATTTCTCGATGATACGCTGCCGCATTTTGTGGCTTGATGCAAAATTCAGTCAGACAATCCCCAACATCAACGACGCCCCACTGTTCATGGATGCCAGACATCTCAGCACTATGCTCAACAAGCCATAACAAAGCGTGGGTTTGTAACTCCATCACCTTGGGTGATAATCCCGCTTTTTTAATGGCAACAATGCGGGTATCTACCGTCTCTTTTCGAGTCGCAAAGATCTGATAAGGCATGGTCGTGGTGGCGTCAGGAAATGCATTGGATTCTAAAGGGAAGAAATCCACCCATAACTCTTCAACAGGAAAAGGAGAAGAACTCCCTAAGGCTTGAGAGACGGCGAATATCGCCTCATCTTCTTTAAGGTTGGTATCTAGCTGGATAACTTTACTAATTACCGCACTGTCTGGTAACGCCAATGTCACTATTTTGGATCCAAAAGGTAAACTCTTTTTTAATTTACGTATTGCTGACAACAGCACAGTGGAATCTACGCTATGCTGCTCGTTGATGACGGGTGACGTCAACACAACCTCAGCATAAGCGGCTAATTCCAACCGTTCTTTTTTTTGAGACAAAGCAACCGCTTTTACGCTGTGATTGCCAATATCTATCCCAATACTTAATGGGTTCCGAAACATACCGTGCTATGCTCCCTGATAGTGGAAAAGCAATTTCTTTCAAAAAAAACACCATCCGGTGATGCTCTCTTTATTTAATTATTTTTTTAAACTACTTGTTGAAAGATAATGAATAATGGCCGGTTGAACGATGGCGTAACGGGAAATCTCTAGTGAAGTTCATAAAGCGACTACTTATTCTTGCAATCATTTGCATAACTCTTGGAGTCAGTACTATTTTTGGCTTTTACCTTTATGTAAAACCAGAACTCCCAGATGTAGCAACACTCAGAAATGTGGAACTGCAAACCCCTATGCAGGTCTTTAGTGCCGATGGTGAATTGATTTCACAGTTTGGTGAAAAACGCCGGATACCATTAGCGTTAAAAGACATCCCACCTCAAATGATTAACGCATTCATTGCGACTGAAGACAGTCGTTTTTATCAACACCCCGGCATTGATCCAATTGGTATTACCCGCGCTGCTTTTGTGGTGCTGACATCAGGTTCAGCCAAGCAAGGGGCTAGTACCATAACTCAGCAGCTCGCACGAAATTTCTTCTTAACGAATGAAAAGAAGATCATGCGTAAAATAAAAGAGATTTTTATTGCGATTCACATCGAGCAACTGCTAACTAAAGATGAAATTTTAGAGCTGTATCTCAATAAAATTTATTTGGGTTACCGCTCTTATGGTGTTGGTGCAGCAGCGCAAGTGTATTTTGGCAAAGAAATTAGCCAATTAACCCTAAGTGAAATTGCGGTTATTTCAGGCTTACCGAAAGCACCTTCAACCATGAACCCTATCTATTCATTGGATCGTTCAACCACACGTCGGAATGTGGTGCTGGGTCGTATGTTTGCAGAAGGCTACATAACGCAAACCGAACTCAATCAAGCCCGTTCAGAGCCAATTGTTGCTCGCTACCACGGAGCCGAAATTGAGCTGAGTGCGCCTTATTTTGCTGAACGCGCTCGTTCATGGCTTGTTGAACGCTACGGAGAAGATGCATATACCTCCGGCATGCGCGTGTATACAACGGTCAATAGCAAACTACAAAAATCCGCGCAACATGCAGCAATATCAAATTTGCTAAACTACGATCAACGCCACGGCTTCCGCGGTGCAGTCGCAACATTGTGGCAGCCTGGTCAAACGGCAATGGCGGAAAACGACATCGTCGAGCACCTAAAAAAACAACCAAGCTACGGGGATCTAACCCCAGCAGTTGTAACCAATGTCGACAAGAAAACAGCTAACGTCGTCATTAAAGGCGGTGAAAATGTCACTCTTGAATGGGATGGTATGAAGTGGGCGCGTAAATTTGTCACAGATACTCGCCAAGGAGCTGCACCCAAGAAAGCATCCGATATTTTAGCCTCTGGTCAACAAGTTTGGGTTCAACCTAAAACCAAGCAAGCTGAAGACGGTACAGAAAGCACATATTGGGTACTGAGCCAAGTTCCCGATGCCAATACAGCATTCGTGGCGGCTTCTCCGCAAAACGGTGCAGTGTTAGCAATGGTGGGCGGCTTTAACTTTGCACACAGTAAATTTAACCGTGCAACTCAGTCTGTACGCCAAGTTGGTTCAAGTATTAAGCCCTTTATCTACTCTGCGGCAATTGATAACGGTATGACACTGGCAACACTGGTTAATGATGCACCAATCAATCGCTGGGATCAGAGCCAAGGCACTGCGTGGCGCCCTAAAAATTCACCACCCACATACAATGGCCCTACCCGCTTGCGTCTTGGTTTAGCGCAATCGAAAAACGTTATGGCGGTGCGCGTATTACGCAGTGTCGGTTTAGATCAAACCATCAGTTTCCTAACACGCTTTGGCTTTAAACGTGATGAGATCCCTCGCGCTGAAGCAATTGCTTTAGGAGCAGGTAGCCTAACGCCAGTTGAAATGGCACAAGGTTTTTCCGTTTTTGCTAACGGTGGTTACTTTGTTAAACCGTATTTCATTGAACGTGTAGAAGACGCTTACGGTAATTTAGTTTACCAAGCAAACCCTAATATTGTCTGTAACGACGAATGTCAGGATGAAAAGCAATCTACTGGTGAATCCATAGCGACAAACCGTGCCGTTATTAACGATATCGCAATTAGCGAACAAGAATTAGGGACTGCAGGCAGTGCCCAAGAATCTGATCAACAGCCCGTTAAATATGCCCCGCAAGTTATTTCAGAATCGAATGCTTTCTTAGTTCGTGAAATGATGGCAAGTAATATTTGGGGCGGAGGCAACTGGCGGACAGGTACTGGCTGGAATGGTACGGGGTGGCGAGCTCAGGTACTTAAACGCCGAGATATTGGCGGAAAAACCGGTACAACCAACGGTTCGAAAGATGCTTGGTACTCAGGTTTCGGTCCTAATATTGTTGCAACTGCATGGGTTGGTTTTGATAAACATAGCCGTGAGCTAGGTAAAGCATCATGGAACAATAACCTAGGTAAAGAGCAAATATCTGGCGGTGAAGCGGGGGCTAAAACAGCACAACCTGCATGGATTGAGTTCATGAAGGCAGCATTACAAGATGTGCCAGTGCAAACTAAACAATTACCCGAAGATATTGTGACAGTACGTATAGACCGTGAAAGCGGCAAGCTATCGAATCGCAATGATGCTAGCTCGATGTTTGAATATTTTAAAAAAGGTACCGAACCAACAGAAACGGTCAGTGAAAGTGGTTCTGAAAGTATTTTTGAAGCAGACAGTTCTGACGAATTGTTCTAACGCGTTATTGATAACAATAACGTAAATACATAAAGGGTAAGGCTGCTTGCTTATAACCTTTGTATAATAAAGAGCGCCAATACAACACCAGTATTGGCGCTCTTTTTTTATGCCTCAACAGCACGTTAATTGCTATTGTTCAAAATACGTCACCATGCGATCTTTAATTTCTGTCGCTATTTTTTCATAGCGAGTACGTAATGGTGAGCCAGGGCGATAACATAAAGTAATTAAACGGGTCGGGATCGGATCGTGAACCTTGATATAACAAACACCATCACGGCTACGTTCTTTTGGGGTCGCTAGTTGTGGTAATAACGTTATCCCACTTCCTGCTGCAACCATATTACGCAATGTTTCTAGGCTCGTAGCTTTAAAACGCCCATCTTCATTTGCCCCAGCCGCAAAACAGAACCCCATAGCCTGATCACGTAAGCAATGCCCATCTCCCAGCATCAAGAGCGTTTCGCCATGAAGGCTAGCCATATCCATCTCCGTTTTTTCTGCCCAAGGATGGGTGTCAGGCACGGCCACGACCATAGGTTCATCATAGAGTGGTAATTCAATGAAGCTTTCTGTTTCTTTTACTGCCGCCAGCAAAATACAGTCTAATTTACCTTCTTCTAATAGATGCGTTAATTGACTGGTTTGTGCTTCATGAAGAAACAGTTCGAGATCAGGAAACGATTCCCTAAACATTGGAATAATTAATGGCAATAAATAGGGACCAACAGTAGGAATAAACCCAATATGAAGTGGTCCACTCATACTCTCCCCTTGCTGACTCGCCAGTTCCGTTAGCACCTTCACCTCCAGCAGCACTTTTTGCGCTTGAGCAACTAGGTTCAATCCAGCATCAGTAAAAAGTACCCGACGACTGGTGCGTTCTAATAAAGACACACCTAGCTCATCCTCCAATTTCTTGATCTGTCCACTTAATGTAGGTTGGCTGACAAAACACGACTCTGCGGCTTTTCTGAAATGCTTGTGCTCTGATAAAGCGATAAGGTATTCAAGATCACGAATGTTCATATTGCTCTGATTCCCAACGATAGGTATAAACTATCAAAACCATAGCAGCAAACGATTGGAGCTATCAAGCCAAAAATCACATAATCATCACATCAAAAGGGAGCACAGATTGCTACGCTCCGATTGAATCAAATAAATATTTTAAATTTAAGGAATTACATTATGTTCGCATCTAAAGAAGGTCAGGCTGTACCACAAGTAACATTCCATACTCGCCAAGGCGATGCATGGGTAGATGTTACAACAGAAGAACTATTCGCAAACAAGACAGTGGTTTTGTTTAGCCTACCAGGTGCATTTACACCGACTTGTTCTTCAAGCCATTTACCTCGCTATAACGAGCTAGCATCAGTATTTGCAGAGCATGGCGTTGATGAGATTGTGTGTGTGTCAGTTAACGATACGTTTGTAATGAACGCATGGAAAGCAGACCAAGAAGCAGAAAACATCACATTCATTCCAGATGGTAACGGTGAATTCTCGAAAGGCATGGACATGCTGGTTGATAAAGAAGACCTAGGTTTTGGTCCTCGTTCATGGCGTTACAGCATGCTGGTTAAAAACGGCGTTGTTGAAAAAATGTTTGTTGAGCAAGAAGAACCAGGCGACCCGTTCAAAGTTTCTGATGCCGACACTATGCTTAACTACGTTGCACCAGACCACAAACTACAAGAATCAATCACCGTATTCTCTAAGCCTGGTTGTCCATTCTGTGCAAAAGCAAAGCAGAACCTAATCGACAAAGGCCTGCAGTACGAAGAAGTGGTATTAGGTAAAGATGCAACAACTGTCAGCCTACGTGCTATCACAGGTCGCAGCACAGTTCCTCAGGTATTCATCGGTGGTAAGCACATCGGTGGCAGTGAAGAATTAGAAACATACTTAGCTTAAGAAAGTGATAAACCTCAAGTAACACCCGTTACTTAAACCAGAAAAGCCAACAAATAATTGGCGAGACAATCTGTATTTTTCGTCTCGCCTTTTTTGATTTTGCTCGGAGATACCCAAATGAAAACCTTGAATGTTGATGTAGCTGTTATTGGTGGTGGTACTGCTGGTCTTGGTGCTTATCGTGCAGCAAAAGCACACATTGACAGTGTTGTGATGATTGAAGGTGGCCAATACGGCACCACATGTGCTCGCGTAGGTTGCATGCCATCGAAGCTACTTATCGCAGCTGCTGAAAGCGTTCATCAAATCGAAAAAGCACCCGGCTTCGGCATTCACCCTCAAGGTGAAATCGTGATTGACGGTCAAGAAGTCATGGCTCGCGTGAAAAGCGAACGCGATCGCTTTGTCGGATTCGTTTTGGAAGGGGTTGACGAAATTCCAGCCGAAGACAAGATTATTGGCTACGCAAAATTTGCCGATGATAATACCTTAATCGTCGATGATCACACCAAGATCGTTGCTAAGCGTATTGTTGTCGCAACGGGTTCTCGCCCTGCTTACCCAGCAGTATGGAATGAGCTCGGTGATCGTCTAATCATTAATGATGATGTTTTTGAATGGAATGACTTACCTAATTCAGTCGCAGTATTTGGCCCTGGTGTTATTGGCTTGGAACTAGGTCAAGCACTTAAGCGTCTAGGGGTTGAAGTCATTATGTTTGGTCTAGGCGGCCAAGTAGGTCCACTGACCGATCCTGACGTCATGGCTTACGCTTATAAATCTTTCAATGAAGAATTCTACCTTGATGCTGATGTGCAAGTAGAAAGCATGAAACGTGAAGGTGATGTGGTTGAGATTAAATATATTGGTAAAGAGGGTGAGCTAAAAGAAATTACCGTTGATTATGTATTAGCGACAACAGGTCGACGTCCTAATGTTGATCAGTTAGATATCGACAATACCAGCTTAGAGCTTGATGCGCGTGGCGTACCAGTGGCTGATTACTACACCATGCAAACATCAGTAAGCTCGATATTTATTGCCGGTGATGCAAGCAACCAGCTTCCATTACTGCATGAAGCAGCAGACCAAGCACGTATCGCGGGTGATAATGCGGGTCGTTATCCTGAGATCCGAGCCGGTCTTCGTCGCTCAAAGATTTCTGCGGTGTTCTCTGATCCACAAATCGCGATGGTGGGAGAAACTTACAAAGAACTTACGACACGTTTAGGTACTTGCGGGTGCTTTGAAACAGGTTTCGTTTCTTTCGAAGGGCAAGGTCGCTCTCGCGTTATGTTACGAAACAAAGGCATGCTGCATGTGTATGGTGAACACGGTACAGGTCGCTTCCTTGGGGCTGAGATGATTGGTCCAAACGCTGAGCATTTAGCACACCTATTGGCATGGGCACACCAGAGCAAAATGACCGTTGCTGAAATGCTGGATATGCCATTTTACCATCCCGTAATTGAAGAAGGTGTACGTACTGCACTGCGCGATCTAAACGCTAAATTGCACCTTGGTCCAGATATGATTAAACACTGCCTAGACTGTGGCCCTGGTTGTTAATAAGTACGACGCACAAGCACTCTTAATAACCAGTAAAATAATCCTGTAAAATTCTTTGCCCTCCCCCCTACGGAGGGCTTTTTTCGTTACACCGAGATCGTCGAGCGGTACAATACTAGCGACATTCGTTAATTAGAGTGAGCCTGATGGGATGTAACCTCTGTAAAAATGACGCATTCAACCAACAAGCATTTAAAAACAAGCTCGGTCGCTGCCGTCAATGCATGTGGCAACTGGCCTTATTAAGTAGCTTGAGTTGGGGAGCTTGGTGGTATTTTTATCAAGATACCCCCACGGTAGTTGAATCTATAACATTAATATTCGCAGCCAGTGCTTTCTCATTATTACTTAGCGCTCACCTCATCACGGCTTTGTCTCGGTACTTACGCCAATAAAAAATCCGGTACTACATTTTACATAGTTACCGGATTGATTCGTACGGTTACGCGACGTTCACCGTTGGGATTGCTTGTTCGCAACCTAAACGCACCTCTAGTGCCACTTCATCACACGCATGCTGACGTGGACAACGGTCACAATCTTTCATCACTTTTTCTGGCAGTAATGATTTAGAGGTTGGAATAAAACCCTGCTTCATGAAAAACTCAGGCAGTCGTGTCAGTACAAAAACCTTTTTAATTGCCATTTGATCGGCTTTCTCAATCAAATGTTCAACAATCGCTTTCCCCTGACCTTGTGCTTGCCAACCCGCTTCGATTCCTAGCGAACGGATTTCAGCTAACCCTGAATCATAAACATATAACGACGCACAGCCCGTTACGACACCATGGTGTTCTGCCACTGCAAATGAGCCAATATCTCGGACTAATTCATTACGTTTTCTCGGCAAGTTTTCACCCAGCCCAGCCCAGTAAACCACCATGCTTTCAATGGCATCAAGATCAGTTAAACGCGCACCACGTACTTTCACGCCAGGTGAATAACGTTTCTCTAAACGCTTCTCGACCTGCTCTATCGCATAATCAACCTGATTGGGTGCGACACCGCCTAAGGCACAACGTTTATCAAGACATGACTGGATAGTCAGAATTGGATAAACATCCTCTTCAATAACAACCGAGAATTGTTTCATTTCATCGAGAGACAATTCTTCTAGCGCGCATCCTTTTGCAATGGCAGCAACAACAGCAACCCCCACAATATGGTGAGCTTCACGGAATGGAATACCTTTCGCGACCAAGTAATCAGCCAGCTCGGTTGCATTCGAATAGCCTTGCATTGCCGCCTCTAGGGTACGCTCTTTATTCACCTGAATGCCGTCGAAACATAACGCTGCCATTTCCATACAGTCGTGCCAGCTATCAAGCGCATCAAAAAGACCTTCTTTGTCTTCTTGCATGTCTTTGTTGTATGCCAGAGGTAGAGCTTTAACAGTCATCATCATACCCGTCATTGCACCGTAAACACGGCCACATTTACCACGGATAAGTTCGAGAGCATCGGGGTTTTTCTTCTGTGGCATCAAAGACGACCCTGATGTCACTGTATCTGCTAACTCGATGAAGTTTGATTCACCTGAGTTGTAAAAAATTAAATCTTCAGCCATACGCGAGAGGTGAAGCATCGAGATAGAAGCAACAGAAAGTAGCTCCATCACATGATCACGATCAGATACTGAATCTAAACTGTTACGGGTCGCACGGTGGAAACCTAAACTGTGCGCAAGTACTTCACGATCAATAGGGTATGCCGTTCCCGCTAACGCACCGGATCCTAACGGGCAGGTATCAAGGCGGTCTAGTGCATCACTTAGACGAGAGTGGTCACGCTCAAACATCTCAACATACGCCAAGCACCAGTGGGCAAAGGTAACAGGCTGGGCGCGCTGCAAGTGCGTATAACCCGGCAATACCGTACCTTGATGATCACGAGCTACAGAAACAAATTGATTCTGTAATTTGTCGAGCATAAGCAGAAGCTGTTGACCTTGTTGACGGCACCAGAGTTTTAAATCGGTTGCCACTTGGTCATTACGAGAACGTCCTGTGTGCAACTTTTTACCCAAATCACCTACTTTACTGATCAGTTGCTGCTCAACCCAACTATGGATATCTTCAGCATCAGAACGCAAAATTTGCTCTGGATCTTCCATTACCGCTAGCTTTAGCTCATTCAATGCTAACTCTAAACGCTGCTGTTCTTCTTCGGTTAAAACATCAACCTGTCGTAATGCTTTTGACCATGCAATAGAACCAACGATGTCTTGCTCCGCCAAACGGTAATCAAAACGTAATGAATCGTTAAACTGCTTAAACCGTGTGTCAGCTGCCTGACTAAAACGTCCGCCCCATAATGCCATGGTACTACTCCTATGCTTTACTGCTCGACTTGCTCATTGCTTCATTATTGTTGTAACCGCTCATCTCACCTTCCGCAATATTCAGTCAAAAGGCAAGATGAAAGTCACTTTGTTATTTTTGTTTTTTCTGTGTGTTCAATGCACGGATACGACTTGCTAGCGAGTAAAGGCGAATGAAACCACCAGCATGGCTGTGATCATAGACTTCATCTTCACCGAAGGTTGCAAACTCTTCAGAGTACAAGCTATTCACTGAACGTTTCTGAATCACTGTAGCTTGACCTTTATACAGCTTCACGACAACTTCACCACTCACATCTTGAGCCAATTCATCTGCTGCCGCTAACATCGATTTACAAAGCGGGGTAAACCAACGACCGTCATAAATCAGGTGTGACGCTTTAAGCCCTACCGTCTCACGGAATTCATACGACTCTTTATCAAGCACTAATTGCTCTACCGCACGTAACGCTTCGTTCATGATTGTGCCACCTGGTGTTTCATAACAACCACGAGACTTAATACCAACCAAACGGTTTTCAACGATATCGATACGGCCCACACCGTGCTCTGCACCTTTTTCATTCAGGTAAGTCAGAGCATTAAACGGCGACATGGCTTCACCATCGACAGCAACAACCTCACCTTTTTCTACCAAAATAGACACAGTTTCAGCTTTTTCTGGTGCATCTTCAGGATCTTTCGTCCATACCCAGCACAGTTCATTCGACTGATTCCAAGTATCTTCTAACACGCCACCTTCTGTTGAAATGTGCCATGCGTTTGCATCACGAGAGTAGATTTTTTCAAGTGATGCTGTGCAAGGAATATCACGCTCGGCAAGGTAATCTAGCAATGCTTCACGGCTACGCAGATCCCACTCACGCCACGGGGCAATCACCGTTAATTGAGGAGCAAGCGCTGCATACGCACCTTCAAAACGAACCTGATCATTACCTTTACCAGTACAACCATGACATACCGCATCAGCACCGACGGCTAACGCACATTCAACTTGTGCTTTCGCGATAATAGGACGTGCCATTGACGTACCCAACAAGTACTTACCTTCGTAAATAGCACCAGTCTTGAGGCTTGGGTAGATGTAATCTGCTACCATTTCTTCTTTTAGATCGGCGATGTAACAAGATGATGCGCCAGATGCGATCGCTTTTTCTTCAATCCCTTCAAGCTCTACTGCACCTTGACCAACATCTGCCACAAAAGCGACAACTTCACAGTCATAGTTTTCTTTTAACCATGGGATGATTGCTGATGTATCTAGACCGCCGGAATAGGCTAATACGACTTTAGTTACCTTACTCATGATGCTCTCCTTATGCCCGTTCGACGGTCATACCGCTCAGGCGTTTCTTATTAAAATTGCTTATTAAATATATATTGAAATCGGTGTTACATATTCTGTTTCGCTGAGTGCCTCGTTTAAAACCTAGATCAAGAACCTAACTTGAAAACTTGGTCCCGATGTTTTGCCCATCAAACAAAGCCGCTAATTTATCGGGGTAACGCCACGTCGCCACTTCGATAGGACGACCTAACGCTTTTGCCGCTTCAATAGCCGCACGAACTTTCACTATCATGCCGTCAGTAATAACCGCTTGCGTGATTAAGTCTTCAGCTTGTTGTTCAGTTAGCGCTGAAATTAAATGCCCCTTGCCATCTAATACGCCACTCACATCAGAAAGTAGTACTAATTCAGCATCTAATGCCGCAGCTACTGCCACTGCCGCTTGATCGGCATTAACGTTCATCAGCTCACCATTGGCATCTAAACCAATTGAGCTCACTATTGGTAAATACCCAGATGCCATAATCTGACTAACCAGTTCACCATTGCCAGGTGCAGCTTTACCAACTGATCCTAATTCTGGGTCTAATTCAGTAATTTGACACAAACCACCATCGGCTAAGCTTAAACCCACCGCCGCGACACCTGATTTAATCGCTTGCCCTTGCAACATTTTATTAGCGGTTCCCGCTAACGCACCGGCAATGAAAGGAATTTGTGCTTTAGGTGTCACTCGCAAACCTTCTTTCTTAACCGTTTCCAGTTGCAGCTTCTTCATCAAATCATCAACAAGATAACCACCACCATGTACCAGCAGTAATGGACGCTGTGCCGAGGCTTGATATGCACTAATCGCTGTAAATAACTTTTCAAGGGTGTCGTTACATGACAGAACAGCACCACCTAACTTAATAACTAAAGGGATCTTGCTCATAGTGATGCTCCTATACCAACGCCGTTAATTGCGGAAATGCATTTCGAATATTTATGCACTGTATCGCTTGTGATGAAGCACCTTTCAATAAGTTATCAATCGCTGATGTTAAAACAATGTGCTGACCTTGTACCTTCCAGCCAATATCACAGAAACAAGTATTAACAACATTTTGGATACTTGCTGTTTGTTCCCCCAGTAAACGAACCGCATGGGCATCGTCTGATAATTGATATGCATCAGCCATACATTTAGATACCTGTTGCATATTAGCACCATCTACTAATTTCGCGGTGATCGTTGCAAGAATACCGCGCTTAAAATTACCAAGATGCGGTGTAAAAATAACGTCACAGTTAAGGTGGCTAGCGATTTCAGGCTGATGCCGGTGAGTAAATACACCGTAAGCTTGTAGGCTCACTTCGCAATAACTATTCACCATTGATGCCTTACGACCTGCGCCTGAAACACCACTGACAGCATTAATAACAGGCCATTGATTTTTATCGATAAGCCCAGCTTCAAGCAATGGCTTCAATGCCAACTGTGACGCTGTAGGGTAACAACCCGGAACCGCAATTAACTGTGCTTGTTTTACGGCTTCGCTATTCCACTCTGCAAGTCCGTATACAGCTTGCTCTAACCACTGGACATGCTGATGTTCAAAACCATAATAATCTTTATAAAAATCATTACCTTTAACCCTAAATGCACCAGACAAGTCAAACACCTGACACCCTGCGGCAAGAAAAATAGGGGCTAGGTTATGGCTAACTTCATGCGCTGTCGCAAGCAGAACAATGTCAGCTTGTTTGGCAATACCTTCAGGGTTGGTTAATGGCTGTAGAGGTAGATCAACAATGCCTTTTAACTGGCCATGTAAATCACTAATAGGTTTATTTGCATCTAAACTATTGGCTGAAACATATAAACCAGCGAGTTCAAGATGTGGATGTACGTGCACCATTTTTGCTAGTTCGGCACCGGTGTAGCCGCTAGCGCCTACAATAAGGGTGTTCAACATAATGATTTCCGTTTATTTGGCTTTGATTGTAAAAGCTTTTGGTTTGAAACAGCGCTGCTGATGCAGCTAATGATGAGGTGCGCGCGAGGCACCAAGCGATTAAGACTTAGCGTCGTCGGAGGGAATCTTGATTGTTAATCATCGCTTGGTTCATGTTAATTTTTCCTACGTCTTGTTCAAAAATCTGTTTGCTATCCATGCAAATCGATGTGAATGCAGAGAATAGATTTTTATTCATGCCTTCTGAATTAATATGTTTACCGATTAATCTATTCACTGTCAACAGCAGAAGCAGAAAAAATGCCATTTCTCCTCAATATCCGCTTATATGTAGTCTCATTTATCCTTATTCCACCAGATTCATTGGTAAAACCGTCGAAAGCACAAATCTACACACCATCATGCCCCTCCAATCTATCCATCGGGCGAAGTACTCCATCTAAATCTTACGAGCTAGAGCGAGTGAATTTAGGTGGTGGTGAAAGCCCACGCAACATCGTTGCGTTAATCTCTTGATTTTCTACACGAAACGTGAGATTACAATAGAATGAAAAAGAAAGCGTACAAATTCAGGTTTTACCCAACAGGCGATCAGGCTTTGCTTCTAGCAAAGACTTTCGGCTGTGTGCGCTTTGTTTATAATCGAATTTTGAAAATTCGCACCGATA
>Ga0316197_10000072_pt1 | contig 83826 bp, 99 predicted proteins | sample OudBiesiAoxic_MG_FD_204939 | JGI IMG/M metagenome (GOLD analysis project Ga0316197, IMG submission 204939) | Coastal sediment microbial communities from Oude Bieten Haven, Netherlands - site A oxic | ecosystem: Environmental > Aquatic > Marine > Coastal > Sediment | place: Netherlands... | reverse complement strand
ATTTAATTATTGGTAACAAAACTAATTCAGTAAATGGCGCAGGCAATATTACATGGTCATTGGTGGATATTGGCGCGGCTAATCGTACCCTTTCACTGACCGCAGGTGATGGATTGAGCGGTGGTGGCAACCTGACTGCTAACCGTTCTTTTGCTGTAGATTCAACGGTTGTTCGTACTTCAGGCAACCAAACAATTGCAGGTGTTAAAACGTTTACTTCTTCAGATACTTATCTGCAGTCAACAGGCAATACCACGCTTCATATCGGTGGAACTGTTGATAATGTAAGTGCCTCAATAAGAATGGCTGAAAGCCCTAATGCAATGCATGGCGCGTTTATTATGTATGAGGGTGATGATAATAACTTACAGCTTGGCGGTTGGGCTAGTGGTGGTGATGATGTAACAGCTATCACTATTGCAAGAGGTTCAACTACGGTAAATGTAGCAGGTAATGTGCTGATTGGCAGTTCTCAATCAGGATCATCAAATTCACTCACACGTAAAGATTATGTTGATGTTCTTAACGCTCAGAACGTAAAAATTACAGGTAATCAAACAATAGCCGGTACTAAAACATTTAGCTCAACTATTTCAGGTAGCGTTTCAGGTAATGCAGGATCAGCAACCAAGCTAGCAACGGCCCGAACGATTGCATTAAGTGGCGATGTTACGGGGTCTGTTAGTTTTAATGGTTCTGCTAATGTGACTATTGCTGCAACTGTTGGTAATGATTCGCACACACATGATGGACGTTATTTTACTGAAGCTGAAAGTGATGCAAGATTTGCATATAAAGCAGGTTCATCGACTCAAGCATTTGCTGCGTCTACATTTACAGGCGCGCTAAGTGGTAACGCTGCAACCGCAACCAAACTGATCACGGCCCGAACGATTAACGGCACAGCGTTTAACGGCACGGCAAATATCACTACCGCAAACTGGGGTACTGCTCGCACATTGACGATTGGCAGCAAAGCACAATCAGTAAACGGCTCTGCTAACATTACATGGGCATTAGCGGATATTGGCGCTGCTAGCCGTACTATTTCAATGACTGCAGGCGATGGGTTAAGTGGCGGTGGTAACTTAACTGCTTCACGTTCTTTTGCTGTGGACGCAACTGTAATTCGTACAACTGGAAACCAAACTTTAGCCGGTGTTAAAACATTTAGTTCAACGATTGCAGGTAGTATTTCAGGCAATGCTGCAACAGCAACTAAAGCCACCGCATTAGCCACGGCCCGAACGATTGCATTAAGTGGCGATGTTACGGGATCAGTTAGTTTTAATGGTTCAGCTAATGTGACTATTGCTGCAACTGTTGGTAATGACTCGCACACGCATGATGGACGTTATTTTACTGAAGCTGAAAGCAACGCAAGATTTGCATATAAAGCAGGTTCATCGACTCAAGCATTTGCTGCGTCTACATTTACAGGCGCGCTAAGTGGTAACGCTGCAACTGCAACCAAACTGATCACGGCCCGAACAATTAACGGCACATCATTTAACGGTACAGGAAATATCACTACCGCGAATTGGGGTACTGCTCGCTCTTTAACGATTGGCAACAAAACTAATTCTGTAAATGGCGCAGGCAATGTCACATGGTCGCTTGCTGACATTGGGGCTGTTGAGAGGGTTGCAAATGGTAGCGCTAGTATGCCATTCGCTTATAACTCCGCATCATCATCATCAACGGGAATAAAGATAAGACTTCCTCATCGCACTAACGCATCGGTGATGGTTTCATTTACGGTGCGCGTATATCAGAGCTACAACACCACAGACATTCAAATCTCTGGTTATCTTTATTCATCTACAAACAATTGGTATTCGCCAAAAGCAATTTGTATTGCAGGTTCAGTTTCAATAGCGGTTAAAATGGGGCGAGATGCAGATGGTTATGCCTATGTTTGGCTTGGAGGGGGGAATTACAGAGGGGTTGCCGTTACTAATGTAATGTCTGCTCATAATTCTGCGGATTGGACTACTGGTTGGACTTCGACAATAACAGATACAGTTGAGAATGAGGCTTTAGACACTACGGTTCACCCTCCGTACAGCCCACATAACACCAACATCGGCACAGGTGCGACCAACTACGCCGCAGGTAATCACACTCATAGTTATGCAAATAATTCATTAACACTGACCGCAGGTGATGGATTGAGCGGTGGTGGCAACCTGACTGCTAACCGTTCTTTTGCTGTAGATTCAACTGTTGTTCGTACTTCAGGCAACCAAACGCTAGCCGGTGTTAAAACGTTTAGCTCAACGATTGCAGGCAATATTTCAGGCAACGCAGGAACAGCAACGACAGCTACAACAGCAACTAACTGTAGCCGCCAAGTTATTGCAGGCAATGGCTTATCTGGCGGTGGAACTTTAACAGCCGATAGAACCGTAGCAGTTGGTGCAGGTGATGGTATTTCTGTTGCATCTACTTCTGTGGCTGTTAACAGTACGGTTATTCGCACAACTGGCAATCAAACTTTAGCAGGCACGAAAACATTTAGTTCAACGATTACAGGTAGTATTTCAGGCAACGCAGGATCAGCAACCAAGCTGCAAACGGCCCGAACAATTAACGGCACTAGCTTTAGCGGCACTGCAAATATCACAACTGCGAACTGGGGTACTGCTCGCTCTTTAACGATTGGTAATAAAACTAATTCTGTAAACGGCGCAGGCAATGTCACATGGTCACTGGCAGATATTGGGGCTAGTGCCGCAGCTCATACTCATGCAGGTTCAGCAACTAATCCTATCAGTATGGGCGGATCTCAAAACCTTAACAACTACCAAACCGCAGGATTTTACTATCAAGCTGCAAACTCAAATGCAGGAACAGGAAGTAACTACCCTGAGTCAATGGCAGGTAGCTTGCGTGTTTATAAAGCCGCAGGCGTGGTGCAGGAGTACACGATATACAACACAAACAGAACGTATGTTCGTACCTACTACTCACCAAGTTGGTCTGCATGGGTACGTGTTGTAAATTATGGTGAAAATATTGGCACAGGTTCAACGAATTACGCTGCAGGTAATCACACTCATAGCTATGCAAATAACTCACTAACACTGACCGCAGGTGATGGATTGAGCGGTGGTGGCAACCTGACTGCTAACCGTTCTTTTGCTGTAGATTCAACTGTTGTTCGTACTTCAGGCAACCAAACAATTGCAGGTGTTAAAACGTTTAGCTCAACGATTGCAGGCAATATTTCAGGCAACGCAGGAACAGCCACCAACTCAGACACGCTTGATGGTCGTCACGCAACTCAGTTTGCATGGTTGTCAACTGCAGGCTCTTACGATCAGTTATTACCAACACAAGGTTCATGGCTACGCGCCCCTTCATCTGGATTTTTACCGCAGGCAACAGGTGTCGGTTCGATTGGCACTAGCTCGTGGAAATTTTCTTCTATATGGGCCACTACATTCAATGGCGCATTAAGTGGAAACGCGACAACGGCAACAACAGCAACTAACTGTAGCCGCCAAGTTATTGCAGGCAATGGCTTGTCAGGTGGTGGTACTTTAACTGCTAATAGAACCGTAACAGTTGGTGCAGGTGATGGTATTTCTGTTGCATCTACTTCGGTGGCTGTTAACAGCACGGTAATTCGTACAACTGGCAACCAAACTTTAGCCGGTACAAAAACATTTAGTAGCGTTCCTGTTTGTGCAGCAGTACCAACCGCAGATACTCACTTGGTTAATAAAAAGTATGTTGATAATGCAACTGGCCCTAAAAAATCTTGGACACGAATAAACGCGCCAAGCGGCTTAGTCATGTGGACTGCTAGAGAGGCGAGAGCAGGATTTACCAATACTCACGGCAGCGAGGTAACTTATTCTCTTAGGGTTAAAGGGTCGTTTGATGAGATATATGTAGGTGGTATGAGAATATATGTTGATGGAATGGAAGTGTATCACGCTATGAACTCGATAAATGATGATATAAATACTTCAAGTCTGTGGGCAGAAAAGGGTCATATCTCACATCGTCAATCGCGAAATAATGCTTCTGCTTTTACTGCTCTTTTGCCTGTTCCTAATGGGGCTAAAGTCGATATAGAGCTTGGGTATTACAATAATATTGATGGTGCGTCAGACAGTGCTGATTTGCGTATTATGTTTACCGCTTTTGAATATAAGTAAATATAAGGAAGTTTAAAAAATGAAAAAAATCACAACTTTATCGCTAGCGGTTTTATTAACGGGTTGTACTTCTTTAGATGGTTTTAAAGACGAGCATTCACTGCTTTATCAAGCGAACAAGGCAGAGTTGAGAATGAGCGCGGCAGAGGCAAAACAAGCAGCCGGTACAGCACTTATTGCTGCAGGTACTATTGAGTATCTTGAGGCAAAAGGAGAACGTGACAATGCACTTGAGGAACTAGCTAATTTAGTAGCTCCTAGCAGCTAAAATAACCTATCAAATGCTTATGAAAATGCGAGATTAAACCCTCGCATTTTTTTTGCCCCACCTTTTTTTTCGCGTGTTATCCTAACAGCCAACTTTAATTTAAAGAGAGCAGGAGGTAGGGGAATGGGCGTAAAATGGCGCGTTGGTGTAGCTTTGAGTGCTGCATCTATTTGCATTGGTGTTGCGACAAGTTACGGCATATCAAAGTATGAGAGAGGTCGGTATGACGAGAAAGGGGTGAGCTTGCAAAAAAGCCTAGATTCATACTTTAAACGTGATGAAAAAAGGCAGGATAAGCTAGAGCAGCACAACGATAAGATGACAACGGCAATATCAAAACTGCAAATTGATGTGTCTAAGGTTTATCAAGAGCAGTATAACTTATCAAACGCTGTTAACAAAAATACTGAAAGCATAAAAGACTCCAATACCACATCAAAAAAAGAGCGTGATGCACTTCAGAGCAACCTTAATCAGATCGCTTTATCAGTAAACACTCTCCAAGCGCAGCAAAAGCATATTGAAAAAGCAGTGACGGGAACAACGGCAAGCGTTGATGCGCTTAGAACGGAGTTACTGCCTATTGCTGTCGCAGAAATGCAATTACAAAGAGGTCAGAACAATGGATAGTAATTTTACTAAAGCCAACTCAAACCGCGAATTAGTTAACTTTTCACAGGTTACTGAAAAAGGCTTAGCTAAGTTAATTCGAGGTATCAATCAAACTCAAAAAGTCACTGATACAACAGCGAGTAATCGCCAGTTAAAGCGACAAGGCGCAATCGGAACAGAGTTTGTTAAGCGCGCTATTTTTCTACTTGAGGGCGGTCAAAAACTAGAAGTTTCAGTGAATGATACGGGTGTTGTCTTTCAAGTAAAAATCAATGGCAAGGTATCGCCGTTTGATGGGGATTACACAACGCTTTCACGCTTAGGTGGTGATCTTGGTCGCTTGGTGGGCCGCAATCAAAAACGCTTTGATAAGCAGCTTGCAAAAAAAGCCGCTCGCTCTGCAGATAAGAGTAAAACTAAGCCTGCTAGCCGTCCACTTAAAGCCCGTATTGAAGAGGCTGAAAAGCATTTATCTGAGGTTCAGAGTTCACACAATGAGCTAAAGCAGGCAAGCGCAACAATAGCCGTGCAGCAGATTGAATTAAGTTCAACTGTTGATCATTTAACGGTGCAATTATCTAACGAAACAGCCGCAACAGTGGCATTAGAAAATGAACTTAAACACGCAATCAATGAGGGTGCGCAATAATGATTTTTGATCCAAAAAATGGCATTCAGCTTGTAACGGGTTACGGTGCGAATGCAAAAGTAATAACAGAACGCGACTACCAAGAGCTGATCACCGGCGAACTTGGCAATATGATGTTTGAAACCGCTACGATTGAAGAGCTTGAATCAACGTATCTATACGGTGCTGTTGAGCATAATCAGATGACAATGCTACTTGAAGCTATTTCAACAACGCGCATTCGATTAGACAAAACGATGAATGCACTAGCGCGTCAAATTGATAGTTCTCTAGGTGGTGATATTGCGGTTAAACCTTTTGAGAAAGGGATCGGGCGATTTGGTGTTCAAGTAGGCCGTCCTTTATCAACCGGTGTATTTCCAACGATTACGGCCCGTATTGGTTTATCAGATGGTCAAAGTATCGGTGTGGTATTTCACGCTCCCTCTGCAGAGGGTCGTAAAATGGCATCTAGCGATAACATTACTGCGTTTAGATTTATGCTTAACTCGCGTGATATTACGCATGTAATCGCTCCACAGGGCGCTAAAGACTTAACTCTTAAATCTAGCTCTCTTTCTATTGCAAACCTCGCACAGCGCAACTCAAGCTCATTTAAAGCTAAATTGGGCGAGACTAATGCGCAGCGTGACAAACTTAAAGATGCACAAGATTTAGCAGAAAAATTAGAGGCTGAAATCCCTGAGCTTGAAAAAGTAGTGACAAAGGGCCGCAGCGAAGTAGATAACCTGCAGAGTCAACAATCTGAGTTAGAAAGTGATATTGCAGCAGAAAAAGAAAAGCAAGACTCACTGCGCTCTGATCTAGAAAATGCACGTAAGAAAGCACCGGCCCCAGTTGTTGAATTACCAACGGAAGAGATCCCTACTGATAATGTTGTGCAGGGTGATTTTGTTAATGACGATATTAAGCAAAAAGCGCTAAGTATGTCACTTGCTGAGTTCCAACGTTGGGCGATGGGCGCTAAAAACATGACTGCTAAAGTGGCTGAAGATTTATATAACGACACTATTAAGCAACGCCGCCAAGAAGTATCTGCAACGTGGGAAAACAAGCCTGAAAACGTAGCAAGTGAACAGTTATTTAATGCGTTAAAAGCAACGTTAGGTAGCATGGTTACTTTGGATAAAGGCGAAATGTTTTCTATCAAAGTTGACAACGGCCTGAACCCTTACAGAATTTACGCGCCTTATTTTAATGCGACTGATAGCACTATGGATTATCAGTTAGACAGCATTGGTTCATCGAATACAGGCGATCTATACGGTGGCATTAAATCAGGTGAAGATGGTCAGTTGGATAAAACAGATTTAGCAAAAGAAGTTGCTCGTATTGTTAAGCATGTAAATGACAACTCATCTAAGTTAGTTGATCTCTCTGACTTGCCTAGTTACGGAACAGACACAAAAGGTGGTGAGACAACAAAAGAGCTAGCTAAAATCATCCGTCAAACTATCAGTAAGGGCATGAAGTCGGGCGCATTACCCAAAGGTATTAAAACTAGCGTTACCTCTGATTACAACAGTATTGACGTAACGATTAAGGAGCTGCCAGATAGCGTTAAATTATATGATGATAGCTACTGGTCAGATCTTGAAGACAGAGAAAATGACTTTGGCTTCACTGCGCTTAAATATGCGCCTGAAGCTAAAGCAATTAAGCAATGGATTGACGCACAAGTAGAGCAATATCACTGGGATGAATCAGACTTAATGACAGATTATCATCATAGTCGATTCTACTACACACAAGGCGCTAGCTTTAGCCATGAATTGAAGCGTGATCGTCAAGAGTCAGAACAGGGCGCATTTAAAGCCAAGCAAAAAGCCGACTTAGAAACGTTAGCGGATCAGTTAAACGAAGTTACCCCCCCAACTATTGAACCTGCAAAAGAAGTGCTAACGATGGGCGATAGCTTTGTCTTTGGTGATGTTACTTTTGTTGTAAATAGCATAGCGCCTGATTACGTCCATGTGCTAAGTCATGGTGGGCAAGAAAGCGCGATGGTGCGCAAAGATGAGCCAATTGCTAACAAGTTCACTTTTAAAGGTTTCAATGATGTAACTGAGGCTGATGAGCAAGCAGCAGAAAAAGCAATGCTTAAAGAGGCATTCCAAAACCTAGATTTAACCCCGTTTGTTGAGGAAGATGAGGGCTTTCCAAAAGGCTACATGACGTATGTCGGACAAGATGCTATTTACGATGCGTTGCGAGTTCATAATGAGTTTAGTGATATGACTGAGACTATGAAGATTGCTCAACGGGTGCGTGATGAACACAATATGGGTAAAGTTAATTTCTTTGATAACTACGGCAATCAGCCTAACCCGTTCAATGCAACTGCAGAGCCAGAGCCAGAACCAGAGCAAACAGCCGTTAAGGATTGGGAGTCTTACTTTTCTCAGGAAGAAGTTGAAAGCATTAACATTGCTAAATCTAGTGGTTTAGATTTTAAATTCTCCCCTGTTGGTGAAGATGGTTTCCCAGTGATGGAACGTGGCAACACAGGCTATGCACTAGAGGGTGAAGATGAAGATAAATTCGCTTTCTTGAGTGTTGTAAGTGACTGGAACACTGGCGGTAGTGAAGAGCATAGAGCCGAAATTGAAATGGATATGTTGCAAAAGTTCATTAAGGGTAAACGTGCACCTAAGTTCATGAAGATCGAAAAGAACAACATCAATAGCGCAACGAGAGATAAAGGCGAGTCTGTATATATTGATATTGAAAACCCACTTGAAGAAGTTAGCGAGTACACAAGCTTTACTATTTCAGTTAATGATAATGACCAATTTGAAGTCGCACGTTATGGTCAAGTAGATAACATTGTTAACGTTGTTAAAGATTGGGCCGGTGCAGTTAAGATAATTAAGTCGCGCTTACCTGATGTTGTTAAACAGGCTTATGCTGATTCTGATATTGTTCCTAATGATCCATTTAGAAGTGATGAATTTAACGAGTTTTTATCGCAATTCCCTAAGCCAGAGCCAACGCCAGAGCAAACAGCCGTTAAGGATTGGGAAACCTATTTTTCGCAAGGTGAGATACAAGAAATTGCCAAAGCTAAAGCAGGCGGCCTATCGTTTGAATTTAACCCGAACGGTGATGATGATGAGCCTGCGATTGTTGTAGACGGCGTTAATTACTCACTAATGGAAGATGACGGCATTGAACAGATTATGTATGACGTTAATGAGTGGAATGATAACGCTGAACAACGAGTGTTTGATGCTGATGCGGATATTTTAAGAAAGTTCATCAAGGGTGCTCGCAAGCCGAAAGGTTGGGATATCGACACCCGTGCCATGAACGAGCAAGAGTATGGTGGCGCACCATCGAATATTACAGTAGGAACTAATGCAACTGAGATTACTAATGAAGCTTTCTACACTATTCAAATGCGCAATGGAAAAGTCAATGTTGGTATTCTTGATAGTAATGATTTTACAATTCCAAACGGTGTTGTTGAAAAATGGGGCGATGCTGTTAAGGCAATGAAAGCGCACGACCTTGAGTACCTAAGTGGCTTTGGTGATGCTGTGCCTAATGAGCCTGAAACATGGTGGAGTGATGGAGCAGTGAAGCTATTCAATGAGTACCAAGCTAAGCACAACCCAGTTGTTGAACCTACGCTAGAAGATAACGCTCAAAAAATCGGTGACTTTTTAACTGGATATAAACAGCCTGATGGGTGGGAGCTAGATGTTAGCTATCCTAACGAACATAATTTGGGGTCTAATGCGTCTGATTCGAGCTTAATAATCACCTCCCCAAAAGATAAAATAGAGGACGGCTTTGGTATGGCGCTTGTGGTTAATGACGCTAACCCTGAGCATTTTGATGTAAGGAATGAAGATGGTGTGTTTTACACAGGCAATGTAACGCATTCAAAATTCAATGAAATTGCACTAGAGAAGTACCAAAATGAGCTAAATAAAAATGGGTTTATAGTCGAAGAGCCAACACAAACAACAGGTGAGCTTGATGCCCACCTAGCAGGCTTGAAATCGGTTATTAGTGGTCAAGAAAAAGATATTGATACAGCACAGGCCAACCTAGAGAAAGCCGTTGCTTACTTGATGGAAAATGACATTTACGCAGAGCATGAGGCTGAAGCTGAAGATGCTATGGCTAAACTTATTGAACTTATCGAGGCTGATTAACTATGAACATGATTGAAAAGTTAAAGCTTACTCAGCGAGCAGGCACGATTAAAAAACAATTGTCTGATAAGTCGCTGTCTTTAGTCGAACGCCTGCCGTTGTTAAACGAGTTCAAATCAATCATGGCACAACTTAAAGCAGGGGCGGTTAAAGCCGCTCCTGTTGAACCAGTTGAGCCAGTTGAGCCTATTGAACCTGAAGACGAGCGTGTGATTAACTTCCGCAGCAATCAATACACCTCATTGCCATTGAAAGAGTTTAAATCAATGGCTACAAGTGTGCATGAGCTTGGCATGGAATTAGACGAGATTAAAACGGGTGTTGTGGCTTGGTTAGAGAGTAACCCTGAATTAGTAGCCGCTTAATTGTTAAAGGGGCTTAATTAGCCCCTTTTGAGGCATTTATGTTTAAAATAAAGTACAGACAGTTTAAAAAAACTGATAGGGCGCGCTATCTAGATATTATGTTAGAGAGTGCAACAATCGCCGCAGGGCAGATAAATAAAGCATTAACGTTTGATGATTTACTTCTCGAATTTGATTCGATGACAACTAAATATTTTGATGTTAAGCAAGAGCATGTTACCACGTTGGAAAGGAAACTTGCTTCTGGTGAAGGTGAGGCAGTTAAGGCTTACGCTGACAAATTACTATCTAAAATAAACCTAGATACTGCCGCGAATCGCGGAGGTGTTTACAATAGCATTGCAGCGCTTACGTTTACTAATGATGAAGCTAAGGAGATATTAAAGGAGTCTGTAAGTAACGCTATTTCTGCATTTTTTGACAATGAAAAGTTAAGGCAGAAAGAGATCGACAAAAAGAAAAGGGCGGCAGCGAAAGAGAAACGGGCTAGTACAGCAAGCATTAAAACTGTAGTTGAAAACGTGCTAAATTCTGATGATTCATATATGGGTAGTTCCTTGTCTGATTACGAAAAAAAGTTTTTAAATGACATTAAAACAAAGCGTAAATTATCAGAGAAACAAGCTAGTTGGTTAAGATCTATTGCCAGAAAACAAGGCGTAGAAATTAAAGGGGATTTATCGGTTAAAGCAAGTAAATCGTCTAGTTACGTGAGTTGTCAGCATGAAGACTTAGGCAGTATGGGTTATCGACACGGTGACACTGTGAAATGCCCTAATTGCGGCAGAATGGCAGAGGTATGGTAATTATGTTTGAAAGCAATATAGACAACCTAGCAAACCACGCCGCCACCTCCCCAACGAATAACCACCCTTTACCAACTTTTGCGCAAAGAGAGGCAGGTAATTATAAAAAGGGCCATGTGACCGTACAGGGGTTAAATATTGCCATTGAAAATCCAAAGGGTTCTATCCGTTCCGGTGTTGATGCTAATGGCAAGGTTTGGGAAACAAAAATGCAGAACCATTACGGTGATATTAAAGCAACGCTTGGTGCAGATGGTGATCCGGTTGATGTGTTTTTGGGAGATAACTTAGACGCGCCTAATGTGTTTATTGTCGATCAGGTTGATCCGCTAACGTTGAAGTTTGACGAGCATAAAACCCTCATTGGATTTAACAGTGAGAACGAGGCAAAAGAGGCTTACTTAGCCAATTATCAAGACGATTGGAAAGGTCTAAGGTCGATTAGCACGTTATCAGTAAGTGACTTTAAACAGTGGCTATCTGAGGGCAATTTAAAGCAAGAGAGTAGAAAGGCAGGTGTTACGCACACTATGTATGAGAGTGCCGATAGATACGCCTTAATTAACAATGCACCTACTTTTGAATCACTGATGATTGCACTAGATGAGGTCACTACGCCCAAAGAGTTAGATTTACAGGCCGTTGCTGATTCAGTCATTACTATTGATGATATGAAAGCAATAACGCAGAAAGCATTAAGCAAGGCAGCTATTAAAATACCAGACAAGGTACTTACTAAGCAGTTCGGCTACAAATCAGGAAAGCACACTAACAAAGCTATTGCTAAGATAATGGATGCGCTCAATGAGGTAAGGAATAAAAAAAATGACCAGACGAGAAAGGAACTAGCCAAGCTTGACTCTTCAGCAAAGGGTTATGTAACAACTTACAACGGCATAGTTGATCAGTTAAATGCAAGCCTAGATAAGCTTATAGCCGACAGTGTTAAAGGCTTGGGAACGGTGGTTACTCCCATTTTAAATGAGCGTGTAAAAACGCTGCATAAAACAGGCATTTTAAAATTAAATGATATACCCCATTTAATCGCAAAAGAGGCTGTTAAGTCGATCAAGAAAAACTACACAGCAGCAGGTAAACAGATACATAAAAAGATTAAATCTGAGATACTAGATAAGTCAGCTATTAACCGTGATACAGCTTATGAACTTGCTGAAAGCGCTGATGTTTATAGTGGCGCTTGGAGGAAGTTAAATAAAAAAATGAAGCTTGACTATGTAGGTGTCCTTGCTGATGTTCATCATCTTGCAGGCGGTACAATGACAAGTTTTCACAGGCTTATTTATAATGACTCAAGGGCTTCAGCTAATACTTCAGGGTATATTAATGTGGGCCGTGGCTTAGATAGATCTATTTTGTATCATGAAGCTTTTCACCACGTTGAATACTCAAATGAGAGTGTATTCAAAGCAGCTAAAGATTTGCTTATTAAACGTTACGAAGAGTGTGGCAAGGTGATAAAACCTTTAAATGATCTTTCTTCGGCAAAATATGATGAAGACGAAATGGCTATTGATGACGGGTTTATTGATTACTATGTTGGTAAGCTGTGTCGTTCAAAAACAATAGAGGACGTTAAAGCGACAGAGATTATGTCAATGGGTGGTGAGCATTTATCATCGCCAGAATTGACCGGAAAACTTGCCGCTGCAGATCCAGAACACTTGCATGTTGTACTGGGTGCGCTTAAAGGTCTATCAATGGGAAAATAGGATTAGTTAATGAGATATATCAAAGTTGTTGGTGGTGATTTTAGTGTTGATGTAAGTGTTGACGCTGATCGCAATGATGAACGTGGCGAGTGGTCTATTGATGAAGATCAGGAGGGCGCTGAGTTGGTAGGAATGCTTATCACGCTAGGCTCTGATGAACGTGGCGTATCAATGACAGAAGAAAATGCAACGATTGCAGGAATAGCTATGGCAATGCAGTCGCATGGTTATACTGTAGAGTTTGAAGAACAAGAAATTAGGCCCGACTTAGACGGTATTTAATTTTACGCTGCCGGTGGACTTTCTCCGCGCTTGCGCGGTTATATCCACTAGCAAAAGCAAACAATATCCACTAGCAAAAAAGAAAACAATATCCACCAACAGAAGTTTAAAAAAACTATCTGCCGGTGGACTTTCTCCGCGCTTGCGCGGCATATATGTGTTACCATACGTTTGATCTTTATGGAAAAGTTCAAAGTAAAATATGCCACTATTTTCAAAGGTTACTGCCTCAAAAACAGTAACCTTTTTTTGTGCCTGTATGATAATGTGATAACCTCTTAATCATACTAACTATGATTAAGGGCAGTTATGAAAATTACAATGTGTTTATGTATGGACTCAGCAAGTGAAACGTATCAAGCAGAAGAGTGTGCAGGGTTGGTGATGGAGCATATCCGGTACATGAAAAGCGAAGTGCCTAGCTTTAATGTTGAGGCTGATGATATCGAAAGCGTTAGCGTATGCGATGAGTGCGGCGGTATATCTGCACTACATGAAAAGTACACTGAAGCGCACAGACCAACCAATCAAAAAGATATTCGTGAGGGTATTTGCATTAACCCCGTTCAGCGTTACTACTTCAGCAACACGCCAAACGGCGATAGGCCCACTCAGGAGCGCGAAGATTGGTATTACCTGCCATATATCGAAAGTTACGAGTTTGAGCCTGTTGATGCGTACTATGGTGATTATTTGGCGCGTATGGCTCAAATTGGTGATCATATTAAGTGTGATAGTGAGGAAGAGTGGGATCAAAAGCATGAAGATGAAAGGGATCGTTTTTTTGATGAGTATCGCCACGGAGTAAACTATACGGTTCATTGTTTGGATGGTGGCGCTTGGGATCGCCCAACTTGGCGCGGTACTTTTGCAACGATTGAAGAGGCGCTGCAAAAAGCCCATGAAATAACGGGTAAAGATCCGTATGAAAATGTGAAGTTTATGAGAATTGAGGATTTTGAGTGAGACTGAGTAAGAACCAAAAAGATATTTTAACTGCTATGTTTACGTTTGGACTGATTAAGCGTTACGCAATATCACAGACTGATTTATTAACGTTTGTGAATAGTCATCGACTTGTGCCGATAACGACAGGTAACTTTTCTGTTAGCTTGGCGAAGTTAGTAGAAAACGGATTTATTGAAAAAAAGATAAATAAATCGCTACGATGTAAATTATTTTTAACGCTTACTGGAATTCAGCAGGGAGGCGCATTATACAAGGCTTCAGAAGAAGAAAGTAAAGGCTAAAACCCACCCCAAACCACCTCATTTAAAATATTATTAAGGGGCGCATATTGCGCCCTCTAATAAATACCTGTAGTATCTCCTTTGTAGGGCAGCAATTCATTATTTTTACTAGGGGTAGGGTTATGATTGATTCAAAAAAAGTAGATATTAAGCGCGGTGTAAAATACGGTCAATTGATGCTGATCATAGAAGATGATGCTAACGGTCTGAGTTGGCATGAAGCTTACCTTTGTAAATTTGATGACGTTCGCGGCGATGATGAAATGGAAAGAATTTACAATAGCCACCCTATTTTAAAATCAAAAGGTGTATTAGCAAAAAAAGCAGGGGGCGGTCTTTGTGTGAAAATGGGAACTACCCATGTTTGGCATGTTATGACACCTGTTCGTTATTCTGATGCAATGACTATTGCAAAATTAAGAGTTCTACCATTCATGCACATTGAGGCATAAGGATATAAACATGGCTACTAAAAAACAATTTCGCGGCGTTTGTTGTGTATGCGGCAAGGATCAGGCAGTAAATACCGCCAACGGCCTAATAGTTCCACACGGTTACACATTGGATTATGGTTTCTTTAATGGTGTTTGTGAGGGCGCTAACAACGTACATTACGGTCACAATGACGCAGTAGATTTTTTAAATGACTTCATTTTATCAATAGAGAAACGCCGCGCCCATCTACCGGCTAGAATCAATGGTCTTAGAGAAGATTTGGAGCTAGAAGAGTCCACCGGCAAAAAAAATAAAATAGAGTTCCATATCAATCAGCTTGAGTATCAGCATGATAAGCAGTTACCTATGCTTATCGAGTATTACCTTGATCGCCGTATCGCGTGGGATAAGAAAGAACCTGTTGAGTACGATATTGAAAAAGTAACAGAGCAAAAGCGCCTAGAACGTGCTGAAGCTAAAAAGATAGCTGATGCAGCAAAAGCAGCTAAAAAAGCAGCTCAAAAAATCAGAGAGGAAAAGGCAGCAATTAACGCTGCAAAAAGAGAGACTGTGTTATTAGCAAATAACTACCATCGCTTAATTATGTTTGGTGAGTTTGTTAGGGAGTGGGAGGCTAGTTATCCAACTGAGAGAGCAATGATTGATGATCATCATGCTATCCGTCAAGCTGAATATGACAAGCTGCCAGAGCCAAAAGAACGTCTAAATTGGTATATAGGATCTATATATATTGATGTGCGCAGCAAGGCTAATAATAAGGGCCGTATGTTGCGCAAGGGCAGCCCATACGCTTAATATAATAATATTAAATGGTCGCTATTGTTAGCGGCCTTTGGAGTTCAAGCGTGAAAAGTTTCAATGAATTGCAGTTAGAATGTGGGTTCACTAACCCTCAAGTGGCAGAGTTTTTACAAGTAGATATCTCAACAATAAAGCGCTACCGCAACGGTAGTATATCAGTTCCCCATAGCACCATGCTTTCGCTGTCTCTGGTCAGTATTCTATCTCCTGCCCAGTATAAAAAAGTATTACAAAACCTTTAAAAAAAGGCGTATATCATCAAGGTATACGCCTTTTTTATTATGCCATTTTAGAAAAAGAAACTTTATCGCGTGGGCGCTTACATGCTTTGTAGTTAGCTGAATACCAAAGGGCCATTGCTTCAGGTGTGCGGTGCTTTTCCCACTTCTGCGTAACTTCGCTATATTCACCGGTGCGTGATTCAATCTCTTTAATCGTTTCACTGATGCACTTAACTGGGCAGTAACCCATTGCATAAATTGCACTGGTAGATATACGAGCAATATCAACTAACTCTTTCGGCGCTTCATTTAAAATGAATTCTGATATTTTAAATACAAGCATACTTGCCACTGCTTTATGTTTAATTTGGCTAGTTCGGCTTACTTTCTCACCTATCGCTATTTCAGCATTAAAGCCTCGCGCTTCAAGTGCGTTAATAGCAAAAATAATATGGTCACAGAATGCGTCTATCACTTCCATTGTGTCTTTTTTTGCAATCGCTAGCACTAGCTCTTTACTCTCATCAAGTAGGCTAGCAGCGGTGTTGCCTGCTCCCTCTTTGGAGTTTAGGCCACGTTCTTCGCGCCACACGTTCAGGCGAGCGTAGTTATTCATTTTTTTATTCCTTTTTTTTAGTTGTTGGTGGATATAAAAAAGCACCGCCTAAGCAGTGCCAGTTGATTAAATTCTATAGCCCGTTTCGTTGTTGTTTCGCTTGATGATGACCAGTTCTAAAGCAGTGGGCATATCTTCGAGTCCTAACATATCGCGCACTTGGCTTAATAGTTTGCGCTCTGATCCATGATCAGCTTGCCATGAACTAGGCGAGCCGTGGAAACCGTCCATGCCCTGTGCACTATGATGATTAAAACATAGCGGTATTGCTTCACTGTCGGGTGCGCGTTGGCCTGCACCGTAACCCTCACGGATATGATGAATTTCTGCAGGTGTACCTCTGTGGCCCATGTTGTAACAGGCAATACAACCTAGTGCAGCAACATTGTCTAAGTGGGTGCTTTCTGCAGCCTTGCGCGCTTTCTTGCGTACTTTGGGCTTAAACTCGCCTCGCGCTATTGGTTTAGCGTTCGGGTTGATCTTAATCGGTGTGCGCTTCAGTGGTTTGGCGTTCGGGTTAACCTTGATCGGTGTGCGCTTCAGTGGCTTAGCGTCAGGGTTAACTTTTATAGCTGTTCGCTTGAGCGGCTTAGGCTCTTTCTTGGGCTTTTTGCCCTGCTTGGGGCGTGGGTTAAACGTCATCTGATATCCTTATTTATTACTGACTAAAAGCAAACTTCTTCATTGTCGATATACAGCACTGTTTCAATATTTTTTGTCATGCTGCCCATGTGACGAATTAAAGTGATAACTCGCTCTGCCTCAGAAAAACCGCGAGGCATATCAAAGCGAATAGTCTTAAAGCCATTTGACGAGGCATTAATGATCAGGGCCGGTATTGCATCTAGGCCTTTGCGCTGTATATGCCAATCTTTAACAACATTAATTATTTTGATTGGTTGTGTGTGTGTGTGTTCCATGTGAACTCTCCATTTGTTGAATTGCTTTATTCATTGACTGAATAGAACGACTACCTAGATCCTCTAAATAGTCACGATGTACATAACTAAATTTTTCACCTTTATGCTCTTTGTTGAATATTGCGAGTACAGCGCCAAACCCTGCATTAGCTGCCTTTGCACCCTCTTCAGGGATGAACCACTCAGGCACTTTGAAACCAACACGGCCTCTAATAAATACAATGTGATCAGCGTTCTCAGGCCACCACACTTCTGCGGTTGCTGCTTTGATTAAAAAGACAAATTTCGCGCCTTTCTCACGCTCTTCAAACGCTTTCTTCATAATGTTACGCATACCGGTTAACGGCTCTTTTCGCTTATCACCGTCAAGGTATGAGCTGCGAGAATAGGGAGGGTTAGCCCAACCCCATCGACCATCTAGATCAGCAGTCCAATCCTGAGTTAGTGCGTTATTTTCTGCAGTGTAAAATTGAGCGCATTTGGCGTTTTCACCGTCCGTGAAGATATCCAACGCGAACGGGCCATATTTTGTGTTAGCACCTTGGTATAGCTCTTCGCTAGTTCGCCACTGATCACCAACCTCAGATAGTTTGTGTACTGGCTGTGCTTTTAAGTTGTTTAACTTGTTAACGTAGAAATTCGACACGGTTAGATAGCTCGCTTAATAGTTAATTTAAACGCTTTGTTATCCATTGAATTCATGAACTCATTAAATGCAATTTCTGAATCTGCAACGCCCCACATTGACGGATGAAAACGAGTGCCGATACCAATGCAACCTTTAACGTCACTAGGCCAGTTAGCAATATGAAAAAGGCAGTGTGTGCGTGTTGTTGGGCCGTCCAGTGATACGCCTAAATTAGTGTTGATTAGTACGAATGTTTTGCCCCATCTTGGAGATTGGCGCGGCTCGCAGATATAATCACCTGCAGGAATACAAGAAAGACTAGGCGTGTTGTTTAGCCACTCTCTTTCAACTGTGTAGAATGGTGTTTGACCTGCTTCAGTAAGTACGCCAAACGTGCCTATCCCTGTTATATTCTGTGTTTCCAGTGTTAAATTGCGCATTGTCTATCCTAACGATATGTAAGTATTTATTATTACCCGTTAGAATACATAAATAGATCTGAAAACTCCAAAGATTATCCTAACTGCAGCATTAGGATGAGGCGCTATTGAGGGGTGGGTTTGATTTTTGAAGTAAAAAAAACCCTGCTCAGTTAATTACTGGCAGGGTTGTTGTTTAAAGCGTGGTTGCTTAGTTTTCTGCTTTACTAAAGCAGCTAAGCTTTATCGACTTAGGCAAGTCATCATGAAAGCCGCAATCTCTGCAGAATTTATTCTCAATATCGCCTTGGCTATAGCTTTTTTTATGGCAACAAGGGCATGTTATATAAGGGCTATCACTCATAAGTTCATGGCCTCGCTAATCAATGCTAGTTTAGCTTTGTACTCATCGCGCTCACCCTCGACCTGCTTAACTCTCTCGTTAAGCTCTCTTATCTTATTACCCATGCCTGAAAGTAGCGCTATAGCTGCGTCAAACTCATCATTTTTATGCGCAGACTTAGCGCCACTTGTCATATACGACACGTCACGCGCTATGTCTTTTTTCGTTACAGCCTTGGCTTTATCAACAGGGTAATAACCTTTTTCTCTAAACTTGTGCATGATGTTGTAAATGGCATTGCCCTTTGCTTTAGGGTGTTCTTTGGTGAGTTCAGGTATTTTTTTACCGGCGAGAACTTGGTCAATAATCTTGTTTTTTTCTTCATTCGTTAAGAGTGATGAATTCCGAACTTTAACGGTCATGCCTGCAGCTTTTTGCCACCCCCTTAAAGTTGCCTTGCCTATGCTGAATTTTTTAATAGTAGTGTCAACGTCTGAGGTCTTCGAGAAGTTAACAATATCTGATATATCCTCATCGTTATAAGCTGACTCTGCAGATAGCGCGCCTGCTCTGAGTTGGTCTATTGCTCCACGTATTTCAGACTTTAAATTGAAGTTTGAACGGCGATCACTTGGCGTTGAAGAGGTAAATACTTGCCTGCTCAGGGATGGGCTTTTAATTTCATAATGACCATTGTTCGTCATTCTTATTTCTGCGTCTTTTACACCTAAGCCCACCACAATATCGTTAATTTCTTCTTTTCTTGACTTGCTCATTGTCTGCCCTTAATCGTTATTTGTACTTATTGAAATGCTGTGAAAATATGTTGTTCATAACGCTCTTGGTTATAGCCGTTATCAGTCGGAAACTTGTTGTTTTTGTCGGGCCATATTACTTGTGCAAGCTGTATTTCGCCTGTTTTCATGTACTCAGGGTTTAGCTTGTAAAATGCGACTGCTTGATAAATATAGTGTTCTTTCATAGTGTCTGAGAGTGGGGTTTTTTTTATTAGTATCGGCGCTGCCTCACCATTGGATAGCTCAATAATATTGTTATTTATGCCCTCCCTAAAGCCGTTATCTATCAGTTCTAAAAATGTTCTGTTTAGCAACCAATGGCCCATTTTTTGATCCCGTGTGCTTAGTATTAATTCAGGTAGGCCGTGATGGGCCATACCGATTGTGTGCAGTACACCACTACACAGACCAACAATACTTATTCCGTATGTTTCAAGGTGCTTAATCACCTCATTATTTCTTGATTGCATGTTACTACCCCTTTATTTTTAACCATCGGTTGTCATGAATAACGCTCACTGATGTTATTGAACTAACCGGTATTGTTTTAGTAACAAAGTGCCATTTGTGACTTTCATACTTGCCTAAATCAAGGCTGTTAATGTTGCTTTGATTCCTATTCAGAACAGATCGCAAGTTGGGTATAGATGCTTCAATTGCATCATCTATATCAACCTCAATTCTAACAAGCTGCTCAGATAGCCCTTTACTTATCATTAATTTAAGCGCGCTTATGTTGTATAAAGCCTCGCTGCAATGACAGGCAAACGCAGACTTTTCAAAGAATGGGCAGGTAGTCAACCAAACTGCAGGCAAGCAGCCTTTAAATTCTTTAGCTAGTAACGTAGCGTTTCTGATCACTTCTCTTTTTGCTCTCCCCTTTGGATTACTAACAAGCCATGAGTCGAGCATTTCTTGCTTGGTAAAGCCTAGCTCTGTTTTGATGCCGCCCTTTAAAATTAACAGCAAGTGATCTGTTTTAGTGTAGTGATAAAGCTTCATATCCTAACGCCTTTTGTGGTCATTAGTGGACTGTAAATTATTGATACCCTATTGTAAATCTAAAATGATTTAATATATGCTGTCACAAAGTATCAATGTAAACTTTATGAAAGGGTTTTAAATGGGAGCTTCAAATAGCTGCGTGTACACAAGTTCAGCAAGGGAACTTGTTAAGAGGGAGAGAAAAAAAGCCGGTGGAGCTAAGCCGTTTTTTGAAAAAATACACGGCAGGCCGCCAGTTGGTAATGAATCAATCACGTTTAACAACAAAGTAAACAGAGGTAGTTACACTGCCGCTTTTTTAGGATTGATAATAAGCAAGCTTGAACTAGGCAACACTTCATTAAATGATTTATATGGAAATAAGGACAGAAAATGATTACATCAAAACAACGCGCTATTAAATTAGCAAAGCTTAACAAGGCAGTTAAAGAGATTACCCCGTTAATTTTTGGCAATCTTGATGCGTTCAGAGACTTAAACAAGGGCGCTTATTTAGTCGATAAAGATGCAGCGTCAGGAACGAGCTGTGTTTATGTTGCGCGTAAAGCACAATTACTCTTAGCGGATCGCGGTATTGATACCGTTTTGGTCGGTGGCCTCGCTGCTTTCAGTGTCAACAAAGGCAGGTTTGGTATATTGGATTATGGCTATAGCGCTAAAGCTAACACAACATCATTTGCTAATACTGATAATCCTTACCACGGTCATTGTTGGCTAGAGATTAAATCGTTAGATGTGATTGTCGATTTAACTACCCATAAGCTTAAAAAAACATTTGAAGCTGATAGCGCGTTGCGTGGTATCACAGAGCTAGATTTTAATATCACTACCAATCCAGTTTTTAATAAATCTGAGTCTAAATCATTTGACCGTTTAATGAGTGGCGAACTTGGCAGGCATTACCAGAGTAACCGTGAAGCGCATGAGGAATTGCAATGGCGCTTGAAAGCGATCCCTCAATTAGATGAGTTAGTTGAATGCACAGAAGAGTAAAAGAGCGCGCCAACAGCGCCAAGCATAACCCTCATTTTATCGTTTACATGAAAACTATGCTTAATGGTCGGGCTGTAGAGACACAAAAGAGGTTTTCGTTTAAGTATGCCAAAGATAGAGCAACCGCTTTAGAGTTAGCCAATAGTAAAGCGGCCCACGTTGAAAAACGTCATTATCAGCTTAGACAGGCGCGAGCCAACAGAGTGAGCTTAATCGGTAAGTTCTTTCACCCAAACGGTAAAGTGAAAGGGTTAAGGTTGTCGTGTCGGGTTCGCAATGGTTATCCGGCAGTTGATCTTGTGGCCCAAAAGTCAGTGAACGGCACACAGTTAAACAAGTCTCGAACTCTGCTAGGCAATGAGCCTTTTGATAGGGTGTTTAACGAGGTGTTTAGTTGGTTTTGTGGTGCGGTGGGTGTTGGTGTTAATAATGCTCATGTGCAAGTGTTTAAGGCTGTTGTAAGGCGTGATATAGCAATACAGTATCGCCTATTGAAAATGTGACCTGCCTCATGATTATGCGCTTATCTCGCGCATATAACCCCTAAACCTACAAATAATGTAGATTTATGGCTAATTTCCCGTATATTAGATTTCAACGGGCAGGGGCAGCTTGCCCGTATTAATTAGAAAGGAATAATTATCATGAGTTTTGAAAAAGTTGAATTAGACATAATCTTTGATGCTGAAACAGCAGGCCGCTTTCCAGTTTATTGCAAGTACGCGCATAACTGTTTAGTGCAAAAGGCTTACGTTACTTTAGATATCCGCGATGGTGAATGCGATGCAGACTACGCAACGCAACATGGCAGCACGTCAGCAGATATGTTTCACAGCTTAGTGCTTACTTTTAATATTAATCCTGAAACCACCGCTGATAAAATAGCGGCGCTTATTGAAGAACACAAAGAAGAATTTCAAGCGATTCTTGATGATAGTGAACAACATTGGGATGGTAGCAATTGGATCGGTAAATTTGGCGACAATGCTAGACGTATTATAAATAAACTAGGTGGTACGGTGTGCGGCGAAAACGAAGATTTAGAACCTGATGGTCTTCAGCCTTTTGGTAGTGAGTCAGCAATGATTGACGATGATTATTTTTGTGATTGGGTTAATGATGCGCTTTACCCACAAGATCAAACACCTGTTGATTTAGCTAGAGAGTTATTAGCGTTAGACGGTGAGAATGACTGTTATTTTTCAGACTCAATGAACAGCGAGGACGCGATCCTAAGCTCACTTGAGGAATGTTGGGTGCGTGATGTGCAAAATGATGACGTTAGCAAAATGAGCGTTGTTATTGCCAAGTACGTGCTAGCTGAATGCTCGGATGAACTAGACGATGAAGACAAAGCCCTGCTTAATGATGTTATTGCAGAGTAGCCGCCACTTTTACCACGTTCAATATTAAGGGATTCATTATGCGATATGCAAAAATTACCGTTTCAATCAACACTCACACCCACTCTTCAATTGCTGATCTGCTTGCGGATTCAGGCTTAGCAGGATCTTACACTTACACTGATGAAGTGACTATTACCACTAAGTCTATTCCGTTTGACGGTGACACATGTTTTGCGGAGGCTTGCGTAGCACTAGCTGAAAATGGTCATAGTTTCCAAGTTAGCGCGGTTTCATCTGCAGAGTAGCCAATCAACGGCGGTTAGTAGCCGCCACTTTAAATCGAACTAGGAGTTAACATTATGGAATTTAATATTTTAAAGAAAAACCGCAAGTATTTTGCAGCGACAAAGGGCGGTTACAAGTGCAAGATTTTGATTGATGATAACTCACAAGCGCTTGAACTGGGCGCGGTTGATATTGATGTTGAAGATATTAGTGTACGCACGAAGTACGGCACTGATTTAATTTTTAAACTAACTGCCGATGCTGAAACACAAGCGGCTGCGGGTATCTGTACGCTACAGCATTACACATATAACAAACTGTTAGTTGAACAGTGTCACAAGCTAGGCGGCAAGTGGGATGCTGAATCAAAGGCATGGATATTTAAAGATTTTGTTGCTGATAAAGTTGAGGAACTTGATTATCTTTACAATTCAGAGCTTACAAACTATCAAATTGAATTTGAGGATGATTACTCAGAGCATAACGCCCCCGTTTACCTTTTCGGTGTGAAAGTGGCAGAGGCAACAGGGCGCGACAGTGGCGCTACGCTAGGCAACGATGTAGCGCTTATTGCAGGACGTGTGGACTCAGGCGGTAGCATGAAGAACTGGGGTACTAAAATCAAGGAGGGTACTATCTTGCGATTGTCTTTACCTACTTTGCTAGTTGAAGAGCTGCAAGAGTCAGAGTGTGAAAATAAAGATTTTACTATTAAGGCTATTTAATAATTACAACATTTAACAACAATAGGAATTATTATGAGCGCAGCTAAACGAGCAAAGGAACTGGGCATGAAAAGCCTAACTGAAGTAACAGAGTTAACAGGCAGAAAACCGTCAACGCTTGCAAGTTGGTATGCGTTTCAGCCTGAATTTTTTGATATCGTAGTGATGGGGTGTAAGTTGAAACGAGATAATTTAAAATTAATGGGAGGTAGAAATGACATTGGTAACTAAGGATAGTGAAGTGGTATTGCTTTCAATAAGAGTGCCAAACACAGACAATATTCTAAGGCACGAAAGCGCCTTGCCTTTTACTGGTAAGCCGGTTGTGTCAAAGGTGTTTAACCCAATTAAAGCAGGCGCAAAAGTGTTTAACGTTGATCATTCCCAGTACAAGCAGGAAGAAATAAACACTTTCCGCACAGGTGGGTACTTTTCTGTTTGTATGGCTAATGATGCTGATGCTATAGCGCGTGTTAGTGCGAAGATGGTAGATCGATATAACCACAATCTAAAAACAGCAAAAGAAGATTTTAAAGTGTTGGCTAATGTACTTCAATCGTTGGAACATCAAAAGGTGGGTGGTGATGAATAGCAAGCAGATTAAGGCGTATGAACAGCACCAAAAGAACGCCAGTGAAGATATTAGCGGCTTTACCGTTATGCAGTGTATAGAGCGCGCTAGAGAGCAAGATAGGCTATGGCTTATAGCTTATGGCTAACAACCGCGCAAGCGCGGAGAAAGTCCACCGGCAAATAGTTTTTTTAAACTTCTGTTGGTGGATATTGTTTGCTTTTTTGCTAGTGGATATAGCCGCGCAAGCGCGGAGAAAGTCCACCGGCAGATAGTTTTTTTAAACTTCTGTTGGTGGATATTGTTTGCTTTTTTGCTAGTAGATATAACCGCGCAAGCGCGGAGAAAGTCCACCGGCAGAGTTTTTTTAAACTTCTGCTAGTGGATATTGTTTTCTTTTTGCTAGTGGGTGTTACTTGCTATCAGCAATGTAAAATTCCATTTCTTGATCAATAAGCTCATACTCATAACCCTCACCGTCCTCTGTTGGTAGGTTGTGATTGCTGATATTAATCCGGCCCTCATCAAATTTCATTGTTGAATAATCCCACGCTGCAACTACTGTGTAAGCCTCATCATCATACTTAAAGTGTTCAGTAGTAATGACCTCCAATGTTTCACCAAACTTATTAATACCATGATTGATCATGATCTCTTTAAGCGCCCACCAATAAGGGCCGTAACTACGGTAGTGAGTGGGGTTCTTAGTTAAGTTTTTAGCCACGCCGTTAATGTAGTTGGTCACAATCTCGCTTTCAGGGGTTGCTCCCATTTCTTCGCGCATTAATCTAAAAACGGCACTCTCTCGAGGTTTAATTGTATCTTTAAGCATTTACTCACCTTTATGTAAAAGTAGCCCCCTGATTGATTCTAGGGGGCTAGGTTTGGTTATTAATATACGTTAACTGTTTCGTTCGGGAACTTCTCGCGTAAACCTGCAGCGATCACTTCTTCATTTGCAGTAAAAAACTCTTTAAGTTTTACGTCATAGTATGCGTTTTTCATTGTGTATTTTAACCCTTTGAAAGATTGGATATCGTGATCATCTAGGTTAAGTAACGGGATAAGTTGAGCCATATTAATATAAATACGTTCATGGCCTTTTTTCTCGTTAGTCCAATGTTTGCCACCGACTTCATAAAGGTAACTTTCTAGATCTGAAGTTGGTGCGGCCTCAATCTTTTCCTTTTTGGGTGGCGGTGTAGCTGCTTTCTTCTCGCTTGGGAATGCCTCGTCACGCTTATATTTTTTCATGAACTGACGCAAAGCAGTTGATAAGTCACCGCTAGCAAAACCAATGCGCGCTAAATCAATTTCAACACGTTTAATTCTTAGCGTTTTGCGGTTGTTATAATCCAGATCTAACAGTTCGTCATCTAATGGTTTATAGGTTTCACCTGCAATGCCACTGTAGCGGAACATATTAAATAACGGGTCACTTGATGATACTTTCTCACTCATGAAATGCTCACCAACTAACGTCAAACGGCTGATGACCGTTTTTATATCTGCTGATGACCAATCACTTGCAATACTATCAATTAACGCTAGCTCTTTAACACGCTGCTTTTCAGCCTCAACTCGTTCAATTGCTTCAAGGTCAGTGAGTCGCTTTGCATTCTGCTCAGAAAGGTTTTTGATTAAGGTATCACGCGCCTCAAATGCCGGTTTGGTAGCAAGCCAGTGTTCGGGCTGAAGTGCGTCAGCCTTTCGAGTAATGAGGTTAGTTAGATTGTAGCCACTGTCACGGCTTGGCTTTTCTTGAAATTCAAGATCCCACCATTCAATGATATTAGCAATCCAATCTGTGATCTCCTGTTCAGGTATTTTGCCCAGTTCGCCTAAGTGTTGCGTGTAGTCAACAGGCATTACTTTACCATCCCACCGGTACGATACCTCTTCACCCATAATAGCGTTTAAGTGAGCAATTTTATTAAGACTCGGATTCTCTTTTACTTGATTGAGCATGAACAGGGCTAATTCAGCCTTGGTTTGCGGATCAACATCAAACGGTAAAACTAGATGCGGTATATCTTCCTTTCTTACCTTTTTAACGGGCCTCATCACAGGCTGTTTGTAGTAGTCTACTTCTGGCTCACCTTTGTAATTAGTGCCTTGCTCTTCAGTTACTAGGTAGAACTCCCCGTTTTTACGACAAACATAACCATAACCGCTATCACTCACGCCTGTTTTAATGTCTAACCTATCAGAATACTCATGGATATTAGTTTTATCAAAAGAGCCTTTCCAACCGCTAGGTGATGAAATATCAATACCATCTTTAATTAGCTTTTTAACTTCAATTTCAGAGTTTGAAATCTCGGTTTTCTCTTTAAAGTAGCTTAATAATACTCCTGTTGTGGTTTTGCCTTGAGATAAGGTTAAATCAGGGTTGTACGAGTAAAATTTAGTGGTAACGTCTGCTGTTTTTTGATCAACGTTAAGGGCCTCGATAGTACAAATTGAACCACCATCTAGCACCCAGTTTTCGCCAACCGCAAACACTCTTTTCCCGACAATACTAAATTGATTAGGGTAGGTTAATACGTCCTCTGAAACGTCTAATAATCCCTCTTCAATCGCGTTCTTTACTTGTGATTTATGCTGTTTAATTTTATTTTCAGCTTGTTTAAATCGTTTGATATGCGAGTTTGCTTCACGCAGTAGCTTTTCTTTTTTAGCTAGCTCTCTTTTGTACTCGTCAATAGTATCTTTGAACGTGTATTCACTGGCATTAGCGATCTGCTCTTTAAGTTTTCCGATCCTTTCTTCGTGTGCCTCTTTTCTGCTCTGGTAAACATTTAAAGGGGTTTGAATAGTGGCGCTATTTTTAAGATAAACCAACAAGCTATTTTGTGCTTCAATAGTATCTTTTAGACGTGCCGCAGCTAGCTTTTTGGCTTCATTTTTAGCAATCAATTCTTTGAGTGCTTCAGGATCTTGGCTTAGCATCATTTCAGCCTCTAGCTCATCGTCTACGCTGCCATTTTTAGCGCTTTCACTATCGCCCCCGATCAGCTCTTCGATCCAGTTTGCTTTACGTTTAACAGTATTAAGACGGAACTCATCAAACGAGCCTTTCGAGCAGTAATAATGCGCTTTAACTTCGCTTTGAGAGCTGCCCACCCTAGCCCCACGCCCATTACGCTGTTTGATCGATGCACTGTGCCATGGAATCGTTAAATGATGAATATCTGTCGTTCCCATGTGTAGGTTTACGCCAACCTCACACTTTTTATTTGCAATAATAATGCGATGTTTACCGTTATTATAATCTTGTGCGATACCCTCTAAAGTTTCTTGCTGCTCATCAAGGTCTTTTTTCTTTTTCCCTGTTCCTGCAGTTGTATCAGCATTGATAATAGCAATCTGATTTTCTTCTATGTCGATATGGTGCATCAATAGACGTTTTAACTTCAGGTGTGTTGATTTTTCCTCATTAAAGATTAACTGCTTGCCGCCTGCTTCATGTACTCGTTTACATTCAGCAATTAAACGGGCGTATTTTGGCACTACTGGGTGGGAGATATCAGTATCTTTAATTTTGAACTTTTTAAGGCGCTTGTTAACTTCCACTTCATAAGCTGCGTTAACAACAAGTGTAACGGTATCTGTCTGCTCAGTTACTTTTGCATTGTGGCCCTCATCTGCAGTACCGGCCTCTTTTATGCTGTCCTCATCTTCTTTGTCGCTGTCAGCTTGCGATACTTTCAAGCTAGCAGGCAGGGCCGCAACCAATCCATTAACCGCATCTAATTTTTCAATGGGTAAAATGTAAGTTATCTGTTTGTAGTACAAGTCGAGGTCACTAGAGACTTTATCCATATCACGGATAATAGAGAACACAGAATCACCATCATTTTCGCGCTCTTCTTTGGTTAGCTTTTGCAGATCTTCAGCACGTTGGCGCATTTCTTCGTACAGGGCGGTTTGCTCATCATTCATATCACAAAACTGCTCTTGCTCTGTAATATCTGGTACATCAACGTCCTGAGCAACTTCTTTAGCGCTTTTTTGATTAATCCAACGCTTATACAGAGAGCGTAAGCCTTTAAGGTTTTGAAAGCCTGTTAATCCCTGTTTTTCTTCAATAGAACCATCAAGCTTAACAACGTCCACCTGTTCGGTTTGCCCAAACACTTTGATGAAGTCATCAACGTTAGCGATATTATACCGGTCTTGCCACTCTTTAACGTCAATACATAGCGATAGCATGTTAAACATATCAGTAGGGGAGTTAACAGTTGGCGTAGCTGTAAGTAGTACCGTGCCACGGCCTTTGTTCATTTGGCGCAAGTAGGCAGATTTAAGGTTTAAATCAATTGCACTTTTTGCAGTGCCGCTCGTTGGTAGGTGGGCTAATCGTGATGATTCAAAGCCTGCTGCATAACTGTTGCGGTAGTTGTGAGCCTCATCAACAATAACATTATCGATCCCCATGTTTTCAAAGAACGGGTAAGCGTCACTTTTTTGTGTACCCTCATCGCTCATTTTGGCTTTAAAATTGGCTCTTTTTTTAGCGCCTTTGTAGCCACTTAACCCCTTGCCGCCCTGCAACATTCCCTCGGAAGTACCAACCAACGCACTAACACCGTCAATTGCAGATCGCAGTAGGCCCTCCTGCATCATGTGATCAACATAAGCCTCTTTGCTTTCTGGCAGCATTGGGATAGCTGCAAACTGCTCTTTAGTCATTACAATGATTTTGTAATTAGTAACAGGAATTAAGGCCATATTTGCGCGTATCTGGTCACTGTTAAGGTGTTCTACGCTATCTCGAAAAACTGGGTTTCCGGTGTGTTTGTTAATCTTGGGTTTGCCCTGTTCATTAAGGACTTGCTCTTGATTGATAACACCATCTTCATTCTTAATCGGGTTGATACCAACAAACAAAATATTGCTCATATAACTGGCCCCGTAAAAGTCCTTGGTTTCGTGATACCAGTTTTCAATTAAGGACTTAGGAACAACAATACAAGTTTTAGTTGCTCGCTCTGTTTTGATGTTATAAGCAGTAAGGCCAAGCGCTGAAAATGTTTTGCCTAATCCTGTGCCAAAACTTAAAATTCCGCGCCCATCTTCCGATAATTTACGAATAGCACTGTTTTGATAGCCGTACAATTTAACCGTGTCTGCAACGTTATCTAAACCTAAATCAGAGTGACTATGCTCATAATCAATATAACGATTAAACGTGTCGTTATATGCTAGTTCAATACTGTCTGCACTGTCATGAGTTCTAATAAAGTTTTGAAAGTCAGCCTCCATACGTTTAATTTTACGCATGGTAGCCGCTGTTTTTACTTTGTCATTGTGGCTAACGTTTTTACCATTCAGGTAGTTTTCTAGCTGTTGCGCAAAAGGTAAATCTACTTCTACTGATGAGCCACGTTTACCGCCAGTGCTAGTGTGGAAGTGATAACCTGCAATCTGCTTGCCTTTACCCTCTTTAAATGTGCCTGCGATACGCTTACCGTTTTTCTCTTTAAACTCTCCATGTTTAAAGTCTTCATAACCACTGTCACGCAAAAATTCGACCATGAGCGACTTGTCTAACCACGGCGTATTTAAGCCTATTGATATATCATTTAGATTAGTCCATTCGCGGTTATCATTGATTGATTTTAGTTGTTGTTGGTACTTAGCTTTAAGCACTTTGTTTTTAGTTGCTCGGTTGGCCCTGCGTAGAGCTGTGGACTTTTCAACAATGTCACCGCTGCAATAACAATCCATTGGTTCGAGTGTGCCGTCAGGAGTAATAGCAATATCTTTAAAGCTCGCTAGCCAATCAACAGGTTTAACGCCCTCTGGCACTTCACCTTGAAAGAATAATAAAAATTCATCAATGGAAATAGGGCGCGCATCCATTTGGTTGAACATATAGCGAATGACCTCGCTAGCATCTTCAGAGTCATAGGCCACCATGCCGCCACGTTCCAACTTACCATTAAGCAAGTCTGAGTATTCCCCGTCTGCTTTAAGGCATGTAGAAAAGCTGTTCCATTGGCGTGTGCCTTTGCCAATCATGGCTTTAATAGATTTATTTTTGCGTGGTTCACCGTACTTTTCAGCCTCACGATTAACCAATCCTTTAATGCGTTCGCGCATATCAGGATCATCATTTCCGTTGGTGATGAGGTTGGTGTAGTCCTCAACCATTGAACCAATAACACAGCCGCGCAGCACTTGCTCTTGCAATGCAGGCGATTGTTTTAATGCTAGGTCAATCGAGCTTTTTAGTTCTGCGTTGACTAGGTTAGGGAAGTTATCTCTTACCGCTAGAAGTTGGTTAAGAGATAGGTCTAGTGGCCCTGAACGTGAGTTCATTTTTTCTTGCAGTACGTCAAGTGTGGCAGCGCCGTACATATCCTTATTTAGAATATTACCGGTTTGGCCTTTGGCGCTAATAGTGATCCATTCATCGTCAACAAAAACATGCCAACGTCCATTTATCAGGCGTTCGTCACCATCAACAGCTAATTTAACTGCTGTAGGCGTGGTGTTATTCAATAGGCCGTGGTCAATTCGGCTATTAAAGCGCTTAGATACTGCAGTTTTAATGCTCGCGTTAGTTATCTTGCTATTAGGTACAACTGTATCACTGCCATTGCGACCACCGCCGATCTTAATGTCACCGTGAATGAATCGTTTCCCCTCTTTTTTAAACCATTTTCCGCTTATGAATGTTTCCCATAGCACGTTAGCGCCGCGCAATGTCTCATCGCTGTGGTTTGGTAATTCTTTGGCTAGTTCGGTGCTGTGCTTTTGCATAACTAATACGTCAGTAACAACAGAGCTACTACCCGACTTTGAGAAAGTGCCGCTAGGTATGCGATGTGCGCCAAGAAATTCAGCTTTACGGCTTATCATTTCGCGCAGGTCTTTACCCTTGCTGCTAATGTGATCGATTATTCCTGTTGGTACGATTAAAACGATGAGGCCACCGGCGCGAGCTTTATCAATTGAGCGTGTTACAAAGTAGCGTTCTGGTCGGGCTATGTCTTGGTATTCTGGATCGTCACCGCCAAAGCCGCCGCGAGTATCACCAAACGGCACGTTACCTGTTACAAAATCAAAAGTGTTGTCTGGTGTGCGCGCAGCTAGCTTTTCAAAATTCTCGTTGTGGATCTTATCTTCAGGGTGCAACAGTTGGTTGATTTGGCTAGATATGCCCGATACTTCCGTGCCTGTCATGATGACGTTATCTGGTTTAGTGCCGTTAAACACGCCAGTACCACAGCTCGGTTCTAAACCGTTGCCCGTAGAAAGCCCATAATCTGCTAATAAATCCCACATTCCCTCTGCTAAAAATGCAGGTGTGTAATATTCATCTGTGCTTGAGTCATCGCTAGTAAAACCGCCACGGCCTGAGTACGCACGTAGTTTTTCGCGGTCTTCTGGTGTGAGCAGTGTGTGATCTTTACCTACGCGCTCAAGTACGTCTTCAGCCTCGCGGTTTGCAATAATACGTCTTTTGATTAGTGCGTCACGACTTGTTACATGGGTATTTACTCCATAACTAGCGTTGTCATCTATCACCCGTTTATTGTTTGTTGTCACCTTGTCAAACTCACTCATTAGCAGCGAAAAAGAGCCTGCACCGGTAATGATTGAGATTGCATTAGCTAGTGTTGTTTTTTGCATAATACCTCCGTTTTTGTGAGGCCTTATCCTAACACCGCTTAACCCTCTCAATATATATACAATGGGCTTTTTTTAAATGTTATCCTAGAAAATATTTAACCAAAAATAGGTGTTTATAATGGAGCAAGAGGCAGGTAACAAAGGGTTAGTGGGGCTGATGAAATCCGTCTTTTCTGGCTTTGATGAAAGTGATAAAGAAAACCGAAGTTTACACGTTGAACAAACCGTAAGCGGCGGCTCTGGCTCTGTGCATTTTAGACCTGATCAAGATCCAAGTACGGCAGATAGTACATCTTCTGGTACTGGGTACATGAAAGTTCACAAGATGCCACTTGACCGTGTTGCTAAGTACCAACTGTTGCAGGAAATGTCGCAAGATCCTGTGTTGGCCTCGGGCATTGATTTACACCTCACCCATGCGCTAAGTGTCGATAAGGCCACCGGTTACAGTATTAGTATTGAGTCAACCGGTGATGAGGGTGATGCAATAGCTGCTGAACTTATGGCAGACCTTGGCGATATGATTAACGACAATGTTGTTAACTGGGCGCGGCCCATGGCTATTTTTGGCTGTAATTACATTAGGCCGTACACCGAACAGGGTGTTGGTATTAAGATGATCGAGTGTAACTATTACACACAAGCGCGCTTTATCAATCGCTATGAGCGCGGCGGTCAAGTTGCAGGTTTCACAAGTGAGTTTTTAAAACAAAAGGGCGGCAGCTTGGTTCGACTTGCTGAACCGTGGACGCTAGTTGAGTTAAAAATACCGTATTGGACTCCTGATATTAACAGAGAGCCAGTTTATCAGGGTGGCACTCAATACAGTCTATATGATGATGAGCATCTTAAAAGCCCTGTTTTAGCGCAGGATTATGGCACGTCATTGATTGAATTCACGCTAGAGCCTTGGTTAGATTTACGCGAGGCATTGTTATCGCTCCGTGGTTCACGCCGTAACGCTAGCCGCATTGATCGAATGATTGGTGTGTCTACTCAAGATTTAGATCCGGCCCGTTCTGCAGAGTACCTAAATAGTGTGGGTACTCAACTGCGTAAAAACCAACAGCTTGAATCTGAGTATGTACAGAAAAAGGGAATCATTCCGACAATTTGGAACAGCCTAATCCCCATCCTTGGCGGTGATAAGGGCAACCTAACCATAGACACCCAAACGATTGATCCAAGCATTGACGGTATAGCGGATATTGATTTTCATCTTAATAGGCTTTGTGGGGCTATGGGTTTAGATCCTACCTTGCTCGGTTGGAGTGGAGATATGGCTGCATCGCTTGGTGATGGTAATTTCTTCCGCACTTCAATTGCCGCTGCATTACGTGCCAATTGGTTACGTGTTGCAATCACTAAGGCAGTTTATCAATTAATAGATATTCACTTGGCAAATAAGCACGGCAAAGTATGGCCCACGTCAGATAGACCTTACAAAGTTGTATTTAACAGCATGAACACGGCAATAGCAGAGGAAGAGGCAGATCAGCGCAGTTCTAATGCCGATTTTGCAATGGTTGTTACTACGCTAATGGATCAGATTGCTCAAGGGCCAATGAATAAAAGTGATGCTTACAAAAATTACGCCTTTATCGACCTTTTAAAGATGGATAAGGACAAGGCAAAAGAGATCATTTCTGAAATGGCAACCGACCTAGCAGACGATGATAGCTTTATGGAATCTGCACAGTTGGCAGGTAAAACGAAAGAGCAGGTTAAAGAAATCATGCTTGAAGCAATTAGTGAAATGGAACAAGAACAGGGGAATTTTAATGAGTAATTTACAAGTAACAGACCGTTTTGATCTACTTAACGAGGGTAGAACTAACGGCAACAAGCGCAACTACATTGTTAAGGCAGTTCAAACGATGTTTGAGAGTAAGCCATTTACAGAGGGCGTTCGCCTTGGTGAGCATTACGGTTATTTTGGGCATGGTCGCAGACAAATGGCAGGCAAGCTAGATCTGCCTGAAGTTAACGTGATTATGCTTGAGGGTAAACCTGTTGTTCTAAACAATATTCCAAGCAATCGAACGTTAGCCGCTTCATGTGATGATATGGGCGTTGTTACTCATACACAGGAAATTTTATCGACAGACACAGGCAAAATTGTGCAATCAATGTATGAGTCTAGCGCCGGTGGGTGGAGTTGGGCCACAGGTGGGCGCGATGGTAAACAATCGGTAACACGTAGCTATCACGGCATGGATTATGTGAACAATCCTAATTTTATCAGTTTAGATAGACCGGCCCTAATGATGGAAAGTGCAGACGGAAACGAGGGGTTGCAAACTGCGTTATCTGCCCAGTTCGGTGCGAATGATGTAGATAATATTAATCAGTGCATTGATAAGCTGCGCAACAGTGATGATTTAGATCAGATAGAGGAACTTCATAGCGAGGTTTTATTGCTTGAGGGTGTATTGCTTGAGCAGGATCTTAAACAGCGCGAGTTCAAAGATGCTCACGACTTAATGCAGAGTAGCATTAACGAATTGCAGGCCATTGAAGATAATCGCCGCTCTATGTTGTTAGAGGCTGTTGCCGCGAGTCCGTTTTTTATCAGCAAAGAGCAGATGCAGGCGTTGTCATCTATGAAAACAGAGCATGATTGTGCTGTTGTTACTGCAATGTTTGAATCATTTAACAAGTCGAACAATTACGCGCAGGCAGCAGGGGATTTAGATCAGCCGCTTTACGTTAATGTTGGTAAAAAAAAGCCCACAAAGAAAGCACCGGTTAGCGGTGGCTTCATGGGGAAAAAGGTTAGGCTGTTTAAATAACTGAGATCTAAATCAGTCATTTATATTTTTTTCCTAAAAGATCATTAGCTAAGGATCGGGATTTAGGATCGGCAGGCTGCAGTTTTTTATTAAGTGAGGATTGTAGCCTGAACCCCCCTAAAGATAAGGCTTTGCGGCACTTTTTTAGCAGTCGTAAAGTTAATTGTTAGGATAGTAACGCCAATGATTAATGATTGAATTTGGTGATCTAAAGCTTGATAACGAGGAAATGCCTTATAGATCCTTAGATAAAGATCCGCTATGCTACTTGAAAGTGTTGATACCTTGCTATTTCGTAGTGCAGGGGAAGACAAAAAAAAGACGAAAAAAAACGCTTTGTTAGCTACCAACTAACAAAGCGTCATATTTTAAACAATTATTGAGAGATCTATTCAAAACCAAACAATAAAGGGAAAAACAAACTGACCTTTATTATAGCTGAAGAGATCACTCATGCAACACCTAATTAACACAATCAACGCCTTACGGCGTGAGAAAGTGTTAAGTATGTGCAATTATTGAGAATCTATAATGAATTTTTTAAAAAAAACCGCACCAAACAACCCAGTGGGCGAGCAATTTACGCCGTTAACTGCCTCTGAATTACAGTATTCACCTGCTAAATGGACTGAAACCGATCTGCTCGCATACCTGCGTATGTGTCATTTCAAGTCAGGCTATAAGGCATTCCAAAAAACCACCCCACAATTGCTAGCGTTCTTTGCCTGCCGTAAAGACGTAACTGAAGCAAAGATTAAACGTGCATTGGATAGCCTAGAGGGTAACGGCTTATTTAAACGCGATACCAAGCGATGTGCTAGAACGGGCCATAAGGTTAGATACTTTAGCCATTTTTGGAAGTGTAACAAAACAAGCAGTGAGTTAATTGATGCTGTTAGCGTTGATGATGAAGAGATAGATCTGCGAGTAAAAGAATTATTTGGCTTCAGGGCTAGCAGGCTAAAGCACTTAGAGACTGTTACTGGTGAATTGGTTGCAGAAATCAAAGAGAAAAATACTAAGCATGAGGCTGAATTGCAGGCGTTACGTGATGCTCATGCTGTTGAGATTGAAAGTCTAAAACACTCGGTAGGAAAACATACCTTGTACAAGGTAGGAAAACCTACCAACTTACTTAGATCAAACAATTTAGATCTTAATACTAATAATAATTATACCCACAACAATAATTCTGATTTAGTTAAACGAGTAAACAACCTGATTAGTCGGTACAAACTTAGGGTGCATAGTCTCAACAAGGGGGTATATCCAAAACTCAGGGAGAGGCTAAGCGAGTTAAGCACCAAGCACGACCTAACAGACAATGAACTGATAGACGCGATTGAATGGAACTTGAAAGGCACTCAAAACGTGGCATTTAAAACAATGATGACTAACGGTAACGGATATTTCAAAAGCAAGCACACGGTTGCCTACATGCTGCAGGATGATCGGATCAAGGTTTATAAAAATTACTTGGCAGATAGACAAATCAATAACGTTGCAGTTGAACAGATGGGTATTAACCCGTTTGGTAACGCTGAACAAGCAACACCCGTTAAAACAATCACGCTAACTGAGCTAATCGAAAGCTTGAGAGTGAAATCGACAGATATGGTTTACAACATTCGCAACCGCCTGTTGAGTCACCTAGAGCGATTTAATAACAACGCGCTTAACGCTGAAGCTGCCAAGTTCATAGAGCTGTGCAAGTCAGGTTATTACAATCAATTCTGTGTTAAAGACGTTTTGAATGATATCCCAAGAGAGGCTAACCATGTATGACGATCAGCAGTATTGCCCTGTCTGTGTTGGGGTTATGAGAACAACAGGTGATTGCTCGCATGACTGCGGTTATAACTCTGCAGCAAGTGACCTAGTAACCTTAACGCTAGAACAGGCCGCACCGCTTCACATAGAGAAACTAAACAAAAAGATAACGGCGTTAAATCGTTCGGGTAACTTTGAGGGGATAGGAGAGCTGTTATTTTTAAGAACGGCCCTCACGTACTTAACGAGTGAAACAGCCAGAACAACGCTATCAGGTGAGACTACATGATCGATTATACAAACAAATATTGCCCCCGTTGCTTAGCTGCTCTTAATGATTTAGGTCAGTGCGGTGATGAATGCGGCTACAATGCGACAAGCAACAAGCTAAAACCGCTTACTAGCCTACAGGTTGCTAAGCGATACCTCGCAGATTTTGAAGCAGGAATAAACGCCGCAATTGATGAGGGTGATATTGGCAAAGCTCGCCGCCTTGGTGAAACGAGAGATAAACTGAAAGCTTACACTGACGAAATGATTAAGAGGGGCTTAGATGGGTAATGACAGTTTAAGTGATCTTTATTATCAGCATAGAACGGGTGATAACCTGCCAATGATAACGATCTATAACTCGCCTAGTGATTATGTTGGTAAGTACGTTGCTCGCATATTCATTGTAGAGAGAGGGGCGCGTTTAAATTCACTGTCTTTTGCTTTGGTTGCAGACTCGCTTGAACAGATTAGAGCAGAGCTGCCAGAGGGGTTGCATTGCACCCCTAGCAGCCCTGAAGATGAGCCGCATATTGTAGAAACATGGCTTTAGCAGTAACAACAATAACGGCTATTAAAAACTGGAATAATTATGAGCAATAAAAAAGAATCAGAAGTAACTATCAAATTTACAGATGCAGAAAGAAAATGGCTTAACGTATTACGCGAGGTACTAGCTAACTGCCCAAGTGAGCGACTTGTATTAGCAGATATAAGCAGCGCAGGTATGCGTATTCGCCCAGAGCCAAGTAGTGAAGAGATTGAAGAGGCTAAAAGTCATAGTGATACGATTGGCGATAGTACAATATCAATGGCAGTGATTGGGGTAGAGGGTACTATGCTACCAATACCGTTTACATTTGAAGAAAACAAAGAAAACAAAGAAAATGAAGATAATGGCGATCTGTCTTCGCAGGGTTCTACCGTTAAAGATGCAATGCAAAAGGCGATTAAAGCTGCTGAGTTATTTGCACGTAACGTCACCCACACAGAGGTTGACGGTCTGCATACATTTACTAGCACTGCAGGTTGGACTATTTCAAACAGCGATAAAAATGTCGCGTTCTCTGAGGCTAGAAATTACTTCCTTGAAGAGTTGAAAGAGATTAACGGGCCATGTGAGTGTGATTCATGTGTCGAAGATAATAAAGCTGATTTTAATGATGATAGTTTTGACTCTGATTTTAATGATGATAGTTTGGACTCTGATTTTATAGAGGCTATGACTGCAACAAAGCATTAATTTTTTCTCAAAACGCTGGTGGACTCAATAAATACGGGGGCTGCAAGGGTGTTGTTGCTTTTGCCCCGTTGGTTTTCTACGGGGCGATTTTGGCAGTTTATACGCTTAAATAAAACGGGTCGCTTTGATGAACATGATCGAAAATCTGCGTTAGTTCAGATTGAAATGCACTAGAAAACCTAACTTTCCTAAGTGGCCTATCAAACGCTTCAAACTCTCTTCCCTCAAACACTGCAAAATTACGCAGTTCTACACGTCCACCGGCTTTAATCGTGTCATTAATTACCTTGCTTACGCTATCAAGAAACAATGTCACTTGCTCACTTGGCGCGTTAGTTTCCTCTACTACTGAAGCAATAAGATCTGCAGTGGTTGTATGTAGTTCTTTATTAATTTTAATGTTTAAGTTTTTCACAGTTGGCTATCCTATTTTTTTTTAAATCTACCAATTACGACAGAGCGCGGCGTAACGTTGTGTACAGTTCCGTTTTTTGGGTTTTGCCCGAACCTGCCAGATTTATGATGAACAAAGAAAGTTGCCAATCCTTTAAGCTCCACAGACTTACCTTGTCTTAAATTATCTAGTGTATTGCGCAGTGTGCTAGCCATTAATTTATGGCACTGGTTCAAGCTAATACCTGTTGCCTTTGCTACTGCAGAAACAACCATTTTTTTTGTTAATGTTTTTCCGTTCACGTTTACTTCCTCATTGTTAGGATAGGGTTGTTCATTCAGTGTACTTAAAGAATATCCTTAATCAATACACTACATACGGGCCTTAGTCGCAAAGCTTTGAAAGCATAAAAATAAAAACCTAAATTCTGTTAATTGGTCGTAAATAATTGTATTCTTGACGGGTATATTATCCTAACAAGGGATTATAGATTAATTTAAGCTGCATTATGGATATCAGATGACCAATCAATTAGAAATTTATCAAGAAGTAGAGCAGACAGAAGAAGAGGCGCGTTTATTAGAGATAATCGCGTTGCAAGAGTCCACCGGCAAATCACGATTACTTCAGGTATCTACATTAGAGGCCACTAACAAATCGCTTGCTCAGATGGTTAATGCTAAAGAGGAAGAGTTAGAAGAAAAAGACGGGTTGATAATTGATCTAGTTGGTGAGCTTGATGAAGAACGGGCCAATGTTGCACTACTGACTAAAGCCAATGAAAGCATAGGTGCACTTCAGGCGGCTCAACTTCTATTTGATACAAAATTGTCTACAGCCAAAGCAAAGCAACAAAGTGCTGAAGAGTCATTGATTGTGTCGCGTGAGCAGAGCGCTAAGAACAAAAGTGAGTTAAGTAATGCTGTTGCTCAGCTAAGTGAGTCAAAGAAGAACACGGCTCGCTTAGAGGGCCAATTGTTTAATAATGGTTTAGAGCTTACACAGGCACAAACAACCGTTGATAAGTTAAACGAGAAGTTCATAGCAGCTCAAAAACAGATTGAACACTATGAGCAGTATGAAGCAACTGAAGATATCCGCTTTAAAAACAAGTTGGCTAGTTACTTAGCGAGTGAAAAAGAAAAGAGCGCTATTAACACCAAAGTTACCCCAGTTAGTGAGTTACCTACAACGGCCCCAGTTAATACAGAAATGGCTAAAGAGCTTGAGCAGGTTAAATCTGAGCTTTCAAAACTTAAAGGCGAGCTGAACGAGGCAAGTACCCTTGTACAAAAAGAAGAGATTCGCGCTAATGCTGCGTTTGATTTTGCACAGGAAGTTAATGATGGGTTTATCCGTGCTGCTGAAGCGGAGACATTGAGCAAAAAGGTTATCACTGGTTTGGGCATTCGCTTAGAGCAGGAAGAGAACTTTAACCGTTACTTATCGCTGATGTTAGAGAGCATTAACAGTGCGGCGCTTTACCGTAGCGACAAGGGTGGCTACTTAACGTTGGCTAGTACAAAGGTTGACGCAGAGGATCTTGTATCTGTGCATGGTGAGGGAGCTAACACTGCAGATAAACCGCATCATGATAAGCCTATTTGTGCATGGTGGAGTCCTAACGGGCGCGCTCATCTTGTTATGTGCCGTGAGCCACAACCTACAGATCCAGAGGGCAACCCACCTATCCTATTAATGGCTTGTGTTGATGGCCCTGATTCAATTCCTGATGAAGAGCGCCAAGCAGTAGCAGATCTAATTATGACGATGAGCAACAAAGAGATCATTAAGTCATTAGACCGTTCACACAAGCAAGCTACCCGTATCAGTAAGTATATGGCGGTTCTTGAGGGTGATGATTGCCCTGAAAAAGTAGAAATGACTTTGAAAGTATTGGAGTGGAAGAAGAAAAGCGAGCTGCACCAACGCAAGCAAGCCACTGCAGAGAATTTTAAGAAGATAGTAGCTAGTCACAAATCATCTAAGCGTAAAGCAAAAGCGCGTAGAGCGAAGAAGAAGAAATAATATGAGCAGAACCAAAGAGGCATTGAGAGCAGCTAAGCGACTTCTAAAGAAGAAAAAGGGCAAGTTAAAGCAGATCGACCTAGCGACTTGTGAAATGGACGTACCGCATTGGATGACTAGAGCATATAAGAATAACCGTTATGTTGTGACTATCTGCGACAACGCACTAATGACCAATGGTGTGATAGCTGTTAGGGCCATGGTGCAGCGCCATGATGATCGGCCTATTCCCCGTCACTGGCATGAAATGCAGTTGATTAAAAATGAGTTGTTCGGTGATGAGGCCACAGCTATCGAGTATTACCCTGCAGCTAGTGAGCTAATAGATAACGCAAATGTATATTGGCTGTGGGTATTACCTGCAGGTGTGTTACCTACGCCTTGGATAAAAAAAACGGTGATCAGTAATGAACCATAAACAGCAAGCGCCTAGTGGTGAGCGAGCAGAAGAAAACAGCACTGAGAGTGATTGCATTCAGTTACCAGAGTCACTACAGGAACAGTTTAAAGCTGTGTTTGGTGTTGAGTAATGTCAATGACGATAAAAGACAGTCGCTTTATTCAAATGGTAAGGGATGGTTCAAAGCCTAACGCCCTGACGTACCAAAACAACCGATACATAGTGATCATAAACAACAATGAGCCTATGACGATGAATACAACAGGTATCAAGATGACTGTTAGACGTTATGACGGTTTACCGATTGTTAATCATTGGGCTGATGTGCAAAGCATTAAGAGCGAGCTGCTAGGTGATGAGGTGACAGCTATTGAGTATTACCCACCGCAAAGTGAAGTAAGTGGCGAACCTAATACACATTATTTTTGGGTGTTACCGCCTGAAGTATTACCACTAAGAGCAACAGCATTAAATTTTGGGCAGTGACGGCCTCCCGTACTGGGGAACAGTCAAACCTTTTAATCAACTTAAACAAAAGAGATATAACAATGACAGAAGTAATTGACGCAGAAGTAACAGAAGTAGTTGAAGCAGCGCCAGAGGCACAACCAGAGCAAGAAACCTTTAAGCGTGTAAAGATAGATTTTACCAAAGTACAAACGATTGAAGATATCAAAATGGTTATTGACGCGCTTGGTATCAGTTGGGCCGCTGATGATTCACCTGAAATGATTAGCCACCTTACTGAAGAGTTTGATGCAATCATGGTACAGGGCTAAATAGTCTATAGGCGCTTAGAACGGGGCAGACCTCTCCTGTTCTAAGTGCTTACTCATGGAGAGTTAATATTTATGTACACTGAAGATTGGCTAAAAGAGTATAACGCTAAGCAACAACGCGCTAAGAGCAAGGGTATCAAATCAGCACCAAGCGACACTAAAGAGGTGTTTACGTTAGAGGGTGTATCTAAAAAGCTTAAAAAGCGAAGAGACACGGTAGGCGCAACGGGTAATCCCCATGCTAAAGCCCTTGCTCGCTTAGCTAAAAAGCCTGAATTGCTTAAAGGCAACAAGGAACACTGGGAACAGGTTAAGATATTCAATCATTACTACTTAACTAGCCAAAGCACCTATGAGCTTATGAGCGCAGTTCCTAATGGTGGTTTACGTTCTATCACTACAGCAAGAGCGATTAAAGCAGAGGGCGGCAAGCGTGGCTATCCTGATGTAATACTAGATTCACCTAAAGGGGTTTATCACGGTATGCGCTTAGAGTTAAAAGTCAGTAAGGGCATATTAAGCGAGAGTCAGATTAAAATGCTTAATAGATTACATGACAATGGTTACTATGCTGTTGTTGTCTTCGGTAAAGATGAAGCTATTAAAGCGATAGATAGTTATTTAGCCTTAGCAAAAGGAAAGCAAATGCCGATCAGTGAACATGATCACTTATGGTTGATCGCTAGTTGATCATAGTTTGTATAAACTGATCGCTAGGCAATTAATAAGATATGGAGGTAATTATGATCGTTGCTCGCAAATTAACTTTGATTCAGCTTAGGTTGATGCACGAAGTCATTAGTAGTTTAGATGGTGGTCTGAATGTTGTAATAGTGCAACGGCCCAGTAACCAAACAACACATAGGGATATACAAAATAGATCGCATGTTGTTGGTACTTACCTAGTTAATATTAAAAGCGGTGTAGAAATTCCAGTTTTAAAAGTGCATGGCAAAGTGATCGCTAATTTAGTTAGCCGTGGATTGTTAAAAGAGATTGAAAGAGAAGAGCTTTACAAGGGTAAATTTTACCTGCCCACTGATTTTGCAATTGAGCATAAATTAGGGATAGAGCAAGAGTTAAGGATCGGTGAAGTACCGGTTGCGGCCTCATGGGATTGGTTGAGAATGACCGCTAAAAAATGGGGTTGTGAAATCACTTATATTGAGGGTGATAAAACTTTTAAAATTAGTCGTGTTGATGGTGTGCGATTAAGATCAAACTTCCTGTGTGAGAGCGAACTAGGTGTGCCGGTGTTTAGGATTAGAGATTTAACACGGCAGGAGTGGGAAGATGCGATTATACATAAAATACGCCATGATTCTGTTGTCTGTTAGTTGGTTTGCGTGGGCCGTTCCGCGATACATAGAACAAATAGTTTGGTTGTGGTCGGGTGGGTAGCTGCTCACAATTATTTTAAATTAAATAGGAATTTTGCTAGTGGATATAACTGCTACACATGAAGAAATAAGAGAAAAATTGAAAGGCGATAAGCCTACTAGGGAACTTGCTGCGGATCTAAAGCAGCGAGTAGCAGAATATTTATGCCCGTTCGCCGTTGGGCAGCGTGTTAAGTCCGATGAACGTGGGGAGTGTGAAATAGCTCAGATTCGTTTTTGTTGGGGTGGTCGTGGTTACATTCTGTTTGCTAGTAAGGTCAATAAGCGCGGTAAAGTCTCTTTGTATGCTCACACAATACATCATCCTGAAAAGTTGGAATCATCCGATTACAGGCCTAAGCATAGGTACTATGATTAAGCCTGCTTATAGTTTTTACTGTATTAATATCGCCTAAATTTTAAGCAAAATGCTGGTGGATATAGCAAAAAAAGCCATATAAAACAGTTACTTAATGATGCTATAAACATTCCAGTGCAACAGTAATAATGTTGTCAAAATCCCCATTGTCACGGATTGACTCAACCCCCCCCATAACCAACGCACTAGGTACGTTGTCTTTCTTTCCTGAGATAAACCACGTTTCAAACATCGCTGACAGCAAAACCACTTGAAATTTAAAGGACTCCAAATCAATTGTAAGGTCTTTTCTTGCCACATTGATAGAAAGGGGTAGTGCATATTCAAAATGCTCACACGGCGGCGGCAGGCTTTCAAATAAGGCCCTTGTTGTCTCACTTATTGTTAGTAGATCTGCTTTTAGAAAGTCTTCAGCCTTAACTCGTTCTTCAGTGATTGTTTTCATTTTATCTTTTGCGTCATTCTTGCTTAGCATTGTATGCCCTTATTTTGTTTGCTGTTCACGGTGTTGTGTGGGTTCTATTGTATCAATATCTAACACTTTTGTTAGGATGGTATGCTCTATTCATTGAAAGGAAAAAAACGCATGAACAGCAATACAATCAACAAACAAATATTCATTAGTGGCAATACATCGCCTGACGTTATTAAAGAGATTAACGAGCAAGTTAACCTATCTTTCAAGCCGTTTGTTTCAAACGCGAGCATAACAGCAGGTGCTTATGTTGCTGTTGTCGTTAAATCGACTGATGTAGCTATCTTGCGCCACTCTCCCCTAACTCTGACGCACTCTATGGGAACTATTGAAATAGAAATGAGCGGCATAGATAGCGTTGCAGGTTATGTTGCTACATTAGATTATTTAATTGCAGAGTTAATCGCTAAATTTCCTGATGAACTGTCATTGTCTGAGTATGTGATACCTACTCTTTCACAGGGGTTCACTGAGGGTAAGGCGGTGGTAATTGCTTCACCGCAACATGATCTAATTCATTTTGGCGGCTCTTCAATGCAATCTGCTGAATGGACTAATGCAGATCCTAATATCCCTGTACTTTGGCAGGCTCAAAAGCGTGACATTGGTGGTGATTGGGTGACTGTTGATTCAGGTACGTCATATTGTGGCTATGCTAAAGCTCAATATGATCTAGTTGATGTAACGGGCTTTGTTTCATTCCGTTGGCTGCTGCGCTCTTTAACTGGCGATGTAGGCGAGGTATTTACTGATGTGTCAGAGGTTAACGTAATTCATAAAGCTGTGGTTATAACGCAACCAAAGGGGGTGACTGTTGATCATGGTGAACCGTCAGAAGTTAGCGTTGAATGGACTGCTACCGACACGTCAAAAATGGGATTTTGGGCTGTGTTGATTGATGGTGTTGAGGGTAATAGCGGATCTGGTGCAATGCCTAATGAATACACTCACCGTGTCTCGGAAACTGTAGAACCGTACAATGTGCAGTTTCGTTTCCGTGTTGGTTCTGAGGATAACCCTGAACAAGAGGTTTTATCTGATATTGCTTATGTTGAAGTTAATGCTAAACCTGAATATCCAAAACCTGAAGTTGATGTGCAGCCTATCGACACTCAAATTTTAGAGGGCGAAGAGGGTGCGTTATCAGTTACGTGGTCTGTTGATCCTGCGCGTGTTGTATGGCGTAAAGATGGATCGCAAATTGGCGAGTCTAATCAAGATTTTGACGGTATTGATACTAATGCGCTAACTATCAAGGCAATGAATGCTGATAATGTTGGTGAGTACGCTTGCCGTGGTTACAGTGCTGATGGAGAGCAAATTACAACAAGTAACATTGCTGCTGTGACTATTGAAGTGCCTGAAGAGGGTGAACCTGAAGCGGTAGCCGTGGCAGAAGTTGAAGCTAAGGCTAAATCAAAAAAACGAGCTAAGAAGTCTTAACAATAGTTACTATGATTAGCGGTGGGCTTGCTTGCCGCTATTATTCAATAAAATAATAACTTTAAATAACTCTCAATAACTTCTAGTAACTTCTAATAACTTACCTCTATTTTATATAATTAATTTAAACTCCTTAAAACTTAGTTGGACTTTTTAAAACTTAACTTAATTTACAAAAAGTTCTTCTAACTTCATGCGCTGCTTTGTGCGTCATAAATCGCTGATAGTTTACTCTTTTAACTTGCTGTAATTTACGGCAAGTTATAAACTCTACTCTCAAACTTTTGATAAGTTATTTTTACTTAAAAATAATTTATTAGAACTCGTAGCTACAATTGTTAAAAATGGAGATAACAAAATGCAGAACGTAGTAAAAAAAGAAAAGGGCAGTGCTGTTGAGGTTGAAACTTTGCAGGCCGTAAAGATTGAACAGCCAATAAAAATTTATGTTGACGATGGTAGTACGTCAATGAAAGTAGCTCATTATGTTGATGGTGAGCTTGAGCTAGCTAATATTTCAAACAATGCCCAACTGGGTAATGAGATTGGTGCTAACTCATGCACGTACACAGTTAATAATAAACAGTTTACGTTTAACCCTTTGTGTGACGCTTTAAGGACTGATTCTTTCCATTATCAATATGATGAGCATATTGTTGCAAGTGTTCACCACGCATTGCACAAGCTTGGCTATGCAGGTAAGCAAGTGCATTTGTCGGTAACACTGCCAATTAAAGAGTTTTATAACGGCTCTGAAGTGAACGCTGCCAATATTGAAAGGAAAAAGGCGGCTATGTTAGTGCCAGTAACGCCTGAGAACGAGGCAGATACTATTGAAATAGTTGCTGTTGATGTGCTACCTGAAGCTATCAGTGCGCTATATCCTTTACTCGTTAAAGATGGTGTGCCGATAGTTGATGAAACTGATGTTAGTATCGTTTTTGATTTTGGCGGTAACAGCTTAGACGTTGTTATGTTCAGTGGGTGCGCCGAACACATAATGGAGGCTAGATCATTTAACATTGGAATGATTGAGGCTTATGAGCTTATAAGGGTTCATCTTGGCGTTAATGCAAAGCTTGCACATTTAAAGCAATTGCTTGAGCAGGGCAGCATAATGAATGGTAAGTTTACGATTGATAGAGTGGAAGTGACTAAGCCTATTATTGACAACGCGCTTAATCAAATCACTGGGTTTATTGGTGATACTATTGATGTACGTACTATTTCACATTCGTTTGCAATCGGTGGCGGTGCTGAGCTGTTAGCGCCTGCGCTTAAAGATTTAGGTTTTGACTGTAAGGTAGTTCCAAATCCATTACAGGCGTTAGTATCTTCAATCGCTGAACTAGATCAGTAAGGGGTATTTATGAAATGTCGCGTACCACAAACATCACTAGACACAAGCCTACCGATTGAGAACGCTATCAATGAGCAGTTAAATGCAGGGTTTGGCAAGAGGTCAGATAATCTGCTACGCCTGCTTGCTGCTGCTGCTTTTATTGATAAAGTTAACCCTCACTTGGTTGATATGTTAGCGCGTGAAGTTGGTGACGGGGTTTGCATGGCCCGTCTTGAGTTCTTGTTTTTAACCTCAAGCGCGGTGATCGGTGAGCGAGAGTTAACACCTGCTTTTAAGCCTGAGCCAGTTGTTGAACCGGCCCCAGTTGTTGAACCTGCCCCAGTTGTTGAACCTGCCCCAGTTGTTGAGCCTGCCCCCGTTGCAGAAAAAACAAACTCGGGGAAAGGTGGGTTTGCCATACTTAAAAGCTAAGTAACCTATCTAAGCCAAGAAAGTGCCGATCACTTCCTTGGCTTTTTTTATACCTTAAATACCTACCTTTTACGCACCTATCCCCCTACGGCTGCCTGCAACGCATTGAATGCCCGATAAAAAATGATCGTTAAAATTGCCCCTGATCAGGTGATCGTTTTCTTGATCGCTGTTAGGATAGACTCTCTTTAAAGGGCAGAGAGATCAAAAATGGCAAAGCACGATTGGAAAGAGCTGTATTTAGACTACCAAAAAAACCACGAACCTAGCGGCGCTAGTGTTTCTGCGTATGCAAAGTTTAAGTGTTTGCCCTCTGGCAGTTGCCGCCGTGCCTTTAAAAAATTAAAAGATGAAAGTGATCGGATCGCAAGTGATCGCCTATCAGGTGATCGGGAGGGTACACCTGAAAAAAAGCGATCACCTAAGAAGAAAACAACCGTTAAAGCCACTGCTAGCGAGGGGGCAAAGCCAAAGCGATCACCGGCTCGAGGCAAAGCAGTTGAAGTTGCAAAACGGGCTGATCACTTCACCCGTATGAAGACAGGCAACACTAAAGCACAGAGTCACGGCGGTTACACCACGTTAGCCGGTATTGATAACGATGTGTTAGATGCTGTTGCCTGCATGAATGATTCGGGGTTTGAGTCTGAAAAATATTTAGTATCAGCGCAGATATTGCATGTTGAGCGGTTGGCTAATGTGAATATTAATAAGCTAATAAAAGAGTATGACGAAGACGGCCCACGAATAGATGAAAACAATAGAGAGATACCGCTCGAAAGGCTGATCTCAAATATACGTTTCCCCAGTTCTGAGCAGGTAGGGCGCTTATCTAAAATACTAGCTGATATCAAAGACAAAGAGCAAAAGGCGCTTAGAGATAGCGCCCGTTTAGATATGGAGCAGGAAAGGCACACGCACTCGCCTGAACGTATGCGAACCAATCAGATGCTAATACTAAAAAGACGCTTGGACGAGGGGCTTACAGCGTTAGAAACATCGCGTTTACTTGAAGTTGAGGGCATACCCATTCCCCCTCTACTGATGAAAGAGGCTGAGCATGAAATTAGAACTGCGAAACCTGCTGATGACTCACAAGGTCTTTCAGAGGAAGAGTTAGACGCTAAAGAGGCTGACTACGTTCAGGAGACAATCCACTATGCAGAACACGTTGCACCTCAACACACTGCTGAACTATTAGAGACACTTAAACAATTGGAAGAGCGCGGTAATGTAATGGCAGATGCTAGTGATTTTGATTATGAGCCGACACCTGAACCGGTAGAAGAGTCCACCGGCAGCACGTTAGAAGAGTCCACCGGCAAAGATGAAAGTATTGCTTTTGGCAGTGAAGATTTAGACTCGTTGGTATGGTCTGATGATCTAAATACAAACGGTGAAGCATAATGGCGGCTAAGTTAGCGAATGTTACTAATGATAAACGCTACCATAGATTGCGCGTTCGTTATCGTCGGAACTGGGTAGGCTTTAGTGTTGCTGTTTGTGATACCAACCCAACATTACAGCAAATCAAGATTTTAACCGGTGTTCAGCAAGTCGGGAGTCGCATATCTTGTAGCTCGGGCCATGGTACAGGAAAGAGCCATGTTAGTGCTGTAATCGTGTGGGCTTACCTTTTATTTGAGGTTGATTGCAACATTGTATTGACTGCAAACACTGCAGCGCAGATCACCTCTGTTCTCTGGAAATATTTAAAAAAGACGTGGAAAGTAATTTGTAAAAACTTCCCTTGGTTAGAACAATACTTTGTCGTTACAGATACGGCTATCTATGCAACCCATGCAAAAGGTGTGTGGTGTGTTACGCCCAAAACCGCGAGTAAAGGCAATGAAGAGGCGCTTGCAGGTCAACATAATAAACACTATCTAGTTATTGTCGATGAGGCTTCAGCGGTTGGCGATAAAGCGTTGGGCGTATTGCGTGGGGCATTAACTGAAGAAGATAACCGCATGTTAATGCTAAGCCAACCAACACGGCCTAGTGGGTTTTTCTATGACACTCACCATTCACTTAAACACTCTGAGCAAAACCCTGATGGTGCGTGGACTTCATTTATACTGTCCTCTGCTGAATCCCCACTGGTTACGCCTAAGTTCATAATGGAAAAGTACCTTGAATATGGTGGTTTTGATGATCCTGAATTTCAGATTAAGGTACTGGGCCAATTCCCTAAAAACGCTAGCGGTTATTTGCTGTCACGCGCCGCATGTGAGCGCGCCCAACGTGCGCCAGTTCAGCTCTCGAAAGATTGGGGGTGGGTTGCCTGTGCGGATATCGGTAATGGTCGAGATAGGTCTGTATTGTCGATATTCAGGGTGTCGGGTCATGACCATGATAGGCGCGTTATTCCTGTTAGCTGCCAAGAAATGCCCAGTACGATAGATCCCGTTGATTTTGCTCGCCACATTATTAAAGAGGTTAAAGATAACCCTCTATATCCAAACATAACCGTTTGTGTCGATGCTGACGGGGTGGGCCATTCAACAGCTCGCCTATGTGAAGATGCAGGCTTAAATGTTCAGCGTATTAGGTGGGGCTTTCCTTGTTTCTCAGATACAGATAAAAACAGGTTCTATAATCTTCGTGCAATGGCGAATGTTATGGCGCGTGATGCTGTTAATACTGGGCGTATGCGTATTGATGGGAACAAGAAGACTATCGACCAAGCGAGCCGTATACCAAGCAAGATAACGGAAACTGGGCATTGGCTAATGATGAAAAAAGAAGATATGAAGAAACAACTTAATATCTCTTCACCTGACAGATGGGACACATATTGCTTTGCGTTCTTGGCAAGCTATACACCTGCCCGTAATAAGATATCAGAGAGTGCGGCAGAGAACCGCAGTCAATTTGATGATCTGGTTGCGTAACTATTTAGCTGCTGCGGCTGCTTTCTTGGCTGCTGTGGCTGCTTTCTTGGCTGCTGCGGCTTTCTTTCTTTCCGCTGCTTTTTCTGCCTTTATAGCTGCTTTTTCTGCCTTTATAGCTGCTGCCTTTTCAACCCTTGCTAAACGTCTTTTTTCACGTCTTTTAGCGTTATATTTATCGGCATCTTTTCTCTTTCTGATCACTCGCTCTTTATCTGCCATTTCAGTGAGGGCGCGCTTGTTATCACTTGATCTGTAAATCTTACCCCTTGATGGAATGCTGTATTTTATAGGGGTTATATACGTATCTATTAGAGATTTTCTGCTTGCTCCGTCTTTTGGTAGGTTACATTCCATGTTGCCTATTTCATCAAAGACAATCATACCTGCCATGCTGACGCGATGTTTAATAAAGTTATTACTAGGCGCTTTCTCGCCGTTTTCCAATGTCGGCAGGAAGTGCACAACAACATCGGTATGGTTGCTGTTCCTAGCTTTGTACATCGTTTCATCATCGCGCTTAATAGCGTTCATTTCATTTCTGTATATACGGCAAGTGCGTTTACTGTCTTCAGTTTGCTCGCCTACTTTCAATGATGCTATAGCAGTTTCATAATTACTTATTAACTGCTCTTTTGATACATCGCGTACACTAACTGCTTCATTAATATAAATTGATACTGAACTCATATCACGAAGTACAGCAGGCAGCTTGAACTTAACAGAGCGCGTGTTGTACCTAATTGGGTCTAGCTCAACTATTTCCTCAACATAGCGCTCCCACTGATTAACCTTTGCGTTTAGTTCTTCAAACTTTTCCCGATCCTTGACTATAACGAGCGGTCTTATAAAATGCTCTCCTCGTTTTTCTTTAAACGTAGCTATGCTTAGGAGTTCATTAATAAATGTTTCTCTGAATAGTAAAAACTCTTCATTCAACATTGCTGCTTGGTCGGTGTCCTGCATGATATTTGCCCCGTATTTTTTATAATAGGATTGCTGTTTTATGCAATCAATTCCTTTTTTACCCCCCTTGTTATGCAGGGTAATTTCCTTTCTAACGGTTGTGTTAGGATATATTGCATTAAGCGATAAAGTATAATACAGAGTGTAAAGTATTGATAGCTTGAAAAGGGTGGGTATGTAGTTCTGTGTGACTGTGGCAGATATGGTTGTGATGTTTTTTTAAAGTGAAAATAGAGCTAGCGATACTAGCTCTATTTTTATTTTAATTTAACTTTTTTAATAACAAATCTATTAACAAAAATGCAACCAAAGCATAGATGATTAAATGTAGTGTTATGTTAATGGTCGGCACGTCTTGTTCTTGCACTTTACTTGCTATTAACATCGTTGTTAGGAAAGTTATAGCACTGGAAAGTGATCCGCTTGTTGAGCCTGACAACGCTATCAGTAGTGGTAAAAATGCAGTGAGAACTAGAATTGAGTCCGTGATTGAAACGCCTAAACCGTGGGCTAGTAGCGCAGGCGGTATGCCCGAAACTATTAGTAAAAGCTTAGCAGTTAAAGGGTTTGTGTGTTTCATTATCCATCCATAGTTTAGCTAGTTCGGTGAATTTATCGTAACAAAGAGGCGGTGAAATCTTGCCTAAGCATTTAACGTGAATATCCCACATCAAATCCAAAACATCGTCCTCATTATCAACTAACTCATCTTGTACCATAGCGAAAAGACTTATAATTTTTAGCTCTATAATCATATTCCTTGCATTATCAGTCATCGTGAAAGTGCTTTTTTCATATAAAAAGGTCATTATTTGCCGCCAGTAATCAGTTATTTTATAAATTTTTAACGGCTCATCCTAACAACGTCATATTGCAGTGATGAGCGATATATAAAGGCTATTATACAAACAAAGGTTTATATACAGCGCAGTTGAACTTTGATTAAAAATTTAGTTTGTCCGTGGTACATACGCTGTATTTTTTCATTAAGATTTTACCTTTCGGGTTTTAATATTATTTGTATGACAAATAGGGGATAAAAGGGATTGCTTATTGGGCGCTTTGGTTGGTTTTCGTGCATATCTTGATTTGTGATCGGTGTCATAGTTTATTTTTTCAATGCGAGTAGGGGTTATGGTTCTGGTAAATTAGAAGTCAAATAACAAGCATTATCTAATTAAGTAAATGCTAATAATATAATCGCCAAAAGGTTATAGATATTCATGGTTTTATAACTAAATGTTTATTAGCTCCCCTGCCCTATTTCTTGTTAAATCTGCCTATCATACTTTTTAACAAAAATCCCTATCCTAAGTCACTATTGAAACAATTTAATAACTATCAATGTGTTAACGTGTCGGCACACGTTAACAAGGGTTTACAACGCACCCATGGCAAAGTAAAATCTCTCTCTGTAAATCGCACGTTAACAAGTTAACAGCCAATATCGTCAAAAAGTGGCTTTATACAATCAATCCTAATCAACTTTACAGGGCAGTGTAATATGATATTTCAAGAAAGTAGTAAAACGGCTTATATTGCCGCTATGGGGGTATTTCCCTCTTTTTTAAATTCACCCCAACATATCAAAGGGGTTTTAACGGTATTAAACAGGGGTTGCCATGGAACAGACTAATGCTGCGCTGTTGGAGTTGGAGATAGTCCAACTGTCAAAATCGGACTGTTTTGAGTTAGCCCGTAAAGAATGGAAGTTGTCACGTATCGAAAAACAGCAGGCGCTTGATTCGTGCCTGTGTGGGCAAGTCATCAAGGAGCTGTGTTATATCACCAATCAGATTAACGGCAATACCGTGTACGTGGGTAATGTCTGCGTTAATAAATTTATGCAGATTGATACCGGCACAATGTTTAACGGCCTAAACCGAATAATGAAAGATAGCACCGCCAACCCAAGCGAGGATTTAGTTAATCACGCTTTGGAACTTGGCATATTAAAGAGTAATGAAGCACGTTTTTTACGGTCATTAGTGGGCCGTAGCAAGCTAAGTGCTAAGCAACAAAACTGGAAAAAAAGTCTTAATTTACGCATGGTTCACTCGTTGGTAGTAGACGAGAACAACCGCGAATCACAAACATAGTAAGGGGCAGATTATGACAATTAGAGCATATTCAAGGGTATCAGTAGCAAACAGGCAAGATAAGCTTAGAGGTAAGGGAAAGGGGCAAAATGAAGATGAGATTATCAATTCAATCATTGTTCAAAAGAAGAAAATGGATGCTTATATTTACGTTAATTCAGACCGTTTTAATGGTGATGAAGAGGTGATCCATTACGTTGATAAAGACGTATCGGGCAGTAAAGCTTTAGGGGATAGGCCTGCCGGTGCGCGCTTGGTTGATGATTTAAAGGAGGGTGATACGGTTGTCATTCTGAAGCTAGATCGAATGTTCAGGAACGCTAGTAACGCCTTAAATCACTCAGAAGATTGGAAAGCTCGCAATATTGATTTAATTATTATCGAGCTTGGCGGCTCTGTGATAACTGATGCAATCGGCAAGCTGTACTTCACTATTATGGCTGCTATTGGTGAGCTAGAACGTGAAAAAATACGTGACCGAATAATCGCTAGTAAAGAAGAGTTACGCAGTCAGGGCCGCTATTTAGGCGGCAAAGTTCCCTTTGGCTATCGAGCTGAAAAGATAGGCGGTACAACTAACTATGTTATTGATGAGCTAGAGCAGTTAGCTATTAGAAAGATGATTGACCTGCGCAACCCAGTAACCGGTAAACCAATGCCCTACCGACAAATATCAGCACAATTGAAAGAGAGCCTTGATCTTGATATCTCCTATGGTGGCATTAAAAAAATAGTAGATCGCGGTGGCGATATGTACCACGAAAACGAGGAATGAATCATGTATAAAGTAAAGCCTGAAGACGTTATACCAACTCGAACAAGTGATGAAGCTTTTGCACTAGATGATCTATTTACGCCCACTCAAAAGGAGGCTGAAAAGCTTGCTAGGGTTTGGGGGCAAATGGCTAAACAGTTTAATAATCCGACCTCGCTCACTACGCTAATGCGTGTTGTTCATCTATTCGTTGATACCAGAATGAAACCTTTTGCTAAGCAGTCAGTTTGTGCCGTAGGTTGCAGTTTTTGTTGTAAATTGGACGTTCAAATAAATGAGATCGAGGCGCGCTATATAGAGGAAAATACCGGCTATAAAGTTGAAAAAGCCAATAGAGTAAAGGTGCTTAATAACGATTACTGCCCTTTCCATGACGATGAAACCGCGACTTGTAAAATATACGAATATCGCCCGTTGAGTTGCCGTTGGTTTTTTACTGCTGATAGTTACGAGTATTGTTTAGATCCTAATGTGGCCCACGCTATTTCTGCCGAGAACGGCATACCTGCCGATCCCCACTTGAAAGAATTGCGAAGTATTATTGACCGCGCTAATACCGGTGATGAGGGTGATATAAGGAATTTTTTCAGGTAAAACACCTGCCCTGCTTTTTTGTACCTACCTGCCAACTATGACGAAGTTGGTATGTAGGTTATTTACTATATAAATCCGTGGTATTTCTTTTAAGCGTATGGCCTATGCTATCCTAACAACTGTGTTAGTGGTTGCTTGGTTGTTAAGTGAACAATAATGATGAACGGGTATCGCAATGTTAAAAGGTTTGAAAGCATGAGAGTTATTAAGTCGTTTATTATAAATGACATGAAGATATACTTTGAATCGGCTTATATTGAGGGCGTACCATGCCTGCGTGTTGCGGTGGACTTTGGCAGGGGTAAGGCGGTTAGATTACTTCAAAAACGCTATAGGGTAACGTCCATTGATATATCCACTAGCAAAGTAAATAAAGCAACGGAAAAGACAGCACAGGCCGCGCTAGACTCAATGAGTAATGATCTTAATTTTGCCCGTTCTATCGAGCAGGCTTTTAGTTCCAAGCCAATAAGTAAACGGCCCACCCATGAGCAATTAAAGCAATTTAGGAAGTGAATATGAGCAAAGTGATAGCAATTGATTACGGTGATTTTGGAACGGTAGAGTTAAAAAACCCCTTACTCCTAATTACTAAAGGTTTTCTATCTGATGACGAAATTGAAACGTTTGTTAATAGCGCCAGTTCAGAAGATGAGGTGCAAATAAACCCTGAATTTTTTAAGGGAGGCATGTTTGAGGTATGGCATGAGGACGCAGTTATTGGCGGTTGTTCTGTCTCCCATGAGATAGATAACGATGATATGAATTGCTGCATATTCGTATCGCTCAAAGCGGTTATTGTCTCGCCTGATTATCGAATGTTGGGGGTAGGTGGTTTACTTGCTGAAGCTGTAGGCCGGAACGTGGCAAACGAGATATTGACGTTGCTTGTTAAAGAGAGGCTATCCAAGCGGCCCATGCACAATGTATCTATCACTTTCTGCGCTGATTTTGAGTCACGCGAGGGGGAGGCATTTTTTAATATATTAACTAACTATGTGCAATATGGAATAAACCCTAATAAATTAAGTGGGTTATTAAAGTGTGACTGCTCAGTAGATTTTGACGCAGGTTATTAACTAGCATTTAAGAGGCAACAATGACAATGACAATTACAGTAAAAGAATTAGTAGCAGAATTATCCAAGTTCCAAGGCGATACAGAGGTGGAAGTGATGATTGGTTGGAGTACCAAACCTGTGCGAGCTGTTGCAGGTGATGACGAAGATGGTGTTTACCTTGAGATTGACGAGTAATGTGTTGGTGTAATCCTCGACTGAGGATAATGCAGTGCGGCAAACTTGATTGTGTGCCGCCACAGGTAAAGATTGAAGATTTACAGGCTGAAATAGCGCGTCTAACAGCTTTAAACAAGGCTATGCACGATCAGGTTGCAGGTTATCTAAAGGGTGAGGATTGGCAGCACTGGCAAGAGTTCAATCAAGATAAATTTAAGGCGTAGTATTTTAATGATAAACAAAGGTTTTTTGGGCAAGTATGCAGCCCCAGTAATATTAATAGCGCCTCTCCCTGTGATGGGTTGGCAAGCAGTTGGTTTTTTAAATTGCGGAGTGCCAAGTAACATCATTTTCAACATGATTATATTTGGATTCTGCCTTGCCGGTGCGGTGTATTGGTTCGCTCTGTCGGGGATAGTTAAACAATACCGCAACCGTTCTAACGATATGTATGCTTTAAACAAGCAGTTGATTGAGCATAACCAAGCGCTTATTACCCAACTTTTTGAGCAGGCTAACGATAAGGGAGAACAGGCCGAATGAATATTGTATTAATGTGCCTAGCAATATCCTTAACCTGCTTGATTGTAGTTTCTGTCATTGCGATAGGCTTTCTCATGTATAAGCTTTACAAGGGCATTCAGTCAACGGGTAGCAGTTATTGTTGCCCTCGCTGTGGTCGTAGATAAGTGTAACCCCCCCCCTCAAAATGCTGATGCAGATCAATCTTTAATATATAAACCTACAAATGTCGTAGGTTTCTGTTTACTTGTGCGCGTATATCGCGCATTATCACCACAAGTTAATCAAACAGCAACCATACAGGCGGTCAAAATGAACAATTTACCTAAATCACTTAAAAGCGTTAGCCCTTTCAATTCAAACAAAACTTACACTGCTAAATGTATCGGCCTTAACGAGTTCAAAATCACTCAGTTAATCGGTGGTGTTAAGCACTCCGAGACTACTGCAGACCTTTACCGCACAAGTGAAATTGTTTACCTAACACAAGATGAACTGCAGCCACTTATTGAGGGTTGGAAAGTTAAAGAGGCTATTCGTTTAATCAAGCAAGCTGAAGTACGCGACCAAAAGATAAATAAAATGGAGAAAGCGCATAGCAGTTACGTTTGTGTTAATTCATACACTGAAGTAATGGAACTTAAAGATAACGTTGTTGAACGCATTGAACTACATACTAAAGCGCGTGAAGTGTTACTGACTGCTTATGAGTCACTAAAGCTAACTATTGAGCAGATACAGCAAGCCGCAGAAGTCGCAGGCGTTTGGTGGGAATGCTACTACTACGATGAAAATGGTGAGTGGATTTAGTCCACCGCTTTACCCCCCTTTGCTTTTGATTAGAACAACCAATTTTATACAAACTATTTTTAAAAGGATTTCACTATGTCAGATTTCTCATACAAGTTCGGTGCTGTTTTAGGTACTCAAAATGATCGCCCTTATTACCAAGCAACAGTGCCAATGCGCACACTTGCATCGCTACTAAAGCTTGATGATAACCATGATGTTAATCAACGTTCGCAGCGCATTGTTGATACTGCGCGAGCTAAGAAGTTTGCAAAATACTTAGTTGATAATAGTAAGAATGGTTTTTTTGTTGTGCCGCCTGTTGTTGGTTACATAGAGGGGGATTATAAGTTTGAAGAAGTGCCACTTGACGGCTTTGGCAGTTCGGGTCGAATGGTTGTTGATTTAGATGCAAAGTTCATGCTGTTTGATGGTCAACATCGCGCTTATGGTATTAGAGAGGCAATGGCTATGTGTCCTGAACTGGGCCACCAATCAGTATCTATTATGTTCTTTAGTGGGCTTAGCCTTACAGAAAGACAGCAAGCATTTCACGATATTAACTTCACTCAGAAGACACCTGCCGCCGCTCTATGTATCGCATACAATGACCGTAGTGAGTTTGATAAAATGGTGAATGATACGTTTAGCAGCTCTCATATTCGTGGCTTGGTTGAGTACGAGAAGAACACAGTTAGCGGCAACAGTGACAAAATTTATTCACTCAAGCCCTTAAAGGATTTCTGCACTAACTTTTTACAAAGCAAGGAAGTAGAGCCTACACAAGTTAAGTTGTTGAATGAATACGTGACGGGCTTATTTGAGACTATCAACATACCTGCTCAATTGATTACGTTTGAAGCTAAGCAAGTACCTTATGAGCGCCAAAGAGGTGTGTCAGTTGCTAAGGCGTACCGCGAGGATTATATCGTTGGTCACGCTGTTACAATCAAAGCACTTGCTATGCTTGGTCGTGATGTAATGAACTCAAACCCTACTAATTGGAAAGAGAAAATAGCGCCACTTAGCGATCTAAGCGTGTTTAATCGTAGCATTGATGATTGGCAGGGCAGATGCGTTACTGACCGTGAGAAGATGATGAGCAATCAATTAGCGGTACGCTTAACATACTACAAACTAAAGCAGATTTGTGGGCTAGCATTATCACCTGTTGAGCGCCAAGAAGAGCATAAATACTTTGATAAAGATGCTGTTGTGGCTCTGCGTGAAGTACCTTTGAATTAATACTATTTGCTGCCGGTGGATATACCCTCTATATCCACCGGCAGCAAAGAAATACAGAATATTACCCCTGCATTAAACAGATACCCTATCCTAACAACGCCCATGTGTTAAAGTTTGTTTTTATTACTTCTTTGATGGTGGGTTATGTCTACAACTAAACGTATTTTAGCGGTCACACTGGGCCGCAAACCAATGTATGCAATCGCAGGTTTTGACGGTGGTATGGTGCATATCATGCAATCTAAATCACTCGCTAGTGACTACACGGCAATGCTGAAAGAAACTACAAAACTCTTTGCCATGGCTAAAGAAAAGGGCCTAGAGGTCATCATTGAAGATCCAACCGGTTTTTTTCGTGAGCATGGTGTGATTGTTGATTTAGCGCAACGTGATGTGATGGGCGGCTCTGTCATGGCTAAGGCGATGGATAACGTTATCGCTCTGCAGCATCGCAATGCGATCACTTTCCCTGTGGGCATGGACGGTCACTTTAAACTTAGCGATTCAATTCTAAACGAAGTAACCAACGACAACGGGCAGCGTATTTATCGTGTCGATTGGCCCAACGTGAAACCTGAAAACAGATTGCTCATATTGTGCGTGTACGGCTCTGTTAATAACGATCCTACTCGCCCGTCATTCATTAAGCAGTTTTACAAAGCACTTGCTGACAAAGTGAAGACTACCCCAAAAGCGGTGATACCTAGCACCCTAAGCGTTAACTACGCCACCGAATTCGACAAGCGCGAACCACTCAAACTCAAGCCAATAGAGCGCAAGCCAACGCAGATAATCAATAAGGAGATAAACCTGTGAGCGTCAAAATGAAATACCCTCGACTTTCTGATCAGAACGTTACCGATGATTGCCTGCGCGCATTGCTCTATATCGAATTGGTTGCAGTATCGCAGGACGCAGGAAACAGGACTGATGTATTTGAATATGAAGTGAGACACGATGAAGAGTATCGCCCTGATTTATTGTCATATCGCGCTTATAGCACTGAAACGTGCAGATGGGTTGTATCACTGATAGCCGGTAATGATGATGAGGCTGAGCCTATGAATATATCAACCGTGTTACGCCTGCCTACGAAGAAGTTCATACGTGACCGAATTCGCCATTATTCACAAGATGGGAGCAGACCAAGTGCCAACAACGTCACAGAAATTACCCGAGCTTAAAGAGCCTAACCTTAAAGGCTTTAATACTGGGGATCTAAATGAACGCGAGTTTATGACTGCGTTTAATAAGATCAGGGCCGAGCAGCACCGAACTAGGCGAAGAGCAAAGAAAACGCTAACGCCTGCCCAGTTACGTGATGCTACGCCTACTCAACTAGCTAAGCTTGGTAAACGTGCCGATGGACTGCCTTTTACTAAAAAAGATTTAGAGCAATTCCGCAAGGCCGCGAAGAATACAGAGAGTAAACGTGCTGTTGGTGGCTATGGTATTACTTATGCCGAAATGGTTGTGGGTTCGACAGATATAGATATCAAACGCGCTAACAACCAAGTCAATGACGGCTCAGGTATCACTAACGCAATGCTTGTGGGCATACGCCAAGGTAATGTTGTGGCAATACGTGTTAAGGCCTCCAATAAATCTAAACATGATGATCATCGTGTCATGCTGCGGCTTGAATCGTGGGATGCGCAGATGATGCTCGCACCGCAGGGGAAAAAGGGCTACCAAAAAGCAACTAAAGAGGCATGTAAAGATCGCATGGCTATACAGTGCAGTTGTGGTCGTTTTCAGTTTTGGTATCGCTACCAAGCTACCATAGGGCAATACGTGCTATCTCCCCCCAAAGAGAGCGCATACCCAAAGCTGAATAATCCAAGTTTGCAAGGTGTGGCCTGTAAACACATATTGAAAGCGGCTACCAAGCTGCAGTCTGCAACATGGCAACGCCGTATCGCGCAAGAAATGGAGCGGCAGGCTACTAATATCGGTTTTGGTGGGAAAGGTGCGTTTACTGTTACTGCTGCTGATAAAAAAGCACTGGCCCGAGCGAAAAAAGACCAAGTGCATTTAGATGATGCTGAAGCTGAATATAAGCGCTATAAAAAGCGACAGGAGCGATTTAAGAGAGAGGGTAAGCTATCGAGCAAGAAAGAGATTGCCGCGCTTAAACGTCAACGTAAGCAGCAAAATGAACGTGAACGTGAGCAGGACAAGCGAGACAAAGAATTTTTGAAGCAGCAAAAAGAGCTAGAGCGTAAAGAAAAAGCGTTAAATGCAAAAATAGCTAATGTGGCAAAGGTGATGAGTGATGCTGAAAAAGTGAAGCGCCAAACTGCCGCTGATGCTGAAAAGTTGAAGAGCCAAACGGCTACAGGGGATAATAAGAAGATAAGCGACTTTGCTAAAATGCAGGCTGAGTTAATGGCCTCTGGTATGTCACCTGAACAGATTGCGATAATGAACAAGTACAACGGGGATAAATAACAATGACTGAGTTAAGAGTAAGAAACGAGAGCCATAAAGACTTTAACGCACAAACGCGCCTTGATTGGTTAGAGAGCATTAACATGCACCCTGACCGCTTTGATGCTTATTTGTATCGTAACACTGAAGAGCTAGACCAAAGCCAAAGCGCAGGGCTAGAAGAGTCCACCGGCACAGGTTATGAAGAGGTTTTATTCACTAACCTTGATACCGATAGACAGGCCAACATATACCAAGAGCCGGTGATTGTTTCCGTTGTTGACACTATTGACGATTCAGAGTCATTTTTAATGAACTGGGATGGTGAAACACAATCGAGCAATACTGAAGATGCGCTATGCCTGCGCGTTGGTTCTCATGAAGTGCCAAAGGGTTCTATTTTAGAATGGAAAGAGGCTACCGCTACAGGTTCACGCTCTGTTTATTGGTACGTGTTGCGCTCTGCAGGTTATGGCACTAGCAATGTAGGTGCGCTGCATTTCTGTATACCGTGTCGTGATCTAGAAGTTGCTGATCTGCCAAGTGTTGAGGGAGCTAAATCAGAGTGAACGCATTACCAGAGCCAAAGAAAACTATTACTGAATCATATTTACCACGTTCAACAAAGATTGAGGCGATAGCGAGAAATAACGCAAGAGGTGAAGTGACTATGATCCGTGGTTTTCCGTATCGACTTATAGGATGGGAGACTAAAGAAGATCGGGTTTACGTTACGATGGAGTTAGCTAAATAGCAGGCAAAAAAAAACCACTTCGGAAAATTAATTGAAGTGGTTTTTAAAAGGATCACATAAAATCATATATTGTATTAATTAGAACATTTAAGGATATCAGGCTTAGCAATTCGATAGGAATATTAAATTAGAACACGCCCCAACGCAAGACGTTATTAGGATAGGTTGCCCACTGGGTTACAGGGGGTTACGTGACGCATATCACATATAAACCTAGTTTCTCTTTATTGTGGGCGGTATGCGCGCATAATGGCCTTTCTTCATTTTAATATAAGGGTTGTTGATATGTGCACAAATAAAATTTACCAAACAGTACCAAGCGGCTTAGATTACAAAGAAGTTGAGGGCGTATGTGGTCAAACGGGCATACATGGTCGCTCTGTTTATTGCGAAGAGTGCGAGAAACAAGGTGCAAGTAAGCGTGATGCTGAACGCGAACGGATGCTTAAATATTACGACTATTAATATTTCCTTTGCCGGTGGACTCTTCTACCGGCTATATTCACTAGCAAAAGAAAACAATATCCACCAACAGAAAGGGCAGAAAATGACTAATTATACAAAGCTAATCAAAGATCAGAAACGCGCTGTTAATGAACTAACTAAAAAGCAGTTAGTAGATAAGTTCCAAGAGCTAATATCAAACCCTCAATTATTTAAAGTTGCAGGCAATCTACTAGAAAACCAAGGCAAGCAAACTCTACAAGATAACCTGATTCATAGGCATGAGGTCGCGCTTATGAGTGGTGGAGAAGAACAAACCGATAACAGTCGAATAGACAACCTATTACTTGGTGCTATCGAACTGGGAAGTGTTATGCAGGCTGTTACTATTCAGCATGAAGTTGATGTGTTTGCTAGTGGATATAAAAAAGGAAAATAAACTAATGAATGATGACAGCCTGAGCGCTTACAGTAAAAAAGAGTGTGGCTTAAAAGTTACTGAGCTATCTGTAAAAGTGGGCATACCAACCCGAACTTTATATGATTGGTGGGCCGATGATAGGCAGCGAGCAATAAGATACATGATCGCAGGTGTGCGCCTTGAATTGCAAGATTAGCTGTTAATCATTGATAGTCATTAGGTCGCTTTTAAGCGGCCTTTTTTGTGCCTGTAATAAATTTAAAAGCAGCCTTTTCAGTGTTAGGATAAGCAATCACTTTAAGGGGCTATTGATGAGTAATGACGTATTAAAAGATCCGAGTTGGATAGGCCATATTGCAACGCCGACAGGATTAAGAGAAACAACTGGCCTGCAGTCGCATGATGCAGGAGTGGGCCGTTGGTTGATATCGATCTTTCAGGGTATGACAGTTACCGACTCTGTTAACAACAAATCAATGGCCTCATTTTTCAAGCGTCCACCGGCAGAACAAATATATATGTCGGGAGAGGATGAGCCTGCTGAGTTCCTTAACCGTTTACGTGCTTCAAAGCAGGGCAGGCAGGGCGCTGATTTACCCCCTGAGCAATCCGCTCGCCTTATACGTGATGCAATGCCATTGGTTTACTTTAAACGCGCCGTAGGTGTTCGTTTTGACGATTCAGGTGTCACAGTAAAAGCAACTAATGCCTCGCAGATTATTGATAGCAATGATAATGCCATAGCTAACGTCAATCACTCATACCTTACGCTCACTTATACCGTGAATTTCTTGGCGTGGGATTTAGAGAGTTTAAGCCGATTGCAAACCGCTTTTAGCACTCACTTACTACACGGTAAACAACACCACTTTGATGTGAACACGATGCTACTGGGTGAGCAAATCCCACTATCAGGAACAATCATGTTTCCGTCTGCTATTAGCTTTGATGATTCAAGCATTACGCAACATGAGGGGCGCATATTGTGTGCGAGCTGTGAGGTTGAAGTCATTGGCGAAGTGCTAGAGGCCGTACAGGTAACAGAGCAAAAAGCACAGTGGGCGTTTGTGCCGCCGAACAGGGAGAAATAACGTGAATTATTATGGAGTGCCGAACGGTCAAGAAGACAATATATCCTCTCACTTAAAAGCAATCATTAAGACGCAAGATACAACCGTTACTGCTTATTTGGGCCAAGGTTCAAGCAAGTCTATTACTGCTAACTGGAATCAACCTTTTTTAGATGCAGCAACGGGCGGTATGTTTAGTATTCCTGCTGCTGTATTACAAACCTACACCGGCTATTCAATCAATACGCAGGGCGCTACTACTGTCGTATGGGGTGGTAATGAACCAATAGAAATAACATTAGAGCTTAACTTTAAGGCTTTTGATGATCCGCAAAACGAAGTGAACGGGGCAATTGAAGCATTAGAGAAATTCGCCTCCCCGATGTATAGCAAGTCTGTGGGCGGCACTATACCTGCAATTGTTCAACTCAAAATCGGCAAGTTGATATTTAATCATGTTGTGATTAGCAGTGTATCTAGCCCTATTGATATGAACCTTAATACTGATGGTTACTTTATGCGTGGCACAGTGAGTTTATCTATTAAATCACTATTGGCATTGAGTCAGGGTGATATCAGTAACGGGGTTTATGGGGCGGCTAAAAAATGAGTGATCAAGAGCAAGAGCCGTATTACATACAATCGCTAACTGTTGACGATAGAGAGATCCCAATTGATAGCGTTTACAGCTCTACTTACATCGAAAATATTACGATGGAGGGTAGCAAGCTAATTTTAAAACTTGATGACCTTGCAGGCTTCATTAAAGACGATCTAGGCTGTGCTGTTGGCTCTGTTGTCACTGTGCATTTTAGCCCTGCGCAAACTAACGCAAACTTTAAAGAGTCCTTTGTTGTGCTGTCTATGCCAAACGATGCAGGCCACTTAGTTTTAAACTGCGAACAGTCTCAAAGCAACGTATTAAAACAGCGTGTTATTAAGCAGCTATTTATCCATAACAATCTACCTAATGATGCACTTAAAATACTTGCCGGTGGACTTTCTATCAATGGCAGCATTGACGGCGCAGAGTGTAGTTACTCTGTAAATATTGGCTCTACTCATAACCGTATGATTACCTCACTGGGTAATGATCATGCTTGTGCTATTTGGGTGATGCGCGGTGCATTGCATGTTGCTAGTTATGCAACCCTAGAAAGTGATCGCCCAGTGATAACGTTATCTGACGAAGTTGTTACCCCGTTCACCGCTCGAATACTCGATATTAAATACACAGATTACAGCTATTCATACGATAGAACGCTAAATAAAAAGTATTGCGGTTGGTCGATTACTGGCGGCGCTATTACTGGCGGTAATGATTCGGGTGTACCTCAAATTATGGAGGCGGTTACAGCTAAACACTTGGCGAACAGGATTAAATACTTACTGCCACTTGCTGAGTTAACGATAGGCGGCAATGACGATATCAAAGTGGGCGATGTAGTTCAGCTCGCAATGTCACGACAGTTTGAAGAAGACGAAACACTTGAAGCATTACCCAAGAACGTGATCGTTATGCGCGCTTGTCATCATTACATGGAGGGCGTATTTAAAACGCTGTTGATTGTTGGAGTAGTAAGCAATGCAAAGTAATGAACCATCAAAGCTCAACGGGCAATATCGCGCCTCTGTTATATCGACAACGCCACCGGCCCACTTGGAAAACCTCTTATTAGCACAGGTTCGTTTAATTGGCTTGTGGGATAACTCCCTTGAGGCAAACCTACCATGGGCAGAGTATTTGTTCCCTGTTGGCGTTCGCCCGTTAGAGGGTGATTTTACGCCCGTTGAAGTGGGGGATTTTGTGTGGGTTGATTTTGTGAATGGTGATGCTCGCTGTCCTCGCATAGTGGGAGGTTGTCACTATGCGCCAGAGGGAATACCAAACACGCCGCCAGAGTGTTACGTCAATGATTCGCCTTATGAACACCAACGGCATGACGATGAGCCAGTGCCGCCAGTAAACGAGTACCACAAAGATAAAACGCAACGATTCGCCGGTAACATGGTTGAGCAAACCAAAGGTGGTCATTATCGCGTTACTAATATGATTAGCGGTTCTGCAGTTGAGTTAACCCCACTAGGCCAGATTGTTATCCATGCAACAGACCAACTTTTTATATCTGCAGGCGCAGGACTGAAAGTGGCTATCACTGGCAACACGCAGATCGATCTTGATGGTAATTTGGTGGCTAACGTGACGGGTACTACTGACGTTAAATCAGATAAGAACGTGACAGTAACAACGGGCGCAAACATGAACCTGAAATCTAGTGGCTCTATGAATATTGATGCAGGTGGCTCTATGACAATCGGTGCAGGCGGCTCTATTCGCATGAACGGCTCAACAGTACACATTAACGAGTAAATTATGGCTTGGTCGCACTTTAGCCCGATGTGGGCGAACTATGAAATTATGGGGTTAAGCGAGCTAATTACATGGAGTGTTGGCTCGCCCATCGCGTACACAGTTTCAGTCTCCCCCTCACAATCTGTATTTACTGCAGTTGCAAGTCCTGCAGGGATCTCAGTGCAATCTATCAAAGAGAATTTGCGTGGATTATATCCCGTTGAGTCGCTTACTTATTTAGATCCTGATTATGTAGAGCATGTGGTAACTGAATGGGATCATGTGCCTGCCGGTTGCCGTGTGATCGATATGATACCGCACAGATCAAGAACTTTTACTTTTACACTTACTTGCGTTTGTAACTATCTAACACCAACAACGCCCCCTGTTCCTGCTGTCGCTAGTGTTGTTTTAGATCTGGTTATTTGGCAGCACTATGATGTGCATAAACAACTTTATAACGATTTAATAGAAGTGGAGATCAGAGAATAATGCCTGCAGCAAGTTCCCATCCTGCCAACACCACAGGTCACGCAGGTTTTCACCCTACGCTATCAGCCGCAGGTGCGCCCACCGTTTTTATCAACGGCAAACCTGCAATGATTAGCGGCATCCCGTTTATTGTTCACTCAAACCCTAGCCCGAGCGCCCACGTTGGCACTTCGGATAGCGGTAGTGGCTCAGTATCTATTTGCGGTCAACCTGCTTGCAGGGTTGGTGATAGCTTGTCATGTGGCGATGTAATAGCAAGCGGTAGTCCAAACGTTTTTATAGGTGGCTAATGGCCCAACAATTTACCCAGTACGTTAACTAAAAAAGGAAACAAGTATGATAGGAAAATTAACAGGTTTATCTAGTGTTGTAGATAAAGTGGTAACGCTTGGTGGTTTATTTACAAGTGACAAAGATAAATTGAAGTGGGAGCAGGCAATTAAAGAAACAGAGGACAAGCCGCAATTACAATCAATGCTGATTGATTTAGCTAACGCACAAAATGGCAATGTTTTTGCTGTGCGTGGGCGAGCTATTTTAATGTACGTGCTTGGTGCGGTTGTTGTTTATGACTACATTTTGCGTGATATTGTTTGGGCCATAAACGGTGTAGATAATCCTCCTGCTCAAATTACGAGTGAAGCGCTTTTGATTTTAGCCAGAATTTTCGGTGCGGCGGCTTGATGTGTCACTCATCTATAAAATAATTTGATTTATTTTTCAACGTAAAAAAGCAGCTTTGTTCGCCACCCTTGCGAAATCAATGGTAATTATTGCTTGCTAACAATGGGTTCAGAGCGTCTTTTAAAGGCGCTTTTTTTTAACCTTTTTTTAAAGGCCAACAAGCCCATAGGCCGCGCAATTCGGGGTCTTTAATGGCATTAAGTAACAGGCTATCCTAACAATTGAGGCGCTTAAAATCATTAGGCGCTAACTACAATTGAACTCGTATTAGGAGAGTCCTTAATGTCTGCTACAGATAAAATTAAAAATCGTTTACACGATATTTCAACCCGAGCGCAAGCTGTTCGCGCTGTATGTATCGAAACACAATTCGACGAAAATGGCGCATATATTGACTGTGCTGATGCGCGTCAAGATGCAATCTTTGAAGCTGCAAGTGCTGATCCGTTATTAAGCACTTTAGGTGACAAAGCAGTTGATGTTGCGGCCTCATGGGCTAGCTCTATTGCTGCTCACGTTAATACTTTTGGTGAAGATATCCGTGATGAAGTATTGGCTTCAGCACACAAAACATTAGAAAATTTATTAACTTCAGGTGGCAACGCTTCAGCAACAGCAACAGCGATGCTTGAATCTGCAAACGCAGGCACAGGCGCGACTACTAATACGTCTGACGGCGTTATGTTACGTGAACACTTCGCAGGTCTTATTCTCCCTGTTTCACTACGCGCTACAACCGGCGATGCTGCAACACATATTCCATCAAATAAAGACGAAACAGAGTTATTTGAAATGGTTCGCGTTGCGGCTAACTCTTTTGGTGATACAGCGGCAGATACCGTGCTTACACCGAAAACTATCAGCCAGTTCTCAAGCATGAAGCAACGTTATGCGATGACTTCTGCTGATAACGTTAAATTCACTTTCAAAACTGAAACAGGTGTTTTACCTGAAGCTAAAGCGAAACCAACAGTAGGCAAGCGTAACCGCTTTTACCACAATGGTCGCTTAGCGGCGCACGATTCAATTCAGGGCATTCCTCAGTTAACGGTTTACGGTGCAACTGTATTTGAGTCTATTTCTGCGTCTGCAATGAACAACGCAACGGGTGAATTTGAAGTATCTCTACTTGCTGAAGATGAAACAGCAAAAGTTGATATTCAATTAGAGATCAACATTGAAGCTGCGCCAGAGTTAACGCCAGTAATCAGCCACAAAATGCTTGCTTACACTATCTATCCATCGCAATCGATCATTGCTGCTGAAGCAACTATACAAGCGTTTTGGTCTATGCAACGTGAATATGGTATGGATTTAACGTCTATGCAAATGTCTGCGATGCGTGAATTTTTGGCATACGAAAAAGACAAACGTAACCTACAGGCAATGTTTGACGCGACTATTTTCGAGTCTACTTTCGGCGTTAAATTATCTGCAGCACTGCACTACAAAGAAACTTATGAGCTACTTCGCAAGCACTTGATCGGCGTATCTACGCGCATGGTTAACCGTACTGAAGTTGCAGGCCTTACAGGTATTTTTGCAGGTCTTAATGCTTCAGCAATCATCAAATCAATGGGTTCTCCAATGTTTGAACAAGTGGAGGGCTACACGCAAGAGCCAAACGTTCATTACATTGGTCGCTTATTCGGTCAATTCAAAGTTTTTGAAGCGCCTGTGATCATCCCTGCTGATTACCTACTTTGTTATGCGCGTGGCAATGAGCATGGACGTGCAGGCTTTGTTACTGGTGATGCTATCCCTGCGATCATGTTCCGTCATCCAACAACACCAACGCTTACAGATCGCAACACTTTATGGTCACTTGACTATAACGATGTGCACCCAAACGGCGGTGAAAACTGGTTCGAGCTAGTTAAGTTTGACTCTTCACTAGACGCGCATTCTGTTGTTATTGATGCAGAAAAATAAGCTTAATTTTTTAAGCAAATCATGGCGCAGTTAATCAACTGCGCTTTATCCCTTTAGGAGTAAATTTTATGAAAATCGCTAAAGCAATCGGTAACTCTTCGGGCGTTGCTGTATCACCGATTGATGCAAGTGCAACTAGCCGTGTCGGTGGTGTTAGTGTGTCAAGTTTTGCAGGTCTTACTATCTCAAAAAAAGGCAAGCCTTTTGAAATGTTGCCTGTTACTGCAGCCAACGTACAGGACGTGCTAGGCACTGCTTATCATCCGACTGATGCGTTTGATGCAGAGCCAATGCGTCATCTAGCAGATGCGTTAAGTGCGTCTGATGGTTACGTTGTGCGTGTTGTACCAACTGATGCTCAATACCCAGTAATTGAAGTGCATAGCGCTGCCGGTGGTGAGAGTAAAACTAAAGCTGCAGTGCAGAATGCACCTGCTTTCCGCAATACGTCACACGCTTACGGTGTTGAGCCAACGCTATCGCCTGAAACGTACTTTGTTATTTACCCGAGCGATGGTGATCCATCTATCAACCGCTCTGTGTCTATTGGCAAACCTGACGCAGTAACTAAAGATTTTATTGTAACTATTACAAATGTTGATCACTTAAATGCTGAGTACGTTGAAGAATCTCACACAGTAAACTTTGATCCCCTTGCGACTGATGACTTTGGTGATTCAAAGTACATTGTTGATGTATTTGCAGGCCAATCAAACTTTGAAGTTGTGATCGGTGCGACTGCCTCTGTAGACGTTGACTTTTCTACTTTAGGCGCTCAAAAATTTGTTGGTGGCACAAACGGTACACCTGCAAATATTTCTGACGCTCAACTTAAAAAAGCGGCACAAGTTGTTGCTAATTTTGATGGTTTCTACTCTGCCGTTCTTGGCATGGGTTTTTACACTGCAGAGGGCGCGCCAACGCCAAGCGAAATGATGCAAATCACTGATGATCGTCTAATTGATGGTTTCTTTGATCTTAACCCATCACTGTCTTATGCAGATGCGTTAAGTGTTGCTACTGCTTCACCTATCAACTTGTCGGGCGTGTCTTTATACCACTTCCCATATCTTGCAAGTGACACGTATTACAGCGCTTCAAAATCTCGTTGGGGATTATCAGGCATGGCGTACCGTGCAAAAGTAGCCGGTGTGAATATGGGTACTGGTGCGGTTGGCGGTTGGCACTATGCGCCTGCAGGTGAACAACGCGCAGTAATCGTGCGTAACAGTGTGTCTATTGCTCCAAACGCCGGTGTACCTGATTTTGAAGCTATGTATAAAGCTCGAATCAATAAAGTAGATCGCTCTTCAGGCGGTTTTGTAATGATTGATGACTCGCTAACTACATACGCTGCAGAAAACTACTTACGTCTACAGCACGTTAACTCAACGATGAACGCAATCAGCCGTGATTTTATTGATTTAGCTAACCAAGTCAAACACCAACCGGACGGAATCACTAACGATACGCTTGAATACGGTATGCAAGTGCTGTTCGAGGGTTACGTTGCTTCAGGCGCGCTTGTTACTCCACGTAACACGGCAGATGGTGAAAGTCCGTTTACATACTCAATCACGCAAACAGAGATCGATCTTTGGGAAGTGCAATGGTCTGTATGTGTAACTGGTACAGCTCGCCGTATCGTGGGCCGTCCTGCGCTATTACGTTAATCAAAGGGGTCAGTGTTATGAGCAATGTATTTGCAAAAATTAGCGGTAAACCTGCTGCCTCTACGTTTACAACTTTTGGTAGAAAACGCTCAAAGGCGCTTTTAATGGAGTCTGCAAATGAAGCTGAAGCAAATGAAGTTGAAGCGGTTGAAGCGCCTGAGCAAGATGAGGCAATGCTTGAATCTGTTCAAGTCGGCAGCATGTTAAACCTGCACTTATCAATGGATGATGATCAGCAGATGCTTGAAGCTGCTGAAGATCATGCTAATCAAACGGCACGTTCTGACGCAATGGCAGGCGCTATTGTGTGGGCTACTGAGACTGCAGGTGATGCAGAGGATTTAGACGCATTAGTAATGGGCCTAGCCGGTGTGGATGGCGAGGGTGACTTTTCAGATGATGATTTTGCTCTGTATGAAGATGCAGCGCAGGAAGTAGCCGAGGCGTTTGTTGCTCTTGGCGCTGATCAGTCTGATGTTGAGGCGGCTATTTCTGAAGCTAGTCAAGATGCGGCTAGTGCGATTGTTGAAGTTGTTGAGGCTTCAATTGATGAAGCTGAAAAATCAACAGACGAGATCATTACGGCGTTCGGCGTTGCTGACAAGGCGATGTTTGAAGCTAAAAAAATGGTTGTTCGTGGCGGTAAAAAGAAGTGGGTTAAAAAGCCGCTGAAGAAAAAACGCATGAACGCTAAACAAAAAGCTGCATTGCGTAAAGCTCGCAAAAAAGCGCACACCGGCGCGGCTAAGAAAAACCGTGCTAAGTCGATGCGTCGCAGAAAATAGTAATTAATCAACCAAGGGTATCTGAATAACCAGATACCCATCTTTAAAAGAGGACAGAAAAATGAGCAAAGCCGGTCATTTCAACCAAAAAGGTAACATGGGCTACCTTAAAACTCGCTTTTTAGAGAACACTCTAGCAGGCGAAAAATCAATTGCTGCTGAATTCCGCATGACAGTAGATGGTCATCCTGAGCTAACTACGTTAGTGCGTACAACTCAATATCCTGCAATCGGTAGACACGCTGTTGAAGATTTTGGCGGTATGGGTCTTCAGTTTGAGCAACAAGGCACGTTCGAGAACAAGGGCGAGATTACGGTATCTGTTGTAGAGACAATCACTGGCCTTGCACTTGATGCAATTCGTGACATTGTTAAAAACAAGCAGTCTGTAAATATCACTATTCAAGCAACGCCTGAATCTATGATGGGCTTGCCTAGTTCGGCACATAAGTTCCGTTTAGAGCATTGTAATATCCGTTGTGACGCTGTTGATTTATCAACTGAAGACGTGGCGGCATTAGTGCGTCCAAACATGACTATTGTGTACAACTGGTTTGAGCTTTAAGGAGTAAGCATAAATGACACCTACTGATATCTTGAACGAGGCAAAGGGGCGCTTTGGCGTACTGCTACATAGTGACGAAGACAAGTTGCAATCGTTGCTTTATCAAGCACTTGGCGCTTACCAAGACAAGGCAGGTGTTGTTTATACTGCTCGCATTCAATCTGATGAGATAGCTGAAGACGTTTACAGCCCACCTGCCGATTTTTTGCAGCGCTTGGTAGTTAAGGATAAACGGGGCCAGTTTGTCTCATCTATGATTATGCAAAGTAATGGTGGCCCTCAACTTATTGTTGAAGTTGAGGGCGATCATATTTACCCGCTTACAATCACATATTTAGTTAATCTCAGAACTCAAAACAGAGACACATATCAGATCCCTAATGAGCATATCCCTCTAATCATTGATTATTTAGAGGCGTTAATAGCTATCCCTAATGCAGAGCGTTTACATAGAGTTGCAGTAGGTGGCAAAGTTGATGCGGAGCATATCCCCGACAATAGCAGCTTGTACGAGCGTAAAACGCTATTAGAAGAGCGAATGAGTTCAGCAAGAGCAATATTGCCAATGGTCACAATCGTTTAATAGGGGCGCACAGTGAGCAGTAAATTATCTAACATGCCAACCATGCAAGACGTGACGGCAAATTTCACTATCCCATCTATGCCAACCATCCCATCGCTTTCTGATATCAAGAATGGCTTTAAGAATGAACCAAGCCAAGAGCAGGTGGCAAGTAAATCCGTCATTAACTCACTTGTAGAAACTGAGTTTAGGCAAAATTGGCAGTGGGCCATATCAATTACAGATCTGAAAGGTCAGTACATTGCTGAATCAATCGGCAGCGGTGGCGGCGAGAGTAACGCTAAGAAATTCATGATCTACGCTAAAGACGTGGCATACGGTCATTTTTCAGTTGAGACAGACAGCTACACAGTTGGCGCGATTGAAATATCAGAGCCAATTAAGCGCAATGCAAGCAGTGTGACGTTAACGCTACGCGATGACACTAAAGGCGCTATGGCTACTTTCTTCAAAGAGTGGGGGGCTAGTGTATTTAATGATGATGGTACGCAACGTCTGCCAAGTGAGTATCTTCGCATTGTTAATGTTAAGCATATATCGTTTGACGGTGTTGAGAGTAATGATGTTTCTTGGGCTGTTTATCCCACTGATGTAGGCGATGTTAGTTTGGCGTATGAGTCGGCGGCTAGCTTTTCTGTGTTTACTGTCACGCTTCAAAAAATCCGCTCAATGGGCAGCTTTAAAGTAAAATAGCCTATAACACCTTATAGCGCCTACTCTCAACGAGTTACGCGCTACTTCTCTGTCATGTTCCCTTTAAACTATTTCCCCTATCTTATTAAATTAGTATTGATTTAATACTAAAAAGCGTTTTATACTAACCTCGCTGTTAGGATAACCCTACGGCAAAACGGCAGTTTATTGCTGAATTAAATTTATTAACAGAGGTTTGTATGACAAACAAAACAGAAACAAAAAATAAGGTTATCAAATCTGATAATGGTTTGTTCAACATGAGCTTACAAAACATTCCTGTGACCACAAGAGCGTTATTTTTGCGCTTAAAGTCAGAGGGTAAAGTAACTGGTACTTTTTCTGCTTACTTACGTGATGCGGCAATAAGACAGTTAAAAAACGATGAGAGGAATCTATGTTAAAAAAAAGGAAGATATCCCACCAATTGCGAACAAGAGGGCAGTCCTGTTCGCAATCAGTAGAACGTATGACATTAAATTTTGGAGATAACATCATGGGTAAGAATGTAACAGCACAAGCGGCAGTTTTCAACACAATCGGCGCGTTAAAGGCGTTAGTAACACGTAAGCAGCCTAAAAAGCAGCCTAAGCGCACCTCTGCGATTGCAGTACGTGCTTTTGTCATTAACTGCATTGATCATCGTGCAGATGCTATAGAGCTAGCGAGAGCAAGCCGAAATCCTGCGGCTAAAAAAACAACGTCAACATTCATTCAAACGAATATGTTTAAATCTACTGAAGAGCCGATTAACGTGGCTAGTTTCTTAGTTAAGCAAGCAAGTTAATTAAATTTACTGGGCGCTTACATAGCGCCCTTTGGGGGTTTTATGAGTTACTACTACACACCAAAAAAAACACGCGCACCACGCGCAGACGGCACAATTGTTGATGAGGCGTTTATCATTCGTGAGCGCGCTGTAGAGCTGCTTTATTCCTACATGCGCCGCCGCATTGTTGGTGAGTTCAAAAGGGCTACTGGTTCTGAGGTTGCCTTGAAAGGGATCACTCTTCCTTACTCTATTGTTGAACTAAAGGATCATGTTGAGTCTATTTTGTTGGTCGGTATGGGTTGGCATAATGTTAGCAAATGGCGCTTGATGTTAAATGTTTCACCGTCCAGATATGCGAAAAATGGCGGCACTGATTTAGATATGTTGCTGTCTCTTTCCAACGTTAAGTGTACTCAGTGGAAAGCAGGCTGTGTGCCGACTATTGCAGAACACAGTGGCAAGCAAGTAGTGGTTAGCCAGTAGTGATCAACTAACAGACTTATGCACAGATATTGTGTATAAGTATATGAGGGATTATTGATGTTATATTTTAGAAAGCGACTAAGGATTTTTCCTAGAGTGCTATTAAATTTGTATCGCGGTAAGAATGGATTTAAAGCAAGTGTGACGCTAGGTGTTGCAGGGTTTTCAGTGAACTATGGCGCGCAAGGTGCATGGTTTAATGCAGGTTTGGGGCATGGCCTCTCATACCGTAAAAATTTAAAAATTAAGGGGTAGGTAATGGCGTTAGAAATCGACAAAGAAAAAATTAAGATGGTCATTCTTGATGCGATAGATGAGTTGTTTGATGGGGGCGGCAGCACTAAAGAAGTTTGCATTTTTCAGTGTGATCACGTCAACGTAGTTATTAATGCAAGCCTCAACAGTGTTGATGACAATCGCGTAGATATGATGCACAAGCGCAACTGCATAACTGGTAGCGCAATATCTTGAGACTTGTAACCTTTACTCAAGTTACAGTGGCAGCGATGTGTATCATCGTTGCTTCAATCAATCTTGTTTTTGCCCTTTTCACTTCCCCGTCTATTTTATCATTAGAATTTGCTCTTGCCTTTCTCAGTTCCGCTTTCTGTGGTTCTGTCGGGATCGGTCATCTTAGAGCAGCAATTAAACATAGAAAAAAATAAACCTCACACTGAGAGAAAGCATGAAATATACAGAGTCATTAGTTACAAAAATCACGATTAACAAGGCAGGATTAGATCCTATTTCTGTTTGTGTCGATAACTATAAAAAATCACAGGGTAGCTTAACAATTGAGTTGCTTAATAGCGTTTACTCTGCGAACTGGGGAAGTATCGGCAACTGCACATTAGAGCAGTTTGTGATTGACTGTGATAATGACTATCTGTGTAAAAAGCTCGCTAAGCAATCTGATATGTACGAGAACGATTACCGAGGCTTTGTTAATGGACTCAAAGAGTCGATTATCAATGAGCGTAAAGAGGGGTTGCACACTGCAGAACAAGCACGGCTGATGTGGAGTGAAGTTAAAAAGATAATACCGGTTAAGTGGTGGTTTGACAGTGTAGTTAATCATGAACACTTGGCAGAGATTGCAGGGTATGACTTTTGGGTATTAATGCCTCAAAAGCGTTCTGCTGCTTACTATCAATTATGCAGTGTATTAGATGCAATTAAAGAGTGTTTTATAGCTCGATTAAAAGGATCAGAATCATGGAGCAAATCAAACAAATTAGTAACGCCTTAGTTATTAATCCTGAATTTTTAACAGCGGTTGACGTTAGTTTATTAGAGTGTGAGCAGTTTGAGAGTATCAAGCATCGCGTTATACCCACGTTCTGCTATGACAACGCTTTTTTAACTGCTACTAACCTTTGCTATGACAAGATAGTTTATGGCGTTGCGTTGGTTAAGTTTGGCGATTCTATCATCCCAGTGGAACACGCTTGGATTAAAGACAACGGGCAGCACTTCGATCCTACTTATCAAGTGCTAAACGAAAAGAACGGTAGTGTAATGGAGACAGAATATTACTCATTGATTGAGTTTTCAATTGATGAGTATCTTGAACTATCAGAGTCAATGAGGGGTGAAGAGCTAGCGCGTTTGTGTGCATTAGACTTCTATTCATTGAGAACTAACCAAAGTTTTAAAAAATATTTTAACCACAAAAGGGGCAGCTAATGAGCAAACAATTTTTAATTTTCGGTGACATTGAAACAGGCGGTTTAAATGGGCGCTTGGATAATGGGCGCTTGGGTATGGAGTATTACCCGATATTTGAAATCGCTATCATCGTAACTGATACCGATCTTAATCAAGTCGGTGATGCGTTGCGTGTTGTTGTTTATCAAGATGATATTGATATTGCAATGTCGCATGAGTGGGCGCTAAAAACGCACACAGAAAGCGGTTTGCTGAGAGAGGTACAAGCAAGCGGTACTACGCTTAAAGACGCTGAGCAAGTGATTTTAGATTACTTAGAGGGGCTAGGCGTTGCTAAATACAATCGTAAAAACCACTCAGGCGGTATTTTTGTTGGTAATAGCATCATGTTTGATAGAAGTTTTATTATGTGCCAGATGCCAGAGCTACACGATTACATGCACTATCGACAGCTAGATATATCAGCACTGGCCCTCGCTGCTCGTTTTTGGAATCCTGAAGTAGAGCAGGAAGTCAGAGAGGCTAAGCAGTATGCACATGAAGCGTTAGCAGATATCAAAGAAAGTATTGATGAACTGCGTATTTACAAGCGTGTAATGTTTCCAAATAGTGAGGTTTAAAGGTAATTAATTAATTAATAGGAAATTCTAATGAGAAGTGAAATTAACAAAGAAAAAATGGATTGTTTATTAGCACTTAGCAATGAACTAATGAAAACTTACGGTAACTCAGTATATGATGATCAGCTTAAAAAAGATATTGGGGTTGTTATTTTAAAAAAAATTCGCTCTACCGCCATTGAGCTAATTGTTGGTAGTGAATCTTTGCCGTTTGGTTGCCATTATCAGCCCGTTATTCGCACTGCGGCGCGGTAAGCCTGTTAGATTGGTTCAGTTTACTAATATGATTGAGCTAGATATCAACGATTATCTGACAAAAACAAACTAATAATAGTTACTATGTTTAAGCCCTGTTAGTCATGCTATCAGGGCTTTTTTTTGCCGGTGGACTTTCTCCGCGCTTGCGCGGTTATATCCACTAGCAAAAAGAAAACAATATCCACTAGCAGAAGTTTAAAAAAACTATCTGCCGGTGGGCTTTCTCCGCGCTTGCGCGGCTATATCCACTAGCAAAAAAGCAAACAATATCCACCAACAGAAGTTTAAAAAAACTATCTGCCGGTGGACTCTTCTAATTAGTCGGTTATTTGTTCCCCGTTTGGTGTTAAATTAGTGACAAGCTGCCGCTTATCCTAACAACCAAAAAGGTGAATAAATAAATGTCGAACTTCGATAAAAACAACAAACAGCTAATGAATATGGGGAGTTCAGCCAATATCGTGCGTTCTCTTTCTGCTGCTGTGAAAGAAAATAAATCAATCATTTTAGAGTCTGCGATTAATTCACAAGCTTTTGAACTTCTTGGCGCTGATTCAGCTAGCCACGTTGTAAATGAGTGGGCTGATGCTATCGCAATGTATGAAAGCGCTCACGGCGAGACTGTGCGCGATGAAGTATTGGCTAATGCGCATAAGGCACTTGATAACTTGATGCACTCGCCAGAATTCCACTCAATGCTAGAAAGTACAGGTACAAATAGCATTATGCTGCGCGATAAATTTGCAGGTATGATCTTGCCGGTTAGCTTGGCTACGGCTTCAGGTGATGCAGCTATGTTTATCAGTGGCAATAGCGACAAAGCAGAGATATTTGAAATTCTGCGCGTAGCTAATAGCGACACGGCAGGAATGGAAAAAGGATCGCTTATTGGCGGTGACTATTCAGCACAGGGCGGTGCACTCCATCAACATCATGAGATTAAAGATACTGCTGATAGTATTACTTTTACTTTTGATGCTCAGGCCAATATTGCCCCGTTCGGTGTGGCGAAGTATTTAAAATCGCATGGTGTACGCATTTACTCGCAAGACAGCACAGGCACAAATCAACTTCTAGCGCGTACTGTTGAGGGCGTTAGTGGTGCAGTTATATCTCCAAACGCTGATAAAGTGATTAAGTCTGTTGATGTTAAACAGGACACAGTTACAGGTACTACGTTAATTACTGTTGTGCTTGTTGATGTGCTAGCGGCAGACTGCAAACTGATTGCGTCTTTTGATTTAGATTTAGAGCTAAGCGGTGAAGCGGTTATTGCTGATGTTAGTCATGCAATGTCTAGTTATACGCTACGTCCACATGAGTACGTTGCAACTGCAACTAACACTGTTCAGGCTTACTTTAAGATGATGCGTGAATACGGCATGAGCTTAACTGCTTTTCAAACTGCAGAGCTTGTTGCGTTCTTGGCTCACCAAAAAGATATTAGGAATTTATCTGAAATGCTTTTCCACGTTCAGGCTCGTTCTGTTCATTGCGCAGGCTTAACTAACGGCGCTAACTTGCTACACAATAGAGAGTCGTTACGTGTTGCGTTAATGTCAGTATCTAGCCGTATCAGTGAGAAAACAGGTGATAGCGGTATGGTTGGCTTATACGCAGGTATTAAAGCATCTAATCTGATTAAGTCACTGGGCCGTGATAACTTCGCGCCAATTCCAAACTACAAACAAACTAACAATGTGCATTTTGTAGGTACGCTGTTCGGTATGTTTAAAGTATTTGAAGCGCCGTGTGTGATTGGTGATCATGATTTGCTTTGTTATGGGCGAGGCAGACAAAACAACGCAGGATTTATCATGGGCGATGCAGTGCCAACGATGAGCTACACCCATGCAACCACTAACTCATTAGTAAATCGTGAAACTGTGTGGGGTACGTCTTACGGTGATGTTAATCCGAACAATGGCGCTGATTGGTTTGAGCTTGTTACGTTAGATCAAGATAGCGGCCCAACATCGAAAGGCTATGACATTAGCGAACTGGGCGTAACATTCCCAAAGTTTGATCGCGGATTGTTTAACGCTGTGGAAGTTTCAGGCAGTGCGGAAATTGCTTTCGGGCCTAATCCGTCAGATGACGATTACTTACCACTTGCTGATGCGGCTAGTTATTTTAACGCAGGTATACCAGTTCAAGATATCTCTTTACGAGCGCTGTTAGGTACGAGCGCCAAGGTGGTTGTGCTTACTCATCCACATGATGCAGTTGAAAACATGACGGTTGTTGGCGGTATGGTCGATCAAGTTAAGTACGAATCTGATAGCGCATCATTTGACGTGCTAGCCATTGGCGCAGAATCATTTCAGTGGTCAGTAGGTGGTGAAGTTGTTGGTAATAATGAAGATACGCTTGTTATTGACAATTTAGCGACTGAGCAAAGCGGAAAAGTTGTTACTTGTGATGTGTTTGGTGCAGGTGGGCAACATCAAAGTAAGAGCGCGTTACTAACTGTTAATGCTATTGAGCTTAGTATTGATACGCACCCATTGAGCCGAAAAGGGCTAGAGGGTGAAAGCAAGACAATTAATGTAGTTGCAAGCACTAATGCAGATAGTGAACTGGGCGCAGTGCCATTGTTTTATTACTGGGAACAATCAGCAAACGGCACAAGTGGTTGGTCAACAGCTCAAAGCACTACTGCTTCACTAACGTTTATTGTATCGCCTGAAAATGATGGTTACTTTTACCGTTGCCGAGTTCGAGCGGTAGAAGATAGCACAGTTCGACAGTTGCAAAGTAATACAGCGATGGTAACGCTTGAATATCCAAAGCCTGAAATTGAGGCGCACCCTGTTAATGCTGAAGTGTTAGAGGGCGAAGAAAGTACGCTATCTGTTACGTGGTCTGTTGATCCTGCGCGTGTTGTTTGGCGTAAAGATGGATCGCAAATCGGTGCGTCTAATCAGGACTTTGCCGGTATTGATACTAATACGCTAACTATCAAAGCGATGAATGCTGATAATGTTGGTGAGTATGCTTGCCGTGGTTACAGTGCTGATGAAGCGCTAATTACAACAAGTAACATTGCTGTTGTGACTATTGCAACGCCTGAAGAGGGTGAGCCTGATGTTGCGGCAGCGGAAACAGCGACAGTAACCAAAGCGAAAAAGAAGACAACAAAAACACCGGCTAAAAAGTAATTTTTAGTTAGTAAAAAATAGGTGTGCATCATAACAACGGTGTACGCCTATACTCCCCATATCACTACAAAATCACCGCGCCTTTTATTACCTCAACTGATATATTAAAAAAGCATATTATCCTAACAAAAAAAGGGGCTTTTTCTTGATATCTTTTGATCTACCATCTAACACTAAAAAAACAGTTAAGTTTCGTGAGCCAACCGTAGATGACTGCATGGCATTTTGCGATCTGAACATTGAACTAGAAGAGCGTTCCACTACTGAATATTTAAACGCGCTGCAGGGTGATAACTACGATGACTCAATAAACTGGACGGGTGACGATAGACGAATGGCCCTATGGTGGATCTTTATAAACACTCATCAAGATTTAGACCTCACTTATAACTATCACTGTCAGCATTGCGATGAAGAGCATTATTTCAATGTAAACATGGTTCAGTTAGATAACACGGTTAAAACACTTGATAGAAAGCCCGTAGAGGTAGTTAAGACACTAATTAACGATGAGTTAGTGCCTATTACTGTTTCACCGCTAAACGGGCGCGCCCTGCAGTATATTGAGCAAGTACACATTGAAGCGCTTCAGTTTGATAAAGAGTCAAGCGACTATGCAAAGGCAGTTGCTTATATGCGTATGTTGGAAGTGGTACTGAGCTTTAAACTAGCTAATGAGCCGCTTGATTGGGAAGAGGCTATTGATTACCGCCTAGCTATCGTTAAGGGCCTGCGCCAAGAAAAAGAATTCAAGCCTTTGGTTGCCAAAATCAAGATCGCACTACAAGACCTTGAACATGGCCTTTTATCAGATATCCAAGAGGGCATTATTAACCTTATCTCTCCACCTCACTACTGCCCGAACTGGGTAGAAAAAAATGAAAAGGGGGAGGCTACGGGTAACGCACCATCAACAACGTTGCTCATGCGGTTTCACTCTTTCGCGTTCATTCCAAATGCGCTCGAAGTCTGATTGGAAGAGCATTATTTCAGACCTTGCAATCTATGGCGGTCAGCCTATCGGTGACGTTGGCAACACTACGCCAGAGCTTGCGAATAAATTACACGAAGACCTAATTACTAAGATAAAAAACAAAGGGAAAAATAGTGGCAGATAAAAATAATAATACGCAAGACTTTACCGCTATGGCCTCTGTTATATCGACAGTAAATAGCGCTAGTCGTAAAGAACTGCAGGCACTTGCTCGCATTGAAAAAGCAATCGCTGATAATGGCATTACTGGCATTACTGGCAAGGGGGATAATAGCCCCGTTCCCAAGCCTAAGCGCCGCAACACTAGAAATAGAAGAGGACGTGATGATGACAATAGCGCAACCAGTGGTTTATCTGTTGTCTCTGATGCTGAGCGCTACCATATACCAGAGATCAAAAGACTAGATGAGTCTGATCCTGTTGAGTCTGAGCAATCGCAAAGTCATGGTGCTAATTCTTCAGTTCCACTAGCAAGTGATGAACAGTTAAAAGTTGATAGCCTGAGCCATTACAAGCCAGATACAGAAAAGGCACAGCCGCGCCCTGTTGCGCCAATCGTTAATATTGATATACCGCCAACCCAAACGCCAAAAGACAGTGCACAGGCAGTTGGTGACGCTGTAGCAATCGCAACCAGTGAGGCGATGAAAGGCTTTTACCGTGACGCTGCCGGTAAGTTACGCAATGAACGTGGTCAGTTCGCTAGCAAAGCAGATAACGAGCAATTCAAATCACTATCAGCTCAAAAACAAGAGGCTATCAATAATCGTGAAAAGCCCTCGAAGTCTGAAGAACCTGCGCAGGCAACTAGCTTGCTGCAGAAGATGCTCGACTATTCAAAGTCAGCAAAGCTAAATCCTGAAGTTACCGACAGCGCCGCAAATGTTGCTACCGGTGGCGAATGGCAGGCCGTGCGCGATATGGGGAAAATCATTTCCCAAACAACAACCAACATTCAAGAGTTCAATGATAAAGGCGGTATTGGTGGTGCATTATCACGTACCACCAATAACATTAAATCAGGATCTAAATCAGTCGGTAATGCTGTTCTTAATGTTGCAACACTTGGTAAGTACAAGGGCGGCAAAGAGCAAGCTGATGAAAGCGAACAGGGCAATGAAAGTAGCTCTGAAACTTCCACTGTTAAGCATTCTGAAAAATTGGGCGAATTGGGCGAATTGGGCGATAAAAAGTTTTCGCCCAACCAAGAAACAAACAATCAAGATGGTGATAGCGCCTTTAAAACCGCCACTGCAACGCATTCTGAAAAATTGGGCGAATTGGGCGAATTGGGCGATAAAAAGTTTTCGCCCAACCAAAAAACTAAGCGCGCAGGTAAAAAATTAAGCCGCAAAAAACGTAAAAAACGCAATGCAGCTAACAGCAAAAAAGCACAGGTCAATAGTTCTACTGCTAACAATTCAACTACTGCAAATGTCACTGCAAATGAAAGTAACAGCATAAATGAAAAGAACGTTAGCAGCGACAGCGATCTAATTCAGTCGGGTAGTGAAAAAAGCATAAGCAATGCAAGTTTATCTGATAGCAAAATAATTGAACAAACAGATCAGCAAAAGCAATCTGATGCTATTGCACTAAAAGAGTTTTCAGGCAGTAATCAGCACTCAGAATCACAAGTAATCTCTGCTACCAATAGCGCCAACAACAGCACTGAGGATAATCTAAATGTTTCTAGTGGTTCGCAAGTTGCGGCTACTGAATCAGCTAAAGCATTAAGCTCTGTTGACTCTGCAAGCGAAGAATTTAAAACAAGTGATAGCGTTAATGTTGATCATAAAGCGGCTAGTGTGCGCGATGAAAGCAATGTTAACAACGCAAGCAGTAGCGTTAAAGGCACTGTATTAGAGCAAAGTAAATCACAAGACAGCTCTGCCATAGTTGCAAACGAGAACAATAGATCAACTGAGTCAGTTACTAATGCTGTAAGCGAAACTGCACAGAGCGAACTTTTAACCAATAGCAGCAGTTCAAATGACCGCAGCACTTCAAATGACCGCAGCACTTCGATTGATAGCGCGACAAGTAGCACCGATCTGTATAAAGAACGTGATGTAAAAAACACAGAAAACTTAACTAATGAATCTAATTACACAGATCACAGCGCAACCGCGAGCAGCAACAGTGCTATTAACTCTTCAATCTCACTTGTTGAATCAGAGCAGTTAAAAAACAGTGAGAATGTTAGCGATAGCGTGGCGAGTAAATCAGATTTTAGCCATGTATCTGAGCGCGCTAATAACATTGAGAGTAATACCCGTTCTGATCAAAAAGATGAAAGTAAAAACTCTTCTAGTGCGCAGGAATATACAGCTAATACAGTAGTAAGTGAGAGCCGTTTAGCTAGTGCGACAGATAATACAGAGCTTAGTAAGTCAACCGATGATGCAACAACAACCACGGCAGCTATCGAGGTTAAAAAGTTATCTGATGCAGTTAGTGATGCAGTTAGCGCCGCAGAAAGTAGCAGTGTTTCAGAGCTAGATAAAACAGCCAGTAGCACAGTTGATAGCAGTACGCACAACAGCAATGTAACTGCTACAGCCGAACAGGGTAGTAAAAGCGCTAATAATTCTAATTTAACTGACTCAGTTGAAGTTAAAGGCATTTCTTTAACTGAAAAAAGCAGCGTTTCAGAGCTAGAAAAAACAGCTAATAGCACAGT
>Ga0316197_10000071_pt1 | contig 84126 bp, 82 predicted proteins | sample OudBiesiAoxic_MG_FD_204939 | JGI IMG/M metagenome (GOLD analysis project Ga0316197, IMG submission 204939) | Coastal sediment microbial communities from Oude Bieten Haven, Netherlands - site A oxic | ecosystem: Environmental > Aquatic > Marine > Coastal > Sediment | place: Netherlands... | reverse complement strand
CTTTATTGTTTAGCCACTTAAAGAAAGTGGTGGGTCGTGAAGGATTCGAACCTTCGACCAATTGGTTAAAAGCCAACTGCTCTACCAACTGAGCTAACGACCCGTACTTGGTATTGCGCTTTGAATTCTACGACTCTTATTCAAACAGAGTATCGTACACTTTCAAAGAAGTGGTGGGTCGTGAAGGATTCGAACCTTCGACCAATTGGTTAAAAGCCAACTGCTCTACCAACTGAGCTAACGACCCATCTTGGTATTACTACAACAGACGTTGTACCTTGAATTCTACGCCTCTTAATCAAACAGAGTATCGTACACTTTCAAAGAAGTGGTGGGTCGTGAAGGATTCGAACCTTCGACCAATTGGTTAAAAGCCAACTGCTCTACCAACTGAGCTAACGACCCATCTTGGTGTTACTGCAACAAACGTTGCACCTTGAATTCTACGAAGACATCGTACACTCTCAAAGAAGTGGTGGGTCGTGAAGGATTCGAACCTTCGACCAATTGGTTAAAAGCCAACTGCTCTACCAACTGAGCTAACGACCCATCTAGTTCCTAAGAACCTCATCTACAGTTAAAAACTTCTTAACTCGTAGACCCTCAAGCGACTCTGCCGCTCTGAGGGCGCCTATAATACCTTTTTCATCTTCTCTTGCAAGTGCAAATTATGCATTTTTTGTTGTTTGCGTGAAAAACAGACTAAGAGTATGTTTCTTGAATAATTTCAGATTAAAGAGCAGCCAACTGTTGCGTCGCAATACGTGCCGCGGCACTATTTGCGTACTCTTTAACGACTTTTTGGTAATACACTTTCGCCGAAGAGATATTTCCACTCTTCTGTGCAATCATTCCTAGCTTAACTAAACTGTCTCCGCGCTTATTAGACTCGGCAAATTGGTTGACTACAGTTTCAAACGCTTTCTTAGCCGAAACAAACTCCCCTTTATTATATAAAAGCTGCCCTAACCAGTAATTAGCGTTAGCCGCATACGTTGAACTTGGGTACTTTTTGATAAAATCACTAAAGGCCGGAATTGCTTCATCGTACTTTCTTTGTTTAAGTACTAAATTAACAGCATGCTCATAGCTTGCCGTTTCACCTAAGGTTGATGATGCTGAAGAGTTAACCTGTGAAGGCGAAGTCACTGCTGGGGGCTGCGCAGGCTTGGCAGATAAATTGGCAATGTCATCATAGAGCTGACGTTGACGTTGTAACATCTGTTCAATTTGATAGGTTTGTTGCTCATTCAGACCACGTAGGTCAAGCACCTCTTGTTGCAACACATCCAAGCGTTGCTGCGTCTGAAACTCAGATTGCTGCTTCGCCTTTAAGATCCTTTCTAAACGCGCAATTCTTTCATCGTTTGAACCACCGGTTGCATCAGCAACCGGAGCGGGTGCAGCAGTTGCCACACCTATACTGAGAAGAATTGCCGTAGTTAATACGGCACTTTTCATAAAAAACCTTAACAACAAAATTAATAAACTAAGACAGCTCTACGATTTATAGCAAAACCATCGTCAGTGCGTGACATATCCAGTGGTTTTTCTTCACCGTAGCTCACGATACTCATCTGACTTGGCAATACGCCCATCCCCTGAAGGTACTTTGCCACAGCTTTAGCACGTCTTTCGCCAAGCGCGATATTGTACTCTGGAGTACCACGCTCGTCGGCATGTCCCTCAATCATTAAGCGAACATTAGGATGTTCAACCAGGTAGTTGCCGTGAGCCTGTAATACTTCAGCAAATTGCATAGAAACAGAACTGCGATCGAAATCGAAGTAGATGACATGTTCTTTACGCAACTCTTGGTACTTCAAACGCTGTTGTTCTTCCGGCGTAAGCACCGGAGCTACACCGCCAGTTTCAACACCACTACCCGTTGATAGTTCGCTTCCGGAACCTGACGTTGAACTAGTCGCATCGGTTTCAGACTCAGAAGTTGAACTACAAGCGCTGATGGCCATGATAGGAAGAGCTACCAGCATCGCTTTAAACAGCTTATTGAGATCCATTTTTAATCCTTATTATTCTTTATCGTTAATATATTAGAGAAAAGGTGACCAAGAAGGTGATTTAACTTCCCCTTGACCCGTTGGCAGTCGGGCTTTAAATCGTCCATCCGTTGAAACCGCTGCTAAAACTTGCTTACCTTGATAGGTCGTTCCGTAAATCACCATAGTTCCATTTGGTGCTACGCTAGGTGATTCATCGAGACGTGTCGACGTCAGTACCTGCATGAAGCGTGTTTCCAGATCCATTCTGGCAATATTATATTTACCATTGGTTCTGTTCACAAAAATCATGCTTCTACCGTCGGGCAAAATTGAACCACCTAAGTTCCACTCCCCTTCAAAGGTCATTCTCTGCACCTTACCGGAAGCCAGTGTCACTTTGTAAATTTGAGGGCGACCACCACGCTCCGAGGTAAAAATCAAAGATTTGCCATCAGGAAACCAAGACGCTTCTGTATCGATTGCATAATGGTTGGTGACACGCTTCAGTGCTTTAGTGCTGATATCAACGACATAAATCTCAGGTTGGCCGTCTTTAGACAGAGTCAACGCCAATTTTTTTCCATCGGGAGAAAAAACGGGAGCGCCATTAATTCCGGCAAAGCTGGTAATTTTACTTCGAGATTGTGTATATATATCTTGTACAAAAATTTCCGCTTTCTTGTTTTCAAAACTCACATAAGCAAGCTGTCGTCCATCGGGCGACCATGAAGGTGACATCAAGGGCTCCGGAGAACGTAACAGCATCTGTTCATTATGCCCATCGTAGTCTGAAATCATCAACTGATACGGTGACTTTTCGCCATGCTTAACGACAACATAAGCGATACGAGTTAAGAAAGCACCACGGATACCCGTTAGTTTTTCGTAGATAATATCACTAATACGATGACCGTATTGTCTGAACTGAGCGGATGAAATAACGGTTTCACGACTATCTATCAAGAACTCCTGATTTGACTGAGGCCCCATACCCGATTGCATCTGTGCTTTCACAAGATCGACTAAATCGAAGCTCACCAAATATTTACCTTCGCCATAAGGCTTAATCGCCCCCATAACGACAGCTTCCGCGCCAACATTGGTCCAATCTTTAGCTTGAAACTGAGAAATAGCACTTATGTTTCGTTGCGGTAAACTCAGCTCATCCAAGGTTTTAAACGTACCACTTCGAGTCAGATCAGACATAACGACATCAGAGATCTGCTGCGGTGCGGGCCCCTGACCTTGCCATACAAAAGGCACGACTGCGATAGGCCTCGCCGCATCGACACCTTCGGTGATCACGATATCCAGTGCCGCTCTTACAGGTGAGCTTAATATAACCAGCCCTAAGACAAGCCATTTTCCCAAAGTCTTCATATGACTCCTTTTAATTAAATTCAGGTTGAACAGTTAAATTAATCTCTTTTAATTTGTTATAAACATCTGGCTCACTCGATACAGGCAAACGACCAGCTTTGTTTATCGCCGTTTTAGTTGCTCGGCATACAACGGGGTCACCCGACAATATTTTATTGGCCGTGACAAACCCATCATTCGCTAAACGAATAAAGATACGACAGCTCTTACCTCGCATCGACTCATCAACAACAAGGTTTCGCTGGATCGTCGCTCTGATCATGCTGGTATAACGCTGAACTTCACTCATCACTTGCTTATTGCGCGTCTGAGACAGTGCAGCTTGCTCAGCTGCTAATGCATCTTGCATCATCTGCTCTTGTTGCTGACGAGCCTGTTCCTCGGCTTTTCGCTTACGATCAGCTTCAGCCTTACGTTTGCGTTCCGCCTCCTCTTTACGCTTACGCTCATCGGCTGCTTTTTTCGCTGCGGCTTCTTCCTGCTTACGCTTATCTGCGGCTTTTCTTGCTGCCTCTTCAGAGGCTTTACGTTCTTTCTCTTTCTGTTTTCGAGCCGCTTCTGCTTTTTTCGCTTTATCCTTAGCTTGCTTCTCTTTTAATTGAGCCGCCTTTGCTGCCGCAGCGGCATTTTTCGTTTCTATCTCTTTTTGCTTACGCTGTTTCTCGAGCTTTTTAATTTGAGCCTGTTCACGCTCTCGCGCCTGACGAGCTTGCTTAGCCTTAAGCTCTAAGTCATCTTGTCTGGCTTTCTCTTTACGGGCTGCTTCCCTTTTTTCAGCCTTAAGCTTCTCAACATGCTGAGCCACTTTCTTCTGATCCACGACCACGGCTTGCACTGCAGGCGCACTCGCTTGAGGCTGAGGTTTGGGTGGCTCAGAAAAATCGACACCCAAGGCAAGAATAACTAACACGCCAATATGAATGCCAGCTGAAATCACCAGAGGTAACGTAAAATTTGCTTTATCTGTCACCGACTACTCCTCAGGTGAATCTGTCATCAATCCGACCGAAGGCACACCAGCCCCCTGTAGCGTTACCATGAGTTGAATGACCTTCTCATAAGCGATGCTTCTATCGGCTTTGACCACAACCGGGCGCTCCGGCTCTAGTTGAATAATCGCCCCAACTCTGATTGCGATCTCTTCTAAATCGAGTGTCTGTCGATCGCTTGAGCTTCCTACATCCAGGAAGTAATCCCCATCGGCATCGATTGAAGCCACAACAGGCGGTTTACTGTCTGCGGGTAAAGCCTCTGAAGAGGCTTGAGGAAGATCGACTTTAACCCCCTGAGTCACAATGGGGGCCGTCACCATGAAAATAATCAACAAGACCAGCATCACATCGATGTATGGCACCACATTGATTTCAGCCACCGGACGACGGCGCTTTCGCTGATAGCCCTGCTGCATTAGCCTTCATCCTTTTCGCTGTAAGCTTGGCGATGTAAAATACTTGAAAACTCCTCCATGAAGTTTGCATAGGACATCTCAATACTATCCACCTGAGTAGTAAAGCGGTTATAAGCAATAACTGCTGGGATAGCGGCAAATAATCCCATCGCCGTAGCAATCAATGCCTCAGCAATACCTGGCGCAACCATGGCCAGCGTCGCATTTTCGACGGCACCAAGGGCGATGAAGGAGTTCATGATCCCCCATACCGTTCCAAACAAGCCGATATAAGGACTCGTCGAACCTATGGTCGCTAGCAAAGGAAGGTGAGTTTCAAGCTTTTCCATCTCTCTTGACAGAGATACCCTCATGGCTCGATAACTGCCATCCATCACGGCCGCAGGGACCTTACCATTTAACTTACTTAATCTCGCATATTCCTTAAACCCGGTATGAAACAGGGCTTCCAAACCTTCATTACCATCTTGTCGAGCAGAAATTTCTTTATAAAGCTTGTTAAGATCAACACCAGACCAAAATCTATCTTCAAATTTAATCGAACTTTGCTTCGCCGTTGTTAACAGGCGGCGGCGCTGAATAATCACAGCCCATGAGATCACTGACAAACTCAGTAAGGTTAACATCACAAACTTGACCAACAAACTGGCTTGTAAAAATAATCCAATAAACGAAATATCAGCTTCCACCGGTAAACTCCTGAGCAATATTTTGGGGAATGGCACGAGGTTTCATACAAGATAAAGTGATACAAGCAACTAATATGTTGCCTTCACAATATAAAACGCCCTGCTTATCGACTAGACGTTGATTAAACATCAACGAGGCTTTCTTAATCTTTGTGACAACAGTTTCTACAATAAGGTCCTGTTCGAACTTCGCAGGTTTACAAAAGTCCAATTCGACCTTCTTGACAACAAATGCTATATCTTCAGCTAACAGCGCGGTCTGTTTCACTCCCATATCTTTCAACCATTCGGTTCTGGCTCGTTCAAAAAAATTAAGATAATTTGAATGATAAACGACACCACCGGCATCGGTATCTTCGTAATAGACTGAAATAGGCCAGCGAAACATGAGTATAAATGCCAATCAATGATTTAAAACAGAGGGCTACTATACCTAGCCCAAATGAAATTGTGAATGCTTCTCAGCAGGCTAGGATCACTATCTTCGTAAATTTTTGTTCATAAAAAAGAGGAGCCATTGCTCCTCTTTTTAACTCATTTCACTTTTTAGTGACTATTGGTTAATTTTTGCCGGTATTTTCAGACCAAAGCTATCGAAAAGAAAGCTGTATATATCGGCAAACTCATCAATCTTCATGGCTGTTGGTTTACCCGCACCATGTCCGGCTTTAGACTCGATGCGCATGATAATAGGGGCATCGCCTTTTTGCTTGGCTTGCAGCATAGCGCCAAACTTAAAGCTGTGTAGAGGGACAACCCTGTCATCATGGTCCGCTGTCATTACCATAGTCGCAGGGTAGGCTCTCTCGCTAACATTATGATAAGGAGAATACGCCATCAGGGCTGGGAATTGCTCGGCGAAATCCGCACTACCATATTCGCTGGTCCAAGCCCAACCTATGGTGAACTTATGAAAACGTAGCATATCAAGCACGCCTACTGCCGGAAGGACTGCCGCAAATAGGTCTGGACGCTGCGTTAATGTAGCCCCCATCAACAAGCCACCGTTGCTTCGGCCATAAGCTCCTAACTTACTCTTATTGGTATATTTTTGATCAATCAGGTACTCGGCTGCAGCATAGTAGTCATCGAACACATTCTGTTTTTTATCCAGCATTCCGGCTTGGTGCCAGCTCTCCCCATATTCGGCGCCGCCTCTTAAGTTAGGCACCGCATACACACCACCAAGATCCATCCATGCAATATTAGCAGGGCTAAATCTAGGTGTTAATGAGATAGCAAAGCCGCCATAGGCATAAAGTAAAGTAGGATTGTCTCCGGTTTTCTGTAATCCTTTCTTATACGAGATCATCATAGGCACACGTGTGCCGTCTTTGCTGTTGTAAAAAACCTGCTCCGAGACATAATCATCAGGGTTGAATGACACTTTAGGCTCGGTGAATAAGGTTGAGCTGCCCGTCTTAAAGTCAAATCGGTATGTCGTTTTGGCTTGAGCATAACTATTGAAGACATAGTAGAAATAGTCTTTGCTGCGCTTACCATAGGGACCGGCAACTTTACCTTTTCCGGGAAGTGTCACATCTTGTCTCTTATCGCCGCTCATACTGAAGATAGAGAGCTTACCCAGTACATCGTGCAAATAACTGACAACCAGGTGATCGTTAATAATAGCGATACTGCTTATGGGATCAACAGACTCTGGTATTATCGTGTGCCAGTTAGCCTTATCACTCTTATTCACGTCTATGGCAATCACTTTACCATTGGGCGCATCGAGATCCGTCTTGAAGTAAAACGTCGATTTATCATTGCCAAGGAAGCTATATTCAGCTTCCAAATCGATGATCAACTCAACGACATCAGCGTCTTTCTCGAGGCTCTTATAGAAAAAGCGGTTACGGCTATCCGTTCCCTGAGAGATAGATAGCAACAGGTAGTCACCCGCTTCTGACACTTCGATTCCAAAGCCCCAATCTTTATTCTGAGGTCGTTCATAGACCAGCTTATCCTGACTCTGATCGGTACCGATTTTGTGAAAGTACACTTTCTGATTGAAATTCACATCGGCAAGTAAATTACCGCCGGCTGGTGCATCGTACCGTGCGTAATAGACGCCACCGTTATCCTTACTCCATTCGGCACCTGAGAACTTAATCCACTTAAGTTCATCATTTAACTTAGCACCGCTGGCTATGTCCACAAAGTGCCATTGCTGCCAATCTGAACCCGAATTTGAAACTCCATAAGCTAAGGTATTACCATCGCCGCTGACAGACACCCCAGATAAGGCAACGGTACCGTCAGAAGAGAGCGTATTAGGGTCGAGGAGCACCTTCTCTTTCCCATCTGCGCCTTTTACAAACAGAACAGATTGAGCCTGTAGGCCATCATTTCGGTAGTAAAAAGTATTCTTACCATGCTCGAAAGGCGCTGACACTTTTTCATAATTCCAAAGCTCAGTAATACGATCGACAATAGCTTGTTTGTTTTCAATTCCAGCCAAATAGGCATGACCATCGGCCTGCTGAGATTTCACCCAGTTTGTTGTTTCCTCTGACTCGACTTCGAGGTAACGATACGGATCCGCGACCTGCACACCGTGTATTGTCTCTACAGTGCTTACCAGCGGGGTAGTTTGCGGAGATAAAACTTGCTTCTGCGTTGTCGTTGCCTGACACCCTATTAACGCGATGCCGACTCCAGCCATGAAAAGGTGCTGTTTTTTAAGTATTGATTTAAAGACCATCATTGCCATCCTGATGCAAATATTATTAAAATTTTAGATATTGTTATTATTGGAGGGAAAACCTCAATTAACGAAGTACTATACAAGCAAAAAAAATGATGGCAATGAAAGAAAATTATTGAGCAAACCCTTGTTACCAAACCCGGATTAATAAATCTGTAACATGGATTATTTATTTGAACCGTCAAATTATGCAAAAAATCTGCTTAAACACCCGCAAACCAGCTTCACAATTGAATTTACCAACCTAGATCACACTTATCAACATAAGAAAAACTAATGCAACAATGCAATTTTTCTAGTTTGTTAGTTTAGAGGGTGAACCCTATAATTCATCTCGTTTTCTGGAAGTGTCTGCCTAGCAGATTTGAAAACAAGAACTCTTAATTCCCGTGTTTACACGTGAATTTTATCCCTGGTTCTTATGCTTGACTTCCTTCCTTCAATTTGTTGATTGCAATGCACATTTTGCAGCCCATTTAATTTATTAAGTGGGCTTTTTTTTGCCTGAAATTTGTTCTCTGAACTCCTAACTCTTGAACCCATGCATACGAATACAAAAAAGCCCAACACTAAGGTTGGGCATTCTAAGCTATAAAGGTGCTAGATAGATTTATCCAGGGCTCTCTCTAAACATGAGTCTACATAGGTTTACTAATTCTAATAACGACTCGCCTGTTTCGGGAACGCTCATCGATGGTATCATTTGATGCTACATGGTGGCGCTCACCATGGCCGACGGTATGAATTCTCTCTTGTGTTATCCCCGCGGACAGGAAGAAGTTCTTTACAGAATCGGCTCTCTCCTCGGATACTTTTTGGTTAACAGAGCGACCACCGTAACTATCGGTATAAGCATCGATCAATACCAATTCAACCTCTGGGTCATAGGCAAGGTACTCTTGAATTTTAGCAATCTGCGCCTTGGCGTAGCGCGTCAACTCCGCTCCACCAAATTCATAGGTCAACACAGTAAACGCGATATCATCAAAGCTATATGGCAACAAGCCGGCTAAACAAGATTTAAACTCACCATATTTTCGGTTGAAGTTAACGGCAGATAAGCCAACCGCAATTTTATTCGAACGATTATACCAGTCAGCATAATAGAAGGTAGGCTGCATCCCTCTCTCTAACTCGGCTAACATAGACCACGCAGCATTTCTTGGTACTTCGCCACTGAAATACTTCTGATAACTGAGCTCGGTTATCTCTTTAGATAGAATTCCCGGGCGCCATGCGGGAGCCAGGCTCATTAACTTAGCCTGAGTCACTTGATCCGGTTTTACCCACATATCCAGACTAAAATTCAGATTATGGTCTTTGCCTGCTGTGCTTGTGAATACCGCTTTGCCATAGGAGGGAATATCATGCTCAAGACGACATATAATGGGGGTACTGTCGCTGAGCTTCCATTGGGATTGGTCGAGAGAGGCAACATAATGGCGCAACTCTGCATTAGCAAAAAAAGGCATACACAGTGTCAACGCCAACAATACTCTAAGCCACATACACAGCACTCTCATTAATTCTATTACTTAAAGCTATCGGCACAATTTTCTATACCTTTAGCTTATAATATGAACATTCGAACATGACAGCAATACCCAGTTGCAGCATAATAGCTGCCTGCTAACTATTTGGACATTTTAATGAGCGAAATTTGCGACGCCAATAAATTAAATCACCGTTTTCGAGGCTATTTTCCCGTTGTCATCGATGTTGAGACAGCCGGGTTCAATGCCCAAACTGATGCGTTGCTTGAAATCGCCGTCTCCATACTAAAAATGGATGATGAAGGTGTACTCGGTTTAGACAAGACTCTGCACTACCATATCGAACCTTTTGAGGGAGCAAACCTTGAACCTGAGGCACTCGCTTTCACCGGTATCGACCCAAGCAACCCGCTTCGTGGTGCAGTCAGTGAAAAAGAAGCCTTCTTAGAGATCTTTAAAGAAGTTAAGAAAGCGCAAAAAGCGGCAGGTTGCCACCGAAGTATCATCGTAGCGCATAATGCGGCATTCGATCATGGCTTTGTCTCAAAAGCTATCGAACGTAATGGGCTAAAAAGAACACCTTTCCACCCTTTTGCCACTTTCGATACCGCAACGCTTGCGGGATTAGCCATAGGGCATACCGTCCTTGCAAAAGCCTGTTCAATTGCTGGTATTCCCTTCGACAATAATGAAGCCCACTCGGCCTTATACGATACCGAACGCACCGCAGAGCTTTTTTGCTTAATCGTTAACCGTTGGAAGGCATTGGGCGGCTGGCCATTAGCCACGCCCGATGAGTCGACACTCGAAAATGAAGCATAACTGAGTTGGAATATTCGTTATAAGATGCCATTTACGAAAATGGCGCACAAAAAAAGCCAGTGAACTCACTGGCTTTTTAATCTCTGACTTTTATTACCCAACTCATATCCATCTATCTCGACTCGACCTTTCCCACAAGCGTGGCGCGCCCATATTAGCCCCCTGAATATTTCCATGAGGTGCTTTAGCGACGAGTTTTGCGTATTCCGCTGAATTAAGTTTTAGCAAATTCTCATGATCGCCAGACTCAATATAGACAGGTTCAGCGGTTAACAAGCTGTCATCTACCAGCATTGGCATTTGATAAGCGCGCCCCATCGCCGGGATAGCTCCTTTTACACAGTCTGGAAACAGGTCTTTTAGTTTTCGCTCACTGACTAAGTGATAATTTTTTCCCATGAGGTTGTCAACCTCGGGGAGTGACACCCGCTTATTAGCAGGCAGTGACGCCATCAAGTACTCTCCCTCATCATCTTGTAACACCACAGCTTTACTCACCCTAGCTGCGGGAAGATGGGCAGAACGAGACGAATCTAGTGATGTTTGAGTGCGACGATGTTCTACATGTTCAAAATGCACATGCTCTCTATCGAGGTACTCATTAAGTGTGATTGCAATGGCCATAATAACCTCCTTCGCTATAGAAAGAATAAGCGCCACAGTCAATTTGATCAAGCTAAGCCCCCCCGATATTCACCGGGGCTTCGCACCTTAAACGGGTCAGAAAACATGAAAAAAGCAATAAAAAAGCCAGTTGCGAAATACAACTGGCTTAATAAAAAATGTCCGAAAAGGCTAACGCCTTCCCCTATTTATTACTCGATAATTATCAAGTAATTATAGATCGTCAGCATTATCATTCAGGTAAGAAGCTACGCCTTCAGGGCTTGCGTCCATACCTTTATCACCCTTCTCCCAACCCGCTGGACATACATCACCGTGCTCTTCATGGAATTGAAGTGCATCGATCATACGTAGCATCTCATCGACGTTACGGCCTAGCGGAAGATCGTTAACGACCTGGTGACGAACCTGACCTTCTTTGTCGATTAGGAAAGAGCCACGGAAAGCAACACCCGCTTCAGGATGCTCAACATCATAGGCTTTACAGATCTCATGCTTAACGTCAGCAACCAATGTGTACTGAACAGGACCAATGCCGCCTTCAGCAACAGGTGTGTTACGCCATGCGTTATGTGTAAATTGAGAATCGATAGAAACACCAATCACTTCTACACCACGTTTTTTGAACTCTTCAATACGGTGATCGAAAGCAATCAGTTCAGATGGACAAACGAAAGTGAAATCAAGTGGGTAGAAAAACACTACCGTTGGCTTGCCTTGAATCGCTTCGCTAAGGTTGAAGCTATCTACGATTTCGCCATTACCAAGAACAGCTGCAGCAGTGAAGTCAGGTGCCGGACGGCCTACTAATACGCTCATTTTATATCTCCATCTATGGATTGAAAAAACGTTTTTCGTTTATATCTTATGGCATTATAGGCAGTGTTTAGACGGGCACAAGCTATTTGAGACCAATATCACCTTTTTTAAAAAAATATTCATCTCAGCGTATAATAACCCACCTCAATGACCTTACATCTACTGATGTTATTTACGTTTAGCCTCCATTTCTCCCACACAGGCTTAACATAACCCTTCTTTGTGTCATATAAATCTGCTCTGCACTGGACAAGCCTGCTCTGGCAGGCAAAAATGTCGCTCAATCTAACGGTAATAAAGAATTTATTGATATGAACGCAGTTGTCATCGCGGTTTGCCTAATGCTGGGCCTTAGTTTAGCCAGGGTTAATGTCGTCATAGCACTCACCATCAGTGCGCTTGTTGCAGGTCTTGTTGGAGGCATGGATCTTCAACAAACCGTAGATGCATTCAACACAGGCTTAGGAGGTGGAGCGCAAATAGCGTTAAGTTACGCCCTACTCGGTGCATTTGCCGTTGCACTCTCTCACTCAGGGCTCACGACGCTGATCTCGAGAAAGGTCATTTCGACACTGGGGAAGAATCACAACTCAACCAATATGAATCGGGTACGTTGGACGCTATTATTGGCCATACTGGCAATGGCTGTTTCTTCTCAAAACCTGCTTCCGATTCATATCGCGTTTATTCCGATTTTGATCCCGCCCCTACTCCATGTCATGTCCAAACTACAACTTGACCGAAGATTAGTGGCCTGTGTGCTTACCTTCGGCCTGGTGACTACCTATATGATTTTACCCGTCGGCTTTGGTGGCATCTTCTTGAATGATATTTTGTTGGCTAACCTCAACAGTAATAACCTTCATGCGGTGCGAGAGCAGATCCCGACTGCAATGTTGATCCCGGCACTTGGCATGATCACTGGTTTATTGATAGCGGTATTTATCTCATACCGTAAGCCACGTGAGTATAAAGAGGAGCTAATTTTAGCTGCCGAGCCCGAGGAAGGGGTCAATAGCCGCAATATCGCCATTGCCGCCGTTGCGATAGTCTCTACACTCGCAGTACAGCTAATCACAGGTTCGATGATCTTTGGTGCCTTAATTGGTTTTATCATCTTTAGTTTCTCCGGTGCACTCAAGCATGTCGCCGATCAAGATGTTTTCAATCAAGGCGTGAGAATGATGGCCAATATCGGCTTTATCATGATCTCTGCCGCGGGCTTTGCCGCCGTGGTAAAAGAGACCGGAGATGTAAGCAGCTTAGTCAGCTCTTTGAGTGACATTATTGGTGATAATAAGGCGCTCGCCGCTTTCCTCATGCTGCTAGTCGGTCTGCTTATCACCATGGGAATTGGCTCATCATTTTCGACCATTCCGATTATTGCGACTATCTATGTCCCATTAGCCATGAGTTTCGGTTTCTCGGTAACGGCGACTATCGCACTGGTAGGTACCGCTGCGGCGCTTGGCGATGCGGGCTCACCGGCATCAGACTCGACCTTAGGGCCAACGGCCGGCTTAAATGCAGATGGGCAGCACGACCACATCAGGGATAGTGTGATCCCAACCTTCATCCACTACAACATTCCACTACTGGTGTTTGGTTGGATTGCGGCTATGGTGCTTTAAGTTAAGGCTCTAAGTTCTAAGTTCTAAGTTCTAAGTTCTAAGTTCTAAGTTCTAAGTTCTAAGTTCTAAGTTCTAAGTTCTAGCAACATGAAAAATAAAAAAGGAGCCTATTGGCTCCTTTTTATGTTTCACGAAACTGAGTTTACATACAGAGTTTCAAAACAGACTTTCGATAGTTATTTCGTTCCGAAAATCTTATCGCCCGCGTCACCAAGACCAGGAAGAATATATCCCTGCTCGTTTAAACAACGATCGATAGAAGCGGTATAAAGCTCTACATCCGGGTGTGCTTTTTGCAGTGCTTCAACCCCTTCAGGAGCAGCAACCAGGACGAGTGCCTTAATTTCAGTACAACCACGATCTTTTAGAAGATCGATAGTTGAAATCATAGAACCGCCGGTTGCAAGCATAGGATCGACAACCAAGGCGATACGTGAAGGCATATCACTGGCAAGCTTCTCGAAATATGGTACGGGCTCGAGTGTTTCTTCATCACGGTACATACCCACTACAGAGATACGTGCACTTGGGATATTTTCAAGAACACCATCCATCATGCCAAGACCAGCACGAAGGATCGGAACTACAGTGACTTTTTTGCCCTTTATTTGCTCAATCTCAACAGGACCGTTCCAACCTTCAATTGTCACAGCTTCTGTCTCAAAATCAGCTGTTGCTTCGTAGGTCAATAAACTTCCGACCTCAGCGGCTAACTCACGGAAACGTTTAGTGCTGATATCTCCTGCACGCATTAATCCAATTTTATGGCGTACTAAAGGATGCTTAACCTCAACAACTTTCATCTTCTTCTCCTGATTTTTGACGTATATAACAAGCAAATTCATACGATTTTAGATGATTTGTCCAAAATGGAAAACATAAAGTTTCAAAAACACGATAAATCGTGACCAATGTCTGTTCTATATATGAAAAACTTCGCTTTCGAGGCCTGTCACAAACTGTTAGAATAGCGCCGCATAAAATCCAATAACTATACTGTACCTACCGTACCCGAGAGGATCTTCGTGAGCACTCCTACCCAGCTGAGCTATAAAGATGCAGGTGTTGATATCGACGCCGGTAATGCACTTGTTGATAATATTAAAACTGCAGTGAAACGTACCCACCGTCCAGAAGTTATGGGCAACCTAGGTGGATTTGGTGCTCTTTGTGAGTTACCAACTAAGTACAAACACCCGGTTCTTGTTTCTGGTACCGATGGTGTCGGTACTAAACTCAGATTAGCCATTGACCATAAGAAGCATGACACCGTAGGTATTGACCTTGTTGCTATGTGCTCTAACGATTTAATCGTGTCAGGTGCTGAGCCACTCTTCTTCCTCGACTACTATGCCACCGGCAAATTAGACGTTGAAGCGGCCACCGCAGTCGTGAAAGGCATTGCTGAGGGTTGTGTACAATCCGGTTGTGCACTTATTGGTGGTGAAACTGCTGAAATGCCAGGTATGTATGAAGGCGATGACTACGACTTAGCAGGCTTCTGTGTTGGCGTCGTCGAAAAAGCAGACATTATCGATGGCACTAAGGTTGTTGCCGGTGATTCACTCATCGCATTAGCATCGAGCGGACCTCACTCAAATGGCTTCTCACTCATTCGTAAAGTACTCGAAATAAGCGAAGCCGATCCTCAACTGAATCTTGAGGGTAAACCACTTATCGACCATCTGCTTGAACCCACAAAAATCTATGTTAAGTCGCTACTCAAGCTACTCGAACAAGTAGATGTTCATGCAATGGCCCATATTACCGGCGGCGGATTCTGGGAAAATATCCCACGTGTGCTTCCACAAGATTGTAAAGCCGTAGTAAAAGGCGACTCATGGCAGTGGCCTACCGTTTTCAACTGGTTAATGGAAAACGGTAACATTGCTGAATTTGAAATGTACCGCACATTCAACTGTGGCGTAGGTATGGTTGTTGCCTTACCTAATGACAAAGTTGATGCTGCACTAACGCTGCTCAATGCCGAAGGTGAAAAAGCCTGGCTAATCGGTGACATTGCCAAGCGCAATGGTGATGAAGAGCAAGTGGAGATCCTGTAATGTCCAAAAGCTGTCGCGTATTAGTATTAATCTCGGGTAATGGTAGTAATCTACAAGCCATTATCGATGGGTGTGATGATAACCTAGAGGCCGATGTCGTTGGCGTTATCAGTAATAAACCTGATGCCTACGGTCTTATCCGCGCCCACCAAAATGAGATAGATACCAGTTGTGTGATAGCTCATAAAGACGAGACACGTGTTGAGTATGGTGATCGTCTGAAACTTGCCATATCGAAGTACCAGCCTGATCTGATTGTTTTGGCAGGTTTTATGCGCATTTTGAGTGACGAGTTCGTACAGAGCTATGAGGGGAAAATGATTAACATTCACCCTTCACTGCTGCCTAAGTACCCCGGACTCAATACACACCAACGTGCCATCGATGCGAGTGATAAAGAACACGGGGCCAGCGTGCACTTTGTAACGCCAGAACTCGATTCGGGTCCTGTGATCCTGCAGGCTAAGGTCCCTGTTTACACCGAGGATACCGCAGAGGTGTTGGCAGAGCGCGTGAACCAACAGGAACATGCTATCTACCCTATGGTCGTTAAGTGGTTTAGCCAAGGACGCTTAAAGATGACAGATGGCGCCGCTTTTCTCGACGATCGTCGTCTCGATGAAGCTGGTTACGCGGCAGATTAACGCTATAAGCTATAAAATATAAGACCTGAGGATCATATTCTCGGGTCTTTTTTTATCTCTGAACATTGACAGTCTGTGCCTATGGGAAAATGTCTAAGTTAACTAAAAGTAATAATCATATCTGATATCAAGTTGCCCCCTATTATGGTTTAAATTTGGCTCGATATTCGGCGCATTAGCTAAACTTTGTTCTCAACGTTTAAAGTGCGTTATCCGCCATGAGGACACAAAGGCTTATCAGCAGTTTCAGTAGTGCCTATAAAGAAAGCGTAAGTTTCAAATAAAAGTCATTGTAATCACGGCTAAATTGGCATTAGATAAAGCGTTATGGTTAGACAATGAACTGATTTCCCAATTCAAGCGAGATCTATTAATGAAAAATATTATTTGCGATATCGACGGTGTTTTACTGCACAACAATCAACTGATCCCAGGTAGCGACAAGTTCATCCACCGCGTTCTGGAGCAAGGCAACCCTTTGGTCATCCTGACCAACTATCCGGTGCAAACTGGTAAAGATCTGCAAAACAGACTCGGCGCAGCGGGCCTCAATGTCCCCGAAGAGTGTTTCTACACCTCCGCGATGGCAACGGCCGATTTTCTCAAGCATCAAACGGGCAATAAAGCCTTCGTTATCGGTGAAGGTGCCCTCACCCATGAGCTCTATAAGGCGGGTTTTACCATCACAGATATCAACCCCGATTTTGTCATCGTCGGCGAGACACGCTCATACAACTGGGAGATGATCCACAAGGCGGCGCGCTTCGTCGTCGAAGGAGCTCGTTTTATTGCAACCAACCCCGACACCCATGGTCCTTCCCATAGCCCAGCTTGTGGGGCACTGTGTGCTCCTATCGAGCGGATCAGTGGCCGCATGCCCTTTTATGTCGGTAAACCCAGTTCATGGATTATCCGCTCTGCCTTAAACCATATCGACGGACACTCGGAAAATACCATTATTATTGGCGACAATATGAAGACAGATATTTTGGCGGGCTTTCAGGCGGGTCTTGAAACGGTGTTGGTCACCAGTGGCGTAAGCCAGCTTGCAGATATAGAGCAAGAGCCATTCAGACCCAACCATATCTTTAGCTGCGCCGCCGATATCGACATTGTTTAAAGCCTCGCCCTGAAGCTAATTAAATCCAAGTGATGCAACACAAGGTAACACTTTTTCTCCCATAGCCCTCTTGTCAAAGCGGGCTATTTTCATTCATGATGTCGCCGACAATGTTAATAAGTCGTTCCGCGTCACAATGAACAATAATAACAATAATAATAGGACTCATAATGCGTTTACAGCTTCCGCTATCCGCGCTTGCACTGCTCAGTGCATGTAGCCAACACCCCAGCCAATCCCCACAACAGTCACCAGAGATCGACCCGAATACCCATTCGGCAAGTGTCACTCAGGTTAACTTCAATGAAGCCCGATTTCGTGAAGATATTAAAACCCTCTCCTCCGATGAATTTGAAGGTCGCGCTCCAACTACACGTGGCGAGAAGCTTACGCTGGATTACTTAACTCAGGCTTTTAAAGAGATGGGGTTAACTGGCGCCAATAAGGGAGATTACCTGCAAGCCGTCCCTATGGTCAGTTACACCGCATCGGAAGCACAAGAGGTTAACCTCGCCGGACTGACACTCAAATACCGTGAAGATGTGGTGCTAAGCAGCCGCCACGATAACGGTGGAGTCGATATTAAAGATGCCCCTCTGGTATTTGTCGGTTATGGCATATCAGCCCCTGAGTATGACTGGAATGACTATCAAGATATCGACATGACGGGCAAGATTGCCGTCATGCTGGTTAACGATCCTGGCTTTGCCAGACCCGACTCAGGCCTGTTTAACGGCAAGGCGATGACTTATTACGGCCGATGGGACTACAAGTACCTGGAGGCCAGCAGACAAGGTGCTCTGGGCGCCATTATCATTCATGACACGGCTCCGGCATCTTACCCCTGGGCTGTGGTAGAAAATAGCTGGACCGGGGCACAGCAAGATCTTGTGCACAGTAAGCAGAAACAAGCTGAACGGGTTCAGGTTGAAGGTTGGATAACCCTTGATGCGGCAACTCAGCTGTTCGACAAGTCCGGAATATCATTGAAGAACCTCAGTGACCGTGCGGCAAACAGCCCAGTTAATTTGCCACTTAAGCAGAACGCCGACATTCAGTTTGCCAATACGGCTGAGTACGCGAACAGCTACAATGTTGTGGCGACGCTGCCCGGCGCCAAGGCAGCAGACGAGCACGTTTTGTTTACCGCCCATTGGGATCATATCGGCATCGATGAAAATAAAACGGACGATAAAATCTATAATGGCGCACTCGATAATGCCTCAGGTACCGCTGGCATTTTAGCCATCGCGCGCCAGTTTGCCCATCAGGCGAAAACTGGCAATCCAGCGGAGCGTTCACTCACTTTCATTGCAACGACAGGTGAAGAGCAAGGCTTACTCGGCTCGCGATATTACGCGGCCAACCCCATCTACCCCATCGATAAGTCGGTAGCTGTATTTAATCTCGATAGTACCAACATTTATGGCAGAACCAGTGACTACACGATTGTTGGTAAAGGAAAGTCAGAGTTAGAGCAATACCTTATCCAAGCACTGGCACCTCAAAATAGAGTGGCGACAGCAGAGAGACGCCCCGAATCTGGTGGCTTTTTCCGCTCAGATCACTTCAGCTTCGCACAAAAAGGCGTACCCGCGGTATTTGCAGGCGGAGGCAGTCAGCCTGTCGACGAGCCCACCAGAGCGTATAAAGCCAGAATGAAAGAGGTAATGAAAGGGTGTTACCACGGCACCTGTGATGAATACCGCGATGACTGGGATCTTAGCGGGGCTCTGGAAGATATCGCTGTCTACTATCATGCGGCCGACTCGCTTGCCAACAGTGCTGATTGGCCCGGTTATTATCAGGGAACTGAGTTTCACTCTCTACGCGCGGCAAAGTCTGATGAAAACGGCGTGACCGCAAAATTAGAAGATTGATGCTTTGGTTTTCCTAGTCTTAAAACAGGGCTGCTCATAGGGCTGCCCTGCTTATCTGAGATGCACCTCCTGAATCGCGTACCTTCGCCTTGAATAGCCCTTTGTTCACCCCCTTGATCAATCTATTGCTTACCTACGCCATCAAATATCAGCAAAGCCACCCCGCGCTATAGGAGCCAGTCCCCTTCTATTGATAATCATTGCTATGAAGGCTTCGCTGTTAGTCAATGGCTCAACTTTTAGGCGACTTGATAGATAAAGTGCGCTAAAGCGCTGTTTTTCGTCATTGTTTAAACAATAATATTTTCATTGCTAATAATGAAATTATTAGTCCCCCAAACACAATAAAATAGCAAAACCCCAACAAAACAAACCAATATTTAAGAATTCAACATTTACACGCTCGAAAAAACAGATTAATCTTACTAAAAAACCCACTTTTATCGATGATTTGTCAATTTCACGTTTGGCAAAATGAAAAATTGCTGGCACAGTAACACTCAATTGAGATTTACACCGTTTTGCTGGAGATAGCCTATGTGTTCAATATTTGCCATTTTAGATATTAAGTCTGATGCGACGCCACTTCGTCAGGTCGCGCTGGAGATGTCTAAACTACTTCGTCATCGTGGCCCCGATTGGTCTGGGATCTACAGCTCTGAAAAGGCTATTCTCGCTCACGAGCGTCTTGCGATTGTCGATATTGAGCACGGTGCTCAACCTCTTATCAGCCAAGACGAGAACATCATTCTTGCTGTCAATGGTGAAATATATAACCACAAAGAACTCAAAGCCGAGTTAGGCGATAAGTACAGCTATCAAACCAACTCTGACTGTGAGGTGATCCTATCTCTTTATCAAGAATATGGCGCAGACTTCCTGGATAAGCTAAATGGCATATTCGCCTTTGTTTTATATGATAAGGCGAAAGATCTCTACCTTATCGGCCGCGACCATATGGGGATCATCCCGCTTTACACGGGCCTCGATGCAGAAGGTAACTTCTATATCGCTTCAGAAATGAAAGCCTTGATGCCGGTATGTAAAACAGTAGAAGAGTTTAAACCCGGCCACTATATGACCAGCAGCGAAGGTTATGTGCATTATTATCAGCGAGACTGGCGAGAGTTTGATGCAGTTAAAGACAACCCTGCCAGTGTCGAGGAGCTCAGAGATGCGCTTGAAGCCTCGGTTAAACGTCAGCTAATGTCCGACGTCCCTTACGGTGTCTTGCTATCCGGCGGTCTGGACTCTTCGGTTATCTCAGCCATCACGCAAACGTTTGCTAAGCGTCGTATCGAAGACGATGGCGAGAGCAGTGCATGGTGGCCACAGCTTCACTCTTTTGCTGTCGGGCTTGAAGGCGCACCTGATTTGATTGCCGCAAAGAAAGTGGCCGATGCCATTGGGACGATTCACCATGAGATCACCTTTACCTTCCAAGATGGTATCGATGCGATCAAAGATGTGATTTATCATCTGGAAACTTATGATGTCACCACCATCCGCGCCGCGACACCTATGTATCTGATGGCAAGGAAAATTAAAGCCATGGGCATAAAGATGGTGTTATCAGGTGAAGGAGCCGATGAGTTATTTGGCGGTTATCTCTATTTCCATAAGGCGCCAAACGCTCAGGCATTCCATGAAGAGTTAGTGCGTAAACTTGATAAACTGCACCTGTTCGATTGCCTGCGTGCCAACAAGGCCATGGCAGCCTGGGGACTGGAAGCGCGTGTGCCTTTCCTCGACAAAGAGTTTATGGATGTTGCAATGCGCATCAACCCGGAAGCCAAGATGTCGAAAGATGGCAAGATTGAGAAGCATATTCTTCGTCAAGCCTTCGAACACAAGCTACCTCAAGAGGTCGCATGGCGTCAAAAGGAGCAGTTCAGTGATGGCGTTGGTTACTCCTGGATAGACGGCTTGAAAGATCTGGCCGAAGAGAAGGTTGACGACCTTAAATTAGCGAACGCAAAATTCAGGTTCCCATATAACACGCCTGAAACCAAGGAAGCTTATTTCTACCGTAGTTTCTTTGAGGAACTCTTCCCACTGCCTACAGCCGCAGAAACGGTTCCTGGAGGCAAGTCGGTAGCCTGCTCGACACCTGAAGCCTTAGCGTGGGATGAGAGCCTCCAGGGGATCATCGACCCATCGGGACGCGCAGTGCGCTCGGTTCATGAACAGGCCTATTAATCAATAAGCGTGCTTAGTTAAGCGGTGATAATCAAGATTATCACCGCTTTTTTCATTTCAACCACACACCGTTAGTCCGGCTCATACCAATCAGTTAGTCGATAAGATCAGTGACCGCAAGTTAAGTGTTTGGCATACGCCGCAGCATTGATATCTACAACCTCTAAGGTCAGGCTACACACCGAGGCAGTTTGCTCGGTAACCGAATCGTACACAGCCGAAAGTAGATGTTGTTTCTGCTCATCGGTGCGTCCAGGCATGATTTTTATTGTGATATGAATAAAACTTCCTAGATGGTTATCGCCCACCTGATAATCATCACAGCGGATCGCCCTGGTCTTTATCGCCGAGCGCTCGAACAAGCCAGAGTTAATCGCACCATGATGGACAAGTTGAACGAATTGCTTAATATCAATCTCGTGCACTAATGGCGCCGAATATTCGATGATGCAATGTGGCATAAGCGACTCCTGTTAAACGACTCTGATTAACCTACTCCGGGAAGCAACTCTTACTGAACTACTGCGACCAAACCCCAAACTCATTGCCATTAGGGTCTTTAAAGTGAAATCTTCTACCGCCGGGAAAAGAGAAGACAGGCTTAGTGACGGTGCCGCCAGCGGCTTCAACATCTGCAATGGAGCTAACCAGATCATCTGTGTAGATAACAATCAGCACCGACCCTCTATCTAAATCGAAAGAGTGTAACGACAAGTAGAATCCTCCCGCGATGCCAGCATGATTAAAACAGCTATATTCCGGCCCATAATCCGTAAAATCCCAGCCAAATGCCCGGCTAAAAAAGGTTTTGGTTTGCAGAAGATCTTTTACAGGAACTTCCAGATAGTTGATCTTGTTATGCTGATCCATTTCGACTCCATTACGCGCAATACTTCCCTTTACAGACTCTCTTATAGCATAGCTTCACGGAGAACAAAAAGGGAGCCGAAGCTCCCTTTTAACGATTATAAATAAGCGAGGATCAGATCTTTAGCATTGCCGCGATGAAACCGATAACGCCACCAAAAACGCCACCCCAGACAACCAACCAACCTAGATGTTCTTTTATCATCTCTTGGATGATCTCTTTGACTAATTGCGGTGTCAGCTCGTTGAGTCGCTGGGTGACAATTTCATTGATTTTGGTGCGCATATCATTAAGCACATCGGGCTGCTCTAACTCACTCTTAAGCAAGGTATAAAACTCGTCACTTTGAGACAACTCAACCAAAGAGCTTTTCATCTTCTCGATAAATGGCTCTTTTAAGGGAGTAATGGCTTCACTTCCCCCAAACATGGCCAGCATGCCACCCAATGATGATTGCTCGACAGTGGTGACTAAGGCATCAAATGCCGGGGTCAAATCGACCTGTTCAATCACTGGCTGCAGATTGATATGAGATTCACCGCCACCTTGCTCCGACAAAAAGCGATCGATATTCTCGTCAGTGAAAAATTGTTTCATCATCAAATGAGAGATCCCGTCCTTGAACTCTTCGAAACGAGACGGAACGACACCTGAGCCATAAAGCCCCGGTACCTTCTCAAACAACATATGAACGGCGAGCCAGTTCGTAACGGCCCCGGAGAGTGCAAATAACCCAATACTGATAAAAATCGGGGATGCAAAAATATACCCAGCCATCACCAAAGTGGCTGCGATCAGGTTTGTAATGACGCTCTTATTCAACCTACTAGCTCCAAAATTAACTAAACACGCAATAATACCATAGAGTATTCGTCATTAATCAAGTGTTAATCCCATATTGCATTGGGCTTAAATGGAGAATGATTCGATAGGAATAAACCCATTCCCTTCCAACCTCTCCCGGCGGACAGCGAGGACCTGAGTTTCATCGGCAAGCTCTTTGGCTTTTGCGACCAGGTCTCTGGCAATCCCCTGACCTCGATACAGCTCGTCCACATAGAGGTCATCGAAATACCACAAAGGTTTGAGTAAGCTTGAGGAAAAAGACGGGTATAATTGAATAAAGCCAACCGGCTCACTAAAGCGTAGCGCAATAAAAATAACCGAGTCATTTTCGAGTAACCTGGACTCGATAAACTCTCTCCCTCCCTGTAGATCAGACGCCTTTCCTAAGCTTTTTCTATATTCATCGAACATGAGTGCTAAAGATTCAAGATCTTCATCTATCGCTATTCTTATCTGCATTTTCATTCCTTGAAACGGCGCCCAAAATGCCTTAGGCAAGGGCCAAAAAAGGTGAACCTAAACCTAACCGATACCGGTAACTTCTCTCTAACTTACATCACCTTACCATAGACTAATAATTTTATTAGCGAAAAACAATATACTCGGCTTCATTTTAAAAGTTTAAAGCTGAACTACACTATATCCATATATGTTGCTCATTAGGAGCTGAACATGGACTCACCTTTCACGACACCAGGTGCATTGAGTTGGCACGAGTTAACTTCAAACCATTGTGAAGACTCCATCACTTTCTACGGGGGGGTCTTTGGTTGGAAGTTTAAAACCATGCATCTGGGCCATGGCCCCTATCACATAATAGAAAATCAAGGCGTCGCCATAGGTGGCATTACACCAAATCCCTGCCCCAAACAGGCAAGTCATTGGACCGGTTACATCACGGTAGAGGATGTGGACAGCGTCGCTATCAAGGCTAAGTCATTAGGAGGTGAGCTGTTATATGGCCCCGAAGATATTCCCCACGTAGGCCGGTTTTGCTGGATAAAAGATCCCCAAGGCGCAATCATCGCAGCAATCAGTTACCTTAAATCGGCAGTAGAGGATGATAAAGATTCAGAATAGCTAATCCCGTGCTCGACTCCTGAGATCTTTATAATCGAAAGATAGTACGTGCACTCTATCCAATGGGGTGCCGTTTAAAAATATCGTTTCTTGTCCCTTTGAGACAAAGCTTGGCTCACCACACAAGTAAAAACGATTCTGACTATCGCAAGGCATACTGACATCGAACGGGTGTCGCCTCATCGCCACATCAAAGGGGTCCCCCTGAAGCACACGACCCGAAAGGTGTTCTTCTCCCTCATTGTCACTCTCTATACAGGCCTGATAAGTAAAGTTTCGATATTCCATCATCATTTTCAACAAGGTTGAGTGTTGATACAGCTCATCGAAGTTTTTAGCGCCATGATAGAGATATATCTCTCCCCTGTGCCCGCTTACCAATGCATCTCTGGCGATACCGTAAACCGTTCCCAAACCTGTCCCGCTGCCAATCAAGATCAAGGTATCATCGACAAAGTCTGTCGAATAACAGCAATCTCCCCAGGGTCCCTGGATCAGCAAATTTTCACCGATACTGGCATGGTTAAACAGCCAATCACTAAACTGGCCATTGTACTTTCTTCTTACATGTAACTCGATAAACTCAGAAAGTGCGCCATTGGTGACAGAGTAACTTCTCGTCAGGCCATCGAAACGGCGTAGGTTAATGTGTTGACCCGCTCTGTGCTCAATTTTCTCCGCCGACTCAATTTTCAATTTAACAACAGAATCAGACAGGTACTCTTTAGAATACAATTTCGCCGGAATAAACAGATCCTGAGCTAATACAGATTTTAATTTAAGGTCCTGGGTTGGCCTACACTGACAGGAACACAGATAGTGATTCTCTTTTAAACGAGAGGTGAGCCCTCTTTGTGCTCCAGGCGTTAACTCCCCTTCAAGGTGCTGCACTAAGCAGGTCTTACACCTGCCTTTCTTACACGAGTAATTAACCGGATGTCCCTCTCTTAGCAAGGCATCTAACACGGTTTCATCGGGTAGAGCATCGACCCCCTGCCCATCAAAATAAAATTTTGTCATCTGCTTTGATACCAATATTGTTAATTATTCAGCTTTGAAAATTGACTCGAATCCGAGCAAGTGAGCTTTTTTTACCAGAGATTTGTATTACAAATCTATCAAGTTAGCTAAACTAGCAAAAGGATCAGGGTTATTTATAGATGATAAGGTAAGTATGTCCGCTATTAGGGAAAAATTCAGTAGTCTGTCAAAGAAATATAAACAATTACCTAAGTATCAGCGATACCTCTCTATCCTGCTAGCTTCATATTTTACCTATGCGGGTATCTTAGGGTTAATTGTCCCCTACGCCGTCGAAAAACAGCTCCCACAGCATCTTGAATCACTATTAAAAAGGCCGGTCAGTTTAGGTGATGTCAGCATCAACCCCTTTACGCTTAATGTCGTTTTAACCCGCTTTAAAATAGATGAAACCGACAACAGTGAGTTTATTGGTTTCGACACATTAAATTTTGAATTCCGCTTTTGGCACTCACTGTTCAATGGGGCTATCAGCATCAGCGATGTCACTTTATCTCAGCCCTTCGTATTTGCCGAGCGTTTAAATACAAAAGAAAAGCTAGAATTCAACTTTTCAGACATTCTGGCTGAACTGGCAAAGTCACCCGAATCACCTCAAGGGCCATCGGATGAATCAATGAGCTTGCCCCATGTAATCGTTGAACATCTGTCGATTGCTAACGCTAATTTCTTATATTCAGATAAGGTCACCGACAGTCAATTACATTACCCGGCAGTCAATCTCAAGATGAAAGGCTTCGATACCTTAACTAGCATTACAAGCGCCGCTTCGGGGAATCATTTTTCCATTCACTTGGTAGGAGATGAAGGCGGCGAGATCTCCACACAGGGACAGGTACAGGTCTCCCCCCTCAACATCGTCGGTGAATTAGAGTTAACCGCAATAAAATTGCCACAGTTTTGGTCTTTTATCTCCGATGATGTTCAGGCTAAACTCGACACCGGACAGTTGAATTTCAAGAGCCATTTTGAGATCAAATCACACACAAGATCGAGTCAGGCACCTATTCAAGTGATCGCCAACAAGGGGGCCTTCTCTTTAGAAAATATCCAGTTTTCCCATGAACAGCGCCCTCTGATGACCTTGCCATTATTGGCCCTTGAGGGCATAGAGCTCAACCTTGATGATAAAGAGATAATAGCGAACCGTTTACATAGCGAGAATTTAGACCTGAACGCCAGCATCACTTCTGATGGAATAGATATTGTCCCACTGTTCATGCCAAGCTTTATCTCTAAAGCCGATGACAGTGAGTCGAAGCAGCTAGATGACCCAGAGGCGAATGAACAGACACCTTGGTCTGCGACCTTAGGTGCTATATCGATAAAAGACTATGCGCTTAATATACAAGAAAGCCTGCTCACCGAGAATACGCCCTGGCGCATATCGCCCCTTAATCTGACGACCGGTGCACTGTATTCTGACTTCCATGAGCCTATAGAATACAGCTTAGATATGGCCATCAATGGTCAAGGAAAGTTAACCTCGTCAGGCAGAGTCGAGCTCAATCAGCCACACCTTAATGCAGAGCTGCAACTGGCAGGTTTTTCTTTAAAGCAGCTGCAACCCTATCTGGCTCCCTTTATTAATATCACAGTTAAAGATGGTGCTCTCAACTCGAAGGGTAACATAGAGGCAAGCTCTGCCGATGATATAAGCTTTATCGGCGATATCACTGTCAACGAGCTGCTGGTCAAAGACAATCTACACAAAAAGACATTGTTAAAATGGCAGTCGATGGCGATAGAGAAATTAAGCTTTGATCAGGAAAAACAGCAATTAGCTATCGATCAGATTAACTTCTCTCAACCTTACAGCCGAATCATCATAGCTGAAGATAAAAGCACTAACTTCCAACAGCTGCTCGTGAGTACGGCTGAAGCTGCTGCAGACAAGACAGAGGGAAAAAAAGAGAGCTCCCCGCTAGAAACAAGTAAAAGAGTGACAGAGCAAATAGACGCTAATCAACAAGCACCTCTGGAGGTAAGGATCGGTAAGATCGCAGTTTCAAACGGTTCCACCTTCTTTGCCGATAACTCACTGACCCCCAACTTTGCGGCAAGTATTGAACAGGTTGAGGGGAGTGTAAGCCAACTGTCCTCCACATCGGACAAGGCTGCGGTCGTAGATATAACGGGAAAAATTGACAAATATGCCCCTGTCACACTCAAAGGAGAGATTAACCCCTTACTCGAACAACCCTATCTGGATCTTGACCTGGACTTTAACAGTGTGGAACTCACATCCGTTAACCCCTATTCAGGAACCTATGCCGGATATTATATCGATAAGGGACAGCTTTCATTAGAGCTAAGTTACCGACTTAAAGACAATAAACTCAATGGCAGCAACCATATTGTTGTCAATCAGTTAGAGCTCGGCGAGCCCAGCGATAGTAGCCTGGCCACCAGCCTGCCCGTTACGCTTGCGATAGCCCTGTTACAAGACAGGCATGGTGTTATCGACTTAGGGCTCGAAGTATCGGGGGATCTGGACGCGCCGGACTTTAGTGTTGGCAGTATTGTGATGACGGCATTAACCAATGTGATCACTAAAGCCGTTACAGCACCATTTACTTTGCTCGCCGGGATATTTGGTGATGACGAAGAGCTGGATAAAATTGGATTCAGCGCCGGTAACGCACAGATCGCAGATGAACAGAACAGCAAGCTGGCAACGCTTGCCACCGCCCTGCTGGACAGGCCTAAGTTAACCCTGAGTATTGAGGGTGCGGTCAATTCGGCCACCGATAGCCGTGTACTGCAAGAGCAGGCACTGTGGCACAAACTGGCTCGGCTGAGCCAGCTTGAGATTGAGGAGTTACCAGAAGCACTCTCGCCGAGTACCTATCCGACACAAGGGCCACTCTCGGAAGCGCTCATCACCTTGTATGAAAATGAATTGATGTTAAATGCCGACACACTCAAACAGCAAATAAGTAAGAGTCATGAAAAAGACTCAGCTCTCACCGAGCCTCAGCTACTGACTCAGTGGCATATCGCCCTCTACAACAACTGCCTTAACCAGCAGCTTGTCGATGATAATATGCTAGGCACCCTTGCCAGCGAAAGAGCACAAGCGGTCAAAGCGCATTTAATCGATATCAATAAAGTACCGGCAAATCGAATATTTCTTCTCGATAGTCGCATCGATATCAATCAAGGCGCACAGGAGGCGTTACTGACATTAGGGGCTGATTAAAAGATTTGATAATTTTGTGACTTGGGTTACACTCTGGCGGATTTTGACTTATTCAGAGGTAGCCCATGTTTATTGTTCGTTGGATTTTAGGCCGTATCATATTAATTCTTAATTTCATTTTCACCCCTAAGAAACGAAAGCGCCCGCAAGATGAACAGTTAAAAATCGATGCCGAAACTAAGTTACTCGCCTTATACGAATACAAGGCTTGCCCGTTCTGCGTCAAAGTTCGCCGCGCAATGCGTCGTCAAGGGCTCAACATCGAGACTCTCGACGCTAAACAAGATGACCACAAGGCAAAGCTTGTCAGCCAGGGCGGTCACGCTAAAGTGCCTTGTTTGAGAATAGAAGAAAACGGCGAGACTCGCTGGATGTATGAATCTTCAGATATTATCAGTTATCTGGACAAGCGATTCGCCTAAGATAGACAAAAAATAGCGACCCTCACGGGTCGCCATTTCACTTTCAAAATTCGAAATATTAGAGTGTTACTGCTTTTCAGCCATCATCCCTTTAAGTACCAAATCATGATAACTCACCAAACCTAATATTTTACCCGACTCAATCACAGGTGCCTTTGTAATACGAAAACGTTCAAACAAGCGGGCACAATAGCGAACATCCATCTCAGGGCTAACAGACAGTACAGGTTTAATCATGATCTCGTAGATATTCACCCGTTCAGGTGCTTTATCTTTTGCCAGAACCTTTTTGGCGATATCACTCATCAATACCATACCGAACTCATCATCTTCATTACGTTTATTGACGAGCAATACTCTCACGTTTTGAGCACTGGCCAGTTCGATGGCATCAGCAACGGTATGAAGCCCGTCGACCATAACAAACTTCTTCGTCATCACATCTGAATTTCTGACTATCTTGCGGTGGCTCATAACTCATCCTCAATATCTTGACTAATCTTCTGCACCTGATGGGCGACCCCAACGGCATCTTCGACATCAATCTGAATCGCGATCCCCTGACCCGGATTGATATCAAACTCTCCGACTCGATTGATCGTTTCCAATATACTTCTGCTCTTATGTTCTTCGACTAAAAACAGAATCACATCCCGTTGAACATCCAAAGAGAGCCCCATAAAGGTCTTTTTCTTCTCCAGGCCTTCGCCTCTGGCGTGATTAATTACTGTCGCGCCTGTCGCACCCGCCTCTCTCGCTGCATCGAGAATATTGTTGGTAGTGACATCATCCACGAATGCGATAATGAGTTTAAAGCGCATCTTTTTGCTCCTTTGACGAACGTCTTTTATTTAATACTTCCACTATTTGCGCATATCCCATCACAGATATCATGGGAAATAAGCTGGCAAACGCGATTAGACCGAACCCATCGATAAGTGGATTGCGCCCCTCTACATTTGTGGCTAAACCTAAACCCAAAGCCGCGACTAAAGGGACAGTAACCGTTGATGTTGTCACACCACCAGAATCATAAGCCAATGGCACGATGAGTTTAGGCGCATAAAAAGTCTGGATAACCACAATGACATATCCCGCCATGATGTAATAATGGATCGGATCGCCAACGACAATCCGAAAACAACCTAACGCGATACCAAATGAGACACCGATAGCCACCGAGATCCGTAACCCTTGTACACCAATGGTTCCAGCCGATACCTCATTTGCTTTAATCGCTACCGCAATTAACGAAGGCTCGGCTATGGTCGTACTGAAGCCTATGGCTGCTGCAAATATGTAGACCCAGAAATAATCTTGCCAAATGGTAGGTGCATGAGCCCCGGCTTCTGGATGAATAAACTCAGGCGACGTCAGCTGCTCAGCCATGCTCTCACCAATGGGAAACAGTGCCAGCTCTAGCCCAACCAAGAAGAGGCTCAAGCCGATGATCACGTAAACAAACCCTAGCGCAACCTGACGCAGGTTGGCGATAGGGCGTTTTAATACCCCAAGTTGAAAGCCGAACAGGATAACTGCAATGGGGAGCACATCCCTCAAGGTCAATAAAAAGGTGGTCAATAAACTAGTTAACATCTCCATCAGAGCACCACCATACCGTAAAGAAGGACGAATATCATAGGTGTTAAGCTGGCAAACGCAATTAAACCAAAGCCATCTAACATAGGGTTACGTCCCTTAATGACCGTCGCCAATCCAACCCCAAGCGCAGTAACCAGAGGGACCGTGATGGTTGAAGTGGTCACACCACCCGAATCGTAGGCGATACCGATGATATTTTCCGGCGCAAAGCTGGTCAGTATCATCACAGTGATATAGCCACCAATGATAATATAATGGATCGGCCACCCCTTAAGAATACGCACCACACCGAGCAGGATGGCCAAACCAACAGCAATCGCAACGGTGATCCTCAACCCCATCGCATAATTGTCCATCGCCTCTTCGGTCATCGCAATGGCATTGGCTTCAGCCGCAACTTGCGCCGCCTCATTGGCCACAGCTGTGAGCGCGGGCTCCGCTAAAGTAGTACCAAAGCCCAAAGAGAATGAAAAAATGACCAACCAGAATACACTGCCCTTTCTGGCTAAAGCTTGTGCCAAAGATTCACCGATAGGAAATAAGCCCATCTCCAGTCCGAATACAAAGAAAGTCAAACCAAATACGATGAACACGAGGCCAACTAGAATCGAAAAGAGGTTATCCGGCGCTTGCTGTAGAACAAAAACCTCAAAAAAACCGACCACGAGAATGATAGGAATAAGATCCTTAAAACTCGATAACAGGGATTGGAGTAGCTTTATAATTGCAGCCATTGAATCTCCATATCGCACATCCTGTAAACGGAAAACTGTGATCCCACATTTACCATAAACTGCCCTCTCCTTTGGGTGTTGCTTCACTTAAAGTGTGCCAGCGAAATGATAAATAGCAACAATTAAATAACAGAGACACATCAATACTTGAGCGACATCAAGTTGGCGTTAATTTAGATATCACTAAGCCATAACCGAATCAATCCCCGAACGCAGGAGTGTAAAAAAATGTCAGTAAGCTGCTAACTTGCTTGATTTTCAGTTATCCTGCTATCAAGAATGATATTTCATCGTAAATTTCTACGCTAACCTAAAGGTAAACCCGTTAGCGAAATAGTGCATAATTAAACGAGCGGATATGTTAAATAAAATCATAAAAATAGTACCACTCCTCATCGCTTTCATTATACTTGCGGGCTGCGCCACTCATAAGCCAGATGCCGACGACTTCAAGAACCGAGTTAAAGACAGATTTAAAACGGATATCAGAGGTAATGGCATAAAGTTATTCACCTATAAAGCCAAACTCGAGACGACTGAAGACGGCATTCAAGACCTTCCCCATCAGGAACGGATAAAACAGGTAAAGAAACAGAGTCGCTCTAAGAATACCCAACGGTCTATCTATGCGGTAGATCTTTCAGACTGGACCGAACAGATAGAGCTGGGACTTTCGAAGACATTGGACATGACAGGGTATTGCCGGGAAGGCTTTATGGAGTTAAGCAGAATAATTGAGGTCGGTCGCGGCGAAATCAGAGGTGAGTGCAATGAAGGCGCTACCGATGAAGACAGAGAGAGGTTCTCTTCCTAGTAAACCGACATCTTCCCTAAAGTATTAGCCAAATATACGCCAACAGTTTTACTGTTGGCTCTCAGGACTTCCTATTAACGCACAAGGTGAAAGCTTAACATCCACAGAGTCTCTATCTCACCATAGATATCGGTAATCACATCTCTTAATTCCGGTAAAGTCATATTTTCCTGCTCGGCGTGAACAGCGTTAAGCTCATCAAACTTGATGCACTCGACCGAATCGATCATCACATCACAAAACCAACGGTCGGTTTCATAGGTTGAAACACACACACGCTGGCCCGCCTTAAAATGAGACTCTGATTCATCTCTTAATGTTATGGTTTTCGCGCCAGAAAGAATATCTTTCTCAAATCTTTGATAAAAAGTGATTTTATTCGATGACATAAAGGTTTAAAAATCTATTGATGCAAGAAATTGGGGTTCACTTTGCCAATAAGTGGCAAGAAAAGCCATATTTAATGGCTTGACGGCTAAGATTAAGTTAAAATCCGCTCCCGGTTTACAACTGGCCGACACTTTTGATGGTCAGAGATATGAAAGCACATTGGTAGAGAGCTATGAACAAAAAACAGAAAATGATCAAACTTACGGCTAAGCGCGCTAAAGCCCGTAAAAATAAACATACTGCTCCTACCATCAAAAAGTATGTCTCTAAAGGTGACCGAGCTAAGCAACTTGCTCAAGAGCAAGCCAAAGCGGCACTGGAAGGTGTGGCGACTGAGACTACTGCCGGAAGCACTGAAGCTGAAGTCACAACGACGGCTCAAACACAAGAGTAAGCGCTTACGCTTAGAGATGAATATATAAGTTAAGAAAAGGGAGCCTGGGCTCCCTTTTTTAATATTTGAGTTAACACTGAATAAAATATTAACCGGCCCTGCTGTCTTTAGCCTTCAGCGGGTGAGTTCTGTACTGGCTTCACAATCCTGCTCTTCCGTTATCTGTGCCATCTGAGCACATGAGGAAGACAATGGATTAGGGCTAGTTGGAATAAGTTCACCTTCGAGTAACTCCCCATCGGCTTTATTCACAGGCTCAGCAGCACCATAATGTAGAGAAGTTTGTTTAACCTTTTCGATAAGCCTAAAGGCTGCTAATACTCCAAAAACACCAAAAATAATGCCACCGATAACTTGCCCTATCAGTACACCATATACCCCTCCCCACTTAGCGCCGAAATAGACAAATGGTATGGTGCCAATCGTGGCTTTTCCCACATTAAAGAAGGTAGAGTATTTAGGTTTACCTAGATTGTTAAATGATGCATTTGCCACGAAGAGCGCACCGGAGAAGATAAAAAATACGGCGATATAGGTACAGAAAAAACGAATAATATCGGCGCTATCTCCCTGCATATCGAATACCGAGACAATCTGCTCTTGTAACAGCATTAAAACCAAAGAGACGCCGATAACATATAATATGCAAAACTGCAGCGCCTTAGTGAGACTCTCTTTTACCCGGCTAAATTCATGGGCACCAAAGTTTTGACCCACAATGGGGCCAATAGCGCCGGACAGCGCAAATATCATGCCGAACGAAACAGGGATTAACCGTCCTAAAACAGCCCAACCAGCCACATAGCCATCACCAAAATCGGCGATAGCCCGGGTTACAACAGCGTTGCCTATCGGGGTCGCCACATTCGTCAACATCGCGGGGCCCGCAATGGCAAATATTGGCCTTAAGTCGGCCTTAAAGCTAACGAGGTCAAACTTTCCGAAGAGTTTATGCTTTGTGATGACACCACGGGCAGCGATGACAAGCACAGCCGTGCGAGCCAATACTGAGGCAACGGCGGCTCCCTCGATACCCATTCCCAGCGCAAAAATAAAAATCGGATCAAAGACCAGGTTAACGCCACCGCCAGCCAAGGTAGACATCATAGACAGCTTAGCATCACCGACGGCCCTCAATGCCGAGCCTAATGCCATCGCCAGACAGATGACAGGAAGAGACGGCACCAGGATATAAAGATAACTGGCAGCCAGCTCAGCCGTATGTCCTGTCGCGCCGACTAAGGAAAGCACCTCGGGAATAAAATAGGTCATGACGGCTGATACACATAGGGTCACGAGCAAAGTCACCACTGCACTATTAAGTAGTAACCTCTTGGCCATATCTAACTGCTTAGCCCCTATAGCGCGGGAGACTAATGCACCCAGAGCGATGGATAAACCGATGCCGATAGAAGTGGTAAAAAATGAAATAGTTCCGGCGTAACCGACGGCGGCGGCTAACTCTTGCTCACCGAGTAAACTAAGAAAAAAGATATCAATTAAATCGACCACAAAAAGTGCAGAGATCCCGACTGCAGCCGTGGAGCTCATCACCAATATGTGACGCATTATCGAACCATGAACAAATTTAGCGACTGTCATCTCTATCCTTAGTTATATACCCAAACGATTAAACATCGTTCTCTAATTCACTACCACAATGATCGCAATAGTCAGCGTCATTCTCATGACCTTTCTTCAAACAGTTGCTGCATCGTCGCAGGTCTTTATTTCGCCCCATCTCTTGAGATATTTCTACCGTTAAAATGCCTGTCGGAATCGCGATGATTGAATACCCGAGCAACATAGTAAATGCTGCGATTGCCTGACCCAAAGTGGTGCCAGGAGTGATATCACCGTAACCGACTGTGGTGATGGTCACTATGGTCCAATAGATTGACTTAGGCATTGAGGTAAAACCATTTTCAGGACCTTCAACCACATACATAATCGCACTGAGTACCATAACAATCAGGCTGACAGAGAAAAAGAAGATAAAGACTTTACGCCCTGACTGTAACATAGCCCTCAGCAACACATTGCCCTCACTAAGATATCGTAACAATTTAAGCACTCTGAAAATTCTGAAGAGCCTTAATATTCTGATGACTAAGGTGAAGTTGGCTCCGGGGAAAAACAGGGCCAGATAACTGGGCAAAATAGACAAGAGATCGACGACGCCATAAAAACTACGGGCATAGCTGACGGGATGAGCCGAGCAGTACAGTCTCAGCGCATACTCTAAAGTGAAAATAACGGTGAATATCCATTCAAATATCCGAATTATCTCACCATATTTCTCGTGGACTCCCGCCATTGTGTCTAAGAACACCAAAGAGACACTCATAATAATACAGATGATCAGGGCAATATCGAAGTATCGACCCGCCTTAGTATCGGTACCAAAGATGATCTCTCGTAACTTGTCCCTCATCGAATTATCAGGTATCGGGCGGTTATCTTGATGCATGTAGGCACACTTTCCTTGATTGAGAAGATGAGGCAACGCCAAATAGCGCAGCCAAGTATTTTGCCACTTCTCAGGGAGAATACCAAACGGATTAAATTCCTCTCTGCCCAAAAGCAATATTTGAGGTAATATAAACATAACAGCGATTTAATCATCGGACTCTATTTCTTAATGCACAAAATTTTTCGATTTCTTTTATTAGCATGCTCAATCGGCTTCTCTATTCAATCTGGTGCAGTGACCTCACTTCAGAGTGCGAGTTACAGCTCATCTAATACCAGCATTGGCAAAATCGACCTTGTGGTTGTCGACAAGTCAAAGTCGAGCATGGCATTGATGCGTAATGGACAGGTCCTTCGCAAGTATCGTATCGCTATGGGAGACCGCCCTGTTGGCCATAAGCTAACCGAAGGCGATCAGCGTACACCTGAAGGTCGTTATCTGCTGGATTACAAAAAATCTGACAGTGCATACTACCGCGCCATTCATATCTCCTATCCCAATGAAGAAGATAGCCTCAGAGCAACAGCCTTAGGGCTCGATCCTGGTGGGCAAATCATGATCCACGGCCAAAACCCAAATTCATCTTTATCACCGGAAGAGGCACAAAGGTACAACTGGACCGATGGTTGTATCGCCATTACCAATGCTCAAATGGATGAACTTTGGCGCGCAATAGACGAAGGTACCCCGATCGAAATCTGGCCTTAACGCCTAACTTTTACTGGAAATATACACCTATAATGACCTCTCCAATCTCATATCGGAACTTAGTTGATGCATGGCCAAACTTTAGTGACAGCATCACAGACTTCATCTCAGAATTAGGATTAACTCAGCTAAAACTAGCCTGTGATCATGTGGCCTTGAGAGTCAATGACACCGAGTCTGCAAAACGGTTAAGCCAGGATTTTGAACGGCTCGGCAACGTCATCTCTAACAATATCATCAATGGTCGTCCCATATTAATATTTGAACTTAACGCTCCCTTAATCATTGGCGATATGAGCATAGACTGTGTCGAACTGCCCTACCCGGGAGAGAAAGCCTATCCGGTAGAAGGATGGGAGCACATCGAATTGGTCTTACCTTGCCCAGCAAAAAGTTGTGACGAACTTAGAGATGAATTGCTGACGATAGCGCCACAGCTCGGCTCAGTCTTGAAGATGGAGACGGAGATCAAGGTGAAAATGAGCTCTCCTCAGGGGGAGCATGAGCGTCTGGCCAACCCCACCATCGCATTCAAGAAGAATAATATCTGCATCAAAGTGCATCCTCACGGTATTAAAGCCGTTATTGCTTCAGAGCAAGCGCTGTAGCCCGGCACCCCATATAAAAGGTGAGCCATGGCTCACCTTTTTCAGTCATCGCTTATGCACACCTAACTTTAGAACTCCATTAATTACCTGTTATTCGATTTTCTCGATATAAATAATCACTTCCCCAACCTTAAAACCAAACTTTGTCATCTCAGTTTTATTAAATAAACGCTGCTCATCAAAGAGGAACATCCAGTCATCGAGCGTGACTTGGTATGTTTCATCATCAACCTTTATCTGCATATCATATTGCCAAAAAAGTGCAGAACCTTTGGTCTCACCATTCGCCATACCAATAACATCACCGGCTTGTCCTACGTATAGGTTATCTTTCTGTTTCGTTAACTGCCAAACTCTTGTGGTTTTCTCACCATCATCGAATTCAAACCACTCCCTGATTTCACCTTTATCTCCTTGCCAGTCGGCATCAATATCAGCCTTAAATCGACGCAACAACTTACCTGAACGGTCCAGAACAATTCCGTAAGCCACTAATTTACCATTGAAAAATTGATCGAGATGGAGTTCAGGTGTGGTTGACTGATAGTCATCTAAGCTGGGAGTACTGCAAGCCGTTAACAAAAAAACCAGCAGAGTAAAGTTGAATGCACACATCTTTGATTTCATTTTATACTCCCTAGTAGCTTTGCCCGTAACTCAGGCTGGGATGTTTTATCTGATAGCCAGATGGATAAAAAAGCGGGGCCAAACTCACTGTCATTAACTCTGCCTAACTCTTTAACCGTTTCTCCATCTTCCCCTGAATAAAATGTACTTTCACCGTTTTGACCCACATAGATAATGAGTTCATCTCCTTCACTAATGTCAGGCCAGATAACATTGAGTCTCTCACCCCATACAGAGATTAATTGTTCATCTAAGCCTAGATGCCCCCATTGCTCTTTTGTGGCATCGACTAATGCTTCACTGTCTATGTTTCTGAAGTATTCAATTTTTAATGCTTTAGGCAACACCTTCTCATCGAAAGGAAGGGATTCAACGTATAGTTCTGCTCGGTATATCGTCCAAAAAAGATAGCTCATTTCACCTTCGCCTGACTTGATAAGCTTAGGTAACTCAGATGCACTCGTAGCTAGCGAAAAAATGAATGTGAACATAGATAAAAACACAGCTAGGCATTTCATAATGACCCCCTCTTGGCTAATTTAAACTGTACGTTCAAATGCCGATAACCGATCACTAAACAAGGCAATAACAGTCCCCATATAAAGGCCAAAACCAATAAGGCATTGATCTCACCCCTTCCCCACTGCAGTGCACCTAGTTCAGCACCAAGTCGATAACTTAGTGGCCCACCTATCGCACCTATTATTGCCACGAGCCCTAATGGTAAGCTCATTAACCATTTTAAACTGTGGTTAAAACTGATTATAAACATGCACCAAACGACAAATAACCAAAGTGGAAATATCTCAGCAGTCGTTTCAAATATTTCGACTTCGATTAATACTTTGTCTACTGCGATACCTATGGGTACCAATATCAGCAGCTTTAAATCTTGTTTTGGTGTCGGAGACAACACAAAGTGAACGAGCATAATAGACAATAGCAACCACCACACTTTGTCAGTGTATATAGCTGATAAAAACCAGGACAGCTGAAATAACAGGAGATTAATAATCCAAAATCGCTGCATTGCTATCTCCTCGGTGCCCTGGTTTTCTGGCTACCAAATGATGAGTACTTATCACCCTTTCGATAAATGCACCCTCACAATAAGCGAAATAGAACAGCCACAATCGTTTAAACTCTTCGCTATAACCTATCGAAGATAAATACGTCCATTGATCTTCAAACCTTTCTCTCCAGTCATTCAAGGTTCTTGCATAATGAACACCGATGTCATCCAAGGTATCTACAACCATATCGGTATCACAAGTGACATGCTGTACCATAGTTGTCACCGAGGGTAGGCAGCCTCCGGGGAAAATATATTTCTGTATAAAATCAACACCTTTACTGTATTTGTCATAACGTTGATCGGCGATAGTAATGGCTTGAATTAACATCTTCCCGGACGGTTTTAACAAGTTATTGCAGGTGGTAAAAAATTGTTCTAAATATTCATGTCCAACCGCTTCTATCATCTCTATCGAAACGAGCTTATCGTATCGCCCTTCGAGTAAGCGATAATCTGATTTAAGCAAGCTGATTTGCTGCTCCAACCCCAATGCTTCGATGCGTGTTTTAGCATATTGGTATTGTTCGTCTGAAATCGTGGTGGTGGTAACTTTACAGCCGTAATGTGTCGCGGCATATATCGCTAACCCTCCCCAACCGGTGCCAATTTCAATAAGGTGATCTGATGCACTAAGCTCAAGCTTTTTACATATCTCATCCATCTTATTGAGTTGAGCGTTATCTAAATCTAATGCTTCATCATTATATATGGCACAAGAGTAAAGCATCTGGGGATCCAGGAAGGTCTTGTATAACTCATTACCAATATCATAATGAGCCAATATATTTTTCTTTGAGCCCTGCTCAGTATTGGCATTTCTTAAGCGTAACAGTTGATGTTTAAGTTTACTCAGCCATTGGGTCTTATTATCTAACTCATCTAATCGGGACTGATTTTTCACCATGATTTGCACTAAAGCGGTTAAGTTAGAGCAAGTCCAATGATGTTTAATATAAGACTCTGCACCGCCGATACTGCCATTACGGACTAATGAAGCATAAAATGCTTCATCCAAAACAACGATTTTGCTTTTAAGCGTTGAAGCTGGATCACCAAAACACAGCTTTTCTCCAGACTCTTCAAGCTCAATGTAGCCACCTTCTAAGTGCGATAATACCTTAAAGATAACCATGCGGTATTTGTCAGCTAACCAACTCACTTTCGCCAGGTGATGATATTTTTGTGTTCTATCCATGGTTAACCTCATTATCAGTATATTAAGACGTTATATTAAGACGTTCTGAGTAAGGTCCACAGTGATTAGGCAGACTAAAGCACTTCAGAATATAAATAGTCGATGACTATATTTCAGGGTGAGCAATAAACGGCACTTTCTTCATCATTAATTTCAGTGCTTGCCAATAGATGCCAAAGACAATTTTCAATGTCATCACAGGTAAACTCATCAAGGTTCTTTGCAGATTCCTTCGATTGATTTCATGTTTTTTCAACGCCAACCTGGCTTCAAATTGTTTACCTAGCTTGTGATTTTCAATATGCACCATAGCTTCTTTGCCAGGTGGTAATACCCGCCAGTGATACTTCATATCCATCTCCATAAAAGGAGACACATGAAAGGCTTTATCAATTTTCATCTCTCCTTTCATATCAATAAGATAATAATGCCTTTGATTCCATGGCGTATTGCTTACCTCAGCCAACATGTATTGACATACTCCATTGTTGTCATAGCAAAAGTAAAAATTAATCGGGCTAAAATAGATGCCAAAGCAGCGACATTGTACTAATACAAGAATACGCGTTATTGGTCTTATCCCACCTAACTCGTTAACTTTGAGTGCAATACGTTGCTTTAGTGGATCTGGTTCACTTCTCAGGTAATCTTTTTCAAAAAAACGGATAGGGTTAAACCAGCGATGACCAAACAAGATGCTTTTACTCAGTATCTCTGTCTGTTCATCTAAATCTATCGCCATCATAAAAATGGGGTAGCTAAACGCATGTTGATGTTCACCATAACGGCGATGAAACACCTTACCTTGATAAATCCCACTGTTCATAAACTAAAGCCAAATCGCTGAGTCACATCGAGTGCGCTCCGGACCCCATCTTCATGAAAACCGTTATACCAATAAGCACCCGCAAAATGCGTATGATGATAACCACAGATCTGTTTACGTCGATGTTGAGCACGAACGGTTAAGTGGTCCAATACAGGATGATCATATTCAAATCGTCTGATAACTTTATCCGGGTCAATATAGGATGACTGATTAAGCGTTACACAAAAAGTAGATGTTGATTCAATCCCTTGCAAAATGTTCATATTGTAGGTGACACAGGACGGCGAGTCGGCATTCCCATCTAACATGTAATTCCAACTTGCCCAAGCCAACTTATTTTTCGGTAACAATGCTTCATCTGTATGCAATACCACCTCATTGGATTGATACGGTATCCCAGTCAATACCTCAATTTCATCCTCCGTCGGGTCCATCAATAGCTTTAATGCCTGATCCGAATGACAAGCAAGGATAATCTCATCAAACGTACTCATTTCACCATCAGTAAAATACACCTGTACCGCGTTATTCTTACGAGTAATACCAGCAATATTGGCTTGTAACTTAACCTCATTATTAAGTGATGCCACTAACTTATCGACATAAGTCCTTGACCCACCTGGCACGACATACCACTGAGGTCTATCGACGATATTAAGTAAGCCATGGAGATAGAAAAAGCGGATAAAAAAAGACAACCTGAAGCTTTGCATTTTGGCTAAGCTGGTAGACCAAATTGCGGCCCCCATTGGCAAAATATAGTGCTGACAAAAGAAATCTGAAAATTGATGCTTAACTAAAAACTCACCTAAAGTCTGTTCATCAGGAATTGAACCCGATACATACATGGATTTGCATTTATTGTTGAATTTCACAATCTCAGTAATCAACCGCCAAAATACGGGTTTGAATATATTGCGACGCTGGGCAAATAAAGCGTTAATATTATGACCGTTATATTCAAAGCCTGAATCGCGATTATGGACACTGAAACTCATTTCAGTTTTCTGCCTCTCGACACCGAGATTTGTGAGTAATTTATTGAAGCTTGGGTAGGTTCTATCGTTAAAAACGATAAACCCCGTGTCTATTGCATACGCTTTGCCTTGATGCTCAATATCTACCGTCGCGGTATGTCCACCAATATAATTATTCTTTTCAAACACGGTCACGTTATGGTCTTTATTCAGAAGATAGGCCGCAGTTAGCCCTGAAATACCCGTTCCGATAATGGCAATTTGCTTCATATAGGTGACATCCTTAATGCAAGAGCTCGCCATAGGGCAAACGGGAGACAAGCAAGCATTTTCATGATAAAAATAAAACCAAAAGGGAAGTCGATACAATGCTTACCTTTTGAGATCCCGTTAACGATTTCTATTGCCGCTTTTTCAGGTGAGATTTGCATCGGCATAGGAAAATCATTCTTGGCCGTTAAAGGAGTTGTAACAAATCCGGGGCGAACGATACTGACATCAATTCCATGCTTGGCTAAATCGATACTCAGTACACGCCCTAAATACGATAACGCAGCTTTAGAGGCCCCATAAGCCTCGGCCCTCGGCAACGCTAATAGCTCTGCACTGGAGCTAACTAAGACCAATCTGCCACCTTTATTTATCTGTTTTAACCATGCTTTGAGTGCGTACGCTACCGATATTAAATTCGTATTGATAATCAGCTCAAAACCTTCAGCATCAAAGTCCATTACATCATTAATATAAGTACAGTCACCAGCATTAAGAATAAGTAAGTCTAACTTACCAATGGAGTCTGCAACTTGCTGCAATTGCCCCTTATTCGTCATATCAAAAGTCAGTACAGAGATGTATTCAGATGCGGCAGCAATATCGGCTAAACGCTCCTCATTTCTTCCACAGGCAATCACCTGCCAACCAAGTTGCGCATAGCGCAAGGCTAACGCTTTACCTATACCCGATGAGGCCCCGGTGATCATTACACGTCTCATCTGCTAGCTCGCTTTTTTATGGTTTTAATTGCTGAACCAAGGAAAGGAATGTGTTCATATAACATGGCTCCCAAGTCGAGATAATCCCTGTGCCGAATCACTTTATTGTCTTGCTGACTAAGGAAAGAGTGACCTTCGACTAAAATCTCTTCACCTCGATTTAATTTGGGATGGCTAAAGAACATTGTCCAATAAACTGCCGCATCGTTATTAGCACGAATAACTTTATCTATTTGAAAACGACAATAATCTAAATGGGTATATAAGGTGCCAAAGTAGGCGATTAAATCATTGAGTCCATGAACTTCATGCATAGGATCACTAAAGTGAATATCTCTGTGATATACCTTTTCAAGTAAGGCTAAGTTATTCGTCTCTAAATCACCGTAAACAGAAATAAAGGTGTCCAGCCAAGAGTCATACCCCATAAGTGATGCTTCCTATTGTGCTTTATAAAAAGAAATCGCCTCAAGTCTCGCCACTTTATGCTCGACTAAGGCTGGCCAGTAGTTGCCTGCTCTCCCCTGTTCTGCCAAATATTCATGAGGGAAGTGGATAAACTTACTTGGAATATCCGCTAGCTCTGGAAGATACTTACGTATGAAGTTGCCATCTGGATCAAACTTTTTACTTTGTAAAAGTGGATTAAAAACTCGAAAGTAGGGTTGCGCATCACACCCGGTGCTGGCAGCCCATTGCCAACCACCGTTGTTTGCACTCAAATCTCCATCAATTAAGTGCTCCATAAAAAATTGTTCACCACGTCGCCAGTCTATTAACAGATGTTTAGTTAAGAAACTCGCCACCAGCATGCGTAGGCGATTATGCATCCAACCGGTACTGAGTAACTGTCTCATAGCGGCATCGATAATAGGGTAACCAGTCTTAGCCGTTGACCAAGCTTGAAAATGTTCCTCCTTTCCTGGCCAACGGGTATGTTCATATCGACGTTGAAACTCATGACCTTTTGATAACGAAGGAAAATGAAACAGTAAATGTTTATAAAAGTCTCGCCAAATCAATTCATTAAGCCATGAAAAAGCAGGGTGATAAGTATCGTTACTAAGCTGAGGATAGACTTGAATGAGTTGGGAGTATAAAGTTCGGGCGCTCATGGCACCAATGGCCAGGTATGGTGACAAGCCTGACGTACCTTTTATGCTTGGGATATCTCTTCGCTGCTCATAAGAGCAAACTTTCTCGTTTAAAAACTCCTCCACCACCTCTTGCATAACCTGCTCAGCCAGAGGCCATTTCATTGATGATGTTTCAAGGGAGCCCACTGCAGTAAAACTATTATCTTTGAGGTCTTCAATCACACTCAGGTTAATAGTCTCTGCCCAAGCTTGTTGTTCAGGGGGGACTCCATCGCCTGGTGGCCGCCCCAGCGCCTTTGCCCCCGTTAAGCGCACGTGCTTTAACCATGCATTTTTAAATGGAGTAAAGACCTTAAACATTTCACCGGATTGATTCAGCACTCGACCACGCTCAGCGATGACATCACTGTCAAAAAACGTAATATTCAGTGAGGAATTTAACAGACTCTGATCTCTGACTCGTTCATCTATCTCAGGCTCTGAGTTGGCAAATACCTGTGTTAGCTTATTTTCTTTACAAAATAGCTGTAATTGATCCGCTTGCGCTGCAAAATCGCTTCCCCTGAGGTGAAATAACGCAATACCATATTGAGACAGTTCATTTGCCATCGCCATCAAATGTCTTCGAATAAAGTCTAATTTTATTGAAGATTGATGGTGCTTTTCCCAAGTTACCGGTGTCGAAATAAATATAGCATGACGGCAACCCTCCTTAACCGCATGCATTAACGCGGGGTTATCGAAACAACGCAGATCCCTTCTTATCCAAAGCAAGGTCATCAATAGCCATACCTTAGCCTAAGTTCCTGAGGGTGCGGGTTCAAATACGCTTGTTGAATGAGGTACTCATTTGGAAACTCAATCAGATAATGTTTGATCAATGTCAATGGAACCAATAGAGGAGACAGGCCTTTTCGGTAAGCATCGATCTCATTAGTTAATTCATCTCGTTTGGCGGCATCCAACTGCTTTTTAAAATAGCCTTGAAGATGATGTAGGGTATTGGTGTGGCTCTTACGGGAAGCCTTATTTTTTAATGCTGCCATCAAACCAGAGATATAGAGATCTGACTGTTCATTGATGTCTATATCGGCCCTGGCCAACAGTTTTCCTAATTGACGATAACTTTCAATATGATGACTCATCACTAAGTATTTTTGCTGACTGTGGAATTGGATTAACTTGTGTTTTGTCAGGCCACTCTCTTTTAAATCGAGCCACTTTTGATAAGTAAATACTCTTGTAATGAAATTCTCACGGATCACTGCATCATTCAATCGGCCATTCTCTTCAGCGGGTAACAGCGGGTTAGCTTTCATCACTTCTCTAGCAAAAAAACCAATACCATTAGAATCAGACCCTTTACCATGATGGTGATGCACTTTGACTCTTTCCATTCCACAACTAGGGCTTTTTGCACAAAAAATAAAACCACTAAGATGACTTATCTGTCCCGCCACCTGCTTACCATAAGCCGTCAATTGTTCAGTCACATCCCCACTGCCATCAGGTCGCGACACAGTGATGATATTATCTCTGATTATCTGACGTATCGTTGGCCTGGGGATCGGTAACCCTATAGCAACCTCAGGACAAAAGGCCTTAAAGTTTGCAAACTCAGACAGCTCTTCAGTACAGAAATGAGAACGCTTATGCCCTGTGTCGTAGCGAACCTTTTCACCCAACACACAAGCGCTAATGCCGATAGTTAACTTTTTATCCATGAGAATTAATCTCCACTTAATAGATAAACTGACCAATAGGATTGAGCAACTGACTCACCCCTTTGGTGAAATGGATTGCATCATTTGACACTGTTAAGCAAACACAACCCGTTTTCGTCACAGGTTGATGAGTATGATTTCCATCTAACCAGATAAAGTCACCGGTATGGTAGGTTCCCATCTCATCCTCAAAGCTACCTTGCAGCAATAACGTCACTTCGAAGCCTTTGTGGGTATGAGTTGGAACTGAGCCGCCTTTTTCAATATGGAGTAAGCTTGTTCTTAATGCGCCATCTTCGAGTGAAACCCGTGAGCGTGACAACTTACCCAGACCTTGAAATGGCTTCATCTCGAGTGTTCTCAGCGCTCTTGGAGTCGGGATTGAAACATCTGAAACATGAATGAATTCTGCTTCGTGTACTGGAACGCTATCTTCATCGATTAGCTCAGGCATTTCACTGGTGATTGAATCAAGCATGTCCATGTCGAGTTCATCTGTTTCAGTGTGTGCAAAATCGATGTCAATGGAAGTCATGTCGTTATTATTGGTTGTTGAAGAGAAACAGGCCTCAGCCGCTTGCTCAGTCAATTGTTGAACCTCTAACTGACAAGATGGACAGAGTTCAACATGAGTTGCGACAACCACACAAAGGGATGCAGGAAGTTCACCCGATACAAATGAGGACAAAATCGCTCTTTTGGGATGTAATTTAATCATGTGACTCTCCAATCTGATCCTTTAATTTCGCTAATGCTAACCTTAATCTGGATTTAACCGTTCCTAATGGCACACCAAGCTGCTTCGATAGTTGCTCTTGAGATAGTTCTTGAAAATAAACCCCTTTCACCACCAGCTGCTGAGATTCTGGCAACATATCTAAGTAGTTGAGCATCTGACGCTCCATCAAATGATCGCCGTGACCATCATTATCACAATACTCTTGTGCCTCTATTGGCCAAATATCGTCACCGAGTAACAGTTCATTCTTACTTTGAATTTTTCTCAGCATGTCGAAAGATGCGTTTCTCATAATGGTATAGACCCAAGTGGTTGCAGCGCCTTTATCCGGGTCGTATAGATGGGCTTTTTTCCAAACATTGGACAGTGTTTCCTGCACCAGTTCAGCAGCTTGTGCATCGGTATTTAACTGTTTAACCCCAAAACGTCTTATTTTGGGAGCAAAAAAGGCAAATATGGCAGTAAAAGCCTGCTTATCGCGGTTATTAGCGACTAGATTTAGCCACTGGGAGAGTTCTTTAGGAACTGCATCCGTGTCCTGTTTAGGTATGATATTTTTGACCTCCGTTAACAGGGCCGCTCTCTCTGGTTCATGCATCTATTCATACCTGTTTATGTCTCTTAAACACTGATACGCAGCAAAAACGAGAAAGGATCAACTTTTTATGGTTGGGCCCGAAATTATAGTATTCAAAAACGCTTCAATCTGATCCAAGCGATACTCTAAAATACATTTTTCCTTTTCATTCAGAGATAAAGGTAATACTTCTATAAACCTGGCACAAACCCAATTTGGATCGTTAAAGTATGTTTTTCGATACAACCTTTTTAGATTAGGATGTTTATGGAAGATTGCACGAAGCTGTTTAACTAATATTTTCATGTCCGGTGTTATTTGTCGCGACTCCCAGTGAGTTTTAGGTGCTACGTTTGCGAATAGCACTCCTTCAGCACTTTGAGAGATCTCGGTTAAACACACCAGATCTTCGGCTTGAATATCGACCACCAGAAAATGGTCATCAAATTCAAAGTCGATAACTTTTACCTGCACTCCCCACAATGAACTCTTGTGGGGTAAGTCAGGTTTAAACAAGCTAAGCACAAAACCATTCCCTTTAGCTGCTTCTTTTATCAAAGCCAAGTGCTTTGATTCAAAGATTTTTATCCGCTGTATTCCGCCAGGTAGCAGCACTAAAGGCAAAGGTAATAAGGCCAATCTATTACCAATATGGGTCGCCATCGTTGTCGAAGTATCAAAATTCACATCTTTAACCTAGCCAATTTATCTGTGTATTGAGATACGGTTGAAAGACGTATATGGATCCCATCGAGACAAGATTTCGAAGAAAGAGCAGAGCCTAGGGTGATAAAACGATGACTACCCATCAGTTCTATTTATGGTGTTTGGTTAAAAATAAGATATTGAGTCGAACATTCACACCTGCTCCATAGGGATATGGGAAATGCTGTCCACCTTCATTGGATGGAAGGCAGACAAAAAGCCGCCTCAATGTTCATCGAAGCGGCTATTTCATTAAGCTTTAATGATATTAGTTAGACCTATTCTCACTTGCTCTTTTGCTGTTTAAGCACACTGGCCATCGACGGCACTATGGTTACAGGGTCTAAGCGCATCTGATACCAGTTAACCCGCCAGTCAAGGTGAGGGCCGGTGACCCGTCCCGTAGCACCGACCTCGGCGATAGGTTCGCCTTGTTTAATCTCCTGCCCCTCTTTAACGTACAACTTACTGAGGTGCAAAAAGCTCGAGCTCACGCCATAACCATGATCTAAGATGATGGTGCCACCGGAATAAAACATATCGGGCACCGACAGGCTGATTTTACCATCGGCGGGTGCGACCACAACCGTGCCGGTTTTAGCCGCCACATCGACGCCATAGTGAGGATTGCCCGGTTTACCGTTATAGACACGCTGACTGCCATAGACGCCGGATATCCGGCCGGTCAATGGCCAGATAAATTCCTGACTAAAAGCCGTTTTATCGGAAAACTGCGCCCTTGCCGCCTTCACCTGTTTACTGTCTTTCGCCGCCCTCGCCTGCGCCTTAGGATCCGGCTTCATGATCTTCTTACTGATCCCGGTCAGTCTGTCTATCTTGTACTCTTTGGCGAGAATCGACAGTGGTTTAATCTGTGTTAAGCCATCGGGATAGACTAATCTTAATTCCTGCTTAAGTTCAGCATCACGGGAAAAACCAAAAGCAAAAGCTCCCTGAGGTGTCACCTTCAGTGCTTCTCCATTTAAAAATGCAGTTGTACCCGGTGTGACTTGACCACGAATTAAGGCGCCTTGCTCCATCTTACCCGTGAGTAACACTTGTGCGTTTACCTCAGCAGGCATAAGCAGAGTCGTCATCACCAAGGACAACATTGCCAGCGACACAGATGTCATTTTTTTCACTCTACTCTCCAACTTATATTCCAGAGACAGGAAATCAGGCTTGATTGCCTTTTACCGATATTGCGCCTTTGCCGATACCTTCATAAGCGATCACCTTGAACTCACTGTGAGGAGATTTTTCCACTAAGCTATTAGCCATAAACTCGGCTAATAGCTCGACCGTTGTATCATGGGGGATGATCTCACAACGAGTCTTAGGCATGGCCAACTGAAAGTCTCCCTGTGGCGCCTGATAATGGAAGCCAAAATGAGTTTTATCGGACACTTTAGCCTGAGGCGAGAGAGTTAACTCACCGACGCTAACCACATCCTCTTCACAGCCTAAGTAGATGTCTTTCCAACGCTCAGCCCAATATTCATCCCATTTAGGGGCAGCTATACCATTTTCAAACACATTTACCGGGCTTCTATGACCATGGGCTATGCGTTGGCAATTTCCATCATGCTTTCTCAAGCCGTGAGAGTAATGATAATAGGGGGCGTCATGTATTTCATTTCTCAATGTCAGGGCAATGCCATCGACATTGTCGGGCAGCGCTTCCTTTAACGCCTTCTGCAAGAAGGTGTTCACACTATCGAAATCGATAATTTCACTCGGGATCAGGGCGAAGGCCTGTTGAGGACAGGCTAAGTGAATGTCACCTTGTAAGCTGTTGAAATCCATCCATACCCGATCGCCCTGCTGCTGCCAGCGAACTTCACTGTAGGCGGTAGGAATGAGTAACCGATGATCGGCAATATCATCGATAGTATCTTTTATGGTGCGCTTTACTTTAGAAAAGTCCAGAACCATATTTTGCTCATCTAAGCCACCATCGAGGAGCACATCGACTGTCCAGCTTTCGCCCACCATACCGCGTATCGGGCATAAGTATGAAAAATCGATTACGGTTAAATCTCTAACAAAAAGTTGCATTTACTCTCCTAGGCAGAAAAACAGTCTACCTGTATACGTCCTATTGGCGATGGCCAAGGGACTCGATATTCATTGAGTAGAGAAGAACGTCTTCTCGTTTCATATTGGGCAAGTTTACCTTGGTGAATCGATTTTTTCGAGTCGTTTACAAGCTAATTCTAGCCTGCTTTTACAAGTTTTCGTTATGCCATAAAAAAAAGTGTGAAAACCGAACGATCTCATTGGCTATAGAGGCATGTTGGCTATTAATACTCTACAAAAAACTCAGATTAATGAGGGGCAAAATCGAAAAGAGCGCCGAAGGGCGCTCTTTATAACAAGTGTGACGACAATCAAACCGCGATATGTCAGCCCTCACTATCAATTAACCGCCCTTGAGGCGTCTATCGAGCTGATCTTTGAGATTCGCCGGAACCCCTTTGATCATAATGGTGTCAGAGATTGGGTCATACATCACACGTTCACCTAAGTGAGCACCATCGAAACTTAAAGTGACGCCACCGCCGGTACCGGAAAACTTCTTCAACTGTCTTAAGGTTGGCTTATCACCGGGAAACTCATCTTCTAATTCATATTCCCCGCTTTGGGCGAAATCATAGAAAGAGTCCATACCGCTATCGGCAAGTTCATCGGCCAGATCTTTAATCTCGATATCGGCACCGATATCACAACGCTCGGTACAGTAATCGAATACTTTTTCGCGGCACTGTTGACGCTCATCTTTGGTCAACTCGCTACCAGCAACAAAATCTTCAACCGCATTCATCAACTGTTTGTTCTGTGCCTTAGTGTTCACGCCTTCCACACAGCCCATAAAGTCGAGGAAAAAGTCGGCGACTTTACGCCCCGCTCGTCCACGAATAAATGAGATATACTTATGCGAATCACTATCTGCCTGCCATTCGGTCAAATCGATACGCGCGGCAAGTTGCACATTGTTCAGATCCAAGTGAGTATTTTGCGATAACTCCATATCATCTAATACCGTCATTGACGACTTTGCATTGAGCAACGACACATAAAGGTAGTCGCTCGTCATATGGGTATAACAAGACATCAGCAAGAAACCACCCTGACTAAAATCATATTTTGCCAGCTCCTCTTGCAGTAGTTTCCCCGCAAGACCAGAGAACTCGACAAAACCTAACTCACCATTACGGTACTCAGTCAGTGCCTGTTCAAACTTAGGGTTCGCCTCGCCATCTTCACCATGAGTACCAAAGTGACCAAAACCTTTACCTGCTTTGGTGGTATAAGTTTGGTGAAGTTCTTCGAGCATGGCTTCAACGGCTTCACTGTTAAGAAGCGGCTGTGGACGCAATCGACAGCTTAACTGTCCTTCACGATCTTGTGAAATCGCGTGAATAATTGCTTGTTCGACGTTAATACTCATAAGCCTCGATAAAAATATTGATTGAGTAGCCAATAGTCGTGTTCACTGTGGCTTGCAAAAACCTGACTCATAAAACCTTTAGCAAAATGGCTTAATGACACAGTTGACACCGGCTACATAAATGGAGTTTGTAACAGACGAGTAAAAGACCCGTCCACAAACATAAATTTTGTGCCTATATTGCCCCAATTGAGATACCGCTTCAAGCGCAAGATCTTGGATGTATAAACTCTGATACTAATTGATGTAACGGCCCCGTTAGTCAGTGCATATACTCTGCGTATTGATATCGAGATCCTCTGAAAATTCGGTTATCATAGGCCCCAAATATCTTTCAAAGCGAAACAGTTTTAAATATGGCTATCCAATCTAAATATTCAAACACGCAAGTTGAGTCAATTATCGCCGAAGTCAGCGCTGTACTTGATAAGCACCAGGCACCTACCGACTTGAGGCTCATGGTTCTTGGAAACTGCGTCACTGACCTTTTGACTCGCAAAGTACCTCAGGAGGCAAGAGCCGACGTTGCAGAGCAATTCTCTAAGGCGCTTGCGCAATCTGTTAAAGGCTAATTCAGTCTTTACTGATTGAAAAACTAGCAAATCATAGTAAAAAACACTTAAGATACATCAGCATCTAAATCAGTAAGCGGAGCCACATGGTCAAGCGTAAAAAAGAGATGGTACGCGATCGCGTATCACGACTAGTTAGTTGGGGACATTGGTTTGCCTTCTTCAACGGCTTTCTCGCAATGATCGTGGGGATCCGCTATCTAGATAGTGTCGGCTACCCGGAAACCTTACTAGGTTGGTGTTATCTTACTATTAGCACGATTGGTCATTTCAGCTTCTTAGCTTTCATTGTCTATCTGGTTTTGGTATTTCCGGTCACATTATTACTGCCTTACTCCAAAATATTACGCGGGTATGCTGCCGTCGTTGCCACGTTCAGCCTCTGTATCTTATTGTATGACACCATCATCTATGATGATTATGGGCTCCACCTGAGTCCCTTTGTATTTGATCTGGCTTGGGCCGATCTCAACGCATTGCTCCGTGGTACCTCCTATATTGTTACCCCCCTTGCAATCATCGCTCTTGAGCTCACCTTAGCCAATTTCCTCTGGAAACGAATCGAAAAAATTCGTAAGGTTAATTGCGGTAATAAGGTAGTGGCATTCGTCGGTATCTGTTTCGTCAGTAGTCACCTGATCCATATCTGGGCCGATGCAGCGGATATTACCGAGATCACTCAATTGGACGACGCTTACCCACTCTCCTACCCCGCAACTGCGCGCTCATTTATGGAGAGCCACGGTATCGATGGTACAAACTCAACTCGTCGCGGCTCAGACCTTAAAAGCAGCTTAAACTACCCAATAACACCACTGCAGTGTAGGGCTGAAACGCAACCGAATATCTTACTGATCACCATTAACAATCTTAGAGCTGACATGGTCGATGCCAATACCATGCCTTATCTGACCCAGTACGCTGAGGAGAATCAGGCTTTCCATCAGCACTTAAGCGGTGGCACTCAATATGATAGTGGTATGTTCTCCATCCTCTATGGGCTCCAGGGCAGTTACATCAATGCCGTCGGTCTAAATCATACGACCCCGGTATTGACGCAAACACTCAAGCAACAAAACTATCAATTAGGCCTGTTCGCAACCCAAAAGTCAGAGTTACGCCCACACACTATTTTCGCCGATTTTAAACGTGTCACAACGAATGCAAACGACAGTTATGCCGATGCGGATATTCAATCAGTTGCTGCATTTCAGGATTGGCAAGCCGCTCAGACAACACCCTGGTTTGGGATGTTAAACTTACGTTCTCCTGAAACCTACGACACCCCGGTAGGCTTCTTAGGCATAGAAACCGTCAAGGCCGATAAAAAGTTGAAACCCGCTCAACGAGTATTGTTCAATCAATACAGGCAGTCATTGAACTTCATCGATCAGAAGCTAAAACAAGTGCTCGAAGCCACTTCAGACGATACATTAGTCATCATCACAGGTGTTAGCGGCAAGCTGTTCACCAGTAATCCCGATGAGGCCCGCAGCAATTTGTCTCCGGCCAATGTTCAAGTACCTATGGTCATTCATTGGCCTGGAAAAGCGACGAGCAAACATGTTAACTACCGCACCAGCCATTATGGAATAGTGCCGACATTGATGACCCAAGTGTTGGGCTGTACCAATGCGGCAACAGATTACAGCGCGGGTCGCAGCTTACTCGAACCAGATACTGAGTCCTGGGTTTATATCGGAGATAGCCGTATATTTGGTATCTATCAAAAATCAGAGATCACCGTTATCGACAGACACGGGCAATACCGTATCTATGATGAAAACTTCGATACCAGATTGCGTAAGAAAATGAGTGCACCTGAGCTTATCGAAGTGATGCGTGAAGGCCGTAGGATGTATCACCATTAGTCGACTCTTTCACAAAACCTGCTCCGGTAATCCATGCTGGTAGCAATAAGTGTGTATCGCAGTGGATTTTACGACCAACGGAAAACGGCTAATCGTGACATAAATAGCCGGAAAGAAATAATAAGTATATAAACTAAGCAATTAAATCGAGTCTCACTACTAAGGGCTTGCAGAAGCGTAAGTGAATTGGTAAAGTTCTGCCTCAACTAAACAGCCCCCACACAGAACTGTTTAGAGGCAATGATACATTGCGAATTCGGGATATGGCCTAGTCCGGTAAGGCGCTTGTCTGGGGGACAAGAGATCGCAGGTTCAAATCCTGCTATCCCGACCACATTCTAAAAAGGCAGAATTCGAAAGAGTTCTGCCTTTTTGCTTTCTGACGATTTATTATCCTGAACTTTAAATACCTGTGCCTGTCGCACAAATCGGTTGGATTTGAGCAAGGCTGAATTGGTATCTGACTAACTTCATGATATTTTGTCAACCACTGAATTTTTCGAGAAATTGATCATGCCCAAGGCTAGTGATGTAAAAAAGAATACCGCAATCGAGTTTAACAATAATGTTTATCTCATCAGAGACATTGAGCGTTCAGTTCCGCAAGGTCGCTCCGGTGGCAGCTTATATCGTATGCGTATGTACGATGTGGCTACGGGATCGAAACTGGATCATACTTTCAAAGCCGATGAGATGATCAATCTGGCAGATCTCAGCCACCACGAAGTGACATTCTCCTATATCGATGGTGATGAATATGTTTTCATGGACATCGCTGATTACACCCCCTACCACTTCAATAAAGACGCAATTGCAGATGAGATCCTCTTTATCACTGAAGAGACTCAGGGGCTGCATGTATTGACGGTCGATGGTTCACCTGTGGCTATCGAACTACCCGCTAACGTCGAGTTGGTCATCGTAGAGACAGACCCTTCTATCAAGGGCGCCTCTGCCAGTGCACGCACTAAGCCAGCCACCCTCTCAACCGGACTTACGGTACAAGTTCCTGAGTATATTGCAAACGGTGAGAAGATTAAGATCAATACGGCAGAACATAAATTTATGAGCCGTGCAGACTCTAAATAAACTGAAAATGCCCTGAGCCTTTATTAAGCTGCCGGCTTCACCAAGCGGCGGCTTAGAGCAAGCAGCAAACCCTCTTCTGTGATTGAAAACCTCTAAAGCCTTTAGCTCAATTGGTACAGTTCAGCTATATCAACACACGCTCTCGTAGAGCATCGAGCTAACAACTGCCTACTTTTCAAACCAAAACACCCCACCTGTTACATTTATGTTGAGAAAGCTGCCTTTACCCGCTAGCATCTATAGTAGCCATTATCTTAATAATTATAAGGCTTTATGCGCAGAATCAATCGGCAACATTTAAAGTTATCTCTGGTGCTGGGCCTGATGGGTCTATTGGCGAACCTTATCCCTATTCCCCTATTCGGCAATGTTCAACTTATTTTCGGTAATATCGTTGTTGTGATCACGGCAATTTTGCTCGGTCCCTGGTTCGCCCTGCTCACCGCAACTCTTTGTGCTATAGGTCTTTTTATCACCTGGGGGAGTTGGCATGTATTCATACTATTTGGCCTCGAGGCAATCTGGCTGGGTTACGCCAGAAGAAAGGATATTTACGCTCTGTATGCCGACATAGGTTATTGGCTGCTTATCGGCATGCCACTTTTTTACGCTTATATTCTCCTCTTCTCCAGTCAGCCCGAGAGTCACATATCATTTGTCACGCTTAAACAAGGTGTCAACGGCTTAATTTACGCCGCACTAGGCTCAATGCTGGTCACCATTTTTTCTTCGTTTTGGAATTTAAAGGGCAAGGTAAAAGATCAAAAGCGCAGAACCTTTAATGCTCAGCTGACCTATAGCTTCACCTTAGTGCTCACCATATCTCTGTTGGGTTCGACTTTAATATTCAATCATCAGGTGATAGAGAAGCAACAAGTCAGGCTTGACGAAACTCTACAGAGCTCGGCGACAAACCTGGGACTAAATACTGAAGTATTCATTGAGACTCACAAGAAGGCGATAGATAATGCGGCCAGATGGCTCAGCCTGTCTCAAGCGGATATTCAGAGTTGGCAAAATCGACTTTCGAAACTACATCAAAGTTATCCGGGCTTCATCACTATGCTGGTTACCGATGCAGATGCAAAAATCATTGCAGCGAGCCCCTTCTCTCGCCTTAATCGTGATAAAGAAAACACAGACAATTTAACGGTTAAAGATCGGCATTATTTTCAAGAGGCATTTTTCAATCAGATAACCTACGTCTCCCCTGTTTTTTTAGGAAGAGGTTTTGGCAGCGATCCCATCGTCGCAATCAGTGCGCCAATCTATCAAAGTGACAATGCTAACCAGCCCATAGGTATTATTGAAGGCTCTTTGAACCTGAAGACTTTTGCTGATATCGATAAAAAAAGCACGGGTACCCATCACCAATCGATGATCATCGTTGATGAAAATTACCGGGTCATCTACGCATCTGCAGCCCTTAATCTCGCCCCACTATCACAATTCACTTGGGTAGAGAGCGGTAAAAAGTATAAAACCAGTTTAGATATGCTTAACCTGCACGATATAGATAATCCAAACCCAGAGTTTGTCTATTCCAGCTATACACTCAACAACAACTGGCAACTCTATGTCGTTCAGCCCTTCGCGCCACTATTGAAAACAGTCGAAACTCAGTACCTGACAACGTTTGCCATCTTGATTTTTTCACTCATTATTACCGTCGTGCTTACCAGAGCCATTAGTCAAAGATTAACGACCCCCTTGACCGCCCTGGCCAATAAATTTGCAGAAAAGGGGGATCAGGACCCTGCTTCCTATAATATCGATCAAGAGTCACCCCGGGAGTTTTTGACCCTTTATCAAAGTATCCGCCAGAGCAAACAGCAACTGATCCGCCATCAACTTGAACTCGAGGAGAAGGTCGCGATAAGGACATTTGAGCTTGAAAAGGCCAATGATAAACTCCAATCACTTGTGGAAAAAGACGAGTTAACCGACCTGTATAATCGCCGCTACGCCGAAGCCAAGTTTCGCTCTATACAGGAGTTTTGTCACAGAAGTGATGAAGCAATGGCGCTAGCGATACTCGATATCGATAACTTCAAGACCATCAACGACACCTATGGGCACCAAGGTGGTGATGAATGTTTACGTGTTATTGCCAATAAGATGAAGCAATTTTTCAAGCGAGATACCGATGTCACAGCCAGATACGGTGGTGAGGAGTTTCTGATCATCCTACCTCTGTGTAATGTCTTGATGATTGAAGATCACCTCAATGAATTCAGGTGTAAGATAAAAGATCTGGAAATAGTTAATCCACATGATGACAGGCCCATCACCATGACGGTCAGCATCGGCGCCATTGTGACCAATGCGACCTACAGCGAGTCGCTTGAAACCTGGTTTAAGGAAGCCGATCTGAATTTATATAAGGCTAAGAACCAGGGAAGAGACCGCGTCATCATCTCTATCCCCGATACCCAAGCCTCAAGGTAAAAAGATCAAGGTTCAATGTCCTGAGGTAACAAGAAGTCATCGATTTTTTGGATAGTATATGGAAAAAAGGGATTCCATTTCTGCCTCAAAATCTCGTCAGCAGGTACACTCAAAATGCCTCTCTCACCCCGTGATGATGCCGCGCCGATTTGAACCCGCTCAATAAAATGCACTCCTTCCGGTCCATAGAGACTGTCCTCCATAGGATATGGCAATGCAACATGGGACAGAGAATAGACATTTTTTGGCCATCTCTGTGCTAACAAGGTGCTCGTGGGGAGACGATCAGAGGAGTGACTTGTCGCCTGTACCTTACTTAGGCTTTTATCTGAATCATTAAGGTTTTCAATCAAGGTATACTCAAATTGTAAATTTTGGCCCCTTATCAGCTCATTCAGTACAGATAAGGGATCATCGGGGATCAAGCTCATATTCACTTGGGTTCGATTGATATCGAACATAACCAACTGGTGACCATTGGCGGGTAACCTCAGGTACAGTTCTGACAGAACGGCTCGGCTCGACACCGTAGCATCGGTAATAGACTGAAAAGACAATATTGGTGGCATAGACAATAACTGCTCCACCGACAGTTTATCCATAATCGTTTGATTACGCTCCGCTAGCTGGTAGACCACATCCCCAGCATTCACCGCAAAAGAATTATATTTAAACGGGTCGTATTCCGTTTGAATACTGTTCCAATTGAGTTTTTCTAACCCTAACATCTGCCCTAATCGGGCTTGCCACTTGGCTCCTGCTGCCACGGGCGGTAAACCTATAGCCGGAGAGATAAATATCATTCCGGCGTAATCCCTATTCTGATCTTGCGAGAGGCGTTCCAATTCATGGTTTAGTGCCAAGGCTGCCCCCGTCGAAAAACCAACCACATACAATGGCCGTCCTTTCAATACATCTCTCATATGACGGGTAGCCAGTGATACGGCCGATGCCATATCTTGCCATTCAAGCGCCACCAGCCCCGAAGGAATGGTGCCATGGCCGGGTAACCTCAAACCAAGCAGATGCGCCTTCCCCTTAAAATGCTTTGCTACATGGGATAAGGCGTAGGGAGAGTCTGACATGCCATGCAGCAGAAGGACACCAAACCTGGCATCAGATAGCGGCCACTCATAAGTTCGATTCCAATCATTTCGCCACTTTTTAGGATCGGCTAAGCTGCCATGCACATAACGATTTAATATTGAAGAGTGTGGCCCCCTGGTATGACTGTAGATCTCGGCCTCTAGTTCTTCAAAAAGTTGATTTTCAAGTTTTTGATATTCTGTAAAGTCGGTAAATTCAAGGCTTTTGTCATACTCAGAAGTTAATTGTGTTGTATGCCAAATATCAAGATCTGGCCTGGAATTTAACAACCAGACTCCCACGGCAAGCAATGCGACAGTGATTCCAAGCGAAGCATAAATGAGCGCCAGAATAAGATGTTTCGTCGAACCGATAACTATCGTTTTCATTGCTCTCCTTAAGGTTAAGCAAAATTGTAAGAGCGAACAATGTCAATTTATTTGCATTAACTTACACGCTTTGAGTATCTTATACTAAACCCCTATCGATTATCAGACCAGATAATGCACGATCGCTCCAGCATACATACCTTTGGGCCTCCCGGAGCAAAGTTTTGCTTTTATTTGCCTACCCCACCCATATTCCCTGACGACTGGCATTACAGCAACCCCGATGCCGTTTCACAGCTCATCGAGCTTAATGGCAATCATTGGCGCAAGATACTTACCATCATGGCTAAAATTACGGCACCCGATGATAATTGGAAACATTATCGCGATGCCCAACTGCTTAAACAAGATGAACAGATCTTAGTCGGTGCTTCTCAGTTATCGATTCAGGCAGACTGGCATTTCATCGTCGGCGGCATTTCACTACAAGGGCTAGAATCAGAGTTACAGGAGAAGACATTTATAGCTCTCGATGAGTCAGGGAAACTGCTATGCGATGACGGTAAGTTATTCAGAGTCCCTTACTTAGATTATCGACAATACCCCAACAAACTGATCGCTCTGACCCGTGATAACTTATATCGAACGGCATAAAACTAAACAGATGCTAACGGCGCGGGCTATTTACTCCGTAACGACTTCAGAAACGTACAATTAGTTTATATTCACCTTACTAATAGCCAAATGACTCATTTATTTATGTTGGCTAAAACTGTGTAGCCACGTTGTTTTTGCCTTATCAGAAGGGAAAACATTGTCGATATTCTTGTTTAGAACAACGCTCTCAAGTACTCAAGTACTCAAAAATGTCTAGAGCTGACCAGCACTTTCATGTGCTGTATCCTTCATTCCAGAACTCTTATCACACTATTACAGGAGGTTAGATAGATTTTTAAAAACAGTAAATATAAGTGATCTAATGACGGTGCCTTCGCGTATTGGAAAGTGAATTTAACGCTATTCCTACCCCCTTGAGAAGGAGACCGACTATGAATACTCTAATGCGTTCTTTCATTTGTGCCACAAGCGTTGCAACCTTAACCCTAGTTACCACTCTAAGTACAGCTACCCTAGCCAAGACACCTAAGTGGACAGATAAGTCTGAATCAACTATCGTCGAGTTCGCTGTGGGAGCCTCAGGAGAGCCATTTGATTTTGATAACAATGGTGATGACTTTGATATTCTCGTTGCAGCCCTTATTGCAACAGGGACTATTGAGCTATTTGATGGCAGCGACTTTACCGTCTTAGCACCAAACGATCAGGCTTTTTACACCCTAACGAATACCGAAAATGACAATGACGCCTTCAATGCTGTTGTTGACCTTCTAGACGAAGAAGGAGTCGCAGCGGTGCTTGCTTACCACGTTACTGAAGGCGTGCGCAATTCAAGATCCGTCACTCGTGCCAAAAAGATCACTATGCTAGACGGCAACACGATTAATTTTGAAAGTGGTTTGATTATCGCTAACCAATCTGAAGCTGGTCTGACTAATATTGATAATAGGTTGGCTGACGGTATGGTGCATGTTATCGATACTGTACTGGTGCCTTAATACCAATCAGTAGAACTCCACAGGAAATTCAATTACAACGTTTGAAAACGCTCCTTTATATAACGGAGCGTTTTGTTTAAGCGGATTAATTAAGTATTTATAAAGTCGGCATTAAAAATGCCACTCAAATCAATTGAGTGGCTCCATGCAGTGCATAGCCCGTTAACGGCAATCTGTTTTTCAACAAATTGCCACAGCATTTTTAATCATAGATAGTGGGAATAGGTTGGCGCTTATGTTGCGTCGCTTTATAGATCCCAATCAGCTTATCGTCTACGCCTGAATCGACCTGTTTCCCCTCTAGAAAATCATCAATTTGATCGTAGGTGAGTCCCAAAGCCACTTCATCTTCTAACTGAGGTTTATCCTCCTCCAGATCTGCCGTTGGAGCCTTGTGTACTAGGACCTCCGGCGCCCCCAGAAAAGCAGCCAGTTGACGAACTTGACGTTTATTTAAACCAAACAAGGGAGCCAAATCACAGGCGCCATCCCCCCACTTGGTATAAAAGCCGGTAATATTCTCTGCACTGTGATCGGTGCCAACAACCAAGCCACCAGTCAACCCGGCAATTTCATATTGCGCAATCATTCGCATTCTGGCCTTGACGTTACCTTTTACGAAATCAACTTTACCGGCATCGGCACATTCAATGCCCGCCTCTTTAAGCCCTGCCAATGTTTGCTGATGCACACCAACCACACCGTCATGAATATTGACGGTCACTTGTTTAGAGGGTGAGATAAATTGACACGCGAGCTGCGCCTCATCTTCATCTTTCTGTACATGATAAGGTAATCGAACCGCAATAAACTGATATTGCTTACTCTCAGACTCTTTATTCAATGAATGAACGGCTAATTGGCATAAACGACCGGCAAGAGAAGAATCGACACCACCACTGATCCCAAGCACTAGCGTCCGAGTATAAGACTCTTTCAACTTAGACTTAATAAAAGCCACACGTCTTTGTACCTCATATTCAGGTTCGATAGCAGATTGCACTTTCATTTCACGTAAAATCTGTCCTTTCACAAGCAGAGCTCCAATCAATTTTCTTTAAATTAAGCTGTGAAGCATTATGATCTATTTGCTAATGAAATACACGGTTATCTGCTGGGTTTTAGCCACTGACGCAATTATTTACTAGATGCCGAGTCTGACCTAAAGTTAGAATGATCTATTAAAAATGAACCGATGAGTATCATGCACAAAGAGAACATCCAGTATTGGCATAACCCATTACCTGAGGTAGAGCTAAGCCGTGCGAGCTTCAAGCAATTTGAATTCGACAAGCACGTGCATCTCGATTATCACATAGGTGTTGTTTCAAGCGGTTGTCAGCAGTATACCCATAAAGGCAGCACCTATCATTTAGGACCTGGACTGATCTCCACACTCAATCCCGACGAAACCCACAATGGTCAAAGCTATACCTCTGATGGTTACCAAGTCCATGTGATGTCTGTTCCCTATCATTACGTATCTCAAATATGTACGGAGCTGAATCAATCTGAAGGATTCTTTCACTCCCCGTTAATCGATAACCATCATCTGTATCGGGCATTTTTAGAGTTTCATATGATGTTAACTCAGCACCAAAGTAATCTAAGTCGTTTACAGATAGAAACCGGCATGTTGGCCTTTACTACTGAGCTTCTCCTCCGCCACGCTAATGTACCGGATCAGACAATAGACAAAAATAGCGCCTTATCTCAATCTCAAATCAAAGAGGTTACGGCAATGTTTCATGACAATCCAGGTCAGGAATTTCTACTCGAAACTCTGGCAAACAGCGTCGGGTTAAGTAAGTTTCAATTTCTAAGAAAGTTTAAACAATCCATAGGCATGACACCTCACGCCTACCTAAAAAGAGTGCGACTCGAATATGCAAAAAAAGCCTTGGCTAAAGGTGGAAATGTCGCGGATATTGCACATAGAGTCGGTTTCTTCGATCAGAGCCATCTCAATAAAGCCTTTAAGAAAGCCTATCTGATAACACCTGCTCAGTTTCAGCGGCGTGGCCTCTGATTTTGGCCGATATTAATCCTATTTGATCAAGCTGCAATTTTGTCCTATCAACATACATAGATAGATAAACATCATGATACCGACATCAATTATTATGTGGACAATTTAATGGATCTAACATTACTGGCGTCACTTGCCGTCATTCACAGCGTCGCATTAGCAAGCCCCGGACCTGACTTCGCTCTCGTAGTCAAGATGGCCAGCCAGGAGAGAAGAGTAACCGCTGTTGCCTCCGCTGTGGGTATCTCAATTGCTATTTTACTGCACACCCTATTGAGCTTAACCGGAGTCAGCCTGCTGATAAAAAGCTCAAATACCCTATTCATTATCGTGCAGCTGGCAGGGGCAAGTTATCTGGGCTGGATGGGGATAAATGCCATAATCAGTACCCTACAAAACTTTAAGGCAAGATACGTAGAAAAGGAAACGACAATAACATTCAATCAATTAACGCCAACACAAGGTTTTATGCAGGGCTTGTACACGAACCTGCTTAACCCAAAGGCCATGGTATTTTTTATCACCCTGTTCTCAGCCATGATAACCCCCGAAGTGAGCTTGGCGACAAAGGTTGTAGCAGCAATAGTTTTACTTGTTTTATCATTAATCTGGTTTGTATTTATTGCACTGGTATTGTCAAAGCCCTCCATACAACAGACGATCCGCAAGGCTACGCCTGTTATCAACTTACTCACCGGGCTTCTATTTGTCAGCGTAGCCTTTATTATTGTGTCCGGATTGCTCTGAGCCTAACGAAAATTGAGGCTTCATGGCACGCCTCACTCCATTTCGCTTATTCAATCAAGAAACGCGGCTTTAAAGAAGCCAAGCAGGTTAATGTTAAACTCCTCAGGCTTAATACAGCGATCGATCTGGTCTTTATATTTTGAACGACTCAGATCCACCTCTTCCATCGCAATCGCTTGCTTTAATCGGGTGTTGTAAAAAACGCGAACATAGGGGTGTAGTGGCTTCTTTCTGTTCAATCGACTAATCAAGCCAAGCTTGCCACTGTTAAGCTCAACGAGCGTGCCTACAGGATAGACGCCTAGACATTGAATAAATTGCTCAACTAAGGCATCGTCATAACACGATGGTGACTCTTTAATCAGGTTTTTAAACGCGGTGATAGGATGAACCCCGGACTTATACACCCGCTCTGCCGTCATGGCATCGTAACTGTCCACAATTGCGATCATACGGCCGAACTTTGAAATTGAACCGGCGCTTAATTGTAATGGGTAGCCGCTGCCGTCGATGCGCTCATGATGCTCCTTTATCATACTCATCACGATATGAGAGATATGTGGCGTTTCTTCTAAAATATTAACGCCCAGAGACACATGATTTTTTACTATCTCAAATTCAGGCGATGTGAGTTTCCCTGGTTTACTCAGGATCTCATCGGGGATCATCACCTTGCCAATATCATGCAAAAAAGCGCCCAGTGCGAGTTGTTCAATCGTCGCTCTATCGACATCCAGGTGTTTTGCAAAAATCGTCATTAAGATAGAGGAATTAAGCGAATGCTCGACTAAATAGTCATCTTTAGTTCTTAAACGAGATAAACAGGAGAGCGCATCTTGATTTCTGAATATAGAGTCTACGATAGCATCGGTGCTTTCCTGTATTTCTTTAACATCGATCACTTTACCTTCGGTGATGGCGTGAATCATCTTCTGCTGCAAACTTTTTGCATTGTTATAGAGCTTATTCGCCGCTTTCATCTCCTGTTCGAGAGAGACCTCGGGTTTTTCTCTGCCCTTATCTAAAGCCCTCGCACCGATATCCGGCAATACCTTATCAATTTTTTCTGTTTTCTTTTCTCTGGCGGGATCGACGACGACATGGGATATCCCGGATTGGATCAGTTGATTAATACTGGCGGCATTAAGCACATAACCTTCAGATTTAACGCTGAGACTCCCACTGCCACTCGAGATTGAGACGACATACATACCCGGTTTTAGCTTAGCGATGGGGATCTCTAGAACACTATGTTCTGAGTCAGACTTTTTACCTTGTGACATATCAATACTCGCAAGCAAATTCAGGATTTTAGACGTTTGATGAACAGACCTTACTTGAGTAGAAGTATAGTCAGCATCATTGAGTCATGAAGTAACTTTTAAGCTATCAGAAGGCGCCTCAAGGAAAAGAGAGTTATCTCAAGAAATCTCTGCAAACAAATGACTTCAGTCATAAAACGAATAACAGCTTACGGGAAATACCAACTAAAATAGACACCTGCAAAGATCTGCTTACTTGTCACATCCGTTGCCGATGCATCTATTGCAGTATGGTTTACTCTCGCATAAGTACTGGCTTTATGACCAGATTGAGAACTTGCTTCGTGCTTTATCCCTTTTTGAGGCGTGATGTGACTTAGATGACCAATAATATAGATGCGCTGATTGAGCGGAAAAGCAGCTTTAATCCCCATCTGAAAATGGTTAAGCCCGTTATAATTGTCAACGACAAACTCAAAATCAAATGCTTGTGTCACATAAGGTGTTAATGTCGCGCCATTTTGAAATACCAAACTCTTACCTTGCAGGGACAATTCCACAAAATGCCCATGATTCGCTAATGAGTATGTGTGGTCGATGGAAGGTGATACCAATCAGTATAAAGATGTGCTCGCTCAGCGAGAATTTAGCGCTTCTGAGGCAAGGCAACGAGTGAAGAGCATAGTTGTTCTACGTTCAAGCTCGTTAACACAGCATCAGATGCGCTAAAACTCGCCTGTTAGGCGTGTTTTTGGCTGCCTACTTCGCCGTTGAATGGCCTCACAAGGGAACAACCATTCCATCATCCATTCGCCTTGAATTAGTTGCCAAAAAACACGCTGAGTAGATCACTTTCTTATACTGATTGGTATAAACCAATCTATCCCTTCATATGAGAAGCTCGTACTTAACTCAATATCACTTTCACGCTCACGACCAAAGATTTCAGTAAACTGTACGCCAAGTGTTGCCTCAAATTCAGCCGTCATTAACAGCTCCAATTCCATGCCACTATTCCATTCGGTATAGTCTTGATGAGTCCCCCTTCCAATAGAGGAGTATGCATTGATACTTCCCAATTGCCACTGGGCATGACCCCAGACAATTCCGCCATCATCGAGTTGATTGCGCCCTTGATCCATATAGAGTGAGTCTGTACCCATTACGAAATGAAACTCCGTCTCAGGCTCCAGATAGATAGACTGTATCATCGAGCCATTGGCCTCACCCATAGCCTTATTAATGGTTAATAGAATAAGGATTAATCCCCCAATAATCATATAAATTGAACGGTGACGCTTAATAAAGGAAATCGTATTTACTTGCTGATAGGACATAGACAGTCCTCCTATCTAATTAGGATTTAATGTTTAAAAATGGAATATTGAAGAGCGACTGACTTTACGTAATATTAATGAGTAAAGTCAGTGACAAACGAAAACCAAGATAAGGTTAATTAAGCAAAATCAATGATGTTACATAGAAGTAAATCAGTAGGCCTGTGATGTCCACTATGGTGGTAATCGCTGGACTGGCAACAACGGCGGGATCTTGTCTACACAGCTTTGCGACCAGTGGTAAAGCTGCGCCAATAACCGTTGCTGTAACCACCTGAATGAATAGCGCTAAGGCAATTGCACTTCCAAGCATGGATAAAGTAATACTACCAGGCAAGGCGGCACCGTGGGAGAGAAAGTACACTTTAGCAAAAGAGACGCACGCAAGCCCAAAACCAATAAACAGCGACACACGCAACTCCTTCCATAACACATCGAACCAATTTTTAAGCTTAAGTTCACCCATCGCCATAGATCGAACGATCACCGTTGCGGCTTGACTCCCAGCGTTACCGCCCGTATCGGCAACCATAGGCATATATAGCGCCAGTATCGTCAATGCCATGATTGCATCATCATAACTTTGAATCACCATACCAGATAGAATGCCCACCGCAGCTAAGCCTAAAATCCAGAAAATACGCTTCTTAACGTGTTCCAATACTGTCGTCTGCATATAAGGTGTATCACCGTGATCCCCCTGAATCCCCATCAACATTTCGACATCTTGAGTTTGCTCTTGTCGCAATACAGACATCGCCTCTTTGGCATATAACACCCCGGCAGGCTTCCCCCAAAAATCGATTAAGGGAAGATGGTTATGCTCACTGAGATGTAACTGGGCAACTGCCACCTCTCTATCTGTACTGACATGGCATGGCTCAACGCAATGAGCAATGTCTGCTAACAATGTTGACGGATCATGCTTTAGTAATTGGTGTAATTCTAAGATGAAACGATAACAGCCCTGCTCATCGATGATAAAAACCACTCGCTCATCAAATGAGTCACAAGCCAACTGTATCTTATCGATAGCCAAGCCGACCTGCATATCACCAGTAAAACAAAGCTGAGGGCTTATTGCAGCGACTGCGATAACCGGGTGTGCCTCGGCATTAATTTTCTCCATATCGCTCTTAAAGCACGCTGGCATAACGCGAAAGATGACTTCCTGCTCAGTCTTAGGCAGACGCTTATAGATATGAAAACATTGCATCAGAGATAAATTCTCGAGCCAACGCTGGATAACAACACTGTTTTGTTTTTGGATGAAAGTAATTAATTGATTATTGGTTTCTTCAGTATCAAACTGAGAACGATCTATATTGAATAGTTCAAAATCAAAAAACAAATGCTCATTAATGACATTTGAATCGTTTGCTGTAATACCGGGCATGTATAGCCCTCCCATAGAATAGGATATTAAAGTTCTCTTTCACCGTCTCGTACTAAATAACAGAGTAATTAATGGGTAGCAGTAATCACCTTGTTATGTAAAAACAATAAAAAGAGATAATTAGCAAATAGAATTAGGTGAACAGCAAGGTGGGACTTCATAAAGCAGAGAGGGTCATTAAATATATAACTAGTTTCACTGCATACATCCACCTAGACTGTTTTCTCTACTCGGAGGGATATCGCTTTCCATTGAAAAATCCTAATTGATAAATAAAGGCTGAATCACCACTAAAACACAATAGCACAACTACCAAGTAAGTCTTAAGCACTTAAAATTCAATGCGTTATCCAAACTTAAAGCATTACTTGAGAATCTCAGCACGCCGAAAAATAAAGTCATTGAATCACATGTAACAAAATCAGAGGTAGGGGAACGCCAGAAAAAAAGATAAGGAGGGAGAAATAAGAAATTGATTATTTTATTATAACTGTCTCCTCAATGTGGTTTTCCTTAGTTCCCTTTAAACTGTCGGTGTCCATAGTATGGCCTCGTCTAATAAATTCGAGGCCAATTATAAAAGACTGAATAATTATGTCAATAATAAACTAGTCCTTACCACTCCAATAAAGTTATTAAATTTTAAAACCTTACATAAATAACAAAATAAACCGTACACCTCATCAATAAAACCACTTTATAGATACAAACATTAAAGCAACATTAATTCACAATTAAAACTCAATCGTTTTTAAAATCCAGTGTGAATTAATTACACAACATTATTAATCATCTTCACTGGATATGTTAATAATCTCCAACTTCAACGTTACACCAAATGATACTTCTCTAGTCGATATAGGAATGCCTTATAACTGAGCCCCAGGAACTTGGCGGCCTTAGTTCGATTACCTTGGTGCTTATTCATCGCTTGCTCCAGACAGTCTTTCTCGAATGTCTCCCATTCAATACCGGTTTCAGGCAGGGAAAACTGGCTAGTATTAATCGCTTGAGGTTGACGATTGAGCTCCTCTACCATCTCCTCTTCATCACCAAGTAACACAAAACGCTCGATACGATTTGCCAACTCTCTGACATTACCTGGCCATGAATAATCGAGTAATTGTTTCATGGTGGCCGCGGATAACTTGGGAACATCCATCTTGTATTGGCTACTATTGATATTGAGAAAATGTTCAACCAGCCTGCCAATATCCTCCTGCCTGTCGCGCAGAGGCGGCATGTGGATCGGAACAACATTCAACCGATAGTAGAGATCTTCCCGAAAGCGCCCCTCTTTCACCTCGTGCTGCAGATCTCTGTGAGTCGCGGCGATGACCCTGACATCTAACTTAATCTCTCCATTTTGCCCCAAACGACTGATCACACCTTCCTGCAGAAACCTAAGTAAATTTGTCTGCTGCAGTAATGGCAGTTCGCCTATCTCATCGAGAAAAACGGTCCCGCCATCGGCGGCCTCAAGCTTACCTATCTTCAATGCTGTTGCCCCGGTAAACGCCCCCTTTTCTGCACCAAACAGCTCGGCTTCTGCGAGCGACTCAGGAATGGCACCGCAGTTAATCGCAATAAACGGTTTATGTTTTCTCTGTGAAAGTTGATAGAGGGCTCGAGCCGCGAGCTCCTTTCCTGTTCCACTCTCCCCACCGATAAGCACTGTTGCATCGGTGGCACTAACACGCTGCACTCGAGTGTAAACCTTCTGCATGCAGGGCGCTTTACCGACTAACCCCACCAGCTCCTGTTGTTGGGATAGTTCGGAAGTCAGCCTGCGGTTTTGTTTTTTCAAGACTAATGATTTGGCCACTTTATCGATGGCTAATAACAGGGACTGCCTCTGATATGGTTTAGCCAGGTAATCATCGGCTCCTGCCTGCATGGCATCGACGGCATGCGTTATCGTGCCGTAGGCCGTTGCAATGATAAAGCCCATATCCGGATGCTCCCGGCGGACGTAGGTCAGCAGATCCATGCCACTGAGTTGTCCTAATTTCCAATCGGAAAAAACCAGATCCGGAAGATCCGATTTAATCATCACAATGGCTTCTTCTACGCTAGAAGCACTGCTGATTTGATAACCATTGGCGGCCAACATCTTGGTGATCAGACTACGTTGATCTGGCTCATCTTCTACGACTAAAATTTTAAGGGCTTGCTGTTTCATTTTAATGTCTCATCAATACTGGTATTTGCACTGGGCCGTTTGAAACTGATTGTCACTATCGTGCCCCCATCAGGGTTATCCTCAAACACTAAGTCACCACCGTAATGTCCCTTAAGCAGACGCTCTGCAATGTATATTCCCATCCCAGTGCCTTCCGCTTTCGTGGTGACATGGGGTTGAGATAAGCGCTCACGAACCTCCTGGAGGATCCCACTGCCAGTGTCGGTAACAGTAACGTGATAAGCCTCCTCTTCGACTTTCAATCCGACACTGACATCGCCTTCGTCTGGTGTCGCTTCCACCGCGTTAATGATCACCGCATGCAAGATACTGCGTAACTCAGATTCTGCACCGAGTACACTAATACTGGCATCATCACAATCGAAGCTGATGGTGGGTTTAGAGCCGTTAATAGACAGTTCCAGCAAAATATCCTGAATGATAGCGGTCAAAGGCACCGAACCGTTGCGGTTCACTTCATTACTCGACAGGGTCAACAACGACTGAATGCTCTTATCCATCATGGATATTTTCTGTTGGATCTTGAGTATAAGCTGGGCTCGCTCTTCGCAACTGTCGGCTAAGACCACTCCATCGGATAATAAACCAACCGTGTGCAACGGATTTCTGAGACTATGGGCAATACCACGAGTCACCTCACCCAGCTCTGCCAGCTGCTGCTGCTGACTCATTAGGTGCTCTTTTTCACTGAGCAGTGACAACTTTCGACTCATGGCATTGAATCCGGCTAAAATCTGCTTGAGCTCTTTCACGCCCTCCTCTTTAAGCTGATAACCCAGCTCTCCCTCCCCGAGCATTTGGTGACCCACGGCAAGCTTTGAAAGTGGTGCACTGACGTAATGACTCAGAAGATAAGCGAGTATCAAGGCCACTAAAGATGTCACCAAGATAAGCAGCAACATAGAATCATTGAAACGTTCGAGTTCGGTATTTGTCTTCTCGTTAGAGAGAGTAAAGTCATTTGTGAGGGTAAGCGTGACATCTTTACCACCTTCAAGGATTGCGATGCTGCCATTATCTAGCCAATTATCAGTCTGAATTTCGACGTCTCTGACCGCTTCATGTAATCGCTGTCGATATTCTCTGGCCGCCTCTTTACGGATAGCTATCTTATTTTGTCGCTCAGCTTTCTCCATCTTTCGTCCGTGCTCAGCCATCGCTTTGAGGTGTTCTTTTAGTTCTACCTGTCTTGCCGTGATTTCCTGTCTATACACCTCTTTGACCTGTGGGGGAGGAATGGGGGAGGTAAGCTCTTGTTCCATCTCAATGGATAGCTCGTTTATTTCAGTCTCTAGCTCACGAATATCTTCAGCAAATGCAACCGCCGCTTCCTCAATATCGGCTAACGCCTCAACATCAAACTCCCGAAAAAACTCATTTTCATCGCCTACATTATCAATCAATACCTTCACTAAATTCTGAGACAAGGCTTTAGAACTGTGGCTGAGCTCAGATTGAAGCTCTGACTTGAAATACTGAGAGATGAATAACTGGCTTCCCGCCAGTAAGAGAATCAAAGCTCCAAAAAGTAAGAAAACGTAACGCTTTATCGACATGCAAACCTCAAAATAATTCAGGACTCTATCTGGCTATACAAAAACAATACCAAGCAGGCAAACCTTACTGTAGCGCGACCTCTGTCATGAAAGTTATCATATTTTTAACAAAAATCCTCATATGCGGAAATTAATTACTGATATAAGGCTGTAGCCTTCTCAAAAATAATCGCCGCAACTCAGTAAGGTCTTGTTTAATATGACTTTAACCCTGCTGGCACAGTATTCGCTAAGTATGTACTGAACCGCTGAGAAGCTAACTGTTAGAAAGCGAACTGTTACAGAACGAGCACGATAGCGAATAACAATCGTATTCGCTATTCGACAAAACCAGATCAGTTATCAAACCCCATGTGCACACTTAAAGGGATTCATTATGAAATTATCAAAACTCGCAACATTACTCACTTGTACCGGCCTGTTAGCATTCACACTCAGCGCCGCACCGACAAACCTCAGATACATCGAATTTGAAGACAGTGAAACCATTGCTCATGTTAATCAAGACGAGAATGAGATGATTCAGTTATCTGTGAAGGTAAATAATGAAAAGCATGAGTTCACCTTCACACCCGAAGAATTAAAAGACGTTGATGTTATCGAGTCCCGACTCGCTCCCCTGCCGGAGGAGTCACGCATCAAACTGGCAAAGGTATTGAGCAGAATGAATAAAGGAGGAGAACATAAGTTTCATATTATCCAAGCTCCTAAACTAGACCCAAAACTTGAGAAAAAGCTTCTGTCGCTGGCGATAAAAATGGAAGGAAAAGAAGCTGAAATGGAAAAAATTGCCATCAAGCTAGAGGCCAAGGCGGCAGAGATAGAGGCTCATACTCTAGAATTTGAAGCGCTGCAGGAGTTCCATGAAGAGGAGTTTGACCTTGTTATCGAGGCACTCGAACAACACGTGAGTGAGATTGTGTCGCATATAGACGAGATTGACATCGATTTCGATGAAATGAGTTCCGATGGAAGTCGCATCATTATTATCGGCAATGACAATGAACACAAACACGTCGAGCACCTGATAAAGGCCATAAAAGCCAGTAAATTGACCGACATGGAAAAGCAGGCAATTAAAGAAGCACTAAATTAAAAAAATGTGAACAAGGGTATAGATTATCGCTTTATCATTAACGTACTCTAGGTGCCATTAAAAAGTTGACTGGATATCTGTATGTGGTGGCGTGTAACAATTATTACCTTGGCCTACCTTCTTTTGGGTGCACACTTTATGCGCTATGGCCAGGTCATTTTATGTGCCGCCTATGCCTGCGCGCCTTTCTTGCTCTTTTTTAAACATCCAATGATCACTAAGTTACTACAAATCACCTTAGTGATTAGTGCGGTGTTAGTGTGGGGAATGAGCAGTTATAACTACATTCAGATGCGCATCACCATGGGGGAGCCTTGGTATCGATTGGGGGCTATCATGAGTGCCGTGACCCTGTTTACCCTGGTGGCGGCATTGTGCTGCAACGGAATCATAACCAAAAGAGCTAAAATAAACCCCTACGGCTAACCCTAATGGGGAGCACTGATATAAGTTACGTCTAATTCATTGAAGTTGTTTTAATAGCATTACCGACTTAGACGTAATCATCTTACCTGCTAAGTCCTATTATCAAATCAGTCAATATTGATTGAACCGAACAATCATCCTGTTCAATATTAAATAACGCGCCTCACGCTTTGCATTTATCTATTAACCGACGTTATGGCACTCTCCCGGGCACAACTTATCTGAGAAGCTGAGTTAGCAGTCAGTAAACGACGGCTCATGATATCAACAACGACGTTTAGCAATGCTGTGCATCCCATTAAAAATAACGCTGTGCTGTATCGTATCTCAGAAAAACCACTGTCGATATAAAAGCCTAAACTTGCGATTCCCAAAATACCAAAGATGGCCGTTTCCCTTAGTATCACCTCAAAGCGATAAAAAAGCAGTCCCATTAAATTTGGGTAAATTTGAGGCAAGAGTTCATAACAGTAGCCATCAATCCGACCATTGTATTGGGGGCTGACCTGTATTGTGTCCGATTGTCTCACCGTGAGGTAAGCGATTAATGCCCCGTTATGTAGTGCAAGCGCTAACATTGCAGGCAACATCGACGGCCCCAGCAACATCATAAACAGGAAGGCAAAGATATATTCCGGCACCGATCTCAAAATAAGGAGACACAGGTGAATCATTCTGGAAACAAGCTTTCCAGTCAGTAAACTTGACGCCAGTCCCGACCCCACAACAGCAACACAGTGAGCCATGGCCAAGGCAACCAGTGCTAACAATAGGGTCACTAGCATGCCCGGGAAAGCTTGCTCCACCAATAATTTTAGGCTCCAATTCGATAGCGATGTCATCACCCCAAGGTCGATTTGAGACCAGGTAGTTAGACTTTGTAAGGCGGGAGGAAGAATATCTTGAGTAACAAAGCGCCATAACAGTGCCCCATCGACAGGCGGAATATTCGGTAAGGTGAATAATGCCACGACGACATAGACAGCAATTAATCTGGGACGACACCAGAGAGATATCGTCCCAATCAATGCGATAAACAGTATCAAGAGTGCGGCTCCCTCATGATAGTGACCTTGTCTAAACGCCGTTTCCAAATAGAAACCCAGCGTCGGCATGCCAATAAACCCAAGCACCGCACTACTTCTCAATGCACATTCGAAACGATAACGGATATACGCCATGATAGGCACAAGTACATGACTGATTCGACCGTAAAAATATCGACTAACCTTGTCAGTTCTATAAGGTAAGGTTTGAACTGTCGTTTGCGGTGATTGCAACAAGATATCGTGAAAAACACGCGCAAAGGTCGCGCCATAGGGCAAACCAATGGCGAGAATCCCCGTTATCGGAGATAGTCCAAAAATTTGAAGAAACAACAAGGCCCAAAAAATTTCATGTATTGACCGAGTAATGGCACATAACATGGCAACGAAGCGGTTAGAATAGATAAGAGCCAGCGGCGCTCCCCATAGCAAGCCAAACAGCACCCCGAGCAGAGCAAAACTCACCGTCTGCCACAAGGCCTCCAGCAAATATTCAGTTGCAAAAAAATCAGGGCGGAGAAAGCCTTCAGCCATCAGCCTAAACTCACTCCAGGGGTCTAAAGAGATGATCTCAGTATCCGCAAAATAGAAACACAGCGCCGCGATCAACCATAATGTGAAGGTTGTTTTCTGCCAGTAACCGATGAAGCGTAAAGACTTAAACATCACAAGCCGCTAAAACATGACTCGCTTGTGTAAGGGGAACATCAGAGTAAAAGTCATCGACGAGTTCAGAGTTCAACTCATCCTGCCTGGCATCCAGATGAAGCTCTCCCTGTTTCAAACCTATGATTCGGTCGAAGTGCTCTAATGCTAGTGACTTATCGTGGAGCACCATAATCACTGTATTATGACGCTCAAAAACCATCTCGAGTAATCGTCTACTCATCAGAGGATCTAAAGCGGAAAACGGCTCATCGCCAATAAATATGTCTCTTTGTTGATACAAGGCTCTTGCCAGAGCGACCCTTTGCCTCTGTCCGCCAGAGAGCTCAGATAACTTCTTACTCACAGGAAAGTCCAACTCCAACTCCTGACAAAGCTCTGTAACTTCGTCAAGGGGCTGCTTAAATGGTGAGACTAAGTTGAATAGATTGTAACTCCAATGATGTCTTGCAAGCGCGCCCATATACACATTGTGATAGGTGCTGAGCCCCTCGACGAGTCCCTGCTTCTGAGAGCTATAGGCCGCGTCATTCTTCAAGCATTGATACAGGTGTGCCAAAAGTGTCGACTTACCGGCTCCTGAGGTTCCGATAATCGCCAGCTTTTCTCCGGCCTTAATAGACAAAGAAAGCTGACGGATCGCCAGCTTTTCTTCATATTTAAGCGTTAAATTTTCAATCTTGAGCATAATTTACCGAGTATGACTAATCGATGAGGCCAATAGCTTTAGCGACATTCTCAATAGGCTCATAATCTGCATTCTCAGCCGGAACAAATGAATGTCTTGGGAAGCTTTTTAATAAATCAGGATCCTTCATTCCGATAAGTGCCGCTTCAACTTTTTCCTTAAAACCAGCACCAAACTTTTTATCGACACCTTCACGAATAGTCCACTGATAATCCGGATAAGCAGGGCTCTGCCAAATAACGTTCACTTTTTCAAGATCGACAGTACCATTTTCTACAACCGTCTCCCACACCTTATAATTTACCGCCCCGACTTGATAAGCACCCGCTTGAACTTGTGTAATGGTTCGACTGTGATCACCGGAAAATCCGATTCGGGAGAATACCTCTTCAGATTTCTTACCTAGATTTCGCTCGATAAAAAACTGAGGCATTAAACGACCAGATGTAGAACTTTTCGAGCCATAAGTAAAAGTAAAACCATTCAAATTAGGAAAGCTATCTGATGGAAGCAGATCGGCAGACTTATGAGCAATAAAATAACTTTTAAAAAATTGGTCTTCGTTACCTTGGGCAATCGCTTCCGATCCAGGTACTAAACGGCGAGCCTGAACCCCCGATAAACCACCAAACCATGCAAGCTGTACCTGATTGTTTCTAAAGGCGGTGACGGCAGCAGAATAGGACTTTACCGGAACATATTTTACTTCAACGCCCAACTCTTTCTCTAAATAGAGGGCAACTTTTTCGAAACGAGTCCTAAGCTGACTTTCATTTTCATCAGGAATGGCTGTAAAGGTAAAAACGGCTGACAGAGCACTGGTAGAGAGTGTGCTTAGCAACGCTAAACAGACCATTTGTAAAAACCTCATGAAATGTTTCCTATTAGTAAAAAATTTTGCAGGATCTTAACCAAAAACCACCTACAAACATAGCCTTTTATGGTTTAAAGTGTGATGAATGCTGAACTGAGCGGCATATCCCCTATATATAAGTCAGCTTAGGTTAAGTTAACTTCAAGTAAAATAATGCATTGAACAAAAAATCATAGCATTCACGAGTCAGTATCTGAAATGCTATAACACAGTTGGCACAGAGTACTTATCTGAGTAAACTGACCTCAAGAATTATTAAGGCGTTTAATTATGAGAATTTTGGTTGTTGAAGATGATCCCCTACTATCCCACCACCTTAAAGTTCAGCTGTCAGAACTCGGTAACCAAGTACAAGTAGCCCTCACCGCCAAAGAGGGATTTTATCAAGCAACTAATTACCCCATAGACATCGCCATCGTCGATTTAGGTCTTCCAGATCAAGATGGGATCAGCTTAATTCAAAGCTTAAGAGATGCCGGGTTAAAAGCACCGGTTTTGATCTTAACCGCCCGTGTTAACTGGCAAGATAAGGTCGAAGGTCTCAATGCCGGCGCAGATGACTACCTGGTTAAACCATTTCAAAAAGAGGAGTTGGTTGCCCGCCTCGATGCTCTGGTCAGACGCAGTGCTGGTTTTGTTAAACCCCAAATAACCAGCGGAGCACTGGAGCTTGACCTCGCCGCCAAGCAAGTTTCATTAAATAGCGAACCCATGGAAGTCACGGCATTTGAGTACTTAATTCTTGAGTACTTAATGCGTCACAGTCACGAGGTTGTCGCTAAGCAGCGTCTACTCGATGTTATCTATGGTGATAAAGAGGGAGATCCTAATACCATCGAAGTGATGGTCTCCAGATTGAGGAAAAAACTCACGAAAGGGGGAATTGAAAACCCTGTGGTCACTATTCGGGGCCAAGGCTATAAGTTTAACTTACCTTGTAGTTGATGCCGACTCCTTAGCTTATAACACTATAAATCCACGAAAAATGAGCGCTTATTTATGAAGTTCGATCTGAACTTTAAACCAAAGAAACGTCTGCTTACGCGGATGTTTCTCACCTCTCTGTCCATCATAGCTTTAGTCGGCTTTGGGCTGGCTTGGTTAGTTAACCTCCTCCATGCTCAGAATAACTATAACGAAGAAACGGCTCAGCTGATTGCCGAGATCCCAAAGGTCGCTGCGGAGTTAAAAGAACATGACCTCATCCCTGAAACCAGTGAGTGGTTGGATGAAAATAACACCCCAGAACGTTACGTCATAGCCAGCTGCGATCAAAATTTTAAGCAGGTATGGACCTCTTCCCTAGCCGTAGATAAAGGGCTATTTGATACTTGTGAGCGCTTCGATGAAATCCGCAATGATTCCCCGCCCTATTATCTAAACCTTGCCGATAACAAAGGCTACTTTATCTATCTGCTATCGGTTGAGATCGCGAGAAATCAGTACAATTTGTTGGTGATGAAAGACGCAGAGAAGCTCGAAAAAGAGATGGATAAATTCAGTCGTCGAACCTATTTCCGTCTAGGGTTAGTGTTGGCTTTAGCGCTAGTGTTATTGATCAGTGCCGGGTACTGGGGAATGCGTCCTCTGGTACGCATGAGAAATGAACTGGACAGCGTTAACAGCGGAAAATCGACAGGATTATCACAGGATTACCCAGTAGAATTAGAAGGCGTCACCCAGGCACTAAACCAACTATTGGTTCAATCCAGTGCTCAGCAACAACGATATCAAAACGCAATGAACGACCTTGCTCATAGTCTAAAGACCCGACTAGCCGCGGTGCATGCCATCACCGATGACGCAACACTCGACAAGCAAGCCACCAGTGAAAAAATCATGGAGCAAGTGAGTCAAATGGATCAGTTGGTTAAGTACCAACTCAAACGAGCCATGCTGGGCCGCAAAGGCTTGAAACAAGAGCAAACCCAAGTCGCTCCTTTAGTTAACCAACTTTCACAAATGTTGTTTAAAGTTTACCGTGACAAGCAAGTTGAATTCACTGCCAATATTCCTATCGAGCATGTATTCCCTGGTGATAAAGGTGATCTGATGGAACTGTGTGGAAACTTGATGGAAAACGCATTTAAACTCTGTATCAGCCAGGTTAGGGTGTCTGCCAGTTACAATGATGCAGGTGAGTTTGAACTGATAGTCGAAGATGACGGTCAGGGTGTTGAAGAGAGTATCAGGAAGAAGATCATTGAAAGAGGCGTCAGGGCCGATACTCAAAAGGCCGGACAAGGGATTGGTCTCGCGGTATGTAACGAAATAGTCATAAGTTACAACGGTAAATTATCCATCGAAACGTCTGAATTGGAAGGCGCAAAATTCAGGATAACGATACCTATCTAAGCTTCAGCCGCTAAGTACCCTTAATGGTACTTAGCGTTGAGTAAACGCATAGGTATTTATAGGTATTTAAACCAGATTTAACTCTTTACTGATTGGTATAACTGCTCTGCACGATTAAACATCACCCAAGATGTGGCGATATATTTATCACCACTCTTAGGCATATTACCACGGTGAGAATGAGTAAAACCGGCAGGTGCTATCACCATAGTGCCTCGTTTGGGAGACAGTTTGCGGTTTTGATAAAAAAACTCAGTTTCGCCTCCCTCTTCCACGTCATTCAAATAAAACATATATAACACGACTCGATGCAGTGCTTCGTTATGACCCGCTTGCGGAAACTGCTCAGAATGCCAATGGGGATAGCCCCCCACCCCCTTCTCATACTTCTGAACGTTTATCATGCCACTACGATAAAGGTACTTAACCAAAGCTTGGCTTCTTTGTTCACCGTAATGAGCAAAATTGTCTGGAGTTAGCGTCACTGCCTTACCATTTTCATCTGCAACCTGAACCGACACGCCTCCCATCAGAGCCATAGAGTATTTTTTAAAGTATTCGGTAGAACAAGCTAACGTATGGGCTAAGAGCTCATTTTTCAGAGGCTGAAGATCATCAAAATTATCGAGCATGAGATCTCGACTGTTTTTCTTTTCGATATCGACGCCATGGCCCGTCCTACCCTCTGTAACCCCGCTGTGACTCTCAAATGCCTGAATTAATTTTTCACACAACTCATCCGGTAGAGCATTAGGGTATACTTCAATGAAGTCCATTTTAATCATCTTTGCTTACTAACTAATCTACCTATGCTTACATATAGGTTAAGTAATTGTAAACCCATTGGCTTAAGTTAAAATACCACTACAACAAGTAATGAAATTCTGAAATAATTGTCCGTAGAAGTATTGAGACGCCTCATAAGACCTATAAGAATAATATGAACAAGAACCGTAAAGTCACCGTCGAACAGTTACAAGTGGGCAATTTTGTCCGACTGCCGGTTTCATGGAAAGATCACCCCTTTTTATTTAGTAGTTTTAGAATCAAGCAACAAGCACAAATTGAACTCATAAAAAAGTTGGGCATCACTCATGTGTTTGTCGATCTGCAACGCAGCGACGTCTCACTATTGGATGAGACTGAGGCCAAAGAACAGTCCACCGAAGTCAATCAAGCAGAACTCGACCAACTCACAAAGGATATGAACAAACATAAAAGTGAGCGCATAGAGAGCTTAAAGAAAATGCGTCGGGATCTACAAAAAACTGAAAAGGAGTTTGACCGTTCTATCGCCAAGATGCGTAACTTAGTCGCTAAGCTGCGTAATCGCCCCCTCAATGCTATCGATGATGCAAAAGAGTTAATCACAGATCTCAGCGATCAACTGCTAAATTCTGATAATTTGGTGCTTCACCTCATGGGCGAAGCCAAGAATGATGAGACCATTTACTACCATTCACTCAATGTAGCAGTCCTCTCTATGTTGATGGCAAAAGAGTTAGGTTGGACTAAAGAAGAGATAGAATTAGTGGGAATTGGCGCACTTTTCCATGATACCGGAAAACTAAAAGTGCCACCTCAGCTATTGAGAAAGAAAACACCGCTGACAGCGCCTGAGGTTAATTTTATGAAGCAGCACCCACTCATGGGTGCCGACCTGCTTAAACTGGCCAATAATTTCCCAGCAGAGGCTTTACCCATAGTAACCAACCACCATGAATATCTCGATGGTTCAGGCTACCCTAAGGGGCTCAAGGCAGAGAGCTTAGATAAACTATGCCAGTTGGTGACTGTCGTTAATCTTTATGATTCTTTATGCCACCCTAAGTTTCAGAATAAAGCACGCACCCCTTATGCCGCGCTTGGACATATCTTCAAGAATTTTAAAACACAGTTAAATCAGGAAGTAACCGGAAAGATGATAAAAATGCTCGGGATCTACCCCCCCGGCAGCATCGTTGAGTTATCTTCCGGTCAGTTTGCGATGGTAATGTCAGTAAACTTAGATAAGCTGCTCTTCCCGAGAATTCTTGCTTACGATGCCCTGGTTCCTAAAGATCAGGCACCTATCGTAGATCTCGAAGCCGAAGGACTCAGTATCGTTCGATGTCTCCCCCCTGCAGCCCTACCAGAGAAAGTCTTTAAATACCTGAATCCAAGAGAAAGAGTCAGCTATTTCTTAGGTTCCGATAGTAAAAGCTAGCAGTAAGCCGATTGGCTGAATACCCCAATCGGTTAAAACATACTCCAGTCCTTAGAACTAAAAATTGTATTAATAGCCATATTATTCTGAAGTTTTCTTGCCGAATACCAAAGTATTCGCTAGGTTGAAAGTATCAGTATCTTCAATGAGGAGATGATATGACACAACTTCCAAACTTCGATAGTCTAAAATGGCTCGCAGAAAACGAACCGGATGAACTGAAAGAGCTTCAAAGAAAACTTTGCAATGAAGCTATTGAACATTGTCCTGAAGCAAATAAGAAGCAGTTGATATCGATGCAACATCACCTCGAGCAGCAACTGTCTCGCTGCTCTAACCCTTATCATAGATGTTATCTGGCGATGAGTATCATGAATGAGAAATTTCTTGCTTTAAATACAATAATTAACAATCCAGTGGAGTTTCGACAAAATAGTGCTGAAATACTTAATTTGCCAGCTAAGAAACTATAACCAGCCTTTACGTTTAAAAAACAGATAGGTGCCGGCTGCACTCGCTAACATCATCACAATTGCCATCGGGTATCCAAAACGCCAATCGAGCTCTGGCATATTGGCAAAGTTCATACCATAAGCACTTGCGATTACTGTTGGTGGTAAAAATATAACCGCTGCAACTGAAAATATTTTAATGATTTTATTCTGCTGTAAACCACTAAAGCCCATGGCAGCATCGAGTAAAAAGTTTAATTTATCGAAGATAAATTGGCTGTGCGGCATTAGAGATTCAATGTCTAACAACATCTCACGCAGATCTTTTAGGTTATCATCGGTAAGCTGCCCACGATAATATCGCTGCATGTATCTGAGCGAACGCTGAGTATCGAGCAAACTTAAACGAATCTTACCGTTTGAGTCTTCCTGCAGTGTGATCAACTTAAATACATCATCAAGTTCATCATTTTCAAATACCTGCTCGCTAACGCCATCTACAACAGAATAGACATCCTCAATGAGATCCGAAAGGTAATCAACTTTGAGATTAAACAGTTCAAGAAATAGCGCCTGAGGGGTCGTGACTTCAAGTCTGCCGAGTCTGAGGTAGTTACGCAGTAAACGTATCAGCCCCACATCATCCTCACGAATAGTAAGCAAAAAATCCTTTCGCAAATTGAAAGAGACGTTTACGCCACGAACATCTTGTCCCACACGTTGGGGAAACAGTGAGTTAATATGAAGACCATCGTTATTCTGATAAAAACGTGCAGATGCTTCAATCTCATTGATGTCATCTTCTTCAGGAACTTCTTCCACCGAATAATGACTCAACCATTCACGCTCGGCATCGGACGGTTTAAAAAGATCGAGCCATAAGGTACCCGGAGGGACTATATCCTGAATATGTAATTCATTAATCGTAAGTTTGCGATCTTGGTAGACATAAGCAGTTATCATGGAGGCCTCCTGAAAAAACACCTTGTCTGTAATAGTAGATGACAAAGCGCAGGGTAAAAAACGAGGCTATTCTACCTTAATAAACCCCATTGAAAAGAGTTAAAAACTTGAATAAAACTAAATTTTACTGTTTTTTGCTTTTCGCGATGATAACACGTTCTTGAGTCGATAGCCTGATGCTAATACCATCAACCGTTGTTAGCATGTTGTTGCTTATGTCTCTCTTTCTTACTTGATAGACCTCAGAACTCGCAATACTTGGAGAGACAATAGTAACATCAACGATTTGGTTTCCATCCTGCCAATTCCAGTACCAATATCCACTGCTTCCAAGTAAAGAGAAGGCGATCAAACCATAAATCACATACCTGAATAAAATCTGTTTCCCGACATCAGAAGTTCTTTCAGCCTTAGCCGCTCTGGCAGGCTTACGAATATAAAAAAGTGCGCCGGCGATCACGAGTAGGGTAACGAGTATTTTTGTAAGCACAACAAACTCCAATGGAAACAAACGTGACAGATTATAGCGCCAATCATCCGATAAAACTGTTATAAATCTCTAATGGAACACACTAAATGTATTTTCTTTACAATAAATCTGGCTAGTATTTTTTCCAGCAAACTGTACTATTCTCAGTACATGCCGCCGCTATACAAACTTCAACGTTATTATCTATCACTGCTGGTAGCATCAACGAAGTGAGCACAGCTCATAGATCGGTTTATCATGAAAGTTACGAAAAAATTAGGATTTTAAATGAAGCACCTCACCTTATTGGCCAGTCTATCCACAATCACAACATTACTCTTTGCCTCACAGGTTTGTGCTGCCCCCACCCTTAGTTTTCCAAGTTCTGCTGAGTTATTGGTCATCAACGGCAAGAGCACTGTAGCCGACTCACCTGTAACACTCCGCGTGGGTAAAAACCAGATCGTATTTAAATACAACACGAGTTTCAGACAACTGGGACAGCAGAAAAGGTTTTCATCTGACGCTATCATTCTCAGTTTTGAAGCGAGAAATCAAACTTACAACCTGATATTGCCTAAGTTGAAATCCAGTAGTGATGCCGACGAATTCAATTCAACTCCCGCGATGTCACTATCAGATAGTAACGAACAAGCAGTCAGCTACAACACAGACATTCTAACTAAAGAAGGCTTACAGTTAGGCCGGGATTACGGCGACGAAATTTCTGTTTATAACCAGAGTGAAGCCAGCGCTGCCGTTGCCGGTTTTGTTATCGGCAAAGAGACTGCAAACGTTCATAGCGCTGAAGCCATTACGATCACTTCCTTGCCTAAATCACCGGCAAGTAAACAGGCCACCTCTCAAAGTAAAGAGAGCCCCGAACAGATAAATGTTGGACAGATGCTCGACTTTTGGTACCAACAAGCCGATGAAGAGACACGAAAGGCCTTTAAAGCGCGCATTAAGGACAAGTAGAGCCAAAACCAAGCGGTTCCCCTCCGTAGGAGCGTGCTTCAGCCGCGAAGCTTGTACAACGAAATGAGCGATTCCCGGCTAAAGCTGGTCCTACACAATAGAACAATCCCCATCCCACGCGTAGGAGCGTGCTTCAGCCGCAAGGTAGAATAATTAAGGAGCATTAACGAAAGCAAAGCAAGCTAGTTTGTAACAAAGAGCAAGGCACCTGTCATGGTCAGCTTCGAGCTGAGCTCTCCGCGTTCACCCCATGCATCAAACTTCGTTTGATAAGCGCAAGGGCCTCACCTACGACCCACAAGGATGTGGGAAGTGCCTTAAATTGTTGGGAACAATTTTGGCCTTCACATGGATATGTGGCATGCTTCGCATGCGCTATCTATGTCCCTATGTTCGCGTAGTAATCTTTCCAGGCTAAGAACGAAAAAAGCCCGTTGCGTGAGCAACAGGCTTTATCGTTTATTAGGCGCCTGGAAATGACCTACTCTCGTAGGTCACGCAGTGAACACATGGGGGCGGAGAAGTAGTGCTTTGAATGCGCAGCATTTAGCTACTTTGTAGCGAGAAGCGACGCAGTCGCTGAACTGGAGGCCCCGCTCAGCGGCGGGTCGACCGCCATGGATGGCGGAAGTGTCGATATTGAAGGAGCATTTATCGACCGACATCGGGAGTAGGCATTGCACGTACGTGCTTAAGTGGATAAGCCACCTGCCTACATTGAACTGGACCACGAGCTACAGGGCTAAAACTCAAAAGACCCCAAACGCAAAAAAGCCACCTTATTCAGGTGGCTTCTTCACTTTAAAATAAGGAGGGCGCCAGTCATGGTCAGCTTTGGACCTAAAAAAGAAACTATAGACCCTGACCACCAGGGATGGCGGAAATGCCGTTAATGCATGGATGCAATTAACGGCCACACTGCGATAGCAGCTTTGGACTGCATGTGAAGTAGCTGCTTTCGCGGAGCGTATATACGAAAAAAGCCATAGCGTTTTCTGCTAGGGCTTTTTCGTTTATTAGGCGCCTGTCATGGTCAGCCACGCTAAAGCTTCGCGCTCATAAACACATCGCTATCGCGATATTCGCCCTACTATCACATGGATATGAGACATGCTGCGCATGTGCTATTTATGTTCCCATCTGAGAAGTTCATTTCAAAAGCCGTTAAACGAAAAAATCCCCAACACGAAGTGCTGGGGATTTTCCGTTTATTAGGCGCCTGGAAATGACCTACTCTCACATGGGGAGACCCCACACTACCATCGGCGCGATTGCGTTTCACTTCTGAGTTCGAGATGGGATCAGGTGGGGCCACAATGCTATGGTTTCCAGACTAATTCTTACTTGTTAATTATCCGTCTGACGGTATTGTTTCCTCGCTCTAGTGCTCATGTACTGGAGTACACTCCGCGCTTCGCTCGTCACGGCTTTGTCAGCCAAACAATTACCTGCGTAATTAACAAAAAATTAGAAAGCTATAAATAATCAAGTCACACTAAAATCAAGTACTGTATTCTTTTGAAGTAACACCATTATATGCGTCTATTTTAACTTATAGCTTACTGCTTATAACTTAAAACTTATTCAAAACCCATATGGGTTGTATGGTTAAGCCTCACGAGTCATTAGTACAGGTTAGCTCAACGCCTCACAACGCTTACACACCCTGCCTATCAACGTCCTAGTCTCGAACGGCTCTTTAGAGGAATTA